>Ga0172375_10007885_pt1 | contig 14480 bp, 14 predicted proteins | sample LakKiv1m_FD_114537 | JGI IMG/M metagenome (GOLD analysis project Ga0172375, IMG submission 114537) | Freshwater microbial communities from Kabuno Bay, South-Kivu, Congo - kab_092012_11.1m | ecosystem: Environmental > Aquatic > Freshwater > Lake | place: Democratic Republic of the Congo... | reverse complement strand
GGGCAATCCACGCGCGAGACGCGTGACATGCACTCCGTAGTGCTTCAATTGCGTTTGCAGGTACAATGCGGTCGCGTCGCCTTCCATGCTGGGGTTGGTGGCAAGAATCACCTCCTTGATTTCGCCGCCTGCAACACGCGCGATCAATTGTTTGATCTTCAAATCGTCCGGGCCGATGCCTTCGATGGGAGATAAAACTCCCTGCAAGACATGATATTTACCCCGGTAGCCGCCCGTGCGCTCCAGCGCAAGGACATCCAGCGCTTCTTCGACAACACAGACCACTGTCCCATCGCGCTTGGGCGACTCGCACACCTCGCAGCGTTCGCGGCCCGCCTCGGTGATGTTGAAACATTCCCGGCAAAAGGCGGTATTTGCCTTCAAGTTCGCCAGCGCAAGGGACAAATCCTGTGCGACATCTTCAGATGCGCGTAGAAGATAGAATGCCAGCCGCGAAGCGGACTTCGGCCCAATGCCGGGCAGGCGTTCCAATGCAATGATTAGGGATTGGATGGATTCAGGAAGCAGCATAAGGGTTTGAAAGTTGGCAGGTTTGAACGTTCAAACGTTTTAACCTGTAAACTTGAAAACTAGAAAGGAAGCCCACCCGCCAGCGGACCGAGTCTCTGACTCGCGAGTTCGCGCGATTGATCAAGCGCCATGTTGACCGCGGACAAAACCAAATCCTGCAGCATTTCAGCGTCTGCATCTTTCAGCAGTTCGGGGTCGATCAGGACTTCGCGGCATTTCTGGTCGCCTGTCATCGTGACTTTTATCGCGCCGCCGCCAGCCGTTGCAGTGACGGTTTCCTCGGCGAGTTTCGCCTGCGCTTCGGCGAGTTGCTGCTGCATCCGTTGCAGTTGCTGCATCATTCCGCCGCCGCCCATCGCGGAGCCTTTGTTAAATCCTTTTGCCATAATTACTCCTAAGTTTTATGTCGTTGCAAGGAGGGCGTTCTTCCTGACTAAGCAATCTCCTCACTGATTTTGGGATTGCTTTGCCGGGGAACGGCTCGCAATGACATCTGAATTCAATCCATATCCACAATCTCGCCGCCCTGATTGAGCGCAGCGGCAACCATGCCATCCTGGGATACATGCGGCGGGACTTTGCCCTTGGCATTCGTCACCACACAGCGGATGTTCAACTTCACGCCGAGCGCTTCGGCAATCGCTTTTTGCGCGGCTTCGAGTTGTTCGGGCTTGTTCATCTTGTCCACCAGCACGTCACTGGCAAAGCCAAGCACGAGCGCGTCGCCCTGCACGTCGATCATCTTGACCGAGTTCAACAGCGCGCCGAGATTCGCCTGCGATTTCGGGAGCGAGGCCGCGATCTGCTTCCAGGCTTTGATGACTTCCCCCGAACCAATGACTGGTTTACCGGCAGACGTTTCGCCCGGCGCGGACTTCGGGGCTGATTCCGTTTGTTTGGCGGGTTCCGGCTGAGGCTTCGCGCGCATCGTCCCCACAGGGGGAACCGGCGCGGCGGCTTGCGGCGTCGATACTTCGGGAGTCTCCATCACTTCCGCGAGGGCGAGTTCCAAACTCAAAGAGGGCTGCCACCCGCCGCGCGAATCTGTCGCGGCGTTGTTGAAGGCTTTCATCATTCGCAAAACGTCGCTCGATGAAAATGATTTCGCGTGCGATTCCATCTGCAATTTGACATCGCGCGTGGCTTCCACTTGCGCGGCGTTGCCCATTTGAATGAGCATCAGGCCGCGCAGATATTCCACGATTTGACGCGCCAGCGAACGCGGGTCGGCGCCAGAGTCGAGGGCGCGGTGAATCGTTCCGAGTCCGCGCGCAGGCTCACGGTCAAGGATGGACGCGGCAATGTCCAGCACGGTTTGACTCGCGGCCGTGCCGAGGACAGTTTGCGCGAGGGCGAGGGTGATCTTTGCCCCGGTGGACGAGAGTTGGTCGAGCAGGGAAATCGCGTCGCGCATCCCGCCCGCCGACTGGCGCGCGATCAGCGTAAGGGCGTCGTCGTCGGCCTGGAATTTTTCTTCCTTTACAATTTGCTTTAGTTGACCGACGATTTCGTCCACAGGCACGCGGCGAAATTCGTGACGCTGGCAACGCGACAAAACAGTTGCAGGGATTTTGTGAATCTCGGTCGTAGCCAAAACGAAGATGGCATGGGGCGGCGGTTCTTCGAGCGTCTTGAGCAGCGCGTTGAAGGCCTGGGTCGAGAGCATGTGGACTTCGTCAATGATATAGATTTTATATTTGCCCTGCGAGGGCGAGAAGTTGATTTTGTCGCGCAAGTCGCGCACATCTTCCACCGAGGTGTTCGAGGCCGCGTCAATTTCGATCAGGTCGAGAAAACTATTTTTGTTGACGGCTTCGCAAAACGCGCAGGTGTTGTCGGGCCGCTGCGCGGGGTCTTCATTCAGGCAGTTGACGGCCTTCGCCAAAAGGCGCGCGACGGTGGTCTTGCCCGTGCCGCGCGGCCCCGCGAAAAGATAGGCATGACCAACCCGGTCTGCCTTGATCGAATTGGTCAGCGTCTGGACAACGTGGTCTTGTCCGATGACTGCGTCCCATCCTTTGGGGCGGTATTTGCGGTAGAGGGCTTGGGTCATTTCAGTTTCCAGTGGTCAGTTATCAGTTGGTATCCGAGTACGGTCAAGGGCAATTCTCATTCCACATTAAGCCCCTGCCACAGTTCGGCAGGGAAACCTTTTTACCTAAACGCTTTCCAAAAATTGAGCAAATTCAAGCAAATCACCTTGAACGGCGTCAAAACAAGCGGGCAAGCGCGGCGTAATCGCTCATATTTTCTTTCCATCGCGGCGTATTACTTCTTGAAGCGCAGGAGAAGCGTCTTCAAATGCAATCAAATCTACTTCAATTTCAGGGTCAAGGCTTTGCAAAATTCCAACCGCGCGGTAGTAAGCGCTCCCCGATAATTCCCAAACAGCAATATCCACATCTGAATGCGAATGAAACAGGGAGGCGGACACCGCCGAACCAAACAAAACCACTTTCTTTACGCCAAATTGTTTCCTCAAAATCGTTGCCGCCCGCCGCACAACCTTACGCGCTTGAGTGAGGCGCGTTGAAGAGTGGCTCCTGATTTTTTTGCGATTACCCAGCAGTTTTCGATAAGAGTCTAATTCAACAGGTGATAAGGCGCTGACTGTTCGAGACATGATATTTATCGGTTAATTTTATCACTCAAGGCACAGGATACACCGCGCGCAGGCTTCCCTGCGAATCAAACAACTTCGCATCCTCACCCGCCTGCCAGACAGGGTCGCGCAAACCCCAGTACAGGTCGATCACAGTATCCGTGCCGGAGATGGTATGGATTTGCACCGCGCCATTCGGGTAAAGCGTCAATTGCGGGAAGGTAAACGTGTTGCCGTCTTCGTCCTTCAACTGCCAGCCTGCCAGGTTCAATTGTCCTTCGCCTTCGAATTTCACCACCGCAATCTCGGCATTGGCCGTGCCTGCGCCAATGACACTGCTGATTTTGACGGGAATATCCGTTTGCAAATTTGCGGTTGGGACCGCATTTCCATTGGATGGCGCGTGTTGCACAGCAGGCTGGGTGACCGCGCGGTAGTTGCGGTCATACCAAAACAGCATCCCGCCCGTCACACAAGCAGAGACGAAAATGTTGAGAAGGAGGTAATAGACCAAACGGCGTCTATCCATGATGAATGTATGATAGCACAAAAAGTTCGAACGTTCTATTTTTTAAGCGACATCGCGACCCAATCCCCCATCTGACGCTTCTCGATCAATATCAGACCCTTGGCCTGCGCGGCCTCAACGACCTTTTCCGCCTGCTCTTGCAGGATTCCGCTTAAGATGATCGTCCCGCCGTCTTTGATCAAATCGGCCATCCCCGCGTTGAAGAGACGGATGATCACGGGCGCGAGAATGTTCGCAACCACCAGCGGCGCCTGCCTGAGCGGGAATTGGCCCGCGAGGATTTCCTGCACCGAACCCACGCCAGGGACAAACTCCTCACCCACCCCATTCGTATTTGCATTTTCACGCGAGTTGGCAATCGACTCCGCGTCGATGTCCACGCCGAGGGCGGATTTTGCACCCAATTTTATTGCCGCAATGGAGAGAATGCCTGAGCCGCAGCCGACATCGATGCATGCAAGAGGAAAGACGAAAGAATTTTTCATCTTTCTTCCTTCTTCTCCAACTTTCTCCATCAACTCCAGGCACAACTGCGTCGTCGGGTGGGTTCCCGTTCCAAACGCCATGCCGGGGTCAATCTTGATGGGAATTCGTTTGGGGTCGGGAGATTCCATCCACGCCGGCAGGATCAGGAGTCTCTGCCCGATGAGAATCGGCTTGTAGTGCTGTTTCCAGGCCTCCATCCAGTTTTGATCCGCAATCTGCCTGTAAACGGGAGTTGGCAGAGGCTGGATCATCCCCAAATAATAGAGCGACTCTTCGAGTTTTTGTCTCGCCTCTTCGAGTTGGTCATCGACCGTCAAATATGCGCGGACCGTGATCGGGCCTGTTGGAGTGCCCGCATCTTCCTCATCCGTGAATTTGACGCCCTGCTCGGTCATCACACCGTTGGGGGCAAAGCGCGCAAAAACATCGGCGACGGCCTCCGCAAGTTCGCCATCCACGGTGAGTGAAACTTCAAGCCAGTTTGACATGTGGGTATCCAGTTTGAATTGGTGGGGCATTTGTGATTTTTGGCTGGAAGGAAGGGACGCCGAATCAATTGGTGTTGCAACCATTGCGGAAAGAAAGCCGCCCCAGGCAGGAGTGGGATGTTTTGAGATGTCAGCGATTCAGGAAAGCAGTACGGGTTTTGCTTTCGGATGGGTTCCCGGGATCCATGCCTATTCTTTTGCCCTTTTGAAATCCACAAAACGATACCCCACGCCCCGCTCTGTAAGGACATATTTGGGGTTGGCCGGGTCCTTTTCCAATTTCTGCCTGAGGTAGTTGATATACAGGCGGACGTAATGCGGCTCGTCGCGGTATTCATATCCCCAGACTTTTTGAAGCAATTGATCGTGAGAGACCACCCAGCCCGCATTTTGAACGAGATGAAACAGCAGGCGGTATTCTGTGGGGCGAAGTTTGACCAGTTTTCCCTCGAGCCAGATCTCGCGGCGGTCAAAGTCGATCTTGAGGCGTTCGTCAATTTCGAGAAGCCCGTGCATGGATCCGCTGGCGCCCTCGGTGCGGCGCAGGACAGCCTTTACACGGCTGACCAGTTCACGCGGGCTGAAGGGCTTGGTAATGTAATCATCGGCGCCAAGTTCGAGGCCGCGCACACGGTCATCCTCTTCGCCCTTTGCAGTCAGCATGATAACGGGGACATTGCTGATCTCGCGGATGGTTTCGAGCACTTCAAATCCATCGAGGTCCGGCATCATGATGTCGAGCAGGATCAAATCAGGCGTGACATCGCGCAATTTTTGGATGGCCTGTTTGCCATTAAAGGCCTCAGCGACCTGGAACCCATCATGCTCCAGGTTCATACGGATAAAACGCACCATGCGTTCCTCGTCATCCACAACGAGGATGCGGCGGCGGTCAAAAGATTCTGGCATCCTATTCCCTCACAAAACCGATGATCTTTTCCTCTTCTGCGCTTTCGAGAACCTCGATCAGGTTGATCTTTGCGATCGGCCAGATCACCTTGGAAACATTGGCTTCAAGGTAGTGAATATCCTTGCCATCCCGCAGGCGGGGATTATTGACAACAATAATGGTGTCAGTGGCCTTCGGTATTTCATCCACTTCCCCGGCAATGGCGCTCTCTCCGGCAATGTGTAAAATGACTGTATAAGCCATATCGAAATCCTTCGCTTATTTGATAAGAACCTGTATCTTCAGTTTTCCCAGCGCGACGACATCGCCATGGTCAAGAACCTGTTCAACGTTGACCGAAAGCCGTTTGCCGTTTACATAAGTGCCGTTCGCCGAACCAAGGTCCATGATAACGACGCCCTGTGTCACCCGTTTGATGACCGCATGCAGGCGCGAAACGCCGCTGGCGTATGCCTGATACGGTGAAAGGTCCACATCCGGCATAATGGGTTGTCCCTCACTCACGCGGCCCAGGGTGAATTCGTTGCGGCCGTTCAGCGGCATCATCTGGCCGGTATCCAGCAAATGCAGGCTTCCCCAGGCATCCCCCACGCCGGCGGGCGCCGGAAAAGTATGCGGCGCGACATCCTTTAATATCGATTCATCAATTTGGCCGGTGGATATGTTTTGCGTAATCAGTGTATCCTTCCCCACAAGTTGCGCGCCGCACTCACTGCAAAACATGGTCCCGGCCATGTTACTGTGCTTGCAATTGGGACAAACTATCATCGTTCTTTCTCCTTTGCGCTTGTCAGCAAAAGCGCACGTGTTTTGTACTTGATTTCCTTGGTTCCATCCGCGCTCCAGGTATGCATGCGTTCAAGTTGGTCCGCCTCCAGCAGGGCGGTTTTCGCAAGCTGCTGTTCGCCCCGGGCCAGCAAATGGGTGGCGAGGTTATGGAGATGGCGGGAGGCTGTTTCGTAGTTGCCTTCTTCAGCCGCCGATCGCGCCCTTTCCTGCAGGCGGTATAACGTCAGGCGGGATGGCGCGCTCAAAACTTTGGTGGGGGGAGGATCTGCACCGGGATCAGGCTTGATGTCCCGGGAGAGGCGCAGGCGAATTGGCGGAATCGGTGTTGGCCGGGATGCAATCGAAATCTTCAGGGAGCCATCCACCAGGATTATTCTCCCGTTTCTTAGCGCGGGAGGCTGAACAACCAGTTCAAATAATACATGCAGCGGGGTATCCAGGAGAATTGAGCCAAGATGCAAGGGTTGTTGCAGGGTAACGGGCCCGCCGTCCGGCTGCAGGCGAAAGGCATAATTCATTTGTATGCCTTCCTGTTCCTTGAATTCAAGAATGACATCATCCGCGTATGTACTCACAAGAGCTTTGAACTTGTCCACCAGTAATTGTTGGATGTCCTTCGGCTTGGAGATATAGGCGCTGGATCCGCCGGTACGCCCTGCAACGGCATCCAAAAAGATGTCGTTCCATTCATTGCCAATTCCCATGCCGGTGATGCCGATGTTTTGACGGGATGCCTGTTCGGCCAGTTCGAGGCAGGCCTGTTCATCACCGTAAGTGTGTCCATCGGTAAGAAGGATGACGTGGTTAACACGCGATGGATCACGATTGCGCCGAACTTCGTTGATTCCCGCCTCCAGCCCTCGAAAGATCTCGGTGGCCCCGGAAGGATGGAGCATCTGGATGCGGCTTTCCTGTTTGGAGCGTTCCGTATGCAACGACGCCGGAATGAGCACTTCGGCGCGATCGCTGAAGGTAACGACGCTGAAGATATCCTGCGCCCGCAATCCTCGAATAACCTGGATCGCGGCGGCCTTGACCATATCCATTTTTTCGCCCTGCATGGACGTGGAACGATCCAATACAAGACAGATATTGAGTGGCGGGGCGGGGATTTTGTCCGCTTCTTCGACAGGCGACACTTCCAGCAGGAAGTAAATCAATTGTGGTTCGTTCAGTTTCACCAAAGACGGGCGGCTGAAATGGATCTGGTGGGTTACAACGGAGTTTTGCTCGATGTCCGGAGGCAGTGTCGCATCATATTGGGCGCGTCGTTTTAAATTGGAGAGGGTCTCGTATGCCTGTTGAATCTCAAGAAAAAGTTCGGTTTCACCGGGCGCGAGATTCTTATCCGGATGCAAACGCTGGGCGGCGTCGAAATAGGCGCGTTTAATTTCCTCCTGCGTTGCATCGCGCAGAACGCCCAACGTTGCGTAATGGTCCAACTTTGTTCCAGGCATATCAACCGATCAATTGGAAGATAACAACGCTAATGTTGTCAGGTCCTCCTGCAATATTTGCAGCTTCCACAAGGTTTTGACATGCCCTGTGAAGATTGGGGGCCTCCGTGATGGCACGATACATATCCTGTTCGTTGATCACACCCCACAACCCATCACTGCACAGCATGATGTAACCGGGTTGCGGGAAAGGAATGGTAAAAACATCCGCCTCGAGGGCTTCACCCTGCCCCAGGGCCCGGATCAGGACATTGCGATGAGGAAAGGTCGCGACCTCATCCTTGCTCAAGTGTCCAAGTTCCTCGAGACGTTTTACGAGGGAATGATCGCGCGTGATGGGTTCGATCCGCCCATCCGGATAAATTGAATACGCGCGGCTGTCGCCCACGTGAGCCACAGTAACCTGCTGACCAAGCACCAGCGTGGCTGTGACAGTCGTTCCACTGCCCGGCGCCTCATGCTGGACGTAACGATGGGCCTCCCGTATCGCGGCTTCCATGACCTCCTGCAGAGGCTCCTGAAGACTTTGGGTGGGCAGGTTAAACAGGTAGGAATGAAACTTCCGCATGATGTACCCGCCCATGATGCGAACCGCCGCATTACTTGCCACTTCGCCAAATTGGTGGCCGCCCATGCCATCCGCGACGATATAGAGGCCAAAAGGCACGCTCTGGGTCCCGGCAATCGTGCCGGTAAATGCCAGCAGGCTGTCCTCGTTATGGTCGCGCTGTTTACCGACCGATTGACCGCTGCCCGCCACCAATTGTTGCATTTCGTAGCGCATGTTCTGGCTGCTGATGATCGAATCGATCTGCTGGTCCGAGAGCGGCGCGGTGACAACTGCATCGAATGCGTTCGGCTTTTCCTTTTCCTGTTTATCTTTTCCAAAAAGTTTACGGAAGAATTCAGCCACGAGGACTCCTTTTAGGCAAATAGTGCATAAACATGATGATCTGTGGAGCCGATATATACGATGTCATCGAAAACCAAAGGTGAGCCGGTGATCTGACCTTTCGTCTCGAATTTCCAGCGCAGGCGCCCCGAAAGGTATTCGAGGCAGTACAGGCTTCCATCAACCGAACCACAATACAATGAATCCTTGTATATCGTCGGGGAACTGCTGACCTGATTATCAGTGCGGAACCGCCAGACTTCCTTGGCCGTTCGCGCGTCCACGCAATAGATAAACCCATCTGCTGCGCCCACAAAAACAAAATTATCGGCAAAGGCGGGGGATGAAACCGAACCCTTGCCGAGGCGGAAGCGCCAGATGGGCCAGCCATTTTTCGCATCCAGGGAATAAAGAGTGCTGTCAACAGACGCAAAATAGACCGCCTGCCCCACAACCAGGGGCGAGGACGTTACGGCGCGCTTCGATTGAAAGCGCCATTTCATTTCACCGCGAAAATCAATCGAGTAGAACATGCCCGCCTCGGTCCCAAAATAGACCAGCTCGTTTGCGACAAAGGGAGTGGAGTGAATGGGGGCCTCTGCGGTGAATTTCCAGGCGGCGCGGGTGGTATTCAAGTTTACCGCATGCAGGGTTTGATCGTCAGAGCCAAAAAAGATATGCCCCTCTGCAATGCGCGGTGATGAGCGAACCTTGCCCTCGGTAAAATACGTCCACACCACCTTGCCGGATCGGGCGCTGACCACGTGCAGGTAATGATCTTCCGAGCCGAAATAGACATTGCCGTCATAAACCGCAGGCCGCGAAACGATGCCTCCATCGGCGGCGAATTTCCATTGGAACTGGCCATCCGCGGCATTCAGCGCGTACAGATTGTTGTCGTAGCAGCCAGTGAACAGCGAACCCTGATATAAAACCGGGGTGCCGCGAATCTCGTCTTCACATTTGAACGACCAAAGGGGTTTGATGCCCCCGGACTTCACCGGCAGGGCCGACGTGATCTTGGTGAGCGCGCCGGTCTTGCGCGCCACATTCATCAGCGCATCTTTCATTTCATTCGCGCCGGGAAAACGATCCGAAGGGTTGTATTGCAGGGCCGTATTGACCACCGCTTCCAATTCAACCGAGATGTTCGTGTTGATGCGGCGGATGGGACGCTCCGCAAAGGAGAAGGGCGGCTCCAGGCGCGGATCACGACGGGTAAGGGTGTGATGCAAAGTCGCACCCATCGAATAAATATCCGCCAGCTGGGTGGCTTCACCGCGATATTGTTCCGGCGGCGAATACCCCTCGGTGCCAATCATCGTGCCTCTCACACCCGATTGGAATGTTTTGGCGATGCCGAAATCCACCAGGATCACATCTCCATTGTGATTGATCATCACATTGGAAGGTTTCATATCGCGGAAGATAATGGGATCGGGTTTGTGACCGTGCAGGTAAGCCAGCACGTCGCATAACTGGATCGCCCAACTGATGACCTGGTCTTCGGGTAAAAAGCCGTTCGAGTCGGTAATGACCGCTTCCAGGTCCTTGCCATGAACAAATTCGAGGACAAGGTACGACCGATTATCCTCGCTGAAATAATCATAGATGCGCGGAATGGACGGATGATTCAACGTCGCAAGTAAATTTGCCTCGCGCTCAAAATTCTGCACGATCGTCTGGCGCACAAGCGGATCCGGCGCCAGGTTGATCATTTCCTTGACAGCCACAAGTTTCACCACATTGGGGAAATGCAGGTCGCGGGCGCGATAAACCGACCCCATGCCTCCGATGCCAATCACTTCCTGGATGCTGTAACGCTTGACCAGCGTGGCGCCGGATTGGAGTTGTTGGCGAGGAGTTGAGTCATCCCCTGAATCCAACGGCTGTGTGATATTTTTGGTGTCCAGTGCTTTCTCCATGCCCGCATAATGCAGGTTGCCAAATTATAGTGTGCACTGGATGTATTTGCAAATACCAATTCATGGCAAATTTGGGGGGTTTTAACCTTTTTCACAACCGGGTTTTGCCCGCACTTGCAGGGAAACCGGTTCTGCGGCAAAATGAGGGGGTCGTGAAAATTCTTGCGGTCAGCGATCAGGTAGTCGAGCGCATTTACGCTCTCGCATCCAATGGCTCCTTTAGGGGTGTGGAGTTGATTCTCGGATGCGGGGATTTGCCCTATACCTACCTTGAATATCTCGTCACGCTCCTGAATGTGCCCTTGTTTTACGTGCCCGGCAACCATGACCCTGAATTTAATCCGCACTCCCCGGAAACGCGCGCCGAAGGCGGATCCAACCTGGATTTGAAAATGGCGCGTTACAAAGGTTTATCGATCGCCGGTTTTGGAGGCTCCGTCCGTTACCGCCCGGACGGTGTGAACCAATATACCCAGGGTGAAGCCTCCTGGCGAGCCATGCAGATGTTGCCCCGTCTGCTGTGGAACCGCCTGCGTTACGGACGCGTACTCGATATCCTCATCAGCCACTCCCCGCCGTTCGGTATTCACGACGACGACACGCAGGCGCATCAGGGATTGCACGCTTTGAACTGGCTCCTGCGCGTTGCCAGGCCGCGCTATCATTTTCACGGGCACAAACATTTCTACCGCAACAATCTTGCCGCCTCGGAAACCAACACCGGCACAACCACGATCATGAATATATTTCCCTACAAACTCATTGACATAAACCATTGGACGAGGCAGGCAACAGGGTTTCAACATTATGACCGATGAACTTTCATCCCGCGTACGCGCGGATTTCGAACGCGCGCGCTTCAAAGCCTTTCTAAACCGCGTCTGGGCAACCCTCTCCGGCAGGCCCACCGCCCTGCTTTCCTATGATGACGTCAAGGAGAGACTTCGGATTGGCGGTCCCATCTACCGGGGCGTAAAAACCATTCGAGTGGACCAGATCACGGGGAGTCTGAATCGTTATCACGAATTTGACCGCGCCTTCCTCCCCACCCAGGATAATATCTCCAGCCGCTGGCAAAACGTGGACCGCGCCTTTTATCAGGAAATCGACCTGCCGCCCGTCGTTCTTTATAAAGTCGGCGAAGTATATTTTGTCGTGGATGGGCATCACCGCGTTTCCGTCGCGCGCGAACAGGGGCAGGAATTCATCGAAGCGGAAGTCCGCGAATGTTCCACGCGCGTCAACATCACACCCGACATCAAACCGGAGGATCTCGAAATATTGGGCGCAAAGGTTCAATTCCTGGAACGAACGGGGCTGGACCACCTCCGCCCGCAAGCCCGCGTCAAACTGACCATCCCCGATGGGTTTGACCGAATGCTCGAGCACATTGCCGTGCATCGCTACTTTATGGGGCTCGATCTACAGCGCGACATCCCGAGAGAAGAAGCGGTGGCGCATTGGTACGACACCGTTTACATGCCCATTGTCAAAGTGATTCGAAAGAGCAAAATCCTGAAGGATTTCCCCGGCAAAACCGAAGGCGACTTGTACCTGTGGACACTGGACCACCAGAGTTACCTTGCCGAAGAAGAGGGCAAACCCCTCCAATCGCCGGATGAAGCCGCGCGGCAATTTATAGAAGAAAAGGACGCCTAACCTGTATGCCCGACCTGCATCCCCTCGCCGGAGTCTACGCCGCGGCAGTGACTCCACTAAAGGCCGATTCAACCTTCGACTTTGAAGCGGTTCCCGTTTTACTGCGTTTTCTCGCCTCGCGCGGCTGCCACGGCGCGTTGTTCTTCGGCACAACCGGCGAAGGCCCGTCGTTTTCGCCTTCCGAGCGCGAGGCATTTCTTCGTTCCGTGCGCGCCTTTCGACAGCAGGTTCCCGGCTTTCGCCTGCTGGCCGGAACCGGGACTCCCAGCCTCAGCGAAACCATCGACCTGACCAAACTCGTCTTCAGCATGGGTTACGACGGCGTTGTCGTCCTGCCTCCGTATTACTTCCGCAAGATAACGGATGAAGGATTGTTCACCTGGTTCAGTGAACTCATACGGAAGGCTGTGCCGTCAGACAAATACCTGCTTGGATATCACATCCCCGGCATGACCGGAGTTGGTTTTTCGCTTGACCTGCTTGTGCGACTCAAAGACACCTTCCCGCATCAATTCGCCGGGATCAAGGATTCGTCGCACGATGCATCCTTTGCCATCGAACTTGGAAAACGCTTTGGGGCGGATCTGACTGTATTCACCGGCACCGACTCGTATTTCCACCTGGCCCTGCAAAACGGCGCGGCCGGGGCCATCACAGCGCCCGCCAACATCATCTCTCCCGCCCTGCGCGAGATCTGGGATTTATATCAAGCGGGCAAAGACCCTTCCGAAATACAAGCGCGCGCAACCGGACAAAGGCTTCTTCTCGAAAAATACGCGCCCTTTCCTCCAACCCTGAAAGCACTGATGAATCAGATATTCGATTTCCCGCGTTGGGAGGTCAAGCCGCCGTTGGAAGCGTTACATCAGGATCTGACAGAACAGGTTCTGTCCGAATTTTCAGCCTTGATTTATTGAAAATTACCAAAGCGGAAATCCGATCAAACTTGAAATCCAGCCCAACAGAGGCTCATGGATTTGCAGACCGATCAACCCAACAACGATCCCAAGCAATGCGCCGGCGAGGACATCCGATACATAATGCACACCCATCGCGACGCGCGCCAGCGAAACAAGCGGGGCCCAAATCCATAGTATCACGGCCAGCCATGCGGGCGCGAGTCCGCTGGCGACGCCGGCGATCAAAAAGGCGCGCGCAGCATGCCCCGAAGGAAACGAGTGGGGATCGGTATTTCGGTAGATGCTGCCCCATTCCCCCTCGGGCCGCCTTCTCCTGACAATAAACTTGATGCTCATTACAAGGACTGCCAGGCCGCTAATACCAACGAATTCCACAGCCTCCCATTTCCTCCATGTTGGATTGCTCATAAACCATAGAAGAATGAGCGCCGCTCCCCAAAACCACGAATCTCCCGAATGGGCAAAGAAAGCAGCAAGGTTCCGTAAAAGTCCCGGCTGTTCGGCCACACGGAGCTGGTCGGAGAGCCGGGCGTCGAGTTCGAGTATCGAACGAAAACTCATTTGGACTTGGCTTTCACTTTCGCCCCGGCTTTCACGGCAGGGCGGGCGCTCTTTTTGGAAACCGCTTTGGGCTTCGCCGCTTTCTTCGCAACGGGCTTCGCCTTGGTCTGCGCGCTCTTTCTGGCTAGAATAGCGCCCTTTCGTTCCTGGCGGGCAAGATCGGCGCGCAGCAATTCAAGTTGGTGCGGTTTGTCCACATCCATGCACGGCTCGGCGCGATCCCATATAATGGCGCGGCCTTTGATCCCAATGCGCCTGCACACCTTGTCCACAAGGTCATTCAATGAGATGCTGTGCGTGGCCACCTGGAAAAACGTGTCGAGACCGATCAGGGAAGCCTGCCTGAGCGCGCTCTTGCGATTTCCGATCAAGGCTTCCCAGGTATCAAGATGTTCCGTCGCCATGCGGACATGGGTCACGTTGATATCCGCGCCGCAGACTTCAACATCGGCGAGACGGGTATAACTCCGCCTGGAATCGGGGAAACGGGATTCCATGACATCACGCGGGCATACCCCATAATATATGTCGTCCTTTGTTTCCATGCAGGTTGTGACAAGCCAGTCCACCATTTCAGGTTTGATGGTGGGGATATCGGAGGATACGACCAAAACGTACTTGTTCCTTGGGTTGATCTCGAGAGCCTGGTTGACGCCCGCCACAATATTCGCAAGCATCCGCCCCTGGTTGGAAATAAAATGCAGGGGCTTTTTGCACGTCAGGCCGCTCTT
>Ga0172375_10007882_pt1 | contig 14483 bp, 13 predicted proteins | sample LakKiv1m_FD_114537 | JGI IMG/M metagenome (GOLD analysis project Ga0172375, IMG submission 114537) | Freshwater microbial communities from Kabuno Bay, South-Kivu, Congo - kab_092012_11.1m | ecosystem: Environmental > Aquatic > Freshwater > Lake | place: Democratic Republic of the Congo... | reverse complement strand
GGCCGGCGCCGCCGCTCCGGCCCGTGACCCCGAGCGGCGACCCACTGGCGTGACGATCGCCGCCTGGCTGACCTGGGTGCTCTCCGCGTTGACCGGGCTGATGATGCTGGTGGTCGGTGCCGTGTTCGCCGCCGCGCCGGCCGACCTCATCGAGGAGCTGCGGGCCGACCCGCAGTGGAACCAGCTCGAGTCGGAGCTGAGCGCGGTCGGGATCAGCGCCGAGTCGGTGACGAGCACGTTCGCCGCGGTGTTCTTCGCGTTCGCGCTCTGGTGCCTGGTCGCCTTCGTGGTCGCGATCTTCGCCTTCCGCCGCAAGAACTGGGCACGCATCGTGCTCGTCGTCTCCGCCGCGGGCACCGCGCTCATCTCGCTGCTCTCGATCTTCGCCGTGCTGCCGTTCGTGCCGCTGGTCGCCTCGATCGCGGTCATCGTGCTGCTCTTCACCGGCGGTGCCAACGACTGGTACGCCCGCCGTACGCCGGGCGGGCCCGGCCAGGGCTACCCCGGCCAGCCGTACGGGCAGCAGCCCGGCCAGCCCCACGGCCAGCAGGACCCGCCGCGCCCCTGGTGAGGGCGGGGACCGCGCTCAGGCGCTGAGGTCGGCGGCGAGGAGACGCTCGAGCCCGGCCTCGATCACGTCGGGCTCCTTGCAGAAGGCCCACCGCACCAGGTGCCGCCCGGCGTCGGCGTCGTCGTGGAAGACGTCGGCCGGGATCGCCACGACGCCCGCGCGGTCCGGCAGGGCATGGCAGAAGGCCAGTGCGTCGTCGTGGCCGTAGCGGCGCACGTCGGTGAGCACGAAGTAGGTCCCCTGCGGAACGTGGACGTCGACGTCGAGCTCCCGGAGCCCGGTGCACAGCAGGTCGCGCTTCTCCTGCAGCTGCCGCGCCAGGTCCGCGAAGAACCCCTGCTCGTCGGTCAGGGCGTGCGCGACCGCCGGCTGGAGCGGCGCGCCGGAGCAGAAGGACAGCCACTGCTTGGCGCCCTCGAGCGCACGGACCAGCTCGGCGGGACCGGTCGCCCAGCCCACCTTCCAACCGGTGAAGGAGAAGGTCTTGCCGGCGCTGGAGATCGTCAGCGTCCGCTCGGCCATCCCGGGCAGCGTCGCCAACGGGACGTGGCGCCGGCCGTCGAAGGTGAGGTGCTCGTAGACCTCGTCGGTCACGACGACGAGGTCGTGGGCCCGGGCGACGGCCGCGACCGCCTCGAGCTCGTCGCGGTCGAGCACCCGACCGGTCGGGTTGTGCGGGCTGTTGAGCAGCAGGACGCGGGACCGGTCGGTCACCGCGGCCTCGAGGGCGGCACGCTCGAGCCGGAAGTCCGGCGCCCGGAGCGTCACCGCGCGCCGCACCCCGCCGGCCATCTGGACCATCGCCGGGTAGGAGTCGTAGTAGGGCTCGACGAGGATCACCTCGTCACCGGGGTCGACCAGCCCCAGGACGGCAGCGGCGATCGCCTCGGTGGCGCCCGTGCTCACGGTCACCTCGGTCGCGGGGTCCCAGCGCAGGCCGTAGTGCTGCTCCTGGTGGGCGACGATCGCCTCCCGCAGCTCGGGCACGCCGGAGCCGGGGGCGTACTGGTTGCGGCCCTCGCGCAGCGCACGCACCGCGGTCTCCACCACGGACTCGGGGCCGTCGACGTCGGGGAATCCCTGGCCGAGGTTGATCGACCCGGTCCGCACCGCCAGCGCCGACATCTCCGTGAAGATCGTCGGCCGGATCCCCGCCAGCCGCGCGGCCGCCCTGCGCGGTCGGTCGGCTCCGGGCGGTCGGTCGGCTCCGGGCGATCGGTCGGCTCCGGGGCGTCGGTCGAGCTCGTCGAGACCCATACCGCCCGACTGTAGGCACAATGGGGTGATGGCGCTGACCCGCACCTCCGCACCCGCCCCCGGACGGGAGCCCGGGACGCCGTCGCCCGACCGTCGGCGGCGACGCCCCGCGTGGTGGGTCGGCCTCGCGCTCGTGCTGGCCGGCCTGGGGCTGCTGGGCTATCTCGCCTGGCAGATCTGGGGCACCAACGTCATCGCCGAGCGTGAGCACCGGCGCCTGGTCGAGGAGGCCGAGCGGGCGTGGGCGCTGCCCTCGGACGGCCCGGTGCCGACGGGCGAGGCGACGGCCCTGGTCCGCATCCCGCGCTTCGGCGACGACTACGTCGTCCCGGTGCTCGAGGGGACCAGCGACGAGATCTTCGCGCGCGGGTTCGGGCACTTCGAGGGGAGCGCCGACCCGGGCGAGGTCGGCAACTACGCGATCGCCGGCCACCGGATCACCCACGGCGAGCCGCTGGCCGACATGCCGCTGCTGCGTCCGGGCGACGAGGTCATCGTGGAGACCCGCGAGGCCACCCACGTGTACGTCCTCGACACCGACCCCAACGAGCTCATCGTCACCTTCGACGACGTCTGGGTGGTCGACCCGCTGCCGACCAACCCGGTCGCGGGCGGGGTGCAGCCCGAGCAGGTCGAGGGTCAGCGGCTCATCACGCTGACGACCTGTGCCGAGCTCTTCCGCACCGACGACCGCATGGTCGTCTTCGGCCACCTGGTCGAGACGGTGCCCAAGCTCTGACCGCTGCGCAGGCACCTGACCGTGGCAGGGTCACTCCGGCGGCGTCCCGTCGCCGGGCTGGGGGCCGTACCGCTCCTGCAGGCTGGCGGAGTCGGTGAGGTCGAGCGCACTGGAGTTGTAGGCGCGGTTGGTGTCCGGGTCGATCACCGACACGCCGAGCGCGGCGTTCGGCTCGCCCTGACGCAGGATCGCGTACGTCGCGTCCAGGGTGGCGATCGGGTCGACCTCGGCGCCGGGCTCCAGCCGCACCTCGCCGCGGTAGGTCCGGCCGCCGCTGAAGGTGTCGGAGAAGACCACCTCGGCCCCCGCGACGCCGGGCAGCTCCTCGATCTGGGCGACCAGCGCGCTGTCGGGGAGCGGGTCGTAGGCCGGCATCTCGTCCTCCTCGGTCGTGGTGCCCTGGCAGGCCGTCAGCACCAGCGCGAGCAGTCCGGTGACCAGTGTCGCGACCAGCACCCGGACGGCGGTGGTCACCGGGCGCCCTCGAAGACGATGGCGGGCTCGGTCACACCGCTCCCGGGGACGAAGCCCCGGTTCTCCTCCAGCCAGCGGTCGACGGAGGCCTGGACGTCGGGCGGCAGGGCCGTGCCGGACTGGATGCCGGAGCCCGTCTCGGCGTAGTCGGAGAGCCCGTGTGCCTCCGCGATCCGACTGTGATCACCGTCGAACGCGCTGGAGGGCAGGTCGCGGACCACGGTGGTCCAGTTCGGCCGGTCGGGGTTGTCCGTGGCGTCGAGCTTCGGGACCGCGTCCTGCGCGTGCTCGATCGCCAGCACCGCGACGTCGTCGGGGATCGGGAAGCGGCCGATGGGCGACCCGGCGGTCATGACGCTGTCGATCCCGAACTCCCGCTGGAGGTCCCGGTCGCTCGCGATCGCTGCCGCGATGATCCCGCCCTGGCTGTGACCCATCAGCATGATCGGGTCGGCCGAGCTCAGCCCGGCCTCCCGCATCGCCTGCGCGACGGCGGCGGTGATGACGGCCCGCTCCTGCTGGGTCATCAGGGTGATGTTGCTGGTGAGGTCGTACCGGTTGGACGGGTCGGCGACCGGGTCCCAGAGCTGGGTGCCGGGGATCTGGACGATGTAGGAGGTCACCCCGTCACGGGTGACCGGGAGGATGTGGACGCGGGGGACGCTCACCTCGGTGCCGTCCTCGAGCGTCACGACGTGGTACGCCTCGTCGCGCTCGAGCGTGAGGAGCTGCTGGAGGAACTGGTCGTCGGTCAGGTCGTACGACGGTCCGTCCGCGCCGCGGTCGAACGCGAACGGCACGTCGTCGTCGAGGAGCCCGAACCGCTCGGCGAGCGTCTGCAGGCCGATGATCGCGTCCTCGTAGTCGCCCGTCGGCCAGCGACCGCCGGTGCCGAGGAGCACCGCCAGTGGTCCGAACAGTCCGATCGCGGTGCCCTGCACGAGCCCGGGAGCCGAGCGGGTCAGCGCCTCGAGGAGCCACGGGTGCTCGGCGAGCAGACGGTCGAGGTCCTCGGCGTCGACGGCCTGGCTCAGGATCACGGCCAGCGCTGCGGCGGCGATCGGGTTCGACCCGATCCAGTGACCGGCGAGGAAGCCGGCGGCGTCCCACAGGTCCTCCTCGAGGCCCGCGAGGAAGGCGTCGGTCTCCTGGTAGAACCCGACCGCGCCGCGCACGATACGGGCGTACGCCTCCAGCTGGACGCCCTCCCAGTCGGCCCCGCCCGGGCCGATCGTGGCGCGCGCCAGCGCCGCCTCCGCGGCGGCGACCTTGTCCGGGGCGATGGTGAGCGCCTCGGCGAGGTGGTGGCTCGTCCAGACCGACCGCACCTCCGACCCGGACGCCCGCAGTGCGTCGGCGCTCGCGTCGAGACGGTCCGCGACCGCGGTGATGTCCTCGAAGCGGGCGGTGATGCCCCCCGCTCCGCCGTGGCCGCCGTACTCGCCGCCGCTCATCGCGCGCCCCCCGTCCGGTTCGCCGTGCCGCCGCGGCCGCCCGCGTCATCGGAGCGCGCGAGCCGCTCGGCGGCGGCCGCCACCTCGTCGACCAGGAGACCGCGCAGGTCCTCGAGCCCGATCCGTCGGTGGTGGACGCCCGCGACGGTCGCACTGGTCTCGACCCAGCCGTCGGTCCCGAGCAGCAGGCGCAGGAGGCGACTCGGCGATCCCGGGGCGCTGAGCACGAGGGTGAACTCGCCGCGCAGCTGGGTCAGGGAGGCGAGCAGCGCAGGCGGCTCGTCGACGCCGAGCTGGGCGCACAGCTCGCGCACCACGGGCTGGTCGTCCTCGCGCAGCGCGCGCACCAGGGCGGTCGCGACCTCGGGCGCGCAGGTGACGGGCGTGGCGTCCGGGAGGGCGTCCGCTCGGGCCTCGTCCGGGGCGGGCAGCAGCCGGAGGACCTGCGAGACCAGCTGCTCGGCCGGGACCAGTCCGACCTCGGGGTCGGGCGCGAGCGCGATGGTCGCCTCGGGGTCGCCGGAGGAGCGGGCACGCCGGACGACGCTCGCGGCGGCGCTCAGGTTGGACGCGAGGGCGAACACGATGCCGGCCTCGCCGCGGGCGGCCATCCCGTGGAGACGGATCGGGGCGCCGGCGAGCAGGCGCGCGGCGGCCGCGAGGGAGTCGGGCGTGGGCGCATCCCCTCCCGCCGTGGTCGCCGGGGGGCTCGCTGCCGGGTCGGCCGGGAGCGGCCGGGCCGTCGCCGGGAGGTGGTCGGCGACGTCGGCGGGCACGCCGGCGCGCCAGGCGGCCTCCGGCACCACCGCGCGGAAGGGGGCGAGGGTCGTCGGGGTCACCACAGTCTCCGATCACGGGCGAAGCCGACGAGGTCGTCGGCGTAGCGCCAGGTGCGCTCCACGGTGCGGGTCACGCTCTCGGCCGCGCCGGTCACCCCGTCCACCACGCCTTCGACACCGTCGACCACGGCGTCGCGGGCGCTCTCCAGCGTGCGCTCGAACGCGGACCGCGCGGCCTCCCACGCCTCGACCAGCGTGCGCTGGCGGCTCTCGACCGTCGTCGCGAGCTCGTCGAGCTCGTCGGCCGCGGACTCGAAGCGGCGCGCGACCTCCTCGAACGCCTCCGCGTGGTCGGCGAGCCGGGCGCGGTAGGTGTCGGCCGCAGCGCTCACCCACTCCACGCCGCTGCCCTCGCGGACCCGACCCGTCTCGGCTCGCACGGACTCGACCTGTTCACGTACGCGACGCGCCAGGACCCGAAGGTCCTGCGGATCGCCCCCCGGCACGATCATGTCGGCGAGTATTCCCCACGCGGGCCCGAACGTCACCCCGAGCGCCGTGGCTCCCTAGGCTGGGCCCATGGATCCCCGCGCCGCCCTCATCGAGCAGGTCCGCACCAAGGCGGTCGTGCACGGCACGGTCACCCTCTCCTCGGGTGCGACCGCCGACTACTACGTCGACCTGCGCCGCGTGACGCTCGACGCCGACGCGGCTCCGCTCGTCGGCCGGGTCATGCTCGACCTCACCGCCGACCTCGACTTCGACGCCGTCGGCGGGCTCACGCTCGGAGCCGACCCGGTCGCCACCGCCATGCTGCACCAGGCCGCCGCGCAGGGTCGGCGGCTGGACGCCTTCGTCGTGCGCAAGGCCGAGAAGGCGCACGGTCTCCAGCGGCGGGTCGAGGGTCCCGACGTCGCCGGACGGCGGGTGCTGGCCGTCGAGGACACCTCCACGACCGGCGGGTCGGTGCTCACGGCCGTCGAGGCACTCCGCGAGGCTGGCGCCGAGGTCGTCGGCGTCGCGGTCATCGTCGACCGTGACACGGGCGCGCGCGAGCGCGTCGAGGCCGAGGGCTGCGGCTACCGCGCCGCGCTCTCCCTGGCCGACCTGGGCCTCGCGTGACGTCCGCCGCGCCGCCGGCCGGGCCGCGCCCCTGGTGGCGCTACCCCCTGGACTTCCTGCGTGGCTTCCTCATCGGGATGGCCGAGCTCGTCCCGGGCGTCTCGGGCGGCACGGTCGCGCTCGTCACCCGGGTCTACGACGAGCTCATCGACTCCGCCGCCCACGTGCTGGGAGCCGTCCGGGCGCTCGGCACGGCCGATCGTCGGCGGAGGGTGCCGGAGGAGCTGCGGCGTACGGACTGGTGGCTGCTCGGACCCCTGCTCGTCGGGATGGCCACCGCCGTCCTCACGATGGCGGGCCTGATGAGCGGCTTCGTCACCGGCAGCCCCGAGGTCGCGCGGGGTCTCTTCCTCGGGCTCGTCGCCGCGTCCGTCGCAGTGCCGCTGGTCATCCTGCCCCCGCGCGAGCCCGGCACTCCGGCGTACTTGGACCCGGTCTGGGTGCTCGGCGCGGCCGTGGTGGCCTACGTCCTCACGAGCCTGGCCGGCGGCCGGGTGGTCGAGGACCCGGCCTGGTGGTTCGTCCTGGTGTGTGCGGCGGTGGCGATCTGCGCGCTGGTGATCCCCGGCGTCTCCGGGTCGTTCTTCCTCCTCGCCGTCGGTCTCTACGTCCCGACGCTCGACGCGATCGACCAGCGTGACCTCGGCTACCTCGCGATCTTCGCGGCCGGTGCCCTGCTCGGCCTCGCGTCGTTCGTCAAGGTGCTGCACTACCTGCTGCACCACCAGCGACGACTCACGCTGCTGCTCATGGCGGGCTTCATGCTCGGCTCCCTCCGGGCGCTGTGGCCGTGGCAGGGCGACGGCGCGGTCGTCGACGGCGAGGCCAAGGGCACCGGTGAGCTGCTCGCGCCGTACGACCCCGTCCTCGCGCCGATCCTCTGGGCGCTCGCCGGCGCCGCGGTCGTCGCCGTGCTGGTGTGGTGGGAGCGGCGCCGCGGGCTGGACCCGGACCTCCCGCAGCCGGACGCCGCGACCCGGTCGTGAGCCGGTCGTGAGCGACGAGCGCGACGCCGAGGAGCGTCGGGCGCCGTACGACCCGATGCCGCACGGCCCGCCCGAGGTCGGGGTCGGGCCGTGGCCGGGCGGACCCGACGCGTGGCCGGCCGGCGACCACTGGGACCCGGACCTGCTCGCGGCGGGCGATCGTCGCAACGTGGTGGACCGCTACCGGTACTGGCGGATGGAGGCGATCGTCGCCGGCCTCGACACCCGCCGCCACGACTTCCCGGTCGCGATCGAGAACTGGCAGCACGACTTCAACATCGGCACCGTCGTGCGCACCGCCAACGCCTTCCTCGCCGCCGAGGTGCACATCGTCGGCAACCGGCGCTGGAACCGGCGCGGGGCGATGGTGACCGACCGCTACCAGCACGTCCGCCACCACGCGGACGTCCCGACGCTCGCGGCCTACCTCGCCGAGCGCGACGTCACCCTGCTCGGCATCGACAACCTCCCGGGCTCCCGGCCCCTGGAGGCGACGTCCCTCCCGCGGCGGGTGTGCCTGCTCTTCGGGCAGGAGGGCCCGGGGTTGTCCGACGGGGCGCGCGACGTCTGCGGGGGCACGTTGTCGATCGCACAGTTCGGCTCCACGCGCTCGATCAACGCGAGCGCCGCCGCCGCGATCGCGATGCACACCTGGGTCCGTCAGCACGCCGACCTCGGCGCGGACAGGCGCTCCGACCTCGAGGTGGAGGGCTGAGTCGGGGTTTCCGCTCCGCGCGTTGGAGCGATGGTCCAGAATGGACACGCGCGCCGGGGTGATGGAGGGTCACCCCGGCGCGCCCGTCGTTCCCGTGGCGTCCTGGGCCGGCGACCGCCGGCCCAGGACCACGATCAGCGGCGGGCCAGCCGCATCCGGATGAGCTGGCCCCGCTTGACCAGCACCTGACGGCTGCCGAGCACCTTCCCGCCGCGCGACCAGGTCAGCGTGTAGCGCTCGGTCTTGCCCGCGGTGCGCACCGTGGTGCCGTTGAAGAGACCGGCCGTGAGGGTGTAGCTCGGCGTGACCGACGCGTAGTTGACCACGCGGAGGACGTAGGTGCCGGGCGTCGGCTTGGCGACCATCGCCGACTCCTTCTCGCCGGGCAGGTTGCCCGAGGTGCCGACCTCGGTGAGCGAGCCGTCGGCGTTCTTCCGCAGGACCTGCAGGTCGAGGTCGTCCGGCGTCGGCCAGTCGAGGTCCACGCGGAGGACGTCGGCCGCCTTGGCGACCCGGAACTCGTGGTCGACCGACTCGGTCGGCTGGATCGCGCCGCCCTCGTAGGTGCGCGAGACGGTCGGCTTCGCGGCCAGCTTGGTGTACGTCTTCGACCGGACGGCGGGCCGCGTGGAGGGGTTGACCACCCAGCGGAAACGGCCGGACTTCCCGACCGTCATCGAGCTCGCGACGGAGTCGGCGAAGCTGCCGCCCCAGGTCGGGGTGCGGAACTTCTTCGACAGCCTCAGGGTGGTGCCCTTCGGCGCCGTGCCGGTCAGCACGCCGTGGAAGCGGTTGTCGACGGCGTGCTCGAGGGCCACGAGGTAGGCCTCGCGGTTGCCCTTGCCGGCGAACTTCCCGGCGCCGACGTACTCGTTGACGACGTTCTCGTACGGCGGGTGGAACTCGTCGGGGCCGATCTCGAAGGTGTAGCCGTAGCCGCCGGTGGCGTTGTAGGACCAGTCCTCGGTCGTGCCGGTGGTGTCGTAGAGCTCCCAGCCGTGGATGTTGGCGTACCCGTTGGCCGCCGCCATCTTCGCGCCGAGGCGCTTGAGGCCCTGCTCGTCGGGCGAGTCGCCGACCGGCAGGCCGTCGGGCCCGATGGTCTGCGGGTTCACGCCGTTGGGTCGCAGGATCAGGTTGGAGAAGGTGTGGTTGCTGATCATCATCGTCGTCTGACGCCCGGCGATGAGGTCGCGGATGTTGGCCGTCTCCGGCTCGGAGAACGGCGCGGGGCCGCGGTAGATCGGGCTCAGCTGACCCAGCGACTCGTTGACGTCGACGCCGCCCGAGCCGCCCTCCTCGCCGAAGCCGGGGGCCGCGCCGGGGCCGCCCCAGAGGCCGCCGTAGTTGCGGTTGAGGTCGACGCCGACGCCCGCGCCGAGGTTGGAGGTCAGCGACAGGCGGCAGGTCCCGTCGGGGATGTCCTGGCCGTCGATCACGCGGCAGTTCTTGCGCTTGTAGGCGTGGCCCGGCGTGACGATGACCGAGCTCTGGCCGCCCAGCGGGTCGAGGGAGTTGAGGAAGTTCAGGTCGAGGACCTCGCCGTCGGTGCGGGAGAGGTCGAAGCCGTCCGGGTTCACGACCGGGACGACGACGACGCGGCCCTTCTTGAGCAGGCGGGTGATCCGCTTGTCCTTGCCGAAGCCCTTGACCAGGTCGTGCGCGAACTCGATCGCGAGCTCGCCCGAGGGCCACTCACGAGCGTGGTGCAGGCCCATGAGGACGAACGTGGGCCGGCCGTCCTTGCGCTTCACGTTCGCGCCGATCTCGACCGCGTGGAGGCGGTTCCCGTCCAGGGTGGGGCGCGGCAGCAGGAAGTGGCGTACGAGGCGGGGCTTGGCCTTCGCCATCGCCTGGAGCTCGCGCTCGTAGTCGGCCAGGACGCGGTACGACGTCCGCCCCGACGGCAGCTTCGAGCGGCCGACGCGGGCGGCGAAGGCCTTGTCGAGCTCGGCGATCTGCGCCTTGCGGCGGGCGAGGTCGGGGATGCGGACCTCGTAGGTGAAGCCGGCCGAGCGCAGCAGCGCCCGCTGCGCGGCGGTGTGGAGGACGACCTCCACGTAGTCCTGGCCGGCGTGCTCGGTGAGGTCGAGCCCGAGCTTGCCGAGGCGGATGCGGTCCATCTGGGTGGGCGCGTCGACCGTGACCAGCTGGCTGGCGAACGCGGTGGGGACCGGCGTGCTCGTGGCGGTGCCGGGGATGGTGAGCGTGGCGGCCCCGAGCGCCAGCGCAGCGATCGTGCCGGTGATGGCGGCACGGATCCGGGTGGGGGTCATGACAGGGTTCCTGGCCTTCGGTGAGGTCGACGAGACGACTCGATAACGCGCCAGGGACGCCCGGGGCTACGGGCGGCTCGCCATGGGGGCAGCGTGAGCGCGGCCACCTCCCCCTAGGGTGGGTCGCGAGCACCCGCCGGAATCGTCGTACAGGAGCCCCGCCATGCCGATCGCCACTCCCGAGGTCTACGCCGAGATGCTGGACAAGGCGAAGCGCGACTCGTTCGCCTACCCCGCGATCAACGTGACCTCGTCGCAGACCCTCAACGCCGCGCTGAAGGGATTCGCGGACGCGGGCAGCGACGGCATCGTCCAGGTCTCGACCGGTGGCGCGGAGTACCTCTCCGGCCCGACGGTCAAGGACATGGTCACCGGCTCGGTGGCGTTCGCGGCGTACGCCGCCGAGGTGGCCAAGAACTACCCCGTCAACATCGCGCTGCACACCGACCACTGCCCGAAGGACAAGCTGGACGGCTTCGTGCGCCCGCTGCTGGCGATCAGCAAGGAGCGCGTCGACCGCGGCGAGCTGCCGCTGTTCCAGTCCCACATGTGGGACGGCTCCGCCGTCCCGCTGGAGGAGAACCTCCAGATCGCCGAGGACCTGCTCGCGCAGGCCGCGGCGGCGCGGATCATCCTCGAGATCGAGGTGGGCGTGGTCGGCGGCGAGGAGGACGGTGTCGACGGCGGCATGGGCGAGCACCTCTACACGACGCCCGACGACGCCCTGGCGACCGTGCGCGCGCTCGGCATCGGCGAGAAGGGGCGCTACATGACGGCGCTGACCTTCGGCAACGTCCACGGCGTCTACAAGCCCGGCAACGTCAAGCTGCGCCCGGAGATCCTCCAGGCCGCGCAGCAGGCGGTCGTCGCCGAGCTCGGTCTCGACGCCGACGCCAAGCCCTTCGACCTCGTCTTCCACGGCGGCTCGGGCTCGACGGCCGAGGAGATCGCCGCGGCCGTCGACTTCGGCGTCATCAAGATGAATGTCGACACCGACACCCAGTACGCCTTCACCCGGCCCGTGGCCGCCCACATGTTCAGCAACTACGACGGGGTGCTCAAGGTCGACGGCGAGGTCGGCAACAAGAAGCAGTACGACCCGCGCGCCTGGGGCAAGGCCGCCGAGGCCGGCATGGCCGCCCGCGTCGTCGAGGCCTGCGAGGCCCTCCGCTCCGCCGGCACCTCGGTCGGCTGAGGGGAGGGGAGCAAGTCACCCCTTAAGGGGTGAATTGCTCCTCACGCGGCCCGCACGAGCGTCGTGAGGGGCGAAATCACCCCTTAAGGGGTGACTTCGTCCTCCACCAGCACCCACACGGTGGTGTCGGGGGCGAGGGTGGTGGCGCCGCGCTCGGGGTGGGGTCCGTCCTCGGAGCTGAGGATGACCCGGCCCGGCGGCAGCGCGACCGGGTCGGCGCCCGCGACGAGGTGGGTGAGCACGAGGACCTCGCCCAGGGGCGTACGCCGGCGGATCGCCAGCACGTCGTCGCCGAGCCCGAGGTCGTCGGCCCAGGACAGCTCACCCTCGCCGAGGCGGAGCTCGCGGCGCAGCCGGATCATCCGGCGGTAGAGCTCGAGGGTCGAGCCCTCGACGCCGGTCTGCCGGTCGACGGCGAGCTCGCCGTACGCCGGTGGCTGCGGCAGCCACGACTCGCCGGTCGGGCTGAAACCGTAGGCGGGTGCGTCCCCCTCCCACGGGATCGGCACCCGGCAGCCGTCGCGGCCGGCGACCTCGCCACCGTGACGGAACCAGGTTGGGTCCTGGCGGACGTCGTCGGGCAGGGTCGTGTGCTCGGGCAGGCCGAGCTCCTCGCCCTGGTAGAGGTACGCCGACCCGGGCAGCGCGAGCATGAGCGCCGTCGCCGCCCGCGCGCGGCGGAGGCCGAGGGCGGCATCGGGCTGCGGGTCGCGCGGTCCGATGCCGGTGCCGAGGTGCGCACCGGGCACGGGGCTGCCGAGCCGGGAGGCGTGCCGGACGACGTCGTGGTTGCTCAGCACCCAGGTGGTCGGGGCGCCGACCTCCTCGTTGGCCGCCATCGACCGCTCGATCGCGCCGCGCAGGTCCGCGCGCGCCCAGTGGGCGCCGAGGTAGGTGAAGTTGAACGCCTGGTGCATCTCGTCGGGCCGGACGTAGCGCGCCAGCCGCGCCGGCGGCTCCACCCACGCCTCGGCGACCATCATCCGCGAGCCGGCGGGCGCGTAGGAGTCGAGGACCTCGCGCCAGCCGCGGTAGATCTCGTGGACGCCGTCCTGGTCCCACATCGGGGGACGCGGGCCGTCCTCGCCGCCGCCGTCGAGGAGGCTCTGCTCGACGTCCCAGTCGGGCAGGCCGTCGGCCTTGATCAGCGCGTTGGCGACGTCGACCCGGAAGCCGTCGACCCCGCGGTCGAGCCAGAAGCGCAGGATGGCGTGGAACTCCTCGCGCACCTCCGGATGGGTCCAGTCCAGGTCCGGCTGGCGGGAGTCGAAGAGGTGGAGGTACCACTGCCCGGGCGTGCCGTCGGGCTCGGTGACCCGGGTCCAGGCGATGCCGCCGAAGACGCTCTTCCAGTCGTTGGGGGGCTCGGCACCGTCGGGTCCGCGACCGTCGCGGAAGACGTACCGGGCCCGCTCCGGGCTGCCGGGTCCGGCCGCCAGCGCGGCGCGGAACCACGCGTGCTCGTCGGAGGTGTGGTTCGGGACGAGGTCGACGATGACGCGCAGGCCGAGCTCGTGGGCGCGCACGATCAGCGCCTCGGCGTCGGCCAGCGTCCCGTGCAGGGGGTCGACGTCGCGGTAGTCGGCCACGTCGTACCCCGCGTCGGCCATGGGCGAGGTGTAGAACGGCGAGAGCCACAGCGCGTCGACGCCCAGGTCGGCGAGGTGGCCGAGACGGGCGGTGATGCCGGGCAGGTCGCCGATGCCGTCACCGCTCGCGTCGGCGAACGAGCGCGGGTAGACCTGGTAGATCACCGCGTCGCGCCACCAGGTGGTGTCCTGGCCGGCGGTCGGGTCGGTCGTCGTCGGCTGCTCTCCCATGCGGTCCATGCTGTCACCCGCCGGGGAGGCGCTCCGCGCGAGCCCTTCTAGAGTGGGTGGCATGTCGTTCCCCGACCTGATGGCAGGTCCGCCGCCCACCCACCTCCCCGTCGACCCGGCCGCTGAGGCGCTGGAGGCCGGTACGCCTGCGGCCGACGTGGTGCGTCGTCACCCGGAGTCGCCCGAGGCCTGGGCGGCGCTGGCCGCGCAGGCGCGCGAGGAGGGCGCCGACGAGGTGACGGTGTACGCCTACGCCCGCGTCGGCTACCACCGCAGCCTCGACCTGCTGCGCCGCAACGGCTGGAAGGGCCACGGACCGGTGCCGTGGGAGCACGTGCCCAACCGCGGCTTCCTGCGCTGCCTGGCGATGCTCGCGCAGGCGGCCGGCGCGATCGGCGAGCTGCCCGAGCAGGAGCGGTGCGCGCAGTTCCTGCGCGACTCGAGCGCCACGGCGTACGACGCCCTCCTGGGCTGAGGGTCCTCCGGACAGGCGACAGGGCGCCGGAACCGTCCCCCGACGCGATTCCGACGCCCTGCGCTGTCCCCCGTGTCCGCCCCGAGGCGGCTGGTCCTTCGAGTCGGGCCCGCTCCGGCGTCCCCCGTCACGTCCGCCGGCCACGTCCCCCGTGCCGGTCCCCCGATCAGTCCCCCGTCCGTGCTGTGCCGGAGCGGGGCCCGACTCGATGGAGGGAACGCTAGTAGCCCGTTCGGACTACGTCCTGGCATGTTCCTGCCACCGGCACTACGATGCCCGGCATGGAGGCGGGCGGGGGAGTGCAGCCGGAGCCGGAGCGCCGCAGAGCGGTGCGACGGCCGCGCGGATCGGAGCGCCTCGAGACCGCGCAGCCCCTGGCCGTGCTGGGCTTCGACGCGGCGACGGAGAAGCTCTACCGCCAGGTGCTGCGGCACTCGGGCCGTCACCTCGGCGAGATGGCCGACCTGGTCGGTCGGACACCGCAGGCCCTCGAGCACGACCTCACGCCGCTCCTGGCGGTCGGCCTCGTCCGCCTCGCCCGCGGCCGGGTCATCGCCGCGATGCCGCAGGTGGTGCTGAACCGCCTCATCACCGAGGAGTCGCGGCGGCTGGCCGCCGTC
>Ga0172375_10007879_pt1 | contig 14485 bp, 12 predicted proteins | sample LakKiv1m_FD_114537 | JGI IMG/M metagenome (GOLD analysis project Ga0172375, IMG submission 114537) | Freshwater microbial communities from Kabuno Bay, South-Kivu, Congo - kab_092012_11.1m | ecosystem: Environmental > Aquatic > Freshwater > Lake | place: Democratic Republic of the Congo... | reverse complement strand
ATCGGTTTGATGCTGCCGCCGGGCTTGAGCCAGCAGGGGGATGTGTTGTATTCGGTGAGGAGGGAGCAGTCGGCGGCGGGTGGTGACCAGTCTTCAGCCGGGGAAGTTCAAAAGAGGTTGTTGAAGTTGTTGCAGGAACGCGGCGCCCTGCGCGGCAGGCAGATCGAACGTCACTTTGGGCCTGTGGATTGGCGCAAGACGGCGGGGTATCTTGTAAAGCGCGGGGTGCTGCAATCCCAATCCGTTCTGCCTGCGCCGCGGGTGAGACCGAAGTTTGTGCGCGTGGCGCAATTGGCTGTCCCGCCTGAGGTAGCCGAGGCCGCGCTGGGGGATTTGGGGAAGACTGAAGCGACGCAAAAACGCCGTGAAGCCGCGTTGAAGTTCTTGATGAGCGCGAAGGACGCGGTCAATCTTTCGTGGGTGTATGCGGAGAGCGGGTGCAACATCGCGGATTTGCAGGAATTGGAAGAGCGCGAATTGATCCGTTTGTTCGAGAGTGAGATTTGGCGGGATCCGCTTGAGAAGACAGGTAAACAAGCAGGCAAGGAGACAGGGGAACAAGTGGAGTTGACGCCCGAACAGGAGGCGGCTTTCGATGAAATAAAGAACAGGTTAACGTTAAACGTTGAACGTTCAACATTCCTGCTCCATGGCGTAACCGGTTCCGGCAAAACCGAAATCTATCTGCGCGCGGCAGAGGAAGTGATAAAGCGCGGCCGGCAGGCGATCATCCTTGTCCCTGAGATTGCCTTGACGCCCCAGACTGTTCGCCGGTTTTTGGAGCGATTTCCGGGACAGGTGGGATTGGTCCATTCGAAACTGTCGGAGGGGGAGCGATATGATACGTGGCGGCGTGCACGCATGGGTTTGCTCAAAGTGGTGATCGGCGCGCGCAGCGCGTTGTTTTCACCCTTGCCAAACGTCGGTTTGATCGTGGCGGACGAGTGCCACGATTCATCCTACTATCAGTCTGAGCCGCCGTTTTATCACGCGGTGACTGCGGCGCAAATGTATTCGCGGATCGCGGGGGCGGTGTGCATTCTTGGGAGCGCCACTCCAACCATCCTGCAACGGGTTCAGGCCGAGGGCCGGGAAAGTGTCCGCCTGGAGTTGACGAGGCGTATACCCAAAGTTGGTTTGGCGGAATCGGGTCTGGGCTTGCCGCCTGTCTCGATTGTCGACATGAGGGAAGAACTCAAGGCGGGAAATCGAAACATCTTTAGCAGGGAATTGATGGAGGCGCTGGGTCGAACGCTTGCAAGGAGCGAACAGGCAATTTTATTTCTCAATCGGCGCGGCACGGCAACATATGTTTTTTGCCGCGATTGCGGACATGTGTTGAAGTGCCCGAATTGCGATACGCCGCTGACGTTCCATGTTGAAAAGTTGGAAGGTTTGCAGGTTGGCAGGTTGTTGTGTCATCGGTGCGGTTATGAAAGACAGAAGCCGAAGACCTGCCCCGCATGCGGGAAGGCCAATATTCGCGAGTATGGGCTGGGGAGCGAGAGGGTGGAGGCGGAGGTGAGTGCGCTGTTTCCAAAGGTGCGGACGCTGCGCTGGGATTGGGAGACAACGCGCCAGAAGGATGCGCACGAGTTGATCCTGGCGCATTTTGCATCACACCGCGCCGATGTGCTGGTGGGGACGCAGATGCTGGCGAAGGGCCTCGACCTTCCGCTGGTAACTCTCGTGGGAATCGTGCTGGCAGATGTGGGTTTGAATTTGCCAGACCCGTTCGCGGGTGAGCGCGTGTTCCAGGTGTTGACGCAGGTTGCGGGGCGCGCGGGGCGGAGTGAACGCGGCGGGAAGGTGGTGTTGCAAACTTTTGATTCAGGAAACCGGGTCATTCAGTTTGCGGCAAAGCATGATTATGCGGGCTTTTATGCGGATGAGTTGAATCAGAGAAAGCGGCTGGGGTATCCTCCGTTTGCGCGGTTGGTGAGGCTGGAATTCCGTCATCGGGAAGCGGATAAGGCGGAGGTTGAAGCCAAAAAATTGGGGAATCATCTGGATGAGGCATTGGCCGCGGGCGGCAGGCGACAGACGACGATGATCGGTCCCGTGCCTTGTTTCTTTGCGAAGCAGGATGGAATGTATCGCTGGCAGATTGTGTTGCGCGGACCAAATCCCGGGGATATCCTGCACGGACTTAAGTTGGATGGCTGGCGGGTTGAGGCGGAACCCGTAAGTTTGCTATAATCAGGCACAATCATTTAGCAGAGGAGAGTGGATTATGCAAAGTTTTTCGCGAGGCTGGTCGTTTTTGCAGCAGGCGTGGAGCATGGCGTTTAAAGACAGGGATCTGCTCAAACCATCGTTATATGCGCTGGTGGCCGGGCTGGTCGTCTCTGTCGTTGGCATCATTCCGATTGTGGGCGCGGCGTTTATTTTTGGGACGGAAAACGTGATTGGGAGGGGCATCCTGTTTGTACTTGGCGCGGTTCTCGTTTTTGTCCAGTTCATCGTGAGTTATGTTTTCTCTGCAATGACGGTCTATCTTATCTTCGGTTACGTCTCCGAGGGAGATGGCCGCATGGACAAGGCGTGGGCAATCGTCCGCCGTGATTTCCTTGACATTCTGACTCTGGCGGCGGCTTCAACAGCGGTGAATTTGTTGAAGAGCGCGGCGAACAGGAATAAACAACGGCGCGGCGGTATTGCGGCAAGCCTCGCCAGTTCAGCGGCCGGCCTTTTGGATACGTTGTGGACGGAAGCGTCTTATCTTATCCTGCCCGCGATGGTGATCGACGACCTCAATCTCAAGGATGGCATGGCGCGCATCTGGAAAATCACGAAGGAGAATTTGCTCCTGATCGGTATCAGCACGGTCGGTGTCCGCTGGGTGACGGGGTTGATCGGTTTTGTGCTGGCAGTGATTGGAATCGTACTTGGGCTTGGCATCTTCTATGGAATTTATGCCGTTACCGGCTTTGCAACTGTCGGTTTGGTTGTGGGCATCACATTTGGCGTAATCGCCGCTTCAGTGTTCTTTATGCTGGCGAATGTGATCGGTTCATATACGTCCACCGCTTATCACACATGCCTGTATATCTGGGCGCGCGAGACGGAAAAAGCGCAAGCCAGCGGACAAACATCACCGGTCATCGCACCTGCCCCGCTGGCGGCTGTTTTGGGATAATCAGGGCTTTTGGGAAAAAAGGAATCGCATGCCTGCCGAGCCGCGACGTGAAATGATCACCTGGGATGAGGTCGACCGCCTGATCGACCACCTCCTGCCGCAGTTTAAACGTGAATTTACCGCGATGGTGATGATTACACGCGGCGGGATTATCCCGGGCGGCATGCTGGCAGAGGCAATGGGCATCACCCACATTCTCACCGCCGCCGTGGATTTTCCCGCCCAGATGAAGGGTGAAAAGTCCAGCCTGATGGCGTGGCCGGAGTTCATTCAATTTCCAGCTGATGACAAATTGCGCGGCAGGCCAACTTTAATCGTCGATGATGTGTGGGGTTCAGGGCGGACGATCACCTCGGTGAGGAACCGCGTCTCTGCGGCTGGCGGCTTCTCCGAAACGTGCGTTTTGCACTTCAACCCATATCGCAACCTGTTTGGCTCAGCCCGCCCTGATTATTATGCGGCAGTGACGGACGCGTTTATGGTCTATCCCTGGGAGATCGACAGGGGGGCGGACAAGGTATTACTGGGTGAATCGTTTCCATGAAGCCGATTGAAACCAGTTTGAGCGATAAACTTAAAACCCTCCGCGGCAACGAATATTTCAACGACCTGCCCGAAGAGATGCTGAAAGAGATTGCCGCGCGCATGCACTTGCGCGAATATCAGCGCGGCGATGTGTTCTTCTGGGAAGGCGATCCGTGTACGGGATTGCACATCATCGAGCAGGGGAGCGCGAAAATTTACCGTCTCTCCCCGCAGGGACGCCAGTATATTGTGCGCGTGCTTCAGGAAGGCGATACTTTTGCCGAGGTGCCGGCCTTCGATGGCGGCATGAATCCTGTCAATGTGGACGCGCTGGAAAACTGCCGCGTGTGGATCATTGACAGTGATTTACTGAGAAGGTTGATTCTTACCCAGCCTGCTTTTGCGGAGAAGGTATTAAAGAACTTTGGGCAGATGTTGCGCGGCATGGTTCACAAGGTCAGCGAGATGGCGTTTTACCAGGTGACTCATCGGCTGGCGCGTTTGATCAGCGAATTGCCGCAGGTGGACAAGTCCCCGCATTGGACGCAGGAACAACTTGCGGCGCGGCTGGGAACCGTCCGCGAGGTGGTGGCGCGCTCGCTGAAAGAGTTGGAGCGCAGCGGGGCGATTCGAATGGAGGACAGGCGAATTCAAATTGCAGACCCTGCGGCGCTGGAACAGTGGACGCAGCCGTATAATTAGCAGTGGGCAAAATTACAAATACAAGACGCCCTCCAAACGGAGGGCATCTGCTTTTTACGGATCACTGATCACTGATTACTTTTATGGAGTCGGAGTCGCAACTGCTTCTTCGGCAGGATAGTACGTACCCGTTTCGAGCAGGGACATATCGTCAGCGGCCTGCGCCGCGAGCATTTGCGCCTGGCGCGCAAAGTTCGTGGAGTCGGCTAAATTCTTGAGCGTATATTCAGGGTTGTGGAATCCCATGCTGTTTTCAGCGGAAACAAAGTCCCACATATACTGCGCTTTGCGATGGAGTGCGCGGGCCTGGTCGAGCAGGGCGGCATCGGCGTTCGGGTTGGCCGCCGCGGCTTTGATGGCATGGATGGCGTCCACGAGCGCGTCTTCGGTATTTTGTTTTGTGGTGTAAACCTGTTCCTGAATGGTGTTCACGCGGCTGATAACGTACCCGGTGTCCGTGTGGCATTGACCGCACGCCTGCTCGGGATTGAGCAGGGGGCTGTGGACATCGTGCGATGAATACTTGGCCGCGCCTTCACTCACGTACGGCATGTGACAGTCCGCGCAGGAGACGCCCGCGTTGTAGTGTGTGCTTCCTGCGGTGAAGGTCTCATAATCGGGGTGCTGGGCCTTGAGCATGGGTGTGCCGGTCTCGGGATATTCCCAATCCTCGAAGCCTTCTTCTTCGTAATAGGCAAGAATGGAATCGATGTCGGTGCCTTTTGCCCACGGGAAGGTCAGGTATTTGCCTTCGCCTGCAAAGTAATACTCGACGTGGCAGTTGGCGCAAACGACCGTGCGCATTTCCTGGCGGGTGAACTTCGTCCAGTCGATGCCCTGGGCTTCGAAGGCCTCTTCGAGCGCGGGGTTGGTGACGATGAGCCGCATCGTCCCTGCTTCGTGGCAGTTGGCGCAACCGACGGGGTTGTCGATCCTTTCGCCCACTTCAGCGAATAACATCCTGTCGTAGGCTTCCATGCCCAGTTCCGCCCACAGGCCGGGGTTGTCGGATGATTTGCAGGAATAGCATGTACCGGGCGTGTGCTTCGGATCGTCAGGGTCCAGGTTGAGGCGCCTGGTCGCGCGCACATCGTCCACCGCGTTCATGTGGCCGCGGTCATCGTTGTACTCCGTGCCGAATGAATAGCCCGCGAACAAAATCACCTGGCGCGGGTCGCGTTCGAGCCATGAGAATTGCGAAGAGCCGCCGTAAGCCGTGTCGATTGCGTTCGTCCCGGTTTTTTGCAAAGAAGCCCACTGGTTCGGGAAATTGATTCCCCACTGCGCCGAGTCGGGTTCCATCGCCGCGATTTCAACGAGCGGTTCGATGGCGCGTTCCTGCGGCGGCTGGTTCTTCATAAAGGTCAGCACGCCAACCAATGTCGCGGCCAGCAGAACGATGATACTAACCAGAATGAACGTGGTATAGCGTTTCATTGATACATTCTCCTTTTGCCGAAGTATTGCGGCATTACCTGGATGGATAGAAAATCGAGTCTTGATAGGGGACAATCGAAAGGCCGCGCGAGCCGTGCGCCACAGTGCGGTGACATTCCCAGCAATATCGGTCAAAAGGTTGGGCGCCCATCACCACATCCTCCACCGTACTTTTATGGCAGTGGATGCAATTGTCCTGGATGATGTTCCTGGTCTTTTCACTGGCGCGAATTGCAACAGGGATATTCCCCGTCGTAAAAGCATACACATCCTTCGCGCCCTGCCGGCCCTTTTCAAGGTAATACGCCGCGATATTCTCATGGGGCAGGTGGCAATCCGTGCACTTCGCCCAATTCGCATGGGGGCCGTGAAGCCAGTTCTCGTACTGCGCATCCATCACATGACAATTGTTGCACGTCTCAGGGGCAGATCCGGCGTACGCGGGCGCATCGGTCACAAACGCCATAAACCCCAGCGCAAAGACCGCCGCCGCAACCGCAATGATGAAAGGAATTTTTGACATGACTACCCTCGTCTGGGATAACTTAAGCTTAATATACATTAAGGGATCAAAAGATTTTGTAACTTTTGTCACATTGTTGACGAGGACCTGCGCCTCTTTCCGCCCCTCAACCTGCTCCTATTATCAGGGACATTTTCTCCCCCGGGCAACTGTGTCGCACCCGCGCCGATTAAACGAACTCCACTCCCGTTCATCAACAGTTCAATTGCTGGACGAACAGGGAGCAGAGTCGACGAGACAAAAAACGTGCGGGTCAGAGGTTAGGGCATGTGCATCCCACCCGCTTCCTCCTGCGCAGGGACGGTAAGCACAATATCCTCACGATTCTTGAAATGCAAGGTGACTTGAATCTTGTCACCGACTTTCAAATCCTGTTTCAATCCAATGAACATCACGTGCAGCCCGCCCGGCTCAAAATGCACTTCTGCATCCGCGTCGAGAACGACGGAGGGGACCGGCGACATCTGCATCATGCCATTGGCATCCATGGTGGTCTTGTGCAATTCGACGGCATCAGTCACATTCGATGACGCGCCGATGAGCTCGTCCACTGCCGAGCCGTGGTTTTGGAGCAGCATGTACATGGCGGTGTTTTCACCTGCCGCCGAGGCGCGTAACCAGTAATCGCGCGCCTCAATGCCTTCTTTTGCGGCTGGCTGGCATGCGACCGCGATCAATGCGATTGCAAAAATGGCAAACCAAATTTTCCTCATTCTTTTCCTGTCCTTTTAGTCAAATCCTTTTGAAACTTCCGCGCATCCTGCCTTGTCCCAAAACTCAGCACGCCCGGGGCACAACAGATATTTAATTCGCTGTGAATCACATAAAAGGCATGATTTGCGCTGATCATGTGACCGTATTGTGTTATAAAATGTTGGGCTGTCAAAAAAATTTTTCAGAATATAACAAATCGCACCATCTTTGTCAAGTCAAGGCGGCGTGTTACAGCAATTCCCGCCATGGCTTCGCAGGATTGCCAAATCCTGCGAGCAAGGCGCGGATTTGACAATCCGTGCCAGCAAAAGTGATGAAAAAATCTCATATAGGGAATTGCTGGGCGTGTCATCACATATTGGGTTGTTTCCCCTCAGGACTATTTTGGCAAATACAAACGGCCTTTCCATGTGACTCCCCTGCCGGATAAAACCTTCCATGTGGAAGCCAGCATCATCGCCGCGAAGACGCCTGCGCCGAGCGGCGTGGTGAATGCATACCCAATTGGGATTTTCATCTTATGCGCGACGATTCCCCGAGCAGCGAGCAACGCAATCCAGACGGCCAGTGATTTCGCGATCACGCCAATTGCCAGCCACCCCCCGCCGTTGGCATACCAAAGGATTCCAAGCAGCGGCCAGACGGGCAGGAATAACGCGGCGATCAAGGCCAGCGTCGCGCCGAACGCGCCCAGCAGCAACAGCGACGGATGGTCGCGCAGGCCGAGATAAATATTTTTCGTCCAGCCTTCCCACATCGACGGGAGCGATGTGTACATGCGTGTCTTCGCAACTTTCATTCCGTCAGCCACAATCAAACGATAGCCGCTCCATTTTACTTTTTCCGAAATGGCTTTGTCTTCCACAATTCGATCTTTGACGGATTCGTGCCCCCCGATGGCGTCATAAACGCTTCGCCGGATCATGATGAATTGCCCATTGGCAACCGCGTCGCGGCGCTTTGGGTCATTGACTTTGCGCGGGGAGAAGCCGACGGAGAGCGCGGTCATCACGAGCGGCATGACGGTCTTCTCCCAAAACGTTCCCAGGATTTGGAAGGTCATGATGGTGAACAGGTCTGCTTGCGTTTCGAGGGCTTTGACGTAACATGATGAAATCGCTTTCGGCGTGAGGAATGTGTCTGCATCCACGAAGCACAGCCACTCGCCGCGCGCAGGTTTCGCGGCCTGGTACAAGGCGTGGGGTTTTCCGGCCCAGCCCGAGGGGAGGTCGGATCCGTGAACGATTCTTAAACGGGAGTCGCGTGAGGCGAGTTGATTCAAAATCAACGGAGTCGAGTCGGTCGAGCGGTCGTCCAAAGCGATGACTTCGAGATTTGGATAATCCTGGGCAAGGATTGATTCGACACATGCGCCGATGTTGTGTTCTTCGTTGCGGGCAGGGATGCAGATTGAAATGAGCGGAGGATGCGCGGGCGGGGGAACCGCCTCGACGATGATGTCGAGGCGGTATTGATTGTGGAGCCAGATGATGACGGCAATGCCGAGAATGAAGAGGATGGTGGATGCGATGAAATAGGGCATGGGGAATGAGTCGAAGGTCGAAGGTCGAAAGTCGAAGGTCGAAGGTCAAAGGTCGAAGGTCGAAGGTCGGCGGCTTTTGACTTTCGGCTGAATTTTAGATGACTTTCAATATGCTTCCCCGTTCGGTCTTTTCCACTTCGATCCGATTCGGGAAGGCGTCCTTGAGTTCGTCGAGATGGGTGATGACAAGGATTTTTGCGAAATCGTTTTTCACGATGTTGATGGCTTCGATAAGGCGCTGGCGGCCCTGCGCGTCCTGTGAGCCGAAGCCTTCGTCAATGACCAGGGTTTGCAGGCGCGCGCCTTTGCGCTGTGCAAGGATTTCAGAGAGCGCCAGGCGAATCGCAAAGTTGACGCGGAAGGCTTCGCCGCCCGAATACATTTCGTAGGCGCGCATGCCCGCGCCGTCGCTGATCTGGATGTCGAGCGTCTCTTTCAGGTCGCCGCGTTTCCTGTCCTTGTATTCGGCCTGTGTGATAAAGCGGATGGACATTTGCCCGTCGCTCAGGCGGTCGAGCAGATCGTTGGCGCGCGTTTCGATTTGAGGCAGGGCTTGTTCGATCAGCAGGGCGGGGACGCCGTCCTTGCCGAAGGCGCGCTCGAGCGTTTTGTGATGTGCGATTTGTTTTTGGAGTTCGCCGCGCTCCGCCAGAAGTTCCGCTTTGCGGATGCGCTGCGTTTCAAGCGCCCTTACCTTTTGTTCCGCGCCGCCCAACTCGCTTCGTTTTTGGTTTTCGTCCTCCCGCAATCTGAACAATTCGCGTTCGGCTTCATCCTGATTCGGGGATTGCGCTTCAGATTCGGCCAGCGTTCGAGCATTCTGGGTGTATGATTTTTCCAGCTCCGCGCTTTCCTGTTTCTTCCTTTGCCTTTCCTCCTCCAAATTTTTGATTTCACTTTCGATTTGCCTGCTGAGTTCGCGGGCGGTCTTCAGGCTGCTGAATTCCTCCTCCGCGCTTCGGTTTGCAATTTCGGCCCGGCGGGCCTCGTCGTGTGCGGACGCGTCGTAACCAAGTTTGACGAGTTCCTTGTCGAGTTTGGCGAGTTCCTTTTGCGCGTCGCCGGCGAATTTTCCGCCTTCGAGCAATTTTACCGATTCTTTTAATCGCTTTGCGCCCGTCTTTTCCCATTCCGCGGATTGTTTTTGCAGGGATGCCAGGCGCTCAGTCAATTGTGAAATCGTGTTGGAGTGGGTGAGGCGGTCTTCTTCAAGACCGGCGAATTGCCTGATTTCCAATTCATAATCCGTGATTTGAATCGCAAGTTTGCCTGTTTCGGTCTGGTTGGCGCGGAAGAGGTCGCCTTTGGATTTGCCTTCCTCCTGAAGTTCCTTCAACGTGGACTCGCGATGTTCCTCGCTTAGGGATTGTCCGCAAAGAGGGCAGTGCGCGCCTTCTGCAGTCGTGAGCTGGTCGATGCGCGATTTGAGTTCGTCCATCTCGATGCGCAGGCGGTCGTTCTCGGCCTTGAGTTCAGCCTGTCTCTCGCGTGTGGAGAGAATGGTCTTTTCCATTCCGCCGCGTTCGTTTAATTTTGCCTCGACCTCGGCCAGTGACTTTTTTGCGGTTTCAATCCCCCCTTCCAGTTCACCGATCGTCGATGACTGCCCGCTGATAACCGTTTCCCGCTCCCGCAAACCGCTAATTTCCTGCTCCAACCGCGCCTTCCCCGCTTCGATCTCGCGCAGCAACGGCTGGCGCTTCTCGTCGTGTTCCCGGAATTGTGCGGCGACCGCCTCCATTTTTTCGACTTCGTCGCGCGCTGTTTGCCACGTTTTATATGCGGCTTCCACTTCCTTCGCGCGATGGATCAGGCTGGAGTACGTTGCACGTTCCGCTTCCTTTTCGGAAAGCCGTGATTCAAGCCCCGCGAGGGAAGCGCGCGAATTGCCGAGCGCCCTCGACAGCGTCTCAACCATTTTGCGTTGTTCGTTCAGAACAGCCGCTGTCTTTTTGATGTTTTCGAGAATTTTCTCCTGCGCGGCGCGCGCGGAGGTGAGTTGCTTCAAATTCGCGTCAAGTTCCTTCAGGCGGGATTTGCGCGCATCCTCCTCGGCAAGTTCCGCGTCGATTTCAGCGATGCGGCCATCCATCGAGTTGACTTCATCTTCGATTGTTTTGCGTTTTGCGGCGGTGCGCGCCCTGTAGGTTTCCCAGATTTCAAGTCCCAGGATGGAACTGAGCACTTCCTTGCGCCTGCCTGCGTTATGCTGTGTAAACTGGTCCGCCCTGCCTTGCAGGAGGAAGGACGCGTTCACGAAGGTCTCGTAATCGAGCCGCAGGGTCTGTTCGATGCGGGCCTGGGTTTCGCGGGTCGTTCTTTCAGTGAGCGGACGCCAGGTTCCCTGACCTTTGACCTTCGACCCATCGACTTCACCCAGGGAGGATGTATTGTCCAGTATTTGAAACTCCAGCACCGTGCTTTTGTTGCGCGGCAGCGACCTCTGCACGCGATACACGTTATTTTCGTATTCGAAAGTCAGCGCGACTTCGGCGGCTTTCACATCCTGATGCAGGTTGATGATGTCGCTGCTTTTGCCGCGCGCTTCGCCGAACAGGACCCACGTCATCGCGTCGAGCAGGGACGATTTTCCCGCTCCGTTGGAACCTGAAATGCAGGCCAGGTCAAACGTATGAAAGTCGAGTTCAACGGGGTCGCGGTAGGAAAGAAAACCAGCAATGCGAAGGTGTAGGGGAATCATGGCGGATGTTTCGATTATAATCGAACCCATATGATGGAAGCCGACACCCCACACGCCCGCCGCCGCCTGACCCTCATTGCTGTCATCCTCGCGACGGTTCCCTGCTACTGTTTGGGCGCGATTGCATTGATGCTTGCTCCAGAACCTGTCGGGACATCCACGCCAACGGCGATGATTTCCACGTTAACAGGCACTCCCGGCGCTGTCACGCCGGGCGCCCCCACCTTGAGTTTGACGCCGTCGATCTTAACCGGCACCATCACTTTTACGGCCACGATCACCGCCACGCAGACGGCAACTTCCACTCCCTCCGTTTCTGCAACGCCATTCCAGCCGAACACGAACACGCCGACGTTCACGAACACGCCGACGAATACGCCGACGTTTACACCCACATTCACTGTCACCGCAACGTTCACGCCAACCCATACGCCGACCTCCACGCCCACAAATACAGCCACTGCCACCCCGAGTTCCACGCCGACCACAACCCTTACCCCGTCTCCAACAGCCTTCTCACCTTAACGATCCTCCATGACAGATATTCTTCCCTTCCTGAAATCATTGCTTGCGGTTTCGGGCCTCTCGGCCTACGAAACCCCCGCTGCGCGGCTCATTGAAAAACAATGGAAGCCGCTTGTGGATGAGACCGGTTTCAGCCGTCTCGGTTCCCTGCATGGACTCAAGCGCGGCTCCGGCAAATTGCCGCGTCCATCCGTCCTTATTGCCGCGCACATGGATGCGATCGGGTTGATGGTCTCCAGGATTGTGGATGGATTTTTGTGCATCACGGAAGTCGGGGGCGTTGACCCGCGCGTCCTGCCGGGCACGCCGGTGATGGTCCATGCTTCGGGCAGCGGCGAAGACCTGCCCGGTGTGGTCGCCATGCCTCCCGCGGATCTGCTACCTGCCGGCAAAGGCGATGGCGCGATTGGGTTGGAATATCTGCTTGTGGATACCGGGCTTGCCGCGCGCGAAGTCTCGAAGCGGGTGCGCGTGGGCGACCTGGTTGCCTTTAATACGGAACCCGTTGAAATGTCGGGAGAGACCGTGAGCGGCCATTCGATCGATAATCGCGCCTCCGTTGCGGCGCTTACCGTCTGCCTCGAGGAACTTAAGTCGCGCTCCCCTGTTTGGGATGTGTGGGCGGTCGCTTCGTCGCAGGAGGAGGAGACGTTTGGCGGCGCGCAGACGTCCACTTTTCAATTAAGGCCGTCCATTGCGGTGGCTGTGGATGTAACCTTTGCCAAAGGCCCCGGCGCCAGCGGGTGGGAGACCTTCCCGCTTGGCAGGGGCCCGACGCTTGGGCTTGGGCCGAATATTCATCCATTCCTGCATAAGCGGTTTATCGAGATCGCGAAGAAGGCGGAAATCCCATACGCCATTGAACCCATGCCGAGGATGTCCGGCACGGATGCGACTTCCATGCAAGTGACCGCCGAGGGCGTGCCGACCATGGTGGTCAGCATTCCCGTACGCAATATGCACACGCCCGTCGAAGTGATTTCGCTGAAGGACATTCAGCGCGCAGGCAGGTTGCTGGCGGAGTTCGTGGCGGGTTTGGAAGGCGATTTTATGGAAAAGATCATTTGGGAATGATTCACCCGGTAATTGGTGATGTGTGCCCTATCACCTGCGCATTACAAATTGCACATTACGGATGGCTATGAAAAACCTGACGATTGGCCCGGCTCAATTTAATCTGCTCGAAAAACTCTGCAACGCCATGGCGGTTTCGGGCGATGAGGGCGAAGTCCGCAAGATCGTGCTCGAGGAGGTAAAGCCTTACGCGGACGAGGTCAAAGTGGACGCGCTTGGCAATGTATTGGTTTTAAAACGCGGCCGGGGGAAAAATCCGATGCGTGTCCTGCTCGACGCCCACATGGATGAGGTCGGTTTCATGATCGTGGAAGACGACGAGGATGGCATTTATCGCTTCGAATTGGTGGGCGGGTTCGATACGCGTCACCTCGCGGGCAAGCGGGTGATCGTGGGCAGGGAGCATTTACCCGGGGTGATCGGCGCGAAGCCGATCCATCTCGAGACGGATGACGACCTTAAGCACAGGATCGGCCTGGATGCGTTGCGAATCGACCTGGGTCCCGGGGGCAAAGCCGCGGTGGGCGACCGCGCCACTTTTGCCCCGAATTTCAAACGGGTCGGTCCTTCCATCCTTTCCAAATCAATCGACAACCGCATCGGCGTGGCGATCCTGATCGAATTGCTCAAAAACGCGCCATCCAGCGTCGACCTTTGCATGTCCTTTTCAGTGCAGGAGGAAATCGGGCTGCGCGGCGCGCGGGTGGCTGGGTATTATTTTGACCCGCAGGCTGCATTTGTCGTCGATGCAACCCCCGCGCGGGATTTACCCGATTACGAAGGCAGGGAGAACCATTCCTATAACACAAAACTTGGGCTTGGCCCCGCCATCTATGTTGCGAACTCATCCACAATGGACGACCCGCGCCTTGTGCACTTCCTCGAGGAAACCGCTGTCCGGGAGAAAATTCCATATCAACTTCGCCAGCCCGGCGGCGGCGGGACGAATGCAGGCGCGCTCCAAAAGGCGCGCATGGGCGTGCCGGTGGTCTCGATTTCCGTCCCGCATCGTTATACTCATTCGCCCATCAGCATCTCGCGCGTGGAGGATTGGAGGAACACCCTCAACCTGCTCCACGCAGCGTTGAAGCGCATGACCCCCGCGCTGGTAGAATCCAGATGATGAACGAACTTTTTCCAGACTTGGGCGTTTTGCCAAAGGTGTTCCAAAAATACCCGAACATTCAGGCTGTCTATTTATTCGGCTCTGTTGCCAGCGGAAAGATCCATGCCGAAAGCGACCTGGACCTGGCAGTCCATTCCCGCGACGTTTCCATCCGTGCCCGGCGGCTCGACCTGCTGGCAGATTTAACCCGCGCAGGGTTCAACGATATTGACCTTGTATTTCTGGATGGAAATGACATTGTGCTTCGTTTTGAAGCCGTCCGCCAGAATCGCTTGATTTATTGTGCGCCGGATTTCGACGCCAGCGCGTACTTTTCCCTGACGCTGCGCCAGTATTTTGATTTCGTTCCCTACCTGAAGACCCAGCGTGAAGCCTACAAACGGAGAGTGTTGCATGATGGTCAAAGCGGATCATAATCACATCACCGTCGAACTTCGCGAAAAGTGGATTCGCATGGTGGGATTCCGCAACATTCT
>Ga0172375_10007878_pt1 | contig 14487 bp, 10 predicted proteins | sample LakKiv1m_FD_114537 | JGI IMG/M metagenome (GOLD analysis project Ga0172375, IMG submission 114537) | Freshwater microbial communities from Kabuno Bay, South-Kivu, Congo - kab_092012_11.1m | ecosystem: Environmental > Aquatic > Freshwater > Lake | place: Democratic Republic of the Congo... | reverse complement strand
GGTGTCCGCGGCCATCGCCCACGCGGTGGCGGAAGTGGCCTGCCAGCGGGACCTGGCCGCCAGACCGCGGCCCGATGATCTCCTGGCCTTTATCCGGACGCAGATGTATGAGCCTCAATACAAGAGTTACGTTTGATAACCGCCAGCCAGGTCCAGGTAAGCCTCTTTGGCCGCGCGGCAGATGGCGAGGGGTGCGGTTTTGCCCCGGCTTTCATAGCGTTTGCATTTCCGGGGGCTGTAAAAAGAGACTACCCAGTGTTCTCCGGAGACACCTAGAAACATATCCATTTTCAGTTCGCAAAAAAACTTGCGCACCATTTTTTCCACCACATGCCAGGCCTGGGTGATGTCGGAGGTATATGGAGGCGCGCCCTTTTGTTCCATCACCTGCGCGGCAATGAACAGGTCCAGTTCCCGGTCGACATAATCCGTTCTCAAGCCATCTTCCCCTTAAGGCTCAAATCAATATCACATTTTGTCGATTTCTTCCAAATATTCCTGGAATAAATCCACGTCACCGCTGTTCGCCTTTTGCTTGTCTTCGTAGGCCGCGGCCACGCGGCGGTAAAATTCGTCGCCAATATTCTTAAAAACGCCGGTGATGATGGCGATGAGCCAATAGCGCATCTGGCCGAATTGGCGGCGCACAATTTGCAAGGCCAGACGGGTGCAGGCATAATTGAGCATACCCGCAAACGCGGTGATGTCTCCAGTCTGCTGGGACTGACGGATGATCCCTTGGGCCAGTTGATCGATGAGCGCATCAATTTCTTGCCGGTGGAGGCTGTTGATGTAAGGCATATTTATCCTTCCTGCCAGCCGTGGATTTTAAAATAATTTAGGGAAAGTCGGGGAAGATGCAAGCGGGGTTGCGGATATATTCAGCAAGATGGGGAAAACGTTGACTTTCCCGCCAGCATTGGGTAAGGTAAAACGAATGGCTTGCTATTTTAGCTAATTATTTCTGGGGGTTCAGGGATGGTAGTCACTTGTGAGAAGTGCCATACCAGATTTAACCTGGACGAGGGCCGCATACCGGGGCCCAAGGTCAAAGTCCGCTGCACCCGCTGTCAAAACACCTTTTGGGTGGAGCGGGAGGAAGAACTCCCGGTCACGGCTCATCCGGAAGAAGAGGGGCAGGCCGCGGTTGACTCCGGGGCTGGCGATCTGGGGGCCGGTCCAGGCCGCCAATCCTTAGACGCAGAAGAGCAGCCCGCGGCCGGCGAAGAAGAACTGGCTGCCCAGGCTGCTGCCAGAGCCGCTTTGCCCAAACCCTCCCTCCTGCTAACCGGCGGCGCCAGGCGTTCGTCCTGGCCCTGGATCATTTCCTTGATCTCCGGTTTGTCGGCCGGTATTCTCGTGGGAGGCGCGGTCATGTGGTTCTGGGGCTATGGTTGGATGGCCCAAAAAATCCATTCTCAGGCCAGTCTCACTCCGTCCCCTGCAGCCAAAGCCGCGGGCGTCGCCAAGGTGGAACCCGTGTCTCCACCCCTGTCACCTCCGGCCGGCGCGAAAGATCTGAAAGACCTGGTGATTGTCGGCCAGGAAGAGCGCTACCGGGGATTGGTAAACCGCCAAGGGGGGCAACTCCTGCTTATTCAGGGCAAGGTGAAAAATACGTCCTCACAACCCCGGGGACCCATCCAGCTTAAGGCCGTCCTCACCGACGCCCAGCAAAAGAACGTGAAAGAACGGGAATTCTATGCCGGTACCGTGGTTTTTGATGACGAACTGCAGAATCTGGGACCGGAGGAGATTAACCGCTGGCTCGATACGCCCGGGGGCCGGGCCCAGAAAAAGGTAGTGGAACCGGGTGAGGATCAGTCTTTCATGGTAGTATTTTTCGGGGCGCCTGCGAACCTATCCGGATATGGTTACAAGATGCAAATCATCAAAGGACCTGTTGCTGCTAGCGAAGCTCGCCGGAAATGATTAAACGTTTTTTTGAGCGATTCCGCCGGGACCGGGGTTTGCACAGAGCCTCAGTGCGCATCGATTTTTTCCCTGAGGGAAAAGTCAGACCCTCCATCTTCTGGCACCGCAGCCAGGACCAGGAAAACGACACCGTTATCTTGGTTCTCTACCTTTACGCCCGCATTTTGTTTGAACTGGCGGAGCTGAACGATGTGCGGGTAGCCCGGGAATTGATGGGCTTTGTGAACCAGGTATGCGAGCTGGTTTCAGCCGCGGAAGGTCCTCCGAGCCGCATCCGCCTGCCTTTGGGGGAGTTGAACCTCACTGGGGAAGCGCCCGGCGAGCCATTGCGCTCCTACCAGGCTGAGTTCTTCCAATTTCAGGACGGTAATTTCCGCCTGGAATTCCATGGCAGCATAGGCAAAGAGAGCTTTTACCTGCCCGGCGCCTTTCTGGTGCTTCTGCAGTCCTGCCTGGACAACCTGGGAGATGAGCCTTTGGAAATGCTGGCCCGGGGATTGACCCGGCTACACAATTATTACCGGGTTCGCCGGGATTTCTGGGAAAGCTCAGCTCTGAGCGCGGGTCCGGCCTTCGCCATGGGCAAAGAAGAGTTGCGGCCGGAAGCCGCGGAATCATAAGGCTGAATTCCGGACAAGATAGGGAAAGGACAAACCATGCCTGTTTCTCCTGATGGCGGTTTTCAGGAATTGCTGGCCATGGCCAGAGGTTTCCAGGCCGCCAAAATGTTGATGACGGCCGTGGACCTGGCGGTTTTCGATTTTTTGGAGGAGCCCCGCAGCGCGGTGGAGGCTGCGAGCTGGCTCAAGGCCAACGACCGGGCCGCGGGCATTTTCCTGAACGGCCTGGCGGCCCTGGGATTGCTGGTCAAAGAGGTGGATTACTTCAAGAACAGCGAGATCGCTTCCCGGTATCTGGTACGGGGCAAAGACGACTACCGGGGCGCGATCATCAAGCACATGGAACACACCTGGGACCGGGGCTGGCAGGATTTCCAGACCACGGTGCTGGTGGGCCGCCCCCGGGAGGCGGACCCGGAGAAATGGTTGGACACCAAGAGCGAGCGGGACGAAAAGGAGGTCCGGGCCTTCATCTGCGGCATGGATGCCATCGCCCGGGATCTGGCCCCCAAGGTGACCGCGGCCCTGGACCTCAAGAACGTGTCCCGGCTCCTGGACCTGGGAGGCGGCCCCGCCACCTACGCCATCGCCTTTGTCCGGGCCAATCCCCAACTGCGGGCCATGGTTTTCGATCTGCCCCAGCCCATCACCATCGCCCGGGAACAGATCGATAAACAGGGCCTCAGCAACCGCATAGACACCCTGGCGGGCAACTTCCTGGAAGATGACATCGGCCGCGGCTACGATTTCATCTGGGTTTCCCAGATCCTCCACAGCCACGACGAAAGGCAGTGCCGCCTGATCATCGGCAAATGCGTCCAGGCCCTGAATCCCGGGGGCAGGCTGGCCATCCAGGATTTTTATCTCAACCGGGACGGGGCCAGCCCCGTGGGGTCGGCCTTGTTCGGGGTGCACATGCTGGCGGTCACCCCCCGGGGCCGGGCCTACACCTGGGGCGAAGTGGGGGAATGGATGGCGGAAGCCGGCCTGTCCCCGGCCGAACACCTTCGCTATAACGGCGGAGAGGCCAGCATTTTAATCGGCCGAAAGAAATAGCGCGAGTAGAAAGCAAAAAAAGGGAAGCGGCCCCGGGGCCGCTTCCCTTTTTTTGCTCGATTTCCCCGGGGTTGCTAAAATTCTTGAAAATCGTCCCGGTCCAACGGGATGATCTCTTGGGGAGAGGGCCCGGCCAGCCGGCAGAGAGGTTCCCCGTTTCCCTTCCCCCTGGCCTGGGTGGATTGGGGCGATGGCAACAACCCGGTTTTGGGTGGCGCTCCGGATAAATGAGCGACGCGGCCGTTCCCGCAGCTGGGCGCGTGGCCGTTGCCGCCGCCGTTCACCAGGTTCACCAGTTCCCCCACAAATTCCCGCATCTGTATGGCCTGGGCATTGAGCTCTTCCGAGGCGGACGCGGATTCTTCGGCGCTGGCCGCCACCCCTTGGGTCACATGATTCATTTCGCTCACCGCCCGGTTGATCTGGTCCACTCCCTGGGCCTGCTCCTGGGAGGCGGCGGCGATCTCTCCCACCAGGTCTTTGATCTGGGCCGCGCCCTCGGCCACCTGGGAGAAGGCGGCCGCGGTCTTGTTCACCACTTCTGCGCCATCCTTGACCCGGGTTACCGTGCCTTCAATCAGATCGGCGGTATTTCTGGCGGCTTCCGCGGCCCGCATGGCCAGACTGCGGACTTCGTCGGCCACCACCGCGAAGCCGGCGCCGGCTTCTCCGGCCCGGGCCGCCTCCACCGCGGCATTCAGCGCCAGCAGGTTGGTTTGAAACGCGATCTCATCGATGGTCTTGATGATTTTGGCCGTATTCTGGCTGGCCAGGGTAATTTCTTGCATGGCCCCGGTCAGGGTGGCCATGGACCGGTTGGCATCCTGCACCACCAGGGCGCTCTCCCCCATGAGGATATTGGCCTGATTGGCATTTTGGGCGTTCTGAGCGGTCATGGCGGCCAGTTCTTCCAAGGAGGCGGAAGACTCCTCGACGGCCGCGGCCTGTTGGGAGGCCCCCTGGGCCATGGATTGGCTGGCAGAGGAGACCTGGTCGGAGGCAGACGCCACCTGGGCGGCGCCCCGGTTCAAACCGGACATCACCCGGTTAATGGGCCGGGTGATGGAGCGGCTCAGGAGAATCCCCAGGGCCAGGGAGAGGATACCGCCCAGAATCATGCCGCCGCCGGCCAAATTCTTGAAGCGATCCGTCGTCCCGGCCGCTGCCTTTTGGGCCGCGGCCACATGTTTGTCGGCTATGGGGGCAATCTGCGCCAGGATTCCCTGGATTTTTTTCAATTGGCCCACGGTTTCCGAATGATAATAGGCGATGGCCTCAGGCCGGAATTCTTTGCCCTTTTTCAGGATCTCCTCCAATTTTTGGGCTGACGCATGCAAATTTTTATGGGGCGCTTCCACCTGCTGCAATAAAGGGATGAGTTCCGGAATCGCGGCCTCCACTGTTTTCCTGGCGTCGCTGTAATACCACTTGCCGAAGGCGCATTTATGGTCGTCCTTTTCCACCCCCAGCTCCGTCATATTTTCCTGGCGCTGGAATTCGCCGACCTTCCGGGCCCAATTGAGGTGATCGATCTCCCGGTTTAAAATTTGTTTGGCAATATCATTGAGGAAACTGATCCGCGCATTTACCGCCAGGGATTGGGTAACTCCATGCCAGCCTGCAAACCCCACGACCATAGTTATCAGGGCCCCCACCGCAAAGGAGCCGATCAACTTGACGCTTAACCTGAGGTTTCTGTACATAATTATGTCTCCCCAAAATTTCTTTCGGATGCATGAGGGAGAAGCATTAGGCAAAATTCGCTTCATCCCTGGTAAAAATGCATGGTCCAGGCTTTTTTCACACAGATACAAAAGGTGGGCCATACAGGGAAAATCGCTGAATAATTAATAAATACAAGGAGATGTTTTTTAAGTGGCGGCCTATCTAGTTAGCTCAAAGGATCGGGAGGATAGTTGCTGTCCAAATTGATGGACGGACGGTGGGGTAATTATTGGGATAACTTATGAGAATATCAGGAAAATACAATAATTCGGACTGTCCAAATTGCCGGAAATCGTTTATAAAAGCCGGTATTTTTTTAAATGGGCATAAAGGCTGGAGCGGGACATGCCGGAGATGCGGCAGGCTTTCTGCAAGTCCTTGCCGACCAGAGCCATCAAGTTCTTGAGGTACTGGGCCTTCATTTCCTCCAGGTATTCCCGGAGACTGGGCAGCTTCTCCCCAAAGGCATAAGGAGCGGGAGGTTCATGGACGGAGAGCGGTTTTTTCACGGCACTCTGGGCCACCTGGATGCGGATATGGGGAGGCAGATGCTGGGGAATCAAAACCGGCTCGTTGTAGGCCGCGGCCAGGGCGCGTTCCAGGGTATTCACCAGTTCCCGCACGTTTCCCGGCCAATCATAGGCCATGAGCATCTCCAGGAACTCGGGGGACAGCCCCTTGGTTCCCTCCGCCTGCCGCCCCCAGAGTTTGGCCAGGAAATGCACGACCAGTTCTTTAATGTCCCCCCTTCTTTCCCGCAGGGGGGGGAGCTCTAAAGATAAAGACCGGAGGCGGAAGAGTAAATCCTCCCGAAATTGCCCCTTTTTCAACATCTGTTCCAGATGCCGGTGGGTGGCCGTAATTAACCGAAAATCGCTGGCTATCTCCCGGCTGCTCCCCAGGGGCCGGAAACGGCGTTCATGGAGGACCCGCAGGAAGGATTTCTGCACCGGCAGCGGTAGTTCCCCCACCTCATCCAGAAAGAGGGTGCCCTTGTCGGCCTGCTTGATCAGACCTTCCTGGTGTTTATCCGCGCCGGTGAAAGCGCCTTTTTCATGTCCGAAAAGCATGCTTTCCACCAGGGTTTCGGGAAGCACGGTGCAATCCACCACCACAAAGTTATGGGAGGCCCGGGAGCTGTTCAAATGAATGGCCCGGGCGAAGAGTTCCTTGCCGGTGCCCGTTTCCCCGGTGATCAGCACGTTGACGTCGCTCTGGGAGGCTTGGGCCAGCAGATCGTAGCAGGCCTGCATCTGGGGGCTGGAGCCGACGATGCCGCTCATATTTAAAGCCACCAGGGGCTTCTTGGCCTTCTTTTCCTGGCGGTACTCCAGGGCCCGGATCAGGGGCAGGAGCATCTCTTTTTTGGAAAAGGGTTTCTGGATATAATCCCAGGCCCCGTTTTTAATGGCCAATTCCGGGCCGTCCATATCTCCGTAGCCGGTGATAATGATAATCTCCGGGAAGCCAGGGGTTTCCCGCAGCCGGGGCAGGGCTTGCAGCCCGTTGCCGTCGGGCATGCGCACATCCAGAAACACCACGTCATAATCCTGATCCCACGCCTTTTTCAGGCCGTTTTCCAGGGTCAGGGCAAACGCGGCCTCGTGTCCCAGACTCTTCACCACATCGGCCAGAGTCTCACAGATTAATTGGTCATCATCAATGATCAGGATGTTTCCCATGGCGATTTCAACTTAAATCAGGCTTAGGAATTAACGACCGCCGGATGGCTTCGGCCAAGACCCGGGTGCCGATGGGTTTGATGAGGAATTCCCGGATACCCAGGGCCCTGGCCTTTTCCGGGGAAACCGATTCGCTGAAGCCGGTGCAGAGGATGATGGGGAGTTCAGGGCGCAGACCCAGCATTTTCCGGGCCAAATCCGCGCCGGTGAGTTGGGGCATGGTCTGGTCGGCAATCACCAGGTCAAAATCCTGGGGCCGGGCCCGGAAGGTGTCCAGGGCTTCCGGGCTGCGGGTCAGGGCCGCCACTTCGTAGCCCAGGCCTTCCAACATCTGCTGTAAGGTCGCGACAACCTCATCCTCATCATCCACCAACAAGATGCGTTCCCGGCCCTGGGGCAGGGGCAGAGAGTCCCTGGTTTCTTTCAGGGCTTCCCTCTCTACCCGGGGGAGAAAGATATGGAAGGAACTGCCCTTGCCCACATCCGATTCCACGGAGATGGCCCCGCCGTGTCTATTAATTATACCATGGACCACCGCCAGTCCCAAGCCGGTGCCTTCCCCGGGTTTCTTGGTGGTGAAATAGGGATCAAGGATCCGTTCTTTGGTGGCGGGATCCATGCCATGGCCGTTATCCGTGACCGTGAGGTGCAGGTAGGGGCCGGGGCCCAGGTTTAGCGGCGCCACCCCCCGGGCCTCATCGCCATCCAACTGGCGCAGGCGGATATCGATGACCCCGCCCCGGTCCCGGAGGGCATGGCCGGCATTGGTGTACAGATTGATCAGCACCTGCTGGATCTGGATAGGATCGGCCAGCACGGTATCCGCGGCCGTCTGCAGATGCTTTTGCATCTCAATGGTGGCTGGCAGGGAGGCCCGGAGCAATCTCAAGGAGTCGTCAATGATGGGGATCAGGCGCACCGGCAACAGCTCCCGTTCCTCCTGGCGGCTGAAGGTCAGGATCTGCTTCACCAGGTCGATGGCCCGCTCGCAGGCCTTGAACACCCGCTCCATGCGCGATCTCAGGGGGCTGTCCGGGCTCATGCTCTCCAGGATCATCTCGGCGTTGACCAGGATGGGAAAGAGGATGTTATTGAAATCATGGGCGATCCCACCGGCCAGGGTGCCGATGGCATCCATCTTCTGGGCCTGGAGCAATTGGCTGCGCAGGGCCTTGGCTTCGCTGAGATCCAGGATAAAATCCAGGAGTGCGGGCTCGCCGTGGTAGTCGATCTCGGTCTGCCAGACCTGCACTTCTATCCTGGCGTCGTCCTTCTTTTGGCCCCGGGCTTCATAGGACGAAGGTGCGGATTTGCCGGCAGGGTCGGACGTCATTTCCAGGGGTGGGATTTTACCTCCCCCGGGGGTAAAGAGGAGGTCCACGGGCCGGCCCACAATCTCCCCCGCGTCCGTATAGCCGAACATCCGCACCAGGGCGGGATTGGCATAGATATGGCGGCCCTGTTGCGTGATCCTGATACCCACCGGGGAAGACTCGATAACCAGGCGCATCCTTTCTTCGGAAACCTTGATGGCTTCCTCCGCTTTCTTTCTGGCCGTAATGTCACTTCCCACCACCACCATTCCCTGGACTTGGCCTTTTTCATTCTTGACCGGGGAGGAGCGCACGGAGATGATCCGGCCGCTTCTGGCGAGTTCGGTTTGCACTGTACGGCCGGTTTTGAGGGCATCACTAATCCGGCAATCGGGGCAGGGGGTGCGGCGCTGGCGGAAGATTTCGTAACAGCCACGGCCCACCATCTTTTCCGGGGTCAGGCCGGCAAGAGCGGCCGACGCGGGGTTGGCCCAGAGAAAGCGGTTCTCCAGGTCACGATAAGATATCATTTCCGTCATATTTTCCAGGATGAGGGATTTTTCCGCTTCCGAGCGCCGCAGGGCTTCTTCCGCCTCTTTGCGGGCCGTGACGTCCCGGGCGATGCCGGTGGTGCCCAGGAGTATCCCCTGGTCATTGTAAATCGGGGTTTTTATGGTCTCTACCCATAATGTCCTTCCTTCCTGGTCCACCATGGGCTCTTCCACTACCTTACGCTTGCCGGATCTCATGACCTCGAAGTCATCATCCTGATATTTCCAGGCAAAAGGCTCGGGCCAGATATCGAGATCGGTCTGGCCCACCAGATGGTCGGGTTTGACGCCGCAGGCCAGACCATAGGCCTCATTTACCGCAATGATCCGGCTCTCTTTATCTTTCAGCCAGGCAATGTCCGGGATGTTGTTGAGCAGGGCTTTTTGCTGGCCTTCGCTTTTCTTGAGAGCCTCGGTCATCATGATGCGCTGCGCGACTTCCGTCTGCAATTCCGCATTGGCAATGGTCAGTTCGATGGTGCGTTTTTCCACCTGCAATTCCAGGCCTTCCTTGGCCTGGTGCAATTCCCTTTCCGCGCGCTGGCGCTCTTCGATCTCCAGTTGCAGTTGTTCATTGGCCTGCACCAGTTGCGCGGTGCGCTCCACCACCCGCTGTTCCAGTTCCTGGTGGGCCTGACGCAACGCGGCCTCGGCTTGCAGCCGGGCGGTGATGTTCCGGGCCACCCCGACGATGGTGGGCGGCTGATTGCTCCTTTCCACGATGATGGCATTGGTTTCTATGGGAAGGCATTGACCCTGGGCGGTGCGCAACTGGTAGTATTCGGTGCGGGAGGGCTGCCGGCTGGCCAGCATCTCCCGGACCACCCGGTCGGCCTGTTCCAAATCATCCACATTCAGCAGATCCTTCAGGTTGAGCCGGAGCAGCTTCTCCGGCGCATAGCCCAGGATCTCCGCAGTGGCCCGGTTGGCGTAAATAAAATTCCCGTCCAGAGATACCTCGAAGACCATATCCGGCACGGTGTCCAGGATGCGGGAGTGGAGCTCTTCACTCTCTCGCAGGGCTTCCAGCGCCTCGGTCCTCCGGGTGATATCATGGGCATTGATCACGATGCCCCGGATGATCGGTTCATCAAGGAGATTTTTGGCCTTTACTTCCAGGAAGCGCCAGGAGCCGTCCTTATGGCGATAGCGCAGGACCGTGGAAAAGACCTGGCCCGGAGACTCCAGCAGTTGCATCAGGACTTCTTGGGACAGGACCTGATCCTCGGGATGGATAAATTCAAAGGTATTTCTGCCCTCCAGTTCGCCGATAGCATATCCCAGAGTTCTTTCCAGGGTGGGGGTTTCAAAGAGGATAGTGCCTTTCGCGTTGATAATCGCCAGGTGGCTCATGGAGTTTTCCATGAGCAGACGGAAACGTTGTTCGCTCCACTTGAGAGCGTCCTCGGCCTGCTTGCGCTCCGTGATATCCTGGCCGTTAAGAACGATCCCGTTGATTATCGGCTCATGGAGCAAATTTTTTCCTTTGACATCCAACCAGCGCCAGGTGCCGTCTTTATGGCGGTAGCGCATTTCCATGGACACCGCCAATCCCGGATTCTCCCGCATTTCCCGCATTTTCTCCCGGGCCCGGACCTGATCGTCAGGATGCACGAAATCGAAGCCGTTTAACCCCACATGTGCCGACTGCTCATATCCCAGGAAATTTTCCATGGTGGGGCTTTCATAGCGGATGGTGCCATCCGGTTCGACAATCCGGAGGTGGAACATGGAATTTTCGATGAGCAAACGAAATCGGTTTTCGCTTTGTTTGACCGCCTCTGCGGCCCGGTACTGCTCCGTGATATCCTCGCAGGTCATCAAGTTGTCGCCGTTGTCCAATTGCAGGGGGATAAAACTGATGATTTTTTCCGAACCGTCTTTGCAGGTGACGTTACAAGTCCGGGGTCTTTTCTCCCCCGGTCTGGCACGTGCCAGATCATTAAGCCAGTTGGAAATTACTTGATGCCGATAAGCCGGGTCCGGGTAAGCTTTCCGGAACCAGGTCTTGCCGTCCAGGACCTCTGCCGATGTATACCCGAAAAGTTCGATGAACTTGGGATTAACGTACCTAAATTCCCCCTCCTTGCCGATCATCACCAGGGCGAAGGGTGAATCTTCAGTCAGGGTCTGGAATTTTTTCCTTTCCAGTTCGAGTTCCCGCTCCGCTTCCTTGCGCGCGGTAATATCCAGCAGAGACCCCACGCTCTTGTTGGTCCCGGGAATCATGCCGGCGGTCATTATCATGTCTTTCACCCGCCCCTGCCGGTCAACAAAACGAGCCTCGTAATTCCTGGGGGCCAGGCGGGGATCAATCCGCCGCAGGCGGTGGTATTCTTTCATCATCGGCTGGACTGCCGCGGCGGCAAACTCCATCCAGGTTTTCTTTCCCTCTATTTCTTCCCGGGCATAGCCGGAGAGTTCCGCAAATTCAGCGTTTACCAGGGAAAGGGTGTTGTCTGCCTCCACGATGGCCATGGCGGTGCCGCTGTTTTCAAAGATGCTGCGGTAGAGGATCTCCGATTGCCGCAGTTTCTCTTCCGCCTCTTTTCTGGCCGTAATATCCCGGGCGATACTGAAGGCCACGGGCAGGCCGGCGTACTCCACGAAACGGCTGCTCAACTCCACGGAGACCGCGGCGCCGTCCCGGCGCCGGAGCGCGGTTTCCACGAACACATGGCCCCGGTAGCGGGACTCCCGGATTTTTTTGGAGAGCAAAGGGTGGTCCGGGATGTCGATGTCCTTCAGGGTCATCTGTTGCAGCTCTCCCCGGGCATACCCCAGGAGCTTGCAGGCCGCGTCATTCACCTGGAGCAGCCGCCCCGCGGTGTCATGGATGAAAATGGCGTCCCCGGCGCTGTCCAGCAGAGTTTCATAACGGGTTTCCGCTTCCTGCAGGGCCTCCCGGGCCTGCTTGACAGCCGAGATATTGCGGGCAAAAGACAGCACCAGTTTCTGGCCGCCGATGAGCAGGCATTTAACCCTGATCTCCGCCCAGATCGGCCTGCGGTTCCGGTCCCGGGCCAGCCATTCCACTTTTTGGGGGCCTTCCTGGACCGCTTTCCTGATGATTCTCAGGCCCTCTTCCTGAGTGAAGGGCGGCTGGCCCAGAGAGATGGCTCCCAGGTCAAGGTTACCGAATTCCTCCCGGGTGTAGCCCAGGACTCTAGATGCCTCATAATTGGCGTCCAGGATGCGGCCGGTTTCGGGGTCGTGCACCAGGACGGCCTCGGGAACGGCGTCAAAGAGCGCCCGAAAATCCGAAACCTCCCGGCAGGATAAATTCTGGTCCATAAGGTCACCACTCATCAAAAGGGTAATCATTAGAAGTTATCGGTAATTATATAATTATTAAGAAATTCCGGAGACTGTCCGGCTGGGTTGAAATCTCCTGGAATGATCGTGGTAGCTAAAGAAGACGCCCTTGATCATTGCAGCAGGTGTGCCAAAAAATATTCCCTCCGGTCCCTGGGCTCCGGCCCCTAAATGAGCTTTCCCTCCATTTTTCCCCGGAATTAACTTTGCACGCCTCTGGATAATCTGTTTTGATTAGGTTTCAATATCCATAACCGGCATGGAAGGACGGGCAAATTGGGGGATACGTCGTTCTGGCAGGAGACCCGGGGCCTGAGCTGGCCTTTCTGGGTCGCCAACATCATGGAGATGATCGAACGGCTCGCCTATTATGGCGTGCGGGTCGTCATTCCCATCTATATCGCCCAGGCGGACGAAATCGGGGGACTGCATTTCAGCCAGAGCGACAAGGGGTTCATCTTCCTGTGGTGGGCCCTGGTGCAGTCGTCGCTGCCGGTGTTCACCGGCGGCTTCGCCGACCGTTACGGGTACAAGAAGCAGATCGTGCTGGCCATCTTCCTCAAGGGCCTGGGCTACCTGATGATGGCCACACAGCGCACGTTTTGGCCATTTTTCGCAGGCTGCCTGCTGTTGGCCGCGGGCACCGCAGTCTTCAAGCCGCCCATTCAAGGCACCTTTGTCAAGACCCTCACGCATCGTACTTCCGGGGTGGGCTGGGGCTTTTTCTACATGGTGATCAACGTCGGCGCTTTTCTGGGCCCGCCCCTGGCGCATTTTCTCCACGGCTACTCCTGGCCCATGGTCTTTTTCGGCTGTGCGGTCCTGGTCAACTTGAACCTGTTGTGGCTTTTCACTTATAAGGAAGTGGATTCAGGGGCCGACAAATCTGTGGGCGTCTGGCAGGTGGCGGTGGATACGGCCAGGGAGATCCTCAATCCCCGGCTGCTCGCCTTCCTTCTCATCATTTCCGTATTCTGGGCGGTGTTCGAGCAACTCTGGGACATGCTGCCCAATTTCATCGTGGATTGGGTGGACAGCAACTCCCTGGCCCGGCACCTGCCGGGGTTCATGCTCTCCCGGAATTTCTCCCGGGGCCCCCAGATCGCCCAGGAGTGGGTGATCAACCTCAACCCTTTTCTGATCATTTTTCTCGTCGCGCCGCTATCCTGGTATTTCAACCGGGTGATGCGCCGGCTCACCTCCATGTTTTTCGGCTTTATCTTTGTCAGCCTGGGTCTTTACCTGGTGGGTTCGAGCATGTCCATTTACGTCCTCCTGGCCGGCATCGTCTGTTTCACCGCAGGGGAGATACTGTGTTCCCCCAAAATGAGGGAATACCTGGCGGTGATTGCCCCCCCGGACAAGAAGGCGCTGTACATGGGTTACGCCAGCATCCCCTATGCCTTTGGCTGGGGCTACGGCTCTTTTCTGGGGGGGAAGATCTATGAAAGGATCGGAGAAAAGGCCAATTTGGCCCTGCGGTATATGTCCGAAGTGCTGCAGGTCCAGGACCTGCCGCACCGTTCCCAGGCCTTTGCCCGGTTGACGGAGATGCTGGGTCAGACCCCGGCCCAGGTGACCCAGCTTTTATGGGATAAATACGATCCCAGTTGGGTCTGGACGCCTTTTGCGCTAGTCGGCATTGTCGCTGCGCTGGCCATGTATATCTTCATCCGCTTTGCCAGGCGGTGGGAGGATGTAAACGCCTAGAAGTATTACCCCATCTGATCCTTCTCCTGCTCATAAATTAAAGACACGGTTCTGGATACTCGATTGGCCCAATTAGGATCATCTTTATTCAGGTCAACCTCATCGTAGAAATCACTAAAATCATGGTCTATTAATTTAAATGGATATTTGCTGTCTGAATTGTAGAATATATGCCTGAGCTCATGTCTTAAGACTCGCTCAATGTCGGTTTCTTCGCAATGATGGACCAATTTGTTATCTAAATACAGAATATAATCATAGCCGTCATCAGGGGCTTCATTTCTACTTAAATACCTGACCAGATCCGTAGGTTTGACAATTTTGCCCAGGACGATCCTGCCCTTTTTCATCATTTTCTTTTTACTAATGAGAAATAATATCTTGGCATTGGCTAAATAAGGGAAATATTCTTTTTTGATTTTATCAAACAAGGTATCGATAATTTCGGGGACTTCCGCATATTTCATGGTGATTCTCCTGTCTCCAATTTCTTGGCTAACTAGTTTCCATCCGGAAACTATATTGCGATGAAATTATTAGCAATTCGCTATAAACAGCTTGTTTTTCCCTTGACAGATGG
>Ga0172375_10007876_pt1 | contig 14491 bp, 10 predicted proteins | sample LakKiv1m_FD_114537 | JGI IMG/M metagenome (GOLD analysis project Ga0172375, IMG submission 114537) | Freshwater microbial communities from Kabuno Bay, South-Kivu, Congo - kab_092012_11.1m | ecosystem: Environmental > Aquatic > Freshwater > Lake | place: Democratic Republic of the Congo... | reverse complement strand
ATCCCCCTTTTTCAAAGGGGGACTTTAACAGCAATTCCTTAGAGTTCCCCCCTTTTTTAAAGGGGGGTTAGGGGGGATTTGAAGGGTGCGGCTATCGGAAAAAACTTTTGGCAAACACTATAAGGCCCTGTCCCTGGGCCGGGGCATAAGGGCATGAGAACTCTGGCCCTGGAATGCGCCGGGGCCTTGCAGGATATACCCACCATACTGTTTATCTTGGGGGAGATGTATCGGGACGGCACCCTGGAGGTCAGGGAAGATTTTCTCGTGGTGGGCCGCATGGCCATGTTGCAGGAGAATTATCAACTGGCCGAAGCAGTCTTTCAGTCCCTCCTGGACGATGCCGCCTCTGAGGATCCCCGCCTGAAGGGGCGTCTCACCAAGGCGATGCTCAAAGAGGCCAAGCAGACCATCCTTTTGGCCCAGATTATGGCGGGAGAGCCACATTGCGGTCGACTGGTCCCTGCCGGGGGGCCACCCCCACTCCCGACGGCCCTGAAGGTCAAACCGGTGAAGACCGCCAGGGCCGCCTTCGCCCAGGCGCCCGCCCAGGCCTCGCCTGCGAGGCAGAAACCTGCGGTCCTCACCGGGGTTGCCCCGCCACAGAGCCGAAAAAAGGCGCCGGTGCCGGCTACAGCGCCTGGGCGTCGGGCCGCGCCCCAGCAGCCGGCGGAGAAAAAGGCGGCCGCCCGCAAAAAGGCCAGGGCGGCCAACGGTGCAGCTGCCGGAACCGCAGCCCCGGTCCAGCCCCAGGCTATCCATGTTCCCCCCGAGCCCTTGCCGGAACTGAAAGTCGTATTTGAAACGGACCCGGCCCCGGTCTTAGAGGCTATCCGAAGCCAGCGCCGGTCCGAGCCGGAAGCGGGGCAGTTGGCCCTCCAGGCCTACCGCCTGTCTTTCCGGACCTCTTACGACCAGATCCTCTGCCTTCCCTCCCTCAGGGACGTACGCTCCCTGTGGTACCAGGAAGACACCGCCCGCAAGGTCATGAAAAATTTCCGGGGGCGGGCCATCCTGGCCGATGAAGTGGGGTTGGGCAAGACCATCGAGGCCGGCCTCATCCTGAAGGAATATCTGCTGCGCGGCCTGGTGCATACCGCCCTGGTCCTGACTCCCAGTTCCCTGGTGGCGCAATGGCAAGAAGGGTTGACGGGCAAGTTCGGGATTCCCTTCATTTCCACCCAGGACGAGCTGTTCCGGCAGGACCCGGACCGCTTCTGGGCCGAACCCTTCATCCTGGCCTCCCTGCAGACCGCCAGGAGCAAACGGCATTTTCCCGCGGTCACCTCCCGGGCCTACGACCTGGTAGTAGTGGACGAGGCGCACCACTTGAAAAACCGCGCCACCCAGAACTGGAAGCTGGTCAATGCCGTCCAGAAGACCTTTCTTCTGATGCTCACCGCCACCCCGGTGCAGAACAGTCTGGAGGAGCTCTACAACCTGGTGACCCTGTTGCGGCCCGGCCATTTAAAGACCCACAAGGCCTTCAAGGCGGAGTTCGTCAACCGGGACAACCCCACCGACCCCCGTAACCGCGAGAAACTGCGGCAACTCCTGAAAGAGGTGATGGTGCGGAACACCCGCTCTGTCACCCAACTGAAACTGCCGCCCCGCTTCGCCCTGACGGTGAGGCTGACGCCCTCCTCGCAAGAAGCAAGCTTTTACCGGACCGTCAGCGAGTTCGTCACCACCCAGGCCGCCCGCCCCGACACTCGGGGAGGCGATAAGCTGGCCTGGCGCAAGCTCCTGGAGGCCGCAGGCTCCTCCCCGGTTGCGGCCTTGCGGATGCTGGAGCGGCTTCAAGAGCGCCATGATAACGGTCTCGGCCCCCAGCTCACCGAACTCCTGGACCTGGGCCGCAAAATCCGGCAAAGCGCCAAGGCCCAGAAGGTGGTGGAACTCCTCAAGGCAACTCCGGCCCCAAAGCTCCTGTTCGTCAATTATCTGGCCTCATTGGAATACCTGGAGCAGGTACTGACCCGGCACCGCATCCCCCACGCAGTCTATCGGGGGGCCTGACTCCGGCCCAGAAGCAGGCGGCGCTCCAGACTTTCCGGGACGGCTGCCCGGTGCTCCTGGCCACCGGCACCGGCGGCGAGGGGCACAACCTGCAATTTTGTCACGTCATGCTCAATTACGATTTGCCCTGGAATCCCATGGAAATCGAGCAGCGTATTGGCCGGCTGCACCGTATCGGCCAGGGAAAGGAGGTCCAGGTCTATAATTTTTGCACCGGCGGCAGTATCGAAGATCACATCCTGGACGTCCTGGACAAAAAGATCAACATGTTCGAACTGGTGGTGGGAGAGATCGACATGATCCTGGGACGGCTGCAGGGCGAGGAGGAATTCAGCGACCTGGTGTACGACCTCTGGGTGCATCACCCGGAGGAGGCCGAACGGCGGCAGGCCTTCGAGGCGTTGGCCCGGCGGCTTAAGCAGGCCCGCGCCGCCCTGCGCTTCCTGGTGGACGTGGTGCACCTGCTGCTGGAACTCAAGTTCCACCGCTTGACGCGCTCCTTGCGGGTCGTCTGGAATCCCTTGACCCGGAGTCTGGACCCCCTGGTCTGCGAGAACTGCCGGACCACCATGCCGCGGGCCTATCCCACTGCCGGAGATGCCGGCCTTAAACTGCTTTGTCTATCCTGCAGCCAGAAGAGAATGTGAGGCGCAGGCTGTCTTAGACGACTTTTTTCACCTCTCTTTTCTGGCCCTGGTGCTGATAGATGAGCTGAAGCGCCGCCTGGCCCAACGGGCTGTAGAGGCGGAATGGGCCGACATCCGCCGGGATATTCTGGCCCTGGCGGAGGTGGAGGTGCGGGACGGCGAACACGGGTATCTCCTGCGCACCGCCCTTCAGGGAGTGGCCGGAAAAGTCTGTCAGGCTGCCGGCGTAAGCATCCCGCCGCCCATGCGGCCGGGGGAAAATGTGGTGCCGAAAGTTTTTTAACCGCCAGTCCTTGCAAACCTTTAGTATCATGTTAAATTAAGCTATACGGAAGTGCGAGGTTCACTGGTGGGGCCCCCGGACTTCAAATGCGCTTAGCCAAGCGGGAGGCCCTTGAAAGGCGCATGGTTGACACATCAGTTTTGCGACGAGTGACGGGATTTACCCCCCTGTAACTCGAAACCCACTCGAAAACCTACTCGCTAAATTAGGCAGTAAAAAAAATTGGACTGGCAGTTCAAATATCTGGCGGAGGCTTAGATTTTCTGCTTCGCCAAGTATTTATCTGCCCTGTCACTCACCACGTCGTCCTCCAGGCATACTTGAACCCCTGATATCCAGCATGCGAAGCAAGTTATCTGCTTATGAACCCTTTATCTATCGGAGTTTGCTGGGTGAGGCCCCGCCAAATTAACCTCAAAAAACACTCAGTATTGATCAAACCCACTCAGCGACCTACTCAGTGAATCGCCACGATCTTTACCTCCTCCAGAACTGCACCAGCACCTCGGCGGCTGTCTCAGAATCTCAAATATATTATTGCCGCCCGGGTATTGCTTGCCTCCAGGTCGGCAAAGGTCTGTTGCGGGTCTTTGTGAGCGAGCATTTGTCACCGCCCTACGAAAACGCCGATATGCCTAGTTGCGGCGGGAGGGGTAATATTCCTCCCATTTGCCCATAGCGACGCAAGGGGTTAAAAGGTACTTTGGCTGGGGTGAGAATCAGCAAAATGAGCCTAAAAAAATCTCGACATTTAGGAAGAATTACACCAACCTACTTGCGAGAGGGTGAAATATGAGAATTGGACTAAAGCTCTCGGTGCTTACATTATTCCTTGCAATTAGTCTATTGAGTTCGATTGGAAAGGGAATATTTTGACATCCATCCAGGCATCGGCAAGAACCAAACCGTCCGATTGCTTCACCTCGGCAAGGACACGAGCAGAGATCGATAGTAGGTTACAGGATCTTGCCCAGCCCCTCCTCCGGGAAGGGCCGGAAACACCCACGAACCTTGAAGTAGCAAAGGCTCCCGCCGTTGCCATCGACCTCAATATGCTCTTGGCAATCCCGGTTTCCAGGCTAATGCAGCAGCCGAAACCGGTAGCCACTCTCGCCAATATTTGCCAGTTGCTCATTAAACGAGGCGATTTTTGGTCCCTCAAGCTGACCCAAGGGCTGGCGCACAAGATCTACAGTCTAACTCGTGCCCGCCATGTAGCCAACCAACTATTTTATCTTTACAAGGGCATTGCCGAAATCGGTATGGGGCTACGGGATCTCGGCATTAAAAATGTCAATATCGGGCTTAGGGAGAATCCAGCCTTTGTGCTGCACCCGGGGGACCAGTGCCTGGGCCATTGGGCCCTGATGAGCTCTGCGGTCTTGAGTCGAGAAATTTACCGAGCAATGCAACTGGCAGAAAAATGGCGGCTGGCGGCGGCAGATGGTCACCTGGAGAGCGAAATCTACCGCGCTGGGCTGGCCCTCCAGATCTTCCACCTGCTGCTGGGAGATGAAAGAAGATGTTCCAAGGATATTGATCCCCTGCTGGATAGGGCCCCCAAGGAATGGCGAAAGGCTGCCGAGGTCCTCAGAGATTGGACAGCCGCCTTAAAAACCGGCACTCCAGCGAAGCCTGCTGTCGACGTTGAACCCTACCCGTTGTTTCTGGGATTGGACTGGTACAAGGCTAAGCCACCAACGATTGAAGAGATCGCCCAGGGAGATTTCGATGCCCTCTGTCGGGTGAGGCGAGACAGGTGCGACCGCAAATCAGCGGAGAACCTCTCCGTGGAGCAACTGGTGGGCTATGCTGAACTGGCGGCCCGATGGGAGCTGCCGCAATTCCTCCGGGAGATCGAAACCGTCTTGAAACGGTGCGACCCCGAACGCTACCTCCAGTTCAGTGTGGGGCGAGTCCTGGGAAGATCTGCAGTGGAAAGTCTTACCTGCGCCTGTGATAGCCAAAGCACAGAGGTGGTGACCCGAGACCAGGTCATCGTTTGGCTGATGGACGTTAGGGGTTACATTACGCTATCCGAGCATTGGGCCGCCGAACAAAACTTCACCCTTCTGAGCCCGCTGTTTAAAATCGTCCATGAAGAGCTGGAAAAAATCGGTGGTCTACTCCTGGAGTTTGCGGGCGACTGCGTCATTATCGCCTTCAATACCTCTTATGCCCCGGCCGCGCGTATCCAGGAGGTTTTGTTTCATACCGCCCGGTGTTTCCAGCGACTTCGCACTCTTAATGCCCTGTCGCTGCCAGCCGGGGCTCCCGAAGTGAAAGTGGGGATCGGCCTCGACCAGGGCCCCGTCGCCATAGGTTTTCTGGGCGGTTTGCGCCGCTGTCACCTCAGCATCCTGGGCAGTACGGTCAACCGAGCCTCACGCATCGAAGGTAAGACCAAGACCCTGGGCCGGTTCGTCTTGGTCTCCGCCCGGTGTTTTGACGCTCGAGAACCCGAAGTCTGGAAGGAGCCTCAGATGGTCAATTATTCCGTGCGGCAGGCCGGCCGGCACAAGATGCGGCACGTGACGAAGCCAGTGCAGCTGTTCGCCATCGGGCCGCTGGTGCCGTATTGGGTAGATTTCGTCCCCATGGGGTTTGTCGCTGCTCCCGAGCCCGGGATAGTCTATATCGACACGGGCAATTCCGGCCAAGTGGGCATCATCGATCACCATTTTCAGGGGGAACGGGCCGACAGCGCCTGCGAGTTATTGATGAGGCAGCCCGAGCTCCTTCTGGACCATCTCCAGGGAGTCCTCGGGTTACAGATCGAGTTTCGGTTGCACCAACAACCCGATATGGATTGTGCTGCCACTCTTTATGCCGCCTTCGAACTGCTGCAAAAGCAGCCGCGCCGGCCCCTTCTCGAGAAGCTGGCCCAATATGTGAGCAAAATAGATCAGGGGATGGTGCCTGATCCCGAGCACTTGCCTGATTCCCTTTATGGTGTCTTTATAGCTCACCAGACCCTGATAGAAATTCAGCATGGAAAAAGTCTCACCGATCTCATGCTGCTCGAAGCGCAGATGCGAGTCATTGATGCCGCCCTCTACCTGATGGAAAAACATCGCTACACCGGCGACCTTTCCCACATCTTCCGATTCAAGCCCGACTGGTTTGCGGATGAGCGACGCCTGATTAAAGAGGACCATGAGCTCTACCGGGAAGATATCCGTTGGCGCAGCCAAACCTATAAGGCTTGTGTTCGGGGCCGCCCGAAACCAATCGAGGGGCTCTGGCTGGATCATCCGCAAAGCCGAATTTTCAAGCTCTGGGCTAGGAATGACCCCCAGGCGCTGGGGGGCAGAGGCTACCCCTTCCTTGTAGTGGACTGGTCGCAACCGGCGAAGAACCGATTTGTGATCAGCGTGGACCCCGAGTCCGGAACCGATCTTCAGGGTCTGGGAGAGTTGCTTGAAGCCGCGGAGGAGAAGAAGCGACAATCCCTGGGGATGGAGCGACCCGTGGAACCGAGGCGCTATCCCACCAATAACTCTGACCCCTGGTATTTCGGCTGGGGACACGGCTATACCATCATCGATTCTCCTCGTGAGGGCACGGTCTTGGCTGCCGAAGAAGTCAGAAGAATACATAACGGCTGGCGCCCTTAAAGAGGAATAGTCCTTTTTGGCCTGGATCAAACTAATGTATCAGTATTACCGGTAGGAAGAAAAGAGGTTGTCGCCAGCCAAGTCATCATCGGAAATAAGCCAGATGCTCCATTACTTGGGAGATTTCTGTTACCGTTTCAATTGTCGTTTCCGTGAACCGCAATATTGGACAATATATTTTATTTTCATTTGATTGAATCGAGCATTGCATTAGCAGAGCTAAAGCATCATGCGTTTTATTCATTACGTCTTCACACTTTATAAGCCAGAATAGATAACTATATTAATTGGCATTTTATGCTATTGGAGATTACCATATGACATTTTCTCGTTATCCTTATATTATTTCTTATAATTATTACTTATTTATGAATGAGCGAGACATTAACAAAAGGTTTCGCCAGCTCATCCGTATTTTTTCAGCCACATTAAAATTTCTGAGCCTGACCGCTCTTGCGGAATACCTCTCTAGACCCGATTCTTACCATGAATCAGTTGACGAATTCCTCTGCCATCCAACTAAATTTTCTAAGCCTTCTCTCGGTCACTTTAAATATTTGTTGGAGCATTTGATGAAAGCTTCTAAGAGTTGGCTCGATAATAGTTCGATTCAAGGTCTTCGGCGTAATATCAAGCATAACGGCAAGATATTGACGGAATTTATAGAACCAATCGACCATCTGATCCATGTACGCAATATTTATGTTCATTCAGATATCGAGGAAATGATTTACCTTCACTCAGACACTGCACCATCAACAGAGGATTTAGAGTATTTAATAGGAGAGAATCTACAATTACTGGAACAGATACTGGTTAACCTCAACTGGTTAGCCGACGGGGGCCTCTTCCTCGTAAAAGAAGATGGAGATACTTTCTTATGTCAACAAAAAGTAAGGCCTCATACGAGGATGAATTTTTGTAGCAAACCCGGTGTTTGGTGGTCCTACAATTATAGAGCAGTCTATTTGCCACCTTTTATTATAGGTTATTTTGCTAATTCACAAAGTGAGAATGATGTTGACAGAGTTCTTCAATATGAAACCCTTCTAGGAAATCGTATAAAATATATTTTTGGAAAACAAGGATTCTATGTTGACGATACAACGCTAAATAATTCCTTGCATAAAATACAAAAGGAAGCGAAATCTCGATCTCCTAAAGCAAAAGCCATCACTGAACCTCTGGGTGGGGGAGAAATGGTTAGCGCTGATTGGGACCGCATTGTCGAGTCATCAAAAAAACGCTCAGAAAGAATTATAGATTTCCAAATAGAGCAAGGTAAATACCTTGCAGCTACATATACCAATCGTGTGGAGATCGAAAAGACAATTCATAACTTCGTGTTTTCTGAAAAGCGGCTTTTGATTGTTTTGGGAGAGTCAGGAAGTGGTAAGACTAATACGCTTTGTTGGGCCACGCAGGAAATGCTTGCTGAACAGCATGCCGTTCTCCATTACTATGGCCGCGAATATCAAGGTCAACCCTTGATAGATATCTTGGCACAAGATCTGGTTTGGAATAGAAATAGACTTGACGAATATTTGAAGGCTTGTTCAGCACTAGAGGCTACAAAGAATGGCAAACGGCTAATTGTAATTATTGATGCATTAAATGAATACACTTATCCTGAAATACTGTTTCAAGAAATATTAAGTTTAGTCGAGAATAGGCAGATTCCCGCCTGGGTTAAAATTATTATCACCTGCCGTCCAATGCAATGGGAATATATAGAATCAGGTTTTACTCCAAATTACCAAATAGTTTATTATAATATTCCTATTACTTTGCATGATAGAAAGCCTTATGTTATTTTAGACTATTTCACAGAGGATGAACTAAATGATGCTTGGGACAAATGGAAAAAAGACAATGGTATATATCAAGACATAAGGTTGCCTAACGAAATATTCCATCTGGTTCGCCAGCCAATTCTATTTCGATGTTTATTGAATTCAATCGGAAAAACCCTTAGTAGTGATGATAATTTACGCCTTCCAAATACTTCAGAAGAAATACTTATGCTACGTTTCCAGGTATTGGACGAGACATTGCAACGTAAGGTTGAGGCTGTGGTTGATGCGATGTGGCGCAGCAAAAAAGATTTCCTAACTAGTATTGAGTATACAATAGACGAGAGAATTGAAGAATGGATTTCATCAGACCAAGGTCCGGACATGGTAAAAATATATGGATGTAGAAAGCACCGTACAATTCGAGGAGTGATACAGGAGTATGATGAGCGACAAGTGTTTAGGCCGATACAATGCAGGGCTTGTCGTAATATGCTTGAGCCAATTGAGGAAAGAAAAATACTACCGCCGCGCGATATACTGCGCGACGAAGGATTCTTAATAATACATCAACTTCATGACGGAGACGACTTGCTGCGTTTTACATATGATCGGATGTATGAGGTCCTTACAGGACGACATGTGATAAACATAGTGAGACAAAGTTTGAATCCTGAAATTTATTTGTTAGAAATTGTCCGAGATAACGTTGGATGGGACAAAGCTGCAATAAACGGTGCGATTCAGATTGCAGTTCTTATGGGATTAAGCAGAGGAGGCTTAAAAACCAATAAGACCAACATCAAGCATGACAGGTTGGCTTCTGGGCAAGATTTATTAGATTCTCTCTATAAAAAAGAGGCTTCTATATATGTACAAGACTTTATTCGTGATGTATTGCTTCGATGGATGGAACGTGACTTTCTTGATGCCTGGCATTTTACAAAAAGAATGGTTCGAAGCAGCGCTGAAGCGTTAAGAAAGCGCAAGAAGCTAATTTCAGGATTACAACCGGGCATTCATGTACTTTCTATAATGCTTTTTGAGGGAAGTGCAAATGCCATATTATCCAAAGCTGAGCTTCGCTCTGGACAATTGCTGTTAATTGATATCGCCTTGGACTCGCATCTGACTATTTATTTTGATAGAGATAACATAAGCGACGAAAAACGCAAAGCAATTTGCAGTAAGAGCCCTAATGACATTTGTTTAGAATATCTCTTAGATTACTGTCTGAATGAATCTCAACAAGGTACAAAAGATAACACTTTGGCCATCGTGCGGGAAGTATTCATTCGTTTAAAGGGGGTTACAGGGGTATTTCGGCATCGAAAACGCCTAAAAGCACTGATCGAATGGATAGCAAGATTATTGGCCTCAGAAGTTAGGAATAGAGGCTTTGTGGACGCGTTCCTAAAAGAATGCAGGACGTTTATATCAACATTACCATTTATTGACACTGGGAAAGGATGGACTAAGAGGACCATGCGCTCGGCACTATTGAGGGTCCCATCTATTCCACTTCTTATTATTATCGATAATCGGTTACGAAGTCAAATGTTAAGTATCCCCTCACACCTGCGGAAATATCCAGAAGAATCTTTACCTAATCTTAGTAAGATATTACATGTGACCAAAAAGTCTGGGGAAAAATTGCAAAGAATACTCCAACTCTACAAAAATCCAGATTTAGCGATTATAGACTCTGATGTCGAACTATCTGCTGAGATAACTAGAATGCATATGGATGAGCCTCTTGCAGGCATACTCATTGCATTACTTGCAAGTATCATGGCAATGCGTAACATGAAACATATGGATGCTGCTTTGTCTTTAATTAATAAGATGATGATTAGTGTAGATGAAAATATGGAGTTCGAATACTTTACCAATTCTTTGTGTTGGGCTATATTATATAATCAAAAAGCTTTCAAAGAAAGTGATAATGACCATCTACTTAATTTAACATTTGCCCTCATTAAAAAGTTTAGGAAATGCGTACTGCAGCGTTACGAGGGTACTGGTCAGCTTAAAATAATTTTCAGCGCAATTCATTTTTCGGATATCTATAGAGAAGACGGAGAAATGGTAAACTGTCGTCGCTTCTTAGAAAAAGCTCTTGAACAAGAAGACTGGCCGGTGATGGCACGTTTTTGGGACCAATTATTATTTGCTTGTCTTTTAAAGCCTAAAACAATTTTGCGTCATCTTGAACAGATCGTGAGTTTTGACGGAGAACGGCTCATAATTACGTGCGGAGAAAGGTCATTTGCGGTATCACTTGAATCACTATTGCAAGAATCTGTTAATATGTCAACAAAATATAGACCCGATTATGATCCAGATTGCGACGATAACCCTCGCACTGTTGCTGTACTTCATATGCTCTGTACCATTGGGACACTAGAATTGATTTTCCAGCGTGAAGTTGAAAGTTTCTATAGGCGGAAGTCAATTCCCGACCCTTTTAAGTATATAATTAGGGAAGTTAGAAATCCAAGCACTTTAGAGAAGTTGAGAGATGAGAGATTGGCTGGATATTTTGGGGTACATGTCGTTTGCGAATTTCCACAGATCAGGGATATTTTCGTTAATACATGGGAAATGCTATACGATGATGCGAAACAACGTGACTTCAAAAGGCCCTCAAGAGGCGATATGGTGAGATTCTTGGAGAGGATATTGGATATGGTACTTAGGGCCATATGCAATCAAGATGATATAAAAATATAGAGTTATTATAATTAAAGTAGCATAACATGCAACTACGTTGCAACGGTTAAAACGAAAAGATAATTTATTAATTTATATATCTATGTCATTTCGCTTTCATAATCGGTGATAATTTATGATCAATGTTGCTGTAATAATAATTACTATTATAATTGTTATTGATATAATAATCTTTATCTATTCATGGATAGAGATAAGTCATTGTGGGGCAAAAGAAGATAAAATTAATTTATCATCACAGGAACTTAATCCAGTAGGAGTTTCGATGAGACGCTCTATTATCCTTATCCATGGGTATATTGGAAGCCCATTGGATTTTAAGCCACTGAAACAAGAATTGGCCAACAGGGGTTTTCGCGTTGTTATCCCGACCATTCCTGGGCAGACGAAAGAGTGTTTTGCTTATAAGCGCGGATCATACACACCTGAGTTTTATATTGATTGGATTACTGATATTATCCAGGGGGAGTCGAAGAGATTTGATAAAAAACCATTTCTAGTTGGATCATCCATGGGGGGGACTCTGTCGGTAATAATGGCTTCTAAAGGCACAGTGGATAAAATAGTTCTATTATCTCCTTTTTTTGGACTTCGGTTTGCTAATCAGCTCATTTGTAAATTGTCTCAAGTCTTGAGGTGGTTAGTACCCATAGTTCCGAGATTCATAAGAGGGATGATAAACGACCAGAATGGCTATAAAGAATACATTCCTGGATCTTTTCTTGTTTCGCTTTCATCATTTAACCAACTGGTAAAATTGGCTATTCTTGCCAGGAAATGTGTTCAAAAGATTTCCATTCCAACCCTTATTATAGCTTCCCCAAACGATAAGGTCGCCTCATTTCCTGCTACGAAACAGTTGTTCTCCTTACGGGAAAATGCGAAAATTAATGAATTTCCCCGTTCCAATCACATCTTGTTATACGATTATGACCGTGAAGAAGTGGCGAAACTGATAGTTAAGTTTCTATCCGGATTATAGCACCGCGAGATATCTACAAGTCTATTTTCCTCTTTCGGGAAACATCTAATACCATCGAGGCGTTGTCGCAAAATACAACATCTATTGAGGGATTACGGGCATACTTAATAAAACTTCCAATTGATTTGGTAGAGAACACCCAAAGCTTAAGATTATTTGTCCGGCAATAATCATATAATCGTTTTCCAACTAATGAACAACTAACACAAATTCCCCCGCCACTTGTTGACAGGATCTCAGGAAGAGGTCGAGGAATCTCCGCACATACCAAGGCATGCTGATATCCATGTGCGAGGGTGTCCAGGGAATTGGCTGCAGTTTTTCTGCCGATAAGAATAAAAGATAGTACTCGATAAATTCGTTGCTCAAGTAACTTCGCGACGATGTCCCCTATGTATCGTAGTTGCAAAAGATTAATGTGGGAAAGTATTAAGGGACTTTTGGTCCCTAGTTCATTAAGGCGTAATAAGGTTTGAGGGATCCATGAAACAAAGAAGACCCTATCTTCCAAACCGAGGCGACGGACTCTTTGCAGATGTTCATGCTCGAAGCCAAAGTCTTTAATGTCCAAACAGAGTTGCTGATCTGGGCCAGCGAGTGCCTTAAAGACCTTCAGAGCTTCATCCAATGTAAGCAAGGGTTCTCCATTAGTAAATCTGACCTGACTAATCTTTGTAGAATCAGTTTCACAAAAGCGATGGCTGCCGTTTACATCATGGCCTAGCTTGGGGCTGTGATAGAGAAAAATCTCTCTATCTCTCGTCACTCTTGTGTCCACTTCAAGGTAGGGAACTGGTAATCCGCAGGCTTTTTCCAAGGCGCTTGGACAGTGTTCAAAATCACCAAAGCTGCGCAATCGGTGGCTCAGAAGCTTTTCAGTGCACAGATCCATGTTCATTCGCTCCTGGCGGCCAGAGCACGGAGGAAATTCTGGAAGAGGTTGAGGTCGCTGATCTGCCTTAGCGCTTCTCCTTGCAATTCCGGCAGAACATGGGGCACAACAAGATCACCAAAGAAAAGATAGAAAGCAAAGAATCGCTACAGCCACTCTTGGTGTCGCAAGAGTTGCAGCACTTTATCCGTAGCCCTGGTACCATTCAACCGTTAAATTATTTGCTTCAAAACGACCCGAAGAGGTAGTTAGAGTAAGTCAACCAAGGCTCTATCGCATGTGGTTAGCTCTGCTGAGGTTGTCCCAGCCTTTAGAGCAGAGTTATAGAAGAAAGGATCAATTAAAGCGATTATATGGGACAATGATCCTCAAATCCCACATTGACACAATGACGGTCGATTGTCAAGGAGTGGCGCTTCAGAGCCAAGAGAAACGCGGTTTAGATTGATTAACTTTTGGTGGGAAAGTTAATAAAACTCCCCTTCAATAACTGTCCTGTATACGCACTTTAGCTAAATAAATAGTTATTTTAAATGCTTACCATATATAGAACTCGCGTTCCCCTGGATTGTAAATTTTGTCCATCGATGTCAGATTCTATCTTATATTGATTTGATGGTTGTCACCTCAAATCTTGGTCATCACAACTAATGCTTCTTCAGGTACTCATTTCCCTCGTCGATTACCAGATCATCCTCCAAACAATTGCCCCTCAACTTCTCCAGATAGATGTTCAGGGCCCCGGCGTCGGCCAGGGGGAACCAGACCCCTTTCTCGTCGGCGGGGGGAGGTGGCGGGGTAGCCTGGGAATGAAGGACCGGCGCTACCGGCATGGGCGGCTTGGGTAAGGTCAGATAGGCGCCATGCGGAGCGCAGCTACTTGAGAGAATTAAAGTCGTCAGACAGGCCAGCAGCGTCGCCAGCCTCGACCTTCTGGTGAGTTTCTTCCACAATCTTGTCCACTTCATACTGCACCTCCTGGCGCCCTTGGGCGATTTCGGCCTGGGCCTGGTAGCCATCGGCCCGGGCCTGGGCCTTCTCAGCCTTGGCCTGGTAATATTTGCCATAGAGGATCGCTCCACCCACGGCGACAATGATCCCCAGGATTTTCCCCAGGGGTCCCAAAATCAAAGACAAGAGCATTTCCATGTCAGGCTCCTATGCCGCCTTTTGGAAGACCGTTTTGATTCTCTCAATTATCCCGCCGCCCGTCTTTACCGTTGAAAGGCCATAGACCCCGCAGATTCCCCCCGTAATTACCCCCAGCATGGCTGATACCGGATTCAAGGCCTCTTTTGGGGACCAGCCCATAACCGCGGATACTACCCACCCGAGGTCGATAGCCACCACCACAGGAAGACAAAGACGGCTCATGGAAAGTTGCTGAGAGCTCGGGTCGGTAATAAGTTCGACGATCTTCATGACAGTTCCTCATGGGCCAGATGGCCCACCCACAAAGCATGAAAAGATTCAGTGGGGCGGGCGTCCCCGCCCGCCAGAGGGTCCGCACCGGCTGGAAGCCTGT
>Ga0172375_10007874_pt1 | contig 14493 bp, 14 predicted proteins | sample LakKiv1m_FD_114537 | JGI IMG/M metagenome (GOLD analysis project Ga0172375, IMG submission 114537) | Freshwater microbial communities from Kabuno Bay, South-Kivu, Congo - kab_092012_11.1m | ecosystem: Environmental > Aquatic > Freshwater > Lake | place: Democratic Republic of the Congo... | reverse complement strand
GGCACAATAACCATTAAAGCAAAAGCTATATTGAGCCTCTTATAAGGGTTCTCTTTTAGCTCCTGAATAACTAATTTATAATCCGTTGTTTTGGTTTTGTCCCGCCTGCCCATAATTTAATCTTAATAAACCAAGTATGGTTGCCCCGCATGGACTCGAACCATGATAGTCAGATCCAGAATCTGAAGTCCTACCGGTTAGACGACAGGGCAAAATAACTATTCTTTCTTTTTATCCGCTCCTGAACCTTGAACTTGCGGTATATTCTTCATCGCTCCTTCAACCATGCCCCTGTATTCCGCAGGCATCTGGGAGAGCGCGGCAGATATATCTTGAGGGTTATTCTGAATAGTTTTAATCATCTCCCGGTATTCAGGAGGAAGATTAGCTGTTGCAGAAGATAAATCTGCACTTAATGGCGCTGCTTTTTTAGTATTCTCACTTAGGCCTTCTTTTACCAGGCCAACGGTAGCGCCAAAATCGCTTTCGCCAATAATACTTTCGGGGGAATATTCATCCTGGGCTGCGCTTAATTCGGATTCAGTAGGATAATGTTCTGCTAAACCGGAAAAATCAATGGGAGCATAGGAGGGCTTAAAACTTAAATCTGCCCCAGAGGCAGAAACGCGCCTTTCGCTCTCTATAATACTGGCGATTTCATCTTGATAATATACCAATTCTACTCCTTGAAAATTTATTTTTACGTATTTATCTGTCCTTTCCGTAATCTTACCTTCTACCTTTTGCCCGGACTTAAGGACAACCGTATCCGCTAAAACATAAGTAACAAACAACAGGCTTAAAAATAACGCTAATAATATTTTTTCTTTTTTCATGGGCCACCTATCTTATTGTTTAATAAACCTTGCCAGCCTTTTTCTTGTTTTCTCAAGGCCTAAATAATATACTACCTCAAACAATCCCGGCCCGACGGTCTTTCCTGTAAGCGCAACCCTTACCGGATGAATTAAAACTTTTGCCTCTATCCCTAACTCGCTTACCAACCCCCGAAAACTTTCTTCAATGCTTATAATATCAAAATTCTTTAACAAGGTAAGCCGCTCTGAAAAAAGCGAAAATTCATGCGAGAAATCTTTGCTTAAGTATTTCTCTGCGGCCTTAGGATCTATGACTACATCATTAACAAAGAAAAAATCCGCCCAGTCAGGAAAATCATTTACCAAGCTGAGCCTGGGTTTAAATAATTCTACCAGAGAGAGAATATAATTTCTATCGAAATCATCATTTTTTATATAACCCTTTTGCGATAGTAAAGGAAGTATCTGGTCCGTTAGCTTTCCGGTATCCTCATTCTTTAGGTATTGATTATTCATCCAACCTAGTTTCTTTAAATCAAACGTGGCTGCGGTTTTATTCACGCTAGTTAGATCAAATAGCTTTACCGCTTCGTTTATATCTATAAGTTCGCGGTTCTCTCCCGGCGCCCAGCTTAAAAGCAAAAGGTAGTTAACCAGCGCTTGGGGCAGATACCCCATTGCGCGGTAATCGCTTATTGCGGTTGCGCCGGTTCTCTTTGAAAGCCTGCCTCCTTCCATCCCCAAGATTAACGGAAGATGCGCAAAGTCAGGCAATTTGAAACCTAATGCTTCATACAAAAGCACCTGCTTGGGCGTATTGGATATATGATCATCGCCGCGGATTACGTGTGTAATGTCAGTTGTCGCATCATCTATTACGCATGCAAAATTATAAGTAGGCGTACCGTCGGATTTAATCAGGACCTGGTCCTTGATAACTTCCGAATTAAACTCAATCTCCCCCCGAATTAAATCATTAACTTTTATTTTCTGCGGCATTACCTTAAATATTACCGCCTCGCCTTCTCTCTCGGGAGATTTTTCTGTATATGCCTTTCCTTCCTTAAGCAGCTTGTGGGCAAACTCATTATAAATATTAAAACGCTGGCTCTGGTAATAAATCTCATCCCAGTTAAACCCAAGCCATTTTAAGCTGTTTAATATTTCATCTACAAATTCCTGTTTAGAGCGCAACTTATCCGTATCTTCTATTCTTAAAATAAACTTCCCATTTTTCGAACGCGCATATAGCCAGTTAAACAGGGCCGTGCGCCCTCCCCCTATATGCAAGTTTCCCGTCGGGCTTGGAGCAAACCTTACTCTAACCATTTCTTAGATTAACCCCCGTATTCAAAGCCTCCTGATTAATGCTAATAAGGTCTTCCCTTCCTGCAGGGGCTATTTTTCTCATCACCCTTAACACGCTTTCTGCCTTAACAGAATTACTGCCGCTTAAATAGCATCCTAACGCGATCATGTTCGCCACTTTTATATTCCCTAGCTGTACCGCTATTTCAGTAAAGGGGTATTTTTCTATCTTTGCGCTGCTTTCTTTTGGATCTACCAATGAACTGTTAACTATTATTTTTCCGGATTTACTTAGCCGGGAGCTGAATTTGTCAAAAGAAGGTTTATTCATAATAATCAACGTATCTGCTTTTGCAATATAAGGGGACCCTATCTCGCTATCCGATATTACCACCATACAATGCGCGGTTCCGCCTCTAACTTCAGCCCCATAAGCCGGGAGCCAAGTTACAAACCTGCCTTCTTCCATAGCAGCTTCTGCCAGGACTTTTCCTAAAAGCATTATCCCTTGCCCTCCGCTTCCGGCGATGATTATCTTTTCGTTCATTTTATCCTGCCTAAAGGAAACTCTTTTATTACTGTCCCCCTAATCCAATCTAATGCCTTTGCCGGAGTCAGCCCCCAATAAGTAGGACAGGGAGAAAGCACCTCAACCATAGAAAAACCAACTCCTTCCAGCTGATTGGAAAACGCCTGTTTTATCGCTTTCTTAGTTTTTATAATCTCCTGCGGGGAATGCAATGAAGTCCGTTCAATATATTTTACACCAGGTAATAAAGCAAGCATCTCGGATATCTTTAAAGGGAAACCATGTATTTTCTCATCCCTTCCTGAAACAGTAGTCGCTGTCTTCTGATGAAGTAAAGTAGTAGGGGCCATCTGGCCGCCGGTCATCCCGTAAACTCCGTTGTTAATAAAAACTACCGTCAGGTTTTCGCCGCGGTTGGCAGCGTGTATCGTCTCGTTGGTTCCTATCGCAGCCAAGTCTCCATCTCCCTGATAGGTAAAAATAATATTCCCCGGCCTTACTCTTTTTATGGCAGTAGCAACAGCAAGCGCCCTGCCATGGGCTGCCTCTGAGCAATCAAAATCCCAATAGTCATAAGCAATAACCGCGCATCCGACAGGAGCAACGGCAATCACTTTTTCTCTTATACCTAATTCATCCACAGCCTCTGCAATAAGCCTGTGCGCAATGCCGTGCCCGCAACCCGGACAATAATGAGTTGAAATATCCCGCAGGGATTTTGGATGAGCGTATATTTTATCCATATAACTCTACCGCCTTCTTAATAATCTCTTCTTCTGACGGAACCCCTCCGCCGGACCTACCTAAGAAATCAACCCGGGCCCTTCCTGAAACCGTAAGCCTTACATCCTCAACCATCTGGCCGTATGACATTTCTATTGTTAAATAGTTTATCTGTTTATCTGTTTGTCTGTTTGTCTGTTGAAAAGCTTTTACGGGGAAGGGCCAGAGAGTTATAGGACGCAGCAAACCCGCTTTGATGCCCTTTGCTCTTAGGGATTTAACTGCAGATTTAACAATCCTTGCCATTGAGCCGTAAGCTACTAAAATAATCCGGGCATCTTTTGTCTCCATCTCTTCGTATCTCTGTTCATCCTTCGTAATCTGAGCGTATTTTTTCTGAAGCCTTAGATTTGCCTCCTCAAGCTCTCCTTCGCGCATATAAAAAGATTTTATAATATTCTGCTTCCTTCCTTGGGAACCGGTCAATGCCCAGGGTTTCTTAAATTCACCCGCAGCAGGGCGCAGGGCGCAGGGAGGAAGCTGAACAGGCTCCATCATCTGGCCTAACATGCCGTCTCCCAAGACAATCACCGGGTTCCGGTATTTATCCGCAAGATTAAAAGCAACCGGCATAATATCAAACGCCTCCTGCGCAGAAGACGGGGCTAAAACTATACACCGGTACTCCCCGTTACCTCCTCCGCGGGTTGCCTGAAAATAATCTGATTGCGCCGGCCAGATATTGCCTAATCCCGGGCCCGCGCGCATAATATTTACGATTACCGCCGGAAGCTCTGCCCCGGCAATATAAGATATCCCCTCCTGCTTCAAGCTTATCCCGGGGCTGGAAGAAGAGGTCATTGCGCGCACGCCCGCAGCTGATGCGCCATAAACCATATTTATCGCTGCAATCTCCGACTCAGCCTGTATAAAAACTCCTCTACCGGGCATGTGAACAGACATATACCCAATAAGCTCATTCTGAGGTGTTATAGGATAACCGACGTAAAAACAACAACCTGCCTGCAATGCTCCTTCAGCTATTGCTTCATTACCTGACATTAACACTTTTTTTTGGCGTTTCTCCCTTACCATAGTTTTCTCGCTTGGCAGGGACAGCCCCCTTCGGGGCCAGTCCCTACTTTAACACTTCAATGCAACAATCGGGGCAGATAATTGCGCAAAAAGCACAACCAATACATTCATCCCCGCCCTTGAACTTAACCGGATTATATCCTTTCTTATTAAGGCTATCTTCCCGCGCAATTAATTTCTTAGGGCAAGCCTCAACGCACAAAAGGCAACCCTTGCATTTATCCCTGTTTATAATTATTTTGGGCATATTACTTTAACTATTTTCTCCGCAATACCAGATGCGGATAACCCGCATTTATCCAACAACAAATCCCTTTTGCCGTGGGGGATGAATTTACGCGGCAATCCTATTTTTACTACCGGCTTTCCGATAGCGCCTTCTATTAAAGAACCAAAACCAGCATCTGTTATCCCCTCTTCCGCAGTAAAAATAAACTCAAATCTTTTTCTTAATACGCTTAGCGTTTCCATGTCTAAAGGGTTTATAAAGCGGGCATTAATAATCTCCCCTGATAAGCCGCTTTTTAAAAGGATCTCCGCGGCATCCAGGCATACAGAGACCATGCTGCCTAAGGCAATAAGCGCAAAGTCCTTCCCCCGCCTTACGACTTCTGATCTGCCCAATTCAACATTAAAACCGGGTTGATTACCGGCGGGATAAAAAGCAGGCGCCCGGGGATATCTTATAGTCACTGGCTTATTAAGCCCTAACGCAAACTCCAGCATTCTCTCAAGCTCTTGCGCATCTTTAGGGGCCATGCTAACTAAGCCGGGGACCGTATTTAAAAAACCGATATCGAATATCCCCTGGTGAGTAACTCCGTCTTCTCCCACTATCCCCCCGCGGTCAATACAGAAAACAACCGGGAGATTCTGCAACGCAACATCTTCGATAATCTGGTCATAGGCCCTCTGAAGAAATGTGGAATATACCGCAATTACGGGCTTAAGCCCTCCTCTGGCTAATCCGGCGGAAAAACTTACTGCGTGTGCCTCGGCAATTCCCACATCAAAGAACCTATCGGGAAAAGCATCCCTGAATTTATCTAAACCCGTTCCTTCCGGCATAGCCGCGGTAACTCCTACAATTTTATCATCTGACTTAGCCAATTCCAGCAATTTATCCGCGAATACATCAGTATAGCTTTTTGCTAATCCCGGCTTTGCCAGGGCTAAACCAGCCTGGATATCAAAAGGGCCTGTTCCATGGAACCTCACCGGTTCCGCCTCGGAGGCAAAATAACCTTTTCCCTTTTTTGTTACTACGTGCACTATGCGCGGGCCTTTAATATTTAATATATTCCTCAAGGAATGCACCAAGAGGTCAATATTATGCCCGTCTAAAGGCCCAAAGTAGCGAAAGCCCAACTCTTCAAATAAAACCCCCGGGACAAATAATCCCTTTAGGCCCTCTTCAAACTTATTCGCAAGCCTAAGCAGCCTCTCTGCCCGCGGGCCGCGTGATGAAAGAAAGTTCACCAATGATTCCCGGAAATGGTTATATACCGGAAGGGATATAATTTTATTAAGATAATTGCTTATCGCGCCTACATTCGGAGCAATGCTTAATTCGTTCGTATTTAAAATCACCAAGATATCTTTTTTAAGGTGCCCGGCGTTATTCAGGCCTTCAAAACATAAACCTCCGCTTAAAGATCCATCTCCGATAACCGCCGCGACCTTAAAACGCCCTGCGGCAGGAAGCTTGTCCCGTCCGCAGGCAAGGCCGAGAGCCAAAGATACGGCATTGGCAGAATGCCCGGTAGTAAAAATATCAAATTCTTCCGATTCTTGCCTGGAGGGAAAACCGCTTAAACCGCCATATTGCCTTAGGGTGGCAAATTCTCCTGCCCTGCCGGTGATTATCTTATGCGCATAAGCCTGGTGGCCTACATCAAAGACTATCTTATCAAAAGGGGTATTAAGAGAATAATGCAGGGAGAGGATTAACTCCACAGCCCCGAGGCTGGAGGCAAGATGCCCACCGTTTATAGAGACGACCTCGACTATCCTCTGACGTATTTCAGCTGCCAGGGGCACAAGTTCATCGACCTTAAGTTTCCTTAGGTCTTCCGGGGAATGAATCTTTTCAAGCAACATTATTACTCTTCCTCTTCCTTAAATTTTTCGAGCGCAAACTTTCCCTCTTTTTTCAGCAAGGACTCTACTTTCCTCTGGGCATCTTCCAAAAGCGAAGAGCAGCCCTGCGCAAGCTTTATGCCCTCTTCGTATTTCTTAAGCGATTCCCCTAAAGTAAGCTTGCCCGAAGAAAGCTCCTCTACGATTTTCTGTAGTTTCTTTAAATCATCTTCAAACGACTGTTTTTCCTTCATCTTCATTCTCCTTGATTATACCCTCAACCCTGCTTATAAACGCGCCTCTATCAAGAATGGTTTTAACCAACTCGCCCGGGCAAAGCTTAAATGCCTCCCTGATAATAACCCCGCCTGGCTCTCTCATGCTTAAACTATACCCGCGGGACAAAACCTTTAAAGGGCTTAAGGCATCAAGCCTTTCAATAAATGATTTCAACCTCTCCCCTGTTATGCTGATTGCCTGCCGGATATTGCTACCTAAAGCAACATAAAGTTCGTCTAATAACTGTTCTTTCTCCTGCAGCTTGTCCATAGGGCTTTTTAAGCTTGCCTTAAGCCTGGTCACTTCATTCTTAAAGAAATTAATTTTATCCAAAACAGAAAATCCCATTTCATGCCTTAATTCACTTATTTCAGTTAAAAGCAAATTCTTCTTATCAACGATAATCTTAGCCGCGGCAGTAGGAGTCTCGACAAAGATATCCGCCGCTAAATCACAAAGGCTTGTGTTTATCTGATGCCCCACGGCAGAAACAACCGGTATCCCGGAATTATATACTGCGCGGACACATGGCTCCTCATTGAATGCCCAGAGGTCTTCAGTGCTCCCCCCTCCTCGGCTTACGATAATAAGGTCAATCTCTTTAAATTCATTGAGCTCCTCTATCCCTTTTGCTATTTCAAGTGCCGCACCCTCTCCCTGCACGCGCACAGGCCTTATCACAACGCCTACCCCAGGAGCGCCCTTCTTAAGTATGCCCAGGATATCGCGTATAGCAGCCCCGGCGCCTGAAGTAACTATGCCGATATTAAACGGCATTAGCGGAAGAGCTTTTTTATGCGCGGGGTCAAATACCCCCTCTTTTAAGAGTTTCTCTTTTAACTGCTCAAATGCCAATTGCCGCGCCCCTATGCCTTTGGGCTCTATTTTTTCGACAACGAGTTGAGTCTTGCCCTGCGGCCCGTAAAAATTAATCTTTCCGAAACAAACCACTTTCAGCCCGTTTTCGATTTTAAACTTAACCTGCGCATTCGCTCGGGCAAACATAACTGCTGTTAATAACGACTCGCTGTCTTTTAAAGAAAAGTAAGCGTGGCCGGAAGGATAAGTTTTAAAGTCTGAGACCTCTCCCTCTACCCAGACCCCCATACCAAAGGTGCTCTCAAGGATTACCTTAATTTCTTTAGTAACCTGGGAAACAGTATAAATTTGTTTGTCTTTAAGGAGCATTTTTTTCTGTCTTTACAACTGCTTCGGCCGCAGCCGGTTTATTCTTTAAGATAATCAGATTCACCGAATACGGAGAAAGTTTTAAATCTTCCTGATATTGTCCGTTTAAAGATACGTCCTTTTCTTCAACCGGCTTAAATTCACAATCAATGCCGCAAGCTGAATCTACCGTAAAGCGGCGGTAAGAATACTCCCCCTTAACGCCCTTAACTGTTACCTTAATATCTCGGGGCGCGCCTTCAAGCTCTTTTGCCTTATCCGCCAACTCCCGCGCTTTAATCAACACTGATTTTACTTTTTGGTTCGCCCGCAAAGACTGCACTTCCATCTGGTAGGTAATAAATTTCTCCAGCTGGTTACTCCTTACCACCTGGAGTAAATATTGCCTTTCAGAATTATTCAATCCCGAAATACTATGGGCAAGATAACTTTTTACAATATCGGGGTCGATATAATTATAGATAAGGAGGCATATCTCATCGGGTGATTTTGTAGCAATAACTCCGGAGAAATCATCATTAAGCTTAACCGGGAACATATCCGGCCCCAGCTGGTTAAGCATTTTAAACACGTTATATATTGATTTCAAGCCTCCCCGGTATTGCGCGTGGGTTGAATCTATATAAAACGCCCCGACATTACGGGTAATATTCTCCGGGTTGTTCTGAAAATCTTCCAGGGAAAAATATACCTGGTTATCAAGCCCTGCCTCATGCATATGTTTTATGCGCGCCGGTATATAACTTGCCGCGATATAAGATTTCTTCCTCCTCGCCGGCAAAAGGTTAACATCACGGTCAAAATTCCATTCGTCCACGATTAAATGCGTATCGCGCTTAAAGTTAAAATACGATAACCAATCGCGGATAAGCTCTATAGCATTCTTATTGTATATGGTCGTCTCTTTTTCTGCCTTTGGATCGGATGAAAAGGCATGCCAGCTAATAAAATCAAGCGGCAGGCCGTAATAGGATGAAAATTTTATTAAATCATAAACCAGGCTTCTTTCGGGAGTCAGGGTATTATTGCTCTCCAGGTTATGGAACCATCCGCTTGAACTCGGGGCGCCTACCGGGATATTAACCTTAAATTGCGCGCTCAGCTCTTTAGCGCTTTCAGCAAAGGCCCTATACATATTGAGATAATCCTGTTTGCGTCCGATAAAGAAATCGTCTGAGTCCGGAGCAGACCAGACTTCATACCAAATATTATATTTCTTTTCACAACTTAAATACTTCATCATATCCTTAATTAAAACCTTAAATGCCTCAAGGTTAAGCGGAGCGCTCTTTTTATCCAGCGCCTTTCCTAAGCCAGCAGGCGTACCAAAAATATTCAATATAACCGTCCCTTTTGAGTCAGATATAGCCTTAATGATTTCTTCATAATTAGACAGGAGCTTGTCCTGCGATTCTTTGTCTTTGGCCAACTGATTAATCTCCCAAAGATTATACTGTATACGGTATAATCCGGAAAATCCTATTTCCTTGCGCCATAATTCCAGTGCTTCTTTAGAAGCCATATTTTGCGGCCAGGTATTATCTTTATGATAACCCCTCCCCCCTAAATCAATATTAGCCTTAAAAATCTTAGGGGTAGGGATTGTGCTAGAGGACATATCTAAGGTGATTTCAAGGTTGGTATTCTGGCAGGCTGCCGGGAGAGAAAAATAAAATAGTAGGGATAAAGCCAAAAGTGATAACCTACAGACATTAAACATTCAGTTTTTCCTGTATCCTTGTAATCGAGCGGGCTTTGCCGCTTTTTTCATCTATATCTATTACTACTGCGTGAAGCTGGACATTTTCTTCCGCTACCTCAAACCTTACCGGGATTAAAGTAAGAAAGCGCGTTAAAACATCGTCTATCTTTCTACCGATGACAGAATCATATGCCCCGCACATCCCCGTATCGGTAATATACGCTGTGCCCTGAGGTAGGATCTTTTCATCGGCAGTCTGTATATGCGTATGCGTCCCTAAAATAGCGGAGGCCTTCCCGTCCAGATACCATCCCAAGGCCACCTTTTCCGAGGTCGCTTCGGCGTGGATATCGACAACAACGACCTTTGTTTCTTTGGATAATTCTTCATAAGCAGCTAATGCGGTCTTAAAAGGGCATTCCAACGCTTCCATAAATACCCTTCCATTAACATTAATTACTCCTATTCTTTCCCCGGATTTAGTTTTAAAGACTCGCTTCCCCTGCCCGGGCGCCTGGCAAGGATAATTAACCGGACGCAAAATTCTATCATCTTGATTAATTAGTTCAAATATCTCTTTTTTCTTCCAGATATGGTCTCCGGAGGTCAGCACATCTACGCCAAAGCTGAATAATTCTTCGGAGACTTTTGAAGTAATCCCTGAGCCTCCGGAAGCATTCTCGGCATTTGCAATCACAAAATCAAGAGCATGCTCCTTTTTCAGCTTTGGCAGAATAACCCTTACTGCCTCTCTGCCGGGCTTGCCAACTATATCTCCGATAAATAATATCTTCATAGTTTGCCCTCTCCAACAGGAAACACCCTGCTGGGTTTTGTCGTGGAACAATCCCTACTGGCTGCGCTATTTAGCATACTCAATAGCCCTGGTCTCTCTTATAACCGTAACTTTAATCTGGCCGGGGTACTCCATGCCTTCCTCTATTTTTTTCCGGATATCCCTTGCCATAGCCGTAGCTTCGCTATCAGTTATCTTCTCAGGCTGGACAATAACCCGTATTTCACGGCCAGCCTGGATAGCAAAAGATTTATCCACCCCTTTAAAAAGATTAGCGATAGACTCCAGCTTCTCGAGCCGCTTTATATAAGTCTCTAATGTCTCCCTGCGTGCGCCCGGACGGGAAGCGCTTATTGCGTCTGAGGCTATTGCTAGGACTCCGTAAATACTCTGGATAGGGGCCTCTTCATGATGAGATTCGATAGAAGCAACCACTTCGGCAGACTCACCGTACTTCTTGGCTAATTCCGCGCCTAGCTTCGCATGCGTCCCCTCTACCTGATGATCAACTGCTTTCCCTATGTCATGTAAAAGCCCTATTCTGCGGGCAAGTTTAAAGTCAAGCCCTAATTCCGAAGCCATGGCGCCCAGAAGGAATGACGCCTCCTTGGAATGCTGTAAGGCATTCTGGCCATAACTGGTCCGGTATTTGAGCCTCCCTAAAAGCTTTATTATCTCCGGATGCAAGCCGTTAACCTGCGCATCGAATGCCGCTCTTTCGCCTTCTTCGCGGATCTTCTCATCCATCTCTTTCTTTGTCTTTTCGACTATCTCTTCAATCCTCCCAGGATGGATCCTGCCGTCGGAAAGAAGCTTCTCCAGGCTTAAGCGGGCAATCTCCCGGCGCACAGTATCAAAAGCAGATATGGTTACTGCCTCGGGGGTATCGTCAATAATTATATTCACCCCTGTTGCCATCTCTAATGCGCGAATATTTCTTCCTTCGCGGCCGATAACCCTGCCCTTCATTTCATCATTAGGCAAAGCGACTACGCTTACAGTTGACTCAACCGTATGCTCGGCAGCGCATTTTTGTATGGCAAGGCTTAAAATTTCCCTGGCCTTTTTATCAGATGTGGCGCGAAGGTCCTCTTCCTGTTTTTTTATCAACGCCGCTTTCTCGTTATTTAATTCTTCGTTCAAGCGGTTTAAAAGAATCTGCTTCGCCTCTTCAGCTGAAAGAGAAGAAATCTTCTGCAGCCTTTCTTTTTCTTCAGCAATTAATAAATGGAGCTGGTTATCCTTAACCTTTAATCCTTCTTCCTGCTTTTTAATCCCTTCATGCTTTACATCAAGATCTTTCTCCTTCTTCTCCAAAAGATCAAGCCTGCGGTCAATGTTCTCTTCCTTCTGCGTAAGGCGCTTTTCCATATTGGAGATCTCTAAGCGCCTCTCCTTAGTCTCGCGCTCAAAGTCCTGACGGATACGATAGAGGAGATCCTTTGCCTCTAATTCTACCTCTCTACGTTTATCCAGCGCTTCTTTCCGCGCCCCCTCCAAAATATGTTCTGCTTGAGATTCGGCATCCTGAATCTTTTTTTCGGCGAGATGCTTTCTTAAGGCATAGCCTGCTGCGGCAGCTAAAACAGATACAACTATAGTTATAAATATTGTTATCAACATCGGAATCCTCCTTGAAAAGAAAAAATCCTAGATATCTTTAAGCAGAGAGGACTTTAGTAACGCTTACGTCATAAGGTGCGGTAGGGACCTTTGGTAAGATTTGCATGCGGAATGCCAAGCCGATAGAAGGGGTATCTTTAGGGATTTGTTTTAAGAAGCGGTCGTAGTAACCTTTCCCGCGGCCTAAGCGGTTTCCGTTTTTATCGAACGCTAAACCCGGGGTAACCACCAAATCCAAGTCTTTTAAGGCAATATACCGGCTTACAACTGGCTCGGATACTCCATAAGGGCCCTTTCTTAGATGCGCGTGATCTTCTAACAGGGCCGGCCTTAAAGATGCTCTATTTTTCACACATACTGGCACGGCAATAATCTTACCTAAAGCTTGAGCTTCCCTTATCATCTCTTTAGTCTCTACTTCGCCCTTAAAGGCGATGTAAAACATCACTCTCTTTGCTTTCTTAAAAACAGGTTCCTTAAAAAGTTTCTCCTTAATTAAAAAACTCTTTTTATTACGGTCCTCCTTCTTCTGTTTTTCTAACCTAAGTAGGATTTTACTACGTATCTTCTGTTTTGTCAACCCCGTTAGAAACCTTAAGCGATTAGACAGCTGCTCTGATGTTTCTAACGGGGTCAATCCCTCACTCTTTAACTTAGAGGCACTTCTCGCCTTCATGGGTATGCTCTTTATCGTCAAAAGGAACGGGGATCCCCCGCCTTTTATAATAATCCTTTAAAGCCGAACGAAGCGCTTCTTCAGCTAAAACCGAACAGTGCATTTTTACCGGAGGAAGCCCCCCCAATGCCTCGGCAACCGCTTTATTAGTAACCTTTAACGCGTCATCAATTGACTTCCCTTTAACCATCTCTGTTACCATAGAACTTGTGGCTAGAGCCGCTCCGCAACCAAAAGTCTTAAACTTTACATCCACGATAACATCATTCTCTATTTTTAAATACATCTTCATTACGTCACCGCAGACGGCGTTCCCTACGGTACCGATACCGCTGGCGTCAGCAAGCTCCCCGACATTCCTAGGGTGCGTAAAATGATCCATAACTTTTTCGCTGTAAGGCATCTGCGAACCCATTTATACCCCTCTCTGTTTACCCATTAACAGCCTGTGCGGCTTGCCAGATTTCTTGAAATCCCTGGGGGCTTTAATCTCCCTAAGAGAATCAAGTTTTTTATTCTTCTCTAATTCCTTATAAATTAAAACCCAGGCGCAATCCTGTTCTTTATCTACTTCGCATTTCCCTTTATTCATTCCGCCGCAAGGCCCGTTTAAGATCCCTTTAGCGCAAAGCGTAACCGGGCAGACGCCGCCGGTTTTATCCAAAATACACTCACCGCACATAGAACATTTTTCATAAAAATTACCCCTTGCATCCATTACCGCGCCGAATACAGTATTAAGGGCGGGAAACGCCGCTAAGGCAAGCCTGTCATTGTCTTTAAATGATTGCACTCCTAAACCGCAAGCCAAAACCAAAACCGCATCTGAATTTTGCAACGCCTTTATATTCTTAGCTATTTCTGATTTCAATTTTGCCGCAATGCAAGGCGCAGAAGGTATGCAGCTTCCAGTTACAATTTTACCGGCTGCCTCCAAATCTTTTTTCATTTGGGCTACTTCCGGATCTCCTCCGGTCTTGCAAGCAGTAGCGCACTCTCCGCATCCGATAATAAATATTCTAGGGTAGTTTTTTAGGCTATCTATAATATTTTGAATAGGTTTTCTCTCTGTTATAATCATAGGAAAATTTTAACACTAATATTAAACATTCTCAAGAAAAATAATTCCCATCAGGGACACCCATCCTGCCAATCGGGAGGATGTCCCCAAACATATCCACGTGGGGACACCCGTAGCTTTAGCAAGTTGGGTGTCCCTATTCTTTGTCTTTTTGCTTTTGTTTTTCTTCGATAAGCTTCTGCGTAATCTCTTGCGGGACCTGCAGGTATTTAGAGAATTCCATGGTAGCGTTGGCGCGGCCGCTTGAAAGGGAACGAAATGCAGTTGCATACCCAAACATCTCTGAAAGAGGAACCTCGGCGGAGATTATTTTTTGTTTTCCCTTTGGCTCGGCATTTAAAATCTTACCGCGGCGCGAACAGATATACCCTATGCAAGCGTTAGCATATTCTTCTATCGTAGCAACCTCTAAAGACATATAAGGCTCTAAAAGAATAGGCTTTGCTTTCATAAATGCCTCTTTAAATCCGAATATGCCTGCCATCTTAAACGCAAGCTCAGAAGAATCAACTTCATGGAATGAGCCGTCATAAAGCTCTACCTTCAGGTCAACGACCGGGTAACCAACATATACTCCCTTTTGCATTGCTTCAATT
>Ga0172375_10007873_pt1 | contig 14495 bp, 13 predicted proteins | sample LakKiv1m_FD_114537 | JGI IMG/M metagenome (GOLD analysis project Ga0172375, IMG submission 114537) | Freshwater microbial communities from Kabuno Bay, South-Kivu, Congo - kab_092012_11.1m | ecosystem: Environmental > Aquatic > Freshwater > Lake | place: Democratic Republic of the Congo... | reverse complement strand
ATAACGACAAGTCATCCGGAAGAGAAAATCCTCATCGCTTCTGGCTGTATGAAGCATCTCCTCATGGTTCCCTCTCACAATGAACCGCTTCCATGGTCGCAGTAATTCGAGAACTTCAGAAGGGAAAAAATAATAACCAACAAGATCACCTGTAACAAGGAGTGTTTCTACTCCTGATGATGCCGCTGCTTGTAACACAGCTTGTAGAGCTAAATGATTTGCATGAATATCACCGATTAACCCAAGCTTCATTTGAGTCAGCCTTCTTTCGACCTTACAATAACAGTTACATCGCGACCAAGTCCAACTTTAAACATTCCTCTGTAATAGTCAAGATAATTGTTCAGACCACTTTTTTCTGCAATCAACAAATCGTGATACATTCTTGCCCTGTGTGCAGCAGAACCGTTACCGGACTCATTAATATAGTTTGAGCCAGGGTGAAGCAAATAGAGATCAACCGGGAAATCCGAGAATGCATCCAAAATCTCAAACCCCTGATCTATCATATATCGGGTCAGTGATAACGTATTATAATAATTCAGGTGGTGCGGCGGAACAAACCAGAACTCACGGTCAATCATACCTTTGTTCAATGCAAACTGCTGCAAATCAGAGAAGTCATTGGGAACTGTAATTGCAAGTATCGCATCGGGCTCCATGACCTGGCGGATAGATGTCAAAAACAGATCAGGATCAAGCACATGCTCAAGTACATTGGTTGAGCTGCAAACCGAAAACTTTTTACCTTGATCAATCAGTAACTGCAGACTTTCGTAAATGTCACCGGCAATATGCCTGGATACAAGGTGAGGGAAAAACTTGGCTACACCATATGCAGAGAAATCTATTCCCGTGACATCGAAACCCCCAAGATCAGCGGCATTCAGCAAAAATCCCTCACCAGCTCCTATATCCAAAAATGTACGTTCCGCTCCAGTCGTTGATGAATGACTCCCTAAGGCATAAATCAGGGCGTTACATTTAAGATTTTTATACTCTATTTCAACATCGTCATATGACTCTTGATAAGAACTTGACTTCGGTGCCTGATAATAAAATTCTGCATAAAAACGCTGTAGCTCTTCAACAGAGGGTAACGGCAAGGTTGAAATATAGCCATCAGACTTGCTATGCTTCTTGTACTCGACAGTCATATTCAATCAACGTTTAGTTAGAATTAAGGATCTCTCCTTCTGATTTAAAACTGTTCCGGAAATCGTGCATTGCCTCTACCACGCGATTCAATCCCAAACCATCACACTGTGCAAGTGCAATAGTTACCCGTTCAGAGTAACGGTTTGAAAATATTTCATCAATAAGCGCATCTCTGATGCTTTTGACCGTAACCTCTTTTGCTGAACCTATCAGCCGGAGCGCGCCTTTTCGATGCAAAATCTTTGAAATGGGTACCTGATTATCAGCAAGAGTAATTACAATACTGGGCAGTCCAAGGCACATCCTTTCCCAATTTGTAGCACCACCCGCACCAATTGAAATATCAGCCACCGCCATTAGATTTGCAAGATGAGGTTGAGGTCTATGAATAGTAGTTTTACCACGAATTAACACCTGCTTTTCAAGCTTTGAATGATAAAAGTAATTGGACCCTATCACCACATCAACATCAAGTGCCACAAACATTGAGTCCGAGAGTGCCTCAAGAGCCATCCCCGTAAGGTCATCGGGATCGGAACCGCCAAAAAAAACCAGCACTCGATTTACTAACTCTCGACGCGATGTCATTCTTAGCGCAGCATACTCTGGCCTTATCAATGCATAACAAGGTCCCAAAAGCGTTTGGCAATTGTCACCAATCCATGGACTATATCGGTCAGAATTTTCATAATTCTGGTCAAGCAATAAATCGCAATCATGAAAACGATTCGCCAAATCGTCAATCACAAAAAGCTTCTGAACATGGGGGCGAAGCATTCTTTCCCATTGCGCATCAAGCTCATAGTGATCAACAACAAGCCAATCTAATCCTCCTGAAAACATTTGAGAAACAATCTTGATTGTCTCTTCAGCATCAAACTGCTGTGACCAATTACCGTCAATGGAAAACGTCTGATAACCACGTGCAGACAATAGATCGAACATACTTCCCGCTATGTTGCGACATACAAATGCCACAGTCATTCCTTTCGTGCGTAATTGATCAGCAAGTGTCAGACAACGCATGATATGACCACTGCCGATTACTAATGATGCATCGGCACGAATCAGCACATTCATAAACAATCCATGTACTTTTCAGTTAAATAATATCACGATAAAGATCGGGCACACGATCCTGACGTGTAGAAAATCCACTTCTGAACGTATCCAACAACTGATGATCCAGATGGTAAATATCAAGTTCACCTTCTGTAATCACCGGCTCCAGATAATCGCCATTAGCATCAATAATAACCGAACTGCGCTCATACTCAAGCCCATTGCCATCCATTCCTGTCCGGTTGACGCCTATCATATAGACCTGATTTTCAATAGCTCTTGCACGAAGCAAAGCCGTCCAGTGATTAACCCTGCGTTTTGGCCAATTGGCAATATTTACAAGAACTTCACAGTCTTTGGCCAAGGCGCTGTAAAGTTCCGGAAAGCGCAAGTCATAACAGATGGAAAAACCCAACCTGAATTCCGGCAGTTGCGCTTTGGCAAGCATACGCCCCGGAGAGAAAACACGATCTTCACCGGCAAAAGAAAAAGGATGAATTTTCACATACCGAGCTTGTTCAATACCTTCGGGAGAGAACACAACGAGTGTGTTTGCCACTTTATCTGCATCGTAAAGGACAACCCCTGCAACGACCCAAACACTGTATTTTGCGGCAATTTTACCAAATGCGAGAAGCGTTGCCGAGGTTTCAGGCATCTCGGCAATATTCTGGAGATTCATGGAAAAACCGGTCAATGTCATTTCCGGGAACATCACCATTTCCGCACCGAAGCCAACAGCTTTCGCTGTTAACTCTTCGCAAAAATGGAGGTTATAGGGCTTGTCTTCCCATTTCTGGTCGAGAGAAATCAGCGCGATTTTCACTTTTTATTATTCTGAATCGTCTTAAATTTTTTTGCGGAACACCGGTTTAGCCGGACGCCCTATCAACAAGTTCTCTGTTGACCCTGAGTCAATAGCCTTACGATAGATGGCACATGATTCATCAAATGCCATGACAATATGATCTATCTCTGCTTGCTGATGGGACCAAGTCGGATAAAACATACCCTGGAACAAAACGCCTCTGGCTATCATTTCCTGCATCATCAGGGTACGGAATGAATCATCGGGAATCCCTGCCGCATTCCGGCATACAAGCACAAAAAGACAAGGGTAACCAGGAAGGTCCAAAGAGCTGCCCAATCCATGCTTGAGTACAATCTGCTGAAGACGACCTTTAAGCACTTCACCCCTTTTCCAGTTGCTCTCGATCATGTTGTGATGCTTGAACTCTTTGATGGTGGCAATCATGGCCGCCAATCCAGTTGTTTCTGCTCCATGAGTAGTTGAAATCAGGAACAGCTTGTCATCTCCTTCGCGCCGAATGCCCCCGATTTCCATAATATCCGCACGTCCGGTCAATGCACAGGCAGAAAATCCATTGGCGATGCCTTTACCCCAGGTCGCCATATCGGGCTTGACACCATAAAAATGCTGCGCTCCTTTCAAATCCCATTTGAAACCGGAAATCATTTCATCAAGAATCAAAAGCACACCGCGCTCCTTGCAAAGAGCCGCCACCTTGTGCAGAAAATCATTTTTTGGTGGATCGAATTTAACCGGCTCCATGATAAGACAGGCAATATCATGATCATTGTCAGCAAGCAATGCTTCTACCGATTCATAATTGTTATAGCTGAACGTAGCCGTCATTTCACGGACTTTTGACGGGATCCCACGATCACATGGCGTTGTAACAATGAACCAGTCGTCGTAGCTGAAAAAGTTATGTTCCCGGGCAAGTGCCACTCGATTGCGTCCGGTATAAGCGCGGGCAAGCTTGACTGCTGCCGTGGTTACCGTTGAACCATTTTTGGCAAATTTCACCATGTCACCGGACTCTACCGTATCAAGAAATATTTGAGCCGCCTCAAGCTCAATGGCTGCAGGACGTTGGAAGTTGGTACCCTGAAAGGCAGCCTCACATACAGCCTTAGCTACCGGCTCGTATCCATGTCCAATACACACCGACGTCAGCCCCATGCTGCAATCAATAAATTCATTGCCGTCAAGATCCCATAAATGAGCACCCTGTCCTCGCGTAATCGCTGCTGGTGCATTTTGAGGGAATTGATCATCACCCTTGGAGTAGGTATGTGCACCTCCAGGTATCAGATTTTGTATTTTGGCTGAAAACTCTCTTGAGTTAGCGTAATTGTTGATTCTATCCATCATTATGCAAATGAAAATATTAGGTAAACCTTTGGATATAGCATGATTCAGTTATGAGAATTGAAAAAGACGATAGAGCCGTTCAGCATATGCGAGATCTTCGAATGTATCGATATCTACCGCTCTTTCCGCAGAAAGGATATAAGAGAGAACTTGACCCGTCAGTGGATTATCACAATCAAGTTGTTTCGAGTTCCATATTGTGAATGGACCACATTCATAATATGCATGTTCAAGATCTTGAGACCTTATTTTGAGACTTTCGGCAGAAACCGCCCGCATGAAGCCATTTTCATTTTTTCGGAACGCCCACTCAACAGGTACGGGGTATCGTGAAAATACCAATAATGGATAGCGACCTATTTGTTGATCAAAAATCTCAAAGGCATCAATAAGATCCTTACTGTTCAAGAGCGGTGCATTCGGCATTATACAGCAAATGGTGTCATAAACCTCTCCTTTGAGTCGATACTGATTTATTACCCAACGGAGCACAGGAGCAAGGCCAGTGAAGTCATCAGCAAGTAAAGGATCACGCATAAAATCAACATGGAAACCAAGGCCTTCGACAACTTTAGAAATTTCATCGGAATCCGTAGATACATGTATTTTATCAAACAAACCTGACGCTGAAACAGCTTCAAGTGCGTAGGATATCATCGGTTTTCCACAAAAGGGAATAATATTTTTTCCAGGAATCCTTTTACTTCCACCACGTGCAGGAATAACGGCAAGTCGCATAGAGTTTACGTAATGGTTTTCAAAACTCCGCCATCAATGGCAATACAGGTTCCTGTCATGTAATCAGTCAGGTCACTTGCAAGAAATGCAACAAGAGCACCATACTCAAGAGGATCACCGAATCGGCCAAGAGGAGTTCCACTCTCAGCATCTTTTTTCCATTGCTCAAAGGAAATACCCATTTTTTGGGAGGCATTCATACCAAGTTCACTTACTCTGTTCGTGAGAAATGGGCCTGAAAGAAGGGTATGTACCCGAATACCATCCCTGGCGTATTCCATTGAAACCGTTTTGGCAAATGCTGTAGCCGCACTTCGAAATACATTTGAAAGCGCCATATTTTCAAGCGCACTTTTAACGCTTGTACTTTCAATATTGATAATCCGTCCCCAATGATTCTCGGCCATTGATGGAACTACTCTTCGGCAGGCTCGAATCTTGCTCATAAGCACAAGATCATACGCTGATTGATATTGTTCGTCAATAAGGTCAAGACTTTTTCCTGGCGGAGGCCCTCCTGAATTATTAACCAGGATATCAACCTTACCAAAAGCAGCAAATACCTGATCGAAAAAACTGTTCAGCTCTGTGCTATTTCCAACATCCGCAGCCAAGGAAAACACCTTTACACCAGAATTAGTACGTATTTCATCAGCAAACAAAGCAAGGCGATCCTCATCACGTGCACATATTGCAAGATTACACCCCTCTTCTGCCAGCACAGTCGCTATACCTCTGCCAATTCCCGAGCTTGCTGCAAGAACAACAGCGACCCTGCCCTTTAATCCAAGTTCCATGTCAATTTCTGTTCAAAATTGTTCTATATAATATTGGGCAAAAGATCATCAAACCGAAGTTGATGCTGCTCCGGCAAATCTTGCGTAACCTCTCGACCAATGAGGGTATTAATAACTCGGGGATCAATCCCGCCTTTTCCAGGACGCAATGCAACTAAATCACCCGAAACAATTTTGCTCCCAGCTGTCAATGCCAATGATGTATGAATACTGCGACGGTGTATACTGCGATCTTTAAATTCAGCCTGTGAGAGCTCTTTCGAAGCACCATTCGACAATGCCGTATAGTCAAACATGAATTTAGCTTCCCGCCAGGACCCCGGGTCAAGACATACAACCCAATCGGGGCCTTGCCATTGTTTTTCAGGAGCAAGATGTTTCATTACCAGGTCTGCGCCTTTTGCTGCTGCAATTGAAGGCACAAAAAGGGTAGAGGTATGATCCACAAACCCTGTTACCAATCCATATCGTTGTTTAAATAAATCAATACAGTCGAGTTGGAGAAGCTCAGGAGGCACGCCCTTGGTTGTGTCTGAAGACATGACATGTTGACCGTGCAACAGACCAATATCCGATCGAGCTCTGGAAATAGCATAATTGACGGCCCAATCAATTTCTTCCATCGTTCCCATGAGGGTCGCCAGCCAAAACGGCTTGCCTGTTGAGGCTACGGCATCAATAATAACCGGGTTAGTCAGATCGGTTGCATTAACACAAAACACATCGGCACCTTCTGCTGCACATAATTCAATAATTTTCGGTGAAAGCCCGGCTACCTGAAAAAGCAGACCCAGTTCGTGAGCAAAGGCTATCAACTCTTTAATTTGGGATGAAGAGAGTTCTCTGTTTTTATATATCGTATAACCAGAGTCATCATGTACATACATATCATCTGCAAGAAAAAGCTGAAACTCAATACCATCAGCTTCAGCAAAGCTTGCTTTTTTGCACATGTCTATGGCAATTTCAAAGTTGCCCTGGTTTGCTTGACCCTCTTCAGCAAACATGAGTGTTTCATAGCCTTTGCCAATGATCCGATTTCCAATACGCATGAATGCTATTCTATTAATTCATTTTAGATATCATCCAATTTTGAAGACCACTATTTTGTAAAGCCTGAAGCACTTTAATGCCGGCATTTATATCTAAATCAAATACGGTTTGCTTAGCAGATACCATCTTGATAAAATATTCCAACTCCGTCATATACGGGTCATTTCCAATAACATTGAGCAATGAAACCTCCGGATTGGGATCATACAAAACGCCATCTTCAAGTATTTTAAAACAGTTTTGCGTATTTATTCCATATTCTGGATTATCCGGGTCAAATCGTTTTTTGCGAGCATCCCACATACTCAGAGTTTTGCGATGAAAATCAACCTCAAAGTATCCGAACTCCGCGTTTACCCTCAAAGATCGACGTGGACAACGACATAAAAAATCTTCAGATAAAGTTACTGCAATACTCTCGGAGGTCAGCAAGGTACACATAACCGAATCGTCAACATCTATATGCAGACTGCTCAGACGCATGAGAGACCCCGTTACTCTTTCTATATCACCGAACAACCATGTAACCACATCGAACATGTGACTTAAATTTGTGAGCAAAACTCCTCCACCAAGCTTATTTTGCGCTGCATATTCAAATCTGTAGTCTTCATGAATATGCCAATCCGGTAAATACCAGCCCCCTATAGATTCAGCGCTATAAACTGACCCTAAAGGATTTTGATTCAATATTCGTTTCACTTCGAGCCATTCTTCACGAAAGCGATACGTATGCGCCATCATAAAAACAAGGCCAGAGTCAACAATAAGCTGTTTAAGTGCTATGGCCTCTGAAAGGGATGTACACAAAGGCTTCTCCATCATGACATGACATCCGCTATTGAGAAGAGCACTCGCGGGCTCTATATGAAAATTGCTTGGCGTAGCCACTATTGCCATATTACAACCTGAGAGCTTTGCCGCATCTTCAAAGTTGGTAAAGTACCCTGAAGCACCTATCTCTTTACCAAATTCCTGCATTCGAACCTGATTGATATCGCATAAAATAACTTCTGCACCTATAGCACGAGCGTTTCGAGCATGACGACGCCCAATAGAGCCACAACCAATAACAAGTATTTTCATAGCAAGTCCCAAACAAGCTTCAGGAAAACAAAAGTTTTATCGATTTGATGATTTTTTCCTGCTGCTCATCAGTCAGATCATAAAATAATGGAATGCTTAATGCTTCCTGATAATACCGTTGAGCATGAGGATAATCTTCGGGTCTGCACCCAAGCCTGTGATAATAGGGCTGAGCCGGCACAGGAATGTAATGTACCTGAGTACCAATCCCCAAAGCCTTTAGTTCAAGCATCAGTTGTGAACGGCTAAGGCCAACTGCTGCGTAATTGATACGAAGGACATAGAGATGATGCCCACTCTGACCACCTCCGTCCATCTGGGCCGGATGGTAATTAGTCATGCCGGCAAACGCCTCATCATACTGCTTTGCCAGAACCCGCCTTCTCGCAATAAATCTGTCAAGTTTTTTTAACTGGGAATGTGCCAGCGCACATTGCATATCAGTGATGCGATAATGAAACCCGAGCTCCTGCATTTCATAATACCAGGGGTACGGAACACCATTTTTGCGCCCCTGTTCAGGCAGTTGAAGAGGATCGTCCAGTTTATTGATCCCGTGGCTGCGCAATCGCAATAGCTTGCGATATACGGCATCATCATTGGTCGTAATCATACCGCCTTCCCCCGCAGCTATTGCCTTGACCGGGTGAAAGGAAAAAATAGTCATGAGTGAGTATGCACAGGACCCTACACGCTGACCATCGGGATATTGAGCACCCAATGCATGGGCTGCATCTTCAATGACTGATACGCCAGCCTGGTCGGCAAGAAGCTTGATTGCCTGCATGTCGCAGGGTAAACCTGCAAAATGAACTGGAATAACTGCCCGTGTATCCGGATTATTAAGAAGCGCCTCTTGCAGAGCTACTGATGATATATTGACCGTATCCGGGTCAATATCTGCAAAAACCACTTTTCCGCCGGCATAAATCGCCGCATTGGCGCTTGCAACAAAGGTAATCGGACTCGTTATCAAGGATGTTTCAGGACCAACTCCCGCTGCAAGGGTAGCCAGATGCAGAGCGGCAGTTCCGCTTGAAACTGCAATGGCGTATCTGACTCCGACATATTCCGCTATCGCCTGTTCAAATGCCTCGACCGCAGGCCCCTGCGTCAACACTCCGCTTTTCAGGACATTTACAACTGCCTGAATATCATCTTCATCAATGTGGTGCTTACCGTATGGGATCATAGTTCCTGTAATTTCTGGGCAAGCCCTTTTTTTTCCTGCAGATGAAGCCTGGATAGATGAGCATTAACATCACCCAGCTTTCTTCCCAGCAGCTTGCAAACTTTTTGATTTGAAAGGCTCATGTCATGAGGACGTTGAACCAGAGAAGCTTGATCAGCAAAAGAGCCTGATGTAATGAGAGAAGTATCAAGACTGAATTCCCTGGCCAGTTTCATCCCGAACTCATACTTTGAAATCCGCTGATCTCCCACGACATGGAATATACCGCTTTCATGCATTCCGAGCAGTTGATGTACAACAAGTACCAGTTCTTCAATTATAATGGGTGTGTAGAATACATCATAAAACAGAGTCAATGCTTTACCTGAGCGGAGTGTATTGATGATCAAATCACTGAATGAGTTGCGATAACTTGTGCCCCAGCCATAAAAATTTGTTCGTATCACCATCGCGCCTAGACAGATATCAAGAACCCGTGATTCGGCTGCTGCTTTCGTTCGTCCGTACACATTAACAGGGCTGATGGCAGATGTTTCATCCAGAAGAGATCCAACACCCTGAAACAGGTGATCTGTCGAAATATGTACCATAGGTAATCCATAAATAGTACAAACCGTAGCAACATTAGCCGCAAGTTCCACATTTACGAATTGAGCAAAATCCGGAGATGATTCGCATTTTTCCACACTGGTGAGACTTGCTGTGTGAATAACGATATCCGGTTTGAGCATTTTAAATGCACAAACAAGGTCGTCAATCGAGTCGAGATTTAGCTTCGTTGCAGCAACACCTGCAAGATCAATTTTGCGATCATGAAGTGCTAAAATAACCGTATAGCTGTCACGAAACATCATAGCCCAATTGATGGCAAGCAAACCAGATCCACCTGTAACAAGAAGCCTTGTTTTCATACAGAATCAGATCACACCAATCTTGTTGCGGCTTGCATCAATCCATGATTTCAACTCCATAACTGACATCCATTCCTCATTGCTGTCTGAAGTATACACAAAATTATCAGCTACTTTAACACCACCATTGATTCGGGAAGGATCGTTGTGCCAGTCATGGATCATTGGAAGAATCTTGTAATAATCCTTGTATGCATAGGTATATGGAGCATCTTCCAAACCAATCATCTGTTCGTGAATCTTTTCTCCTGGTCGAATTCCGATAATCTTCTGTTCACATCCTGGTGCAACGGAGTTAGCAATATCAAGAATTGTCATTGAGGGGATTTTTTTAACATAAATTTCTCCTCCAAGCATATCATCCAAAGCATGCCATACAAGCTCGACCCCTTGTTCGAGAGTAATCATGAAGCGTGTCATGCGAGGGTCCGTAATTGGCAGAACTCCTGAGTGGGCTAACGACATAAAAAACGGTATAACCGAACCACGCGATCCCATAACATTACCATAACGAACCACTGAAAAACGTGAGTCATGAGTTCCGGCATAAGCGTTTCCTGCTATGAAGAGTTTGTCCGAAGCAAGCTTGGTTGCTCCGTATAAATTTATCGGATTACTTGCTTTATCTGTAGAAAGCGCCACCACTCGTTTTACACCATGGTCAATACATGCATCAATAAGGTTCATCGCACCATTAACATTGGTCTTGACACACTCAAACGGATTATACTCCGCTGTCGGAACAATCTTTGTTGCCGCAGCATGAACAACATACTCAATCCCGTCAAGTGCGCGCCCAAGACGATCCTTATCACGAACATCACCAATAATGAAGCTTACACGAGGATCCCCCTGAAACTTCTGAGCCATTTCCCACTGCTTCATCTCATCTCGAGAGTAGATAACCAACCTCTTCGGATTGTATTTAGCAAGTGTCATCGGGACAAAGGTATTACCAAAGGAACCAGTTCCTCCAGTAATAAGAATTTGTGAGCTAGTAAGCATGAACAGTGCTGGCTTTTAAATTTTGTTAGATATTTTATCTGTAAGATTAACGATCTCTTCGTAGACACCAATTCTTTTTATGCCTCCATCCCCTAACTCAACAATCTTTGTGCAATTTTTTAAGGTCGTCAGACGATGCGCAATAATGAGAATTGTGAGGTTGTTACCAAGATTTTCGATAGATCGCATAACTGCTTGCTCTGTTTCATTATCGAGCGCGCTTGTTGCTTCATCAAAAATAATAACGTCAGCCTGTTTGTAAAGAGCTCGTGCAATACCTATTCGCTGTCGTTGTCCTCCTGACAAACGCACACCTCTTTCACCAACGAAAGTTTTATATTTTTTGGGCCATTTTTCAATGATATCGGCAATCTGTGCCTGCCTCGCAGCCCTCTTGACTTGTTCATGATCGATCTGAGCTGTCGGAACTCCAAATGCAATATTTTCTTCAATAGTGCTATCGGAAAGAAATATGGCTTGTGGAACATGGGCTATATGTGCTTGCCATGCTCGATTGTTATGCTGCGTAATAATTTGTCCATCAACCTCAAGAGTACCTGCTGACGGCTGAAGCAGACCCATAACAATATCAAGAAGAGTGCTTTTACCACTTCCAGTAACTCCGATAAAACCGATACGACTGCCTTTTGTTATTTGCAGATTAAGGTTGCTAAGCACCAATGGCGTTTGCTGACTATAACGAAATGAGATATTTATGAACTCGATTTTTTGCTGAAAAGTGATGGGGGGGGGGCTAGGCTTAGCAACATAATCCGGAAGTGGCTGGTCAAGCAGTTCGAGCGCATCTTTCAATGAAACTTGTCCTCCTTGAATTACAGACAATGAATTATAAGCACTCTGAAGTACAGGTAACAGACGTTGTGCACCGAGTGCTAATGCTCCGAGAACAGGAATAGCCCTAGCTATTCCATCAGGTTCATTGGCGAGCGCAAAAGCCAAAACAGCAATAAGTATTAGTCCAAGTGACTCAATAACATATCGTGGACTTATACCAATAAAATAACTATTTCCCTGAGCGCAGCGCATCCGATGATCTGATTTGCGATAGATGTCACAGTAGGATGACTGGCTACCGTCAATCAAAACATCACGAATCCCTCCCAACCCTTCTTGCAGTGATTTAATGACTTGCGTAGATTCACGTGCCGAACACTGACTGTTGATCAATTGTCTTTTGCGTGTAAATTTAATAATTAAGAGATAAATCAAACCAAATCCACCAAAAGAGGATAAAGCAATAGTCGGGTTAACGGATAAGAGCGCTACAAGGATTGCGATCAACATAACCGTTGAACTAATAAGTGTTAAAGTCGGTACAATGATGGCATTAATAACAATGTTGGCTTTTCCTGAAATGCCATTGATGACTTCGCTGCTGTTTCGTGCAACATGAACTGCATAAGGTTGGTAGAGGGTTCGACGATAGATACTTATGCTCAGATCAGATCCTGTTGCAAAAGAGAGGCGGGTAGTTGCCCATAGTAGCAACAAACGCATTGCGCCGGATACTATCGCCGCTGTAGCAAAAATAATAGTTAGAGGCAATAACAGTTGCCCTGGATTACTGATACCAAGGCTTTTAATGAGTGGTTGAGCATTTGGGAGTTGAAATATTTTTTCAGGGGCGGTCAGAACTGCAAGAAATGGAAGTACGGCTCCAATACTAAGAATTTCCGCAAAAGAAGCAAGAACCATCAGGATCAGAAGCATACCGAATTGTCCACGGCGTCTCGGGGTTAAATGCGACCAAAGACGAACGAGCAACTGTCTAATTGAAAAAATTTTAGTCACTACTATTTATTCTTTTACATAAGCGTCGAAACATTGTTCAATGCTTTTTGATTCTTGTTTCACACTTGCAAGGAAGTCCGTTTCATACTCTGGAAGATAATCAAGAAAGCTTCTTCAGAATCAGCTTGATACTTTCATTTTTTAGTAAAATCAACAATCCACATAGTATCACCAGCATTTCCCCCCTTTAAACCATAACTCTATATTGTATCACAAAGCAGGGAACTTCCGTAATAGTGATATAATATCGGTAATAATAACAGACTTTAATTCATTTCCAATAAAGATGACTGCGCAGAGCCTGAATCTGAACCTGGGTTGTCCCGTTCTTTTTCGCTTTTTTAAGTGCTTCTGCAATGAAAGCCCAGAGCATAGCAATAAATCCCGTGACAAACACAGCAAAAAGCACTGTCATGCTTCTTTTTGGTTTGGACTTTTGCTCAGGAACAAAAGCCTTATCAAGTACCTGAATTACTGAACTCTCCTTTGAGTCATCAATTTTAGCCATTTCATATTGTTTGGCAAGCATCTCATAAATGGTTTCGGCGTATTTAAGATCGCGAACCATACGCATATATTCAAGCCCCGCCTCAGGAACTTTGCTGGTAATTACTGAACCGGTTTCCACCTTTGACAGTTGCGCTTTCAAACCAGTAAGCATCTGCTGAGAGCGGATAAAATCAGGATTGCTACCTGTTGCAAAAGTACGCATTGCGCCAAGTTCGACCTCTTTCATGGCTATCTGACCCTTTAAACTGGCTGCCGTACCAATTACCTGTTGCGCTTGAGCATCAAGTTGAATTATACCTGTCTTCTCCTGTAATTGCTTCAACGCAATTTCCGCCTCACTCAAACTCTTTTTTGCCTGCATGAGTTGCTTTTCAAAAAAAAGACGACGCCGGGATGCTTCGGTTACAGCAAATACTTGCGTAAGTCGTTGCAATTCTTCAACATAGCCATTCGCAAGCAATGCTGCTCGCTGAGGATTCTGATCATCAACATAAATCCCGATAATTCCATCCTTTCCAACCTTGACTGATGTAGCACCCGCCAGCGCTCCACGAGTACTGCCAGGAGTTTGTGTTTTATAAACTTTTTGAAGATTGAAGCGCCTGATCATATTGTCCTGTAATGTTCGGCTCTTAAGCATAGCAACATAGGTCTCGTTCGGATCTTTAAAACCTCCTGCTGCTCCCGCCATACCACTAAGAGCTCCCTGTTGTCCAAGTAGTGCCGATGCACTCGACTGTTGCTGGGGTGGAAGTATTTGCGTATCAGCCGTATAAATATTCGGCTGGAACAAACTGTATAATGCGGCAAGGATACCAGCAATGATCGGAGCTCCGAGAATAAGCTTTTTATGTTTAGCAAGGGTAATAGCGAGGTCGAGAAGACTTATCTCGTCGTCTATCGGTTCCGGTGATTGAAGATTGTTGTCCACTAATTACAAAGGAAAATTAATAAAGAGGGTTGCCCACTAATTGCTCGAATTTAAACGAATT
>Ga0172375_10007871_pt1 | contig 14501 bp, 14 predicted proteins | sample LakKiv1m_FD_114537 | JGI IMG/M metagenome (GOLD analysis project Ga0172375, IMG submission 114537) | Freshwater microbial communities from Kabuno Bay, South-Kivu, Congo - kab_092012_11.1m | ecosystem: Environmental > Aquatic > Freshwater > Lake | place: Democratic Republic of the Congo... | reverse complement strand
TTTACATGTCCTTTTGTGAGTGGAGTGTAATATTTTATATATTCATAATCTAAATTCATTACTGATACAGAATTTTTTTCTTGATGTGAAAGTAAACTTTCTTTTGCCATCATGTATTCATTTGTGTCCGCATGGTAATCCAAATGATCAATAGTTGTGTTTAATAAAACTGCATAATGAGGACTTTTTTCCAAATCCTGTAGCTGAAAACTCGACATTTCTAAAATTACGATATTACCTTTTTTTAATTTGTCTAAAAATTTTATTGGTGGCTCTCCTATATTTCCGCCGAGATATGCTTTAAGTTTTCCTTCTTTCAGCATCATATATATAAGAGTAGCAGTAGTCCCTTTACCTTTTGTGCCACTTACGCCGACTACAGGACATGGGCATTGATCTAAAAAAAACGCAGTGGGACTAGTGACTTCTTTTCCAATTGCTTTTGCTTCTTGAATTCGTGGATCCAAATATTTCACGCCCGGGCTTCGAATTATCGTATCAAATTTATCGAGATTATTTAAATACACATCTTCTCCAAGTTGAGAAGAAATTCCATTAGGTAAATCTTTTTTAATATTCACGTTTCTATCACATACGGTGATGTCCAGATATTTATGTTTAATCAAATACTCAAGCATCGCCTTCCCTTCAACGCCAAGTCCCAAAATTGCAATTTTACTTCGTTGATCCATAAAAAATTTTAAAACATTACTATAATACTACATAGAAACTCCTCTGTCATCTTCGCGCTCTCCATGTGTCATTCCCACGTTTAATGGGGGAATCTAATAATAAACATACTTGCAGCGACTCCATAAAAATGCTATAATATAATAAAATTAAATAACAAAAATAAAAAATGAAAAACAAATCAAATTTATTTTCAGGTAAATTTTTATTCAAAGGCACAGAAGAGCCGAGTAGAGAAGTTAAAAGTATGCGAGAACGAGAAACTGTTTTACAGGATACCCCCATTGAAACGGGTTATGAACTTTATAGTTCAAGGAGAGTTAAAGAAGCTGAACAAGCTGCTTTGAGTGCAGGACAAGTATTAACGGATCAGAGAAGAGACGAAATTAGAATAGGGGCTAAATTAGAATTAAATAAATGGAACGCTCAAGCAAGAGACATAAGTTATAATTTTGGGGATGCGCCAGTTTTTTTTAGCGTAGGAGAAGAACGTGCTAGTGATTTATTGTCAACTCAAGAAAGAATGCTAAGTGCTTTAGGAATAGAAATGGCTTCAGATATTAAAGGGCTTTTCCCTGGAATAGAAAAATTCCCAATGGAAAAAGGACAATTTTTAGTTGTATTAGACGGAGGCAAAAAAATTCAAATTGTTGGGATATCAAAAGAAGCTGACAAATCAGGAGTTATTAATAAAGAAGACATGGAACTTTTAGTATCAGGAGAAAGAAACGAAAAAGTATACGCAGGAATTATGAAAGTAAAAGACAGATTTACGGCTGACGGTGGTGTAATAAAATTTAAATCTGAAAAAGCCGAAAAAGTAACTACATTAGGAGAAATGTTTAGTTGTCCTGCATTAATTGTAGATGGCAAATTGGCAGTAAAAGGAGAAGATGGTCAATACCATAATGTAGTAGAAAAAAGAGGAGGGAAAATAGCATTAGCGAAAACCCGTGTATATGTTAAAGATGGAACAAAAGTAGAACAAGATATAAGTACAAATCCTGCCTATGTTGCTATTTTACAAAAGATTACAAGAAAGGAATCTGATACAGTATAAATATATTTATCTAGAAAAATATGGAAGATTTAGAAAGTAAATTTCAAGCAAAATTAGATATTGCCTTTAATGCATATAAGGAAACTTGTTTAAAAATTACTGAAGAAACTGAAAAAAAAGCTAATGCGGCTAGTACAGAAGAAGAAAAATCAAAAGCTCTTATATATCAAAAAGAAGCATTAGGGAAAGCACTAGATGATTATAGTAATACATTAAAAGATTTACATCGAGAGTTTATGAAAGATTATGAAAAAACTTCTTCTTCTATAGATAATTATGAAGCTCGCAATCTCGAAAATCTACTAAAAAAAATGTAGTTATCAAGTCTTCTATTTTTATCCCCCTCTTCCAATTTTCAAAATTTCATGCTACAATGTAAATGGTAAGCGGTCACAAACGAATATTTAGTAAATAGAAAAATTAATGGACAAAATTGATGAATGGCTGAAAAGAGCCAACGAAGAGCTTGGGAATCCAAAAACTCCTCAACCTCAAAACAATCTTTTAAACAAGAATGCGACACAACCTCAAAAAGGTAATTTCGCTCAACAACAATTTAACAAGAGTAAACAAATGAATCAGAAGAAATTTCAAAGTGGCGGAAATCAGCCACGGCCAATGCAACAACAAAGACCGGTGCAACAACAAAGGCCAATTCAACAACAAAGGCCAATGCAACAACAAAGACCGGTGCAACAACAGCGCCCAGCGCAATCACGACAGCAACGGATGCCTCAACGTCCGCAAAAGTCGATGCCACCGAAAACACAGCAAAAACCGGCAAATCTGCAATCACCTACTCAGCCTCAAAAGAAACAACAACGTCCTTCAGGAGGAAATCGTGGAGGATTCTTCAAATCTTCAGGTCAACGTATAACAAAACCAGTTTCGAAGAAAAAAATAGAAGCACAAAAACATCCACAACCTCCACAAATTCTCAAAGACAAATTAAAAATAGTTCCACTTGGTGGACTTAATGAAGTCGGGAAAAACATGATGGCATTCGAATATGAAGGCGACATTATAGTTGTCGACATGGGTTTTGAATTTCCGGGAGAAGATCTTTTGGGGGTTGATTATGTAATTCCAGATACGACTTATCTTGAAGAAAACAAAAGTCGCATACGCGGAATTGTCCTCACTCATGGACACTTGGATCACATCGGAGGGATCCCTTATATCCTGCCAAAACTAAACTTTCCTCCACTTTTTGGAACTAAACTTACAATGGGTTTAGTTAAAAAAAGAATTGAAGAATTTAAACAAGAAAAACTTGCAAAAGTTTCCATAATTGATCCAGACGTTCCTATCCGACTTGGGAAATTTTTATTAAAATTTTTCAGAGTTGCTCATTCGATTCCGGATTCAATTGGAGTAGTCATTGATACTCCAGTTGGCAAATTAGTTCATACCGGCGACTTCAAATTTGATGAATCCCCTGCGGGTTTTCAAAAGAAAGCAGATATTGATAAAATCCGCGCATTAGGTGGTCAAAATGTCTTAGCTTTATTTTCAGATTCCACAAATGCACTTCGTCCAGGCAAATCAATTTCCGAAAGTGAAGTTGGAAAAACTCTCGAAGAATTAATTATGAAAACTACGGGACGTATTATTGTTGCTTCATTTTCTACATTGATTGGAAGAATGCAACAGATCATAGACTACGCACAAAAACACAATCGCAAAATTTTTGTCAGCGGAAGAAGTATGCGTGAAACAATGGAAATTGCTTCAAATCTTGGCTACATGAAATTTCCAAAAGATGTCGTGAAAGATATTAAACAATACAAAAATAAAACTCCTGATCACGAAACTTTGATTCTTACTACAGGTTCTCAAGGTGAATCAGTCTCTGCTTTAACAAGAATTGCAAATCAAGATCATCCTCATATTAAAGTAAAAAAAGGTGACACAATTGTAATTTCTTCGTCCCCTATCGTGGGAAATGAAAGAGCAATTTACAATGTCATAAACAATCTTTGTCTTCTTGGTGCACAGGTTATAAATAATCAAATTATGGATGTTCATACTTCTGGTCACGGCTATCAGGACGACTTGAAAACGATGATTGATTTAGTAAAACCAAAATATTTCATTCCAGTTCATGGAGAATTTTTTATGAGACAAGCTCATGCGTTTCTTGCGCATCAAAGATGCAATATTCCGGAAGAAAATATAATAATGATTCAAAATGGAGACGTCTTATTAGCCGAAAAAAATGGCGTTATGAAAAAGTCAGATGAAAAAGTTGATACGAAATATATTGTTATAGATGGCCTTGGTGAAGGTGAAATGGGATCACAAGTTCAGACTGATCGTCAGATAATGGCACGCAACGGCGCACTAGTTGTTCTTATTCATATTAATAGAAAAACAAAAGCATTAAAAAAGACTCCAGATGTAGTTTCTCGGGGCTTTATGTATATGCACGAAACAGAACAAATTACGCAAGAGATAGCGCAGATGGCCGGCGAAGCCTACAAGACAATTCACAAGAAAAACAAGAACGCAAATCGCCAGGACATCAAGCAATATGTAAAACAAAGCGTGGATCGTTTCGCCCACCTAAAGCTCGAAAGACGCCCACTTATTATCCCATTGATTATAGAAGACTAAAAATATAAAGTAGACGCATGTTGAATTTATTTTTAGCATCATTGTATTTTATTTTGCCGGGATATATTGGGAATATGTTTCCAGTTCTCACCGGCAAGGCACGCCTTCCTTTTGGCAAGCCGATCAGCGAAAAACACTTTGGCACAAACAAAACATACAGAGGCTTTTATTCGGCATTTTTAGGCGCATTGCTCTGTCTATACATGCAATATTATTTCCAAAAAAACGGATATTTCACCGAAATAACTATTCTCGATTACAAAAATATAAATCTGTTTTTATATGCATTTTTATTTGGAATAGGAGCGATGACCGGCGATCTCATAAAGTCATTTTTTAAAAGAAAATTAAAAAAAGAAGACGGCGCTTCTTGGTTTCCATTCGACCAAATCGACTTTGTATTTGGAATATATATATTTCTTTTGCCAGTCTATATAATTCCAATAAAAATGCTTGGAATATTAATTTTAGTGACTCCAGTAATCCATTTTTCTACAAACGCAATAGGATATCTACTTGGTCTAAAAAAAGTTTGGTGGTAAATTTTTAGTATGAAGAAAATAAAAGTAGATTATCATTTTCATCCGAACCTTCCGTCATACGTACCGATTTTAAAAAAAATATTATCCAATAATAAGCTGAGAAAAATTTGGAAGGCTTTTGAAAAACACGACTTAGACGTTGTATTTGTTACAGAACATGCCTACAAACACCCAAAAAGATCATTTGATCTTTTAGAAAAAACAAGGCCAGCAGGAGCAAAAACTCTATTAATTCCAGGCATAGAAGTTCTTACAAAAGAAGGCACGGACATGATCGTATTCGCAAAAAATAAAAAAGATATTTATTCTCACCAGGAACTCCTTACTCCAAAAAAATTTACTATTATAGAACTTGTAAAATTTATAAAAAAACATCCGGAACTTTACGGTATTGTAACTCATCCATATATCCCAGGACTAACCGGTATTGTTCAAAATAACGGCATGGAAACAGCAAGGTGGGCAACAAAAGAACTGGGCATGGTCGAAGCATATAATTGCTCATTTACAGCGCTAATCCCGATTGTAAAATTTCTAAAATTAAACAAAATTCTTAAGAAAAAATACGAGCAAATTATTTCAACGGCAGAAGTGCCTCCATCATTTTTATACGAAAATACAATTATTACAGGCGGTAGTGATGCCCACCGTCCTTGGCAAATTGGCGACTACATGGAATTGGAAATAGATGAAAATGATGATATCTTTCAGGCACTTACGACAAAGTCCGGAAAAATTAATAGAAAAAATAAAAAATTAATACCGCTTATTCTCGACGCGTTTACAGTTACTAGAGAAATTATTATGAAAAAAGCTCATTTATATTCTATAGATAAATCGCTATGACAGAACAAAACATGAAACAAAAAACAGAATGTGCAGACTGCTGGTCTCCATCAGAAAGAAAAATGAAAGGATTTTTTGAAACAATAAAAAAATATCTTTTTTGGCCAATAGTAAAAACATGTGCAAAATTTGGAATAACTGCAAACATGGTTAGTTATGTGTCAGCGGCAATAGGAATAGCTTCTGCAGTTTATGTTTGGTACGATATGAAAATTTCAGCAATTTTATTATTGATTTCACTGCTTTTAGATGGGGTAGATGGAGCAGTCGCAAGAGATCAAAACCCTCCAAAACTTCCTGGATCAATTACGGATTGTTTTTGCGACCAATTAGTAATTTCTTCTACCACTATAGCGTTTATTGCTACAGGATTATTAGATCCAGTGATAGGAGGATTATATCTTGTCGGATACCCACTTTTAATAACTTTTTCAATTTTAAAAAATATAATAAATAAACCAAATATTTATGTTTTTCGTCCACGCATCATTGTATATATCGGTTTTTGGATATTCGTGATTTTCGGGAAGAATTATATGGATTACATCGTTTTGCCAATTTCCATAATAATTCTTTTATACGTCATTTACGATTTTTATTCTTTAAGAAAAACTTTATATGAGTAAATTCGATATACATATTCATTCTTGTTACAGCAATAATCTTTACGGAACGGTTCTGTTGAGTCCCCCCTCTAAATCATTGCCAGAAGACATTATAAAAACGGCAATAGAAAGAGGTTTAAATGTAATAGCCGTTACAGACCACGATAACGTAATGGGCGGAAAAAGAGCAGCAGAAATAGCGGACAAAAAATATAAAGGAAAAATTTTAGTAATTCCTGGCGTAGAAGTTTCATCAAAAGACGGACACATCATAGGTTTAAATGTTCACACAAATATTCCAAAAAATCTCCCTGCAGAAGAAACTGTGGCTCTTATAAAAAAACAAGGCGGCTATGCAATTATTGCGCATCCATTAAATATAAAATACTCTCTCTCAAAGGAAAAGCTTGATAAAGTTAGGGGTGAAATTCTGGCTGTAGAAGCCGCGAATTCACATTCCCTAAAAAATAAACACACTCAAGAATACGCTCGGGAACATGGAGTTTCGATGTCCGCAGGAAGTGACGCACATTCGTTAAGTGAAATCGGACTTTGTTATGGCGAAACAGAAGGAGACGTAAAAACATTCGAAGATTTTATAAAAGCAATAGAATCAAAAAGTGTAAAAGTTCATGCATATAATGGAAAGCTTTTACGCAGAGTAATCCCGGGAGCATTGAAAGCATTTTTCTATTGGAAAGGCCAGCAGATAAAACATATTTTCAAGAAAGATACTTTCTTGCCGTATCTCGACAAATAAAATTACAGTAAAGAATTCTTAATCCGGTGGAGAATAAATCTGTCTTTGATATGGAGGAATATGTCTTTTTTTATGTCTAAGATTTGGACCTCTTTCGGCTTGTTGACGAGAATCATGTTTATTTGGAGACATATGTGGAGATTTCCATCCTTTTGGTTTTTTCATTTCCGGATATTTATCTCCTTTAAGTGGAGCCATTTTTTTAGTAGGCGCAGTACTCCCCAAAACTACGCTTCTACAATGCCATGATCCATTGTCATTCATGCCTGCATCTGGATCTGGTTCTGTAAAAAAACTTCTTTTTTCCCACCAATTATTCCAATCAACATCTTCGTTTACTGAATCCACAAAACCAGAATAGTCTGCAATCAAAACTTTAAAGCCAGCTTTTGTATATGCCGCAACTGCTTCTAAATCTTGAGGAATTCCATATCGCGGAACTATTACGAATTTTTCTCCGCCTTTTCCAGTAAACATTACACTATTTGTATAATTTAAAGTTGCACTAACTCCACATGGAAGTTTTACAACCTCATATCCTAAAGAAGAAAATTGCCACTGAACCGACTGTAAATAAAACATAACCGAATCTCTCATTCTCTCAGCCATAGGAGCAATTGGAGCATCACTTCCATCAGGATTATAACATCCGGCAGCATCACAAATATCTTTCATAATTTTTACAAAATTAGCAGGATCATAGTCGGTGCAGAATGCAATATGTTCACCAGATGAGTTGGTTGCAGTTTTTACAACCATATCTGTGTGAAAGAAAAGAGGAGGAACAATAGGATCCGGCTTCCCGCTATTGTCAGGATTTACTCTTAGGATATGGTCATCTCCTAATATTATGACTTCATCTACTCCAAATCTTTTTTTAAACGATTCTTTAATGTCATTCATTCTTACAACGGCATCTTCTTTGGGAAGAGCAAGGACTGCTTTATAAGGAGGGCAAATATTTTTATCTAGAATAATATTGTCAGCGATAGTTTTTGGACCTATAACTAAAGCAGTTTTTCCATTTGGAAGCCTTGTAACATGAAGGTCTCCACCATCAAAACGTAAATCCACATCAGTAGCAGAAAATCTTTCTGGATAAAATTCTTCCAAAAAATCATCAGTAAACATTCTTGCGGCATGTTCTGCAGATTCATTTTTTGACATAGCTGCAAACCACGGTTCCCAAAAACAATCAGTATCTCTCCTAAAAACTTCTCGATCCATAAAGCTTTTCGCTATTTTAAACTTTCCATCTTTGTCAGTAGCCCCTGTTGCAAAAACATTATCTTGAATAAATTCAATGCCACGACCAGCATAAGGCATTTCAAGAATTATAAAATTCAAATGAGGAAACATCTCTTTGGCTACGGCTAGGCATGCGTCTTTATTTTCATCAGTGATTACGATATAGACATTAGTTCCTCTTAGAAGAGCATTCAAAAAAGGTTTTAGAGTCATATCAAAATACTCTCTGTATCCGGACTCAGGAGAAGAAAGTTGATTACTAGGATGTGCAGCAATCATAATATTTTCGCCAGAACGTTCGTCTTCAGGAATCAGGGTATCATGAGGGAAATTTTCAGGCGATTCCTTCTCGGAATTTAATAAATCAGCTACATGCCCATTTAAAGTATCCCGACTTTTACCTTGATAAATAGAATCCCAAACTTTATCTCCATAAAGAGCAGCAAGAGTTACAACTACTGCCGCAGCGGCAACCCCCAATCCTAATTTTCTGGGAGACATTTCCTTCCTCTTTTTAAAACGTCTATCTTCAGGGGGGGTATATACTCCACGATTATTAGAATCTAAAGTCATCTTATATCAAAATTAAACAACAGGGCGATATTCTACCATCGATATATTAAAAGTCAATCCCCGGAATCCCCAATCCCAGGCTGCAAAAAGCTGAGCGAGCCAATTGAAAAAATGGAGAGATACGTTCTGTAGGCGGAAGTTCAGTAGTAGATAGGGGGGATCTTAAAAATAAAATAATTTTTATTTAGCAGCAGGTGTTTCAGAGGGATTCTTAGCAGCATCCACTTCAAGAAGTCTTTTTATAGTAGATCGTCTATCTCCAATTATTTGAGCATTTATTTCTTCTGTAATCGAATTATTAGCAAAGGCAACAAATACTGAAAAAACATTTCTTAAAAAATGAATGCTTTGAGAAGTTTCAGGATCAAGATCATCTGCTTCAGGAAAATTTGAAGTCTCTTTGGTTGTTTTTCGCTCGCCGGAAATATCTTTAGGAAGAACAGAAGAGAAAAAATCATGAGATGCAATAATAACTTCAATGTCAGATTCTTCTCTTATTTTTAAAGCTTTCAAATCATCATAAGAAAAAATTCTAAATGCATCCAAAATCAAATCTCTAGGAGAATTGCCGTTTATTTCTTCATGTAGTTGATTTTTTTTATCTACATAAATATTCCACATTCTTTCCCCTACTTCATGCGATCTAACTTCTGCACCAAAATCTCTCGCTACATCGTTTCCTTTATAAACTGGATCTTGCCAATTTCTATCTGTCATAAATATTTATATTAAGGAGAGAACTGTACGACATAATCGGAGATAAGTCAAGATGGCGAATAATCGTATTAATTGAAATCCATATTTATATGATTTAATATACCGGCGCAGATATACTTATTAACTATATTTAAATGGAAAATAATTATTCAAAATCAATTCTTTTAGGCGTAATTGTAGGATTAAGCTTAATTGTTTCTTCAGTAGTGGTAGCAAACACTTTTTATAAAGTAAAAGCATTGGACAATAGCCTTTCAGTTACAGGTTCAGCAAAAAAGATAGTGACTTCGGATATGGGAAAATGGACTGGAGATTTTTCAAGAGAAGTCCCTGTGGCAGATTTAAAGATTGGATACGATCAGATGGCAAGTGATCTAAAAATTGTTAAAAAATTCTTTGCAGATAACGGCATTGATGAGAAAACAATAGTGATTTCTCCTGTCTATATGAATCAAAAATACGTTTACAACAATTACAATAACGATCCTCCAAAATATATACTTACTCAGAATGTAGAAGTTCAATCAAACGATGTTAAAAAAATTACAGATTTAGCGAACAAGACAAAAGACATGATTGAAAAAGATGTCATGTTCTCTGCAAATGCTCCTGAATATTACTTCACAAAACTTGCAGATATTAGAATCGAACTTTTGGGAAACGCTATAAAAGATGCACGTGCAAGAGCTGATAAAATTGCAGAAAGTGGAGGCAAAAAAGTATCAACAATGACCCAAGCAGCGGTGGGAGTTACACAGCTTTTACCTGTAAATTCGATTGATATTTCAGATTACGGAACATACGACACATCTTCAATAGAAAAAGAAGTTACAGTTACAGTTAGGGCTGCATTTGGTTTAAACTAAAATGAAAAACCCAAAAATTTCGATAGTGTCACTTGGTTGTCCGAAAAATCTTGCGGACATGGAATCTGTGCTTGCGCGTATTAATAATGCAGATTTAGTAAATGAGAAAGATGCGGAATTTGTATTCTTAAATACGTGCGGTTTTTTGAAAGCGGCTCGTGATGAGGTTTTTGAAAATATAGAAAAACTCAGGAATAAGAAGATCATTGTTTTAGGCTGTCTGGCAGGGCAATTCCAGGATTCTGATTTTAAAAAATATCCACAGATTTACGGAATAGTAACAAGCAGCAACTATAAAAATATTCAGAAAATTTTTAATAGAATTTTGAAAGGAGAAAAGGTTTTGGCAGTGTCAAAAGAGCCAATCCGATTTGAAACATTTGCAGGAAAAAGTTTACTAACTCCTCGTTCATACGCTTATGTAAAAATAGCAGAAGGTTGTGATAATCGCTGCAGTTATTGCTACATCCCATATTTAAAAGGAAAATATAGAAGTAGAAAAATGCAAGAAATTTTAAATGAAATAAAGGGACTTTTAGATATTGGAGTAAAAGAAATTATTTTAGTGGCACAGGATTGTGGATGTTACGGAAAAGATCTTTATGGCGAAAATAGTCTATATCTCTTGCTTAAAAAAATCGCTGCAATAAAAGGAAATTTCTGGATACGAGTACTCTACATATACCCTGAAAGAATAGACGAAAAATTACTAAACGTAATTGCAAGTTCAGAAAAAATTTGTAAATATCTAGACATTCCACTTCAGCATGGAGACAAAGAAATTTTAAGAAGAATGGCTCGTCCAAACGATCCTGAAAAAATCCTTAAAAAAATAGAATTAATCCGTAAAAAAATACCAAATATCACTCTTCGCACAAGTATGATTGTTGGCTTTCCTGGAGAGACAGAAGCTGCTTTCAAGAACCTTTTAAAATTCATAAAGGAAATAAAATTCGATAATCTTGGAGTATTTGAATATTCTCGTGAGCCACATACTCCAGCTTATTTATTTCCGAATCAAATTTTAGAAAAAATAAAACGTTCTCGTCGCGAAAAGGCAATGCTCCTTCAACAAAAAATTTCATTCGAAAAAAACAAATCTTTTATAGGAAAAACTATCAAGGTGTTAGTCGGAAAACAGGATCCACATGCAGGATTATACGTAGGGCGCTCAGAAAGATATGCACCAGATATTGATGGCGAAGTTATCCTAAAAAGCAATAAATCTGTCAAACTAAATAATTTTTACGATGTAGAAATCGTCTCTGCTAAAGAGTATGATCTCATCGGAAAATAATTTATAAACAGTAAAATTTAACTCTCAATTCCATGAAAATTCAAAAACATTATTTCGTCATCCCATTAATAGTAATTTTAGTAGCAGTGGGAGGGAGTCTTCTTACAAATATGGGAATGGAATGGTATTTAACACAAGTTATTAAACCAGAAATTACTCCTCCAGGATGGGTTATAGGGATGGTCTGGAATGTTATTTTTGTGCTTACTGCAATTTCCGCAATCATGTTTTGGAATAAAGCAAAAAAAGGAACAAGATTTTTATTATTTTTTAAGAAGCAAAATCCGGAATTCAATCTTGTTATAGGTTTATTCATTGTTAACGCAGTTTTAAATGTAGGATGGAGCTTACTTTTCTTTGCGCTTAGTTATATGAAAGCTTCAGTTTTTGAAATGATGGTTTTAGAGTTAACAAATATTTTATTGATAGGGTTAATCTGGAAAACATCAAAAATAGCAGCAATCTTATTAGTTCCATATGCAGCATGGGTTGGATTTGCTACTTATCTCGCTTATCAGGTTTCGATAATAAACTAAACTTTAGATAATAAATTGGCTTCCCTTCTTTCATAAATTTTTCTTCGTAGAAAGTTTTTATTTGGAGTAAATCTGGGATTTTCTTCTGACCATGTAAGTTTCTTATTTCTTTTAGTATTTTACATTTTTCTTTTTTTGCCGTTTCAATTGAGAATTCAAAAAGAGGGAGATTGTCAGTTTTTAAATGAATAATTCCTTTGTTTTTCATCACCTCTCTGTAAATGTTTAAAAATCTACTGGAAGAAAGTCTGCGGGCAGCCTTACTTGGCTTAGAATAAGGATCTGGGAAAGTTAGCCAAATTTCACTAATTTCATTTTTTTTGAAGAAATTTTCCAGATTCTCAATGTGGATATTTAAAAATGCTACATTATTCCATTTTTGATTTAGTGCTTTTTTCGCAGCTCCCCAGATACGATTTCCTTTTCTGTCCACTCCAATAAAATTTTTCTTTGGAAATTTCTGTGAAAGTGCAACCGTGTAATGTCCCTGTCCACAGCCAAGTTCAAGCACAATTGGATTCGTATTTTTGAAAAAACTTTTATGCCATTTTCCTTTTATTTTTGAATTATAATCAAAAACATTTTTAAAAGTTTTTATCTCCGCAAATTTTTTAAGCTTACTTCTTCCCATAACAAATTAACAAAAAGTAAGTCTATTCTATGCCAAAACCATTCAAAGAAAAACTCCAACATATTGACGGTGAGTGCCCACTCACCTATAATTCAAGCATAAACAAATTTCCTATGCATCGCGGAATCGCTACATTTACGCTCGACTACGGCAAATGTCCTACTTGGTTATTCGAAAGGATGGTAACTATGGGGCGTGAAATTATGCAGATTCTGATAGCAGAATATGGTCCAGATGAATTCATCCGTCGTATTGCTGATCCAGTTTGGTTTCAATCACTTGGAACTGTTCTCGCTTTTGATTGGAACGCAAGCGGACTTACTACAATTCTTACAGCAGCTTTGAAGGAATCTCTTCGTGGCCTTGAAAAAGATTTAGGAATTTTTATCTGTGGCGGAAAAGGAAAAACTTCTCTGAAAACTCCAGATCAAATTACGTCCTGGGCAAATGTTTTATCGCTTCCAGATAAATACGGCAAAAATCTAGTATACAATTCAAAGATGAGCGCAAAAGTAGATAGTGCTTTGATTCAAGATGGATTCGAACTTTATCATCACGCTTTTTTCTTTTCAAAAAATGGAGCATGGGCGGTCGTCCAGCAAGGCATGAATAAAATAAAACAAACTGCGCGTCGCTATCATTGGTTTTCTGAAAACGCAAAAGATTTAGTTCAGGAGCCACATAGTGGAATTATGTCTCAATCGGTTTCTAATGGAAAAGTTTTAAATATGACTTCTAAACAAAGCACCGGAAATCAAAAAATTTCAGTCGAACTTGTGAACTCAAACTATTACACGATAATGAAAGATATTCAGTTGCTCCGTAAGCATTCGTCTTCTCTTTCACGCATGATCAGCGTAAAACAGAACGAAGATCAGTTAACTCTTTTAGAGCTTGAAGATACAGAATTCTCCACTCATCCTGTTATTGCAGAAGATTTTTCAAAGAGCAAATATTTAGATAAAATTCTCTATAAAATTTGCGACAAAAAACCAACAAGTTACGAAAATCTTCTTTCCGAAAAAGGTGTTGGCCCAAAAACCATTAGAGCCCTTTCACTAGTCTCAGAGGTCATTTATGGCGCTAAGGCTTCTTATACTGATCCAGCTCGTTACAGCTTTGCGCACGGGGGCAAAGATGCGACTCCTTATCCAGTAGATATTCGAACTTATGATGAGAATATTGAAATACTTAAAAAAGCTGTATTGAAGAGTAAAATATCACCATTGGAAAAACAGAGAAGTTTAAATCGCTTAAATAAAAACTTACATTTGCATTAAAATCTCTTTTCGTTATAATCCTCCTTGCAATTTAGCTTCAAATGGGCAGGTACCAGAGTGGCCAAATGGGGCAGACTGTAAATCTGCTGGCTTCACGCCTACGGGGGTTCGAAACCCTCCCTGCCCACCAGAAAAGTGGCCGCGAGCGAAAGCTCGTGGACAGTTTTCTGTGTGTGGGAAGGAGAGGGGTGAGAAGTTTATACCCCGGAGGGGTAAAACCCTCCCTGCCCACCA
>Ga0172375_10007868_pt1 | contig 14505 bp, 13 predicted proteins | sample LakKiv1m_FD_114537 | JGI IMG/M metagenome (GOLD analysis project Ga0172375, IMG submission 114537) | Freshwater microbial communities from Kabuno Bay, South-Kivu, Congo - kab_092012_11.1m | ecosystem: Environmental > Aquatic > Freshwater > Lake | place: Democratic Republic of the Congo... | reverse complement strand
GCCCCGTGCCCGGTTATGGTGTGTAAGTCCGCTCCCATACCATCCCCCCCGAGCTACAGAATAGCGCCGCCACCGGCGTGTCCACCTCCGTCGTGCGCGCCGTCGCCTTGCGCTCCACCGTCTTTCGGCTGCCCGCCGCGATAAGAATCTTTCGGCTTATGGGAAAATCATTCCGGGGGAAAACGCCTTTCCGATGGATCGTTGCCCTTGCTCCGCGTTCATTGACCGATTGGCGTTTCCGTGTCATTGCGAGGAGCGAAGCGACGAAGCAATCCCCGGCGCCTGAGTCATGAGCACCTTGAGATTGCTTCGCTTCGCTCGCAACGACAAAGGAGGGCTTTCACGTTGGGTCCCAAAACGATCTACGTAGCAAAGTCAACAATCCAACTTACGGAAACTTCCATCTGCCAACCCGATGATCTTTCAGCTATTTAATCCTTACATTTAACTAACAACCGAATCATCTTGAAATTAAACGCTATCGTGTGGTATTATTGGGTTGTAAAGCCTCTAAAAACACTCCGCAGCAGTCTACACGCCCGAGCAGCCGGCGCGATGTCTGCTCAAGGAAAACAGGAACTTATGCCGCCGAAAGTTGCTTCTAAAGAGCCCGAACTCAAAACCGTAGTCAGAACGGCGCGGCGTCGAGAAGAAGGGCGCGGAAGAGACTACTTCGCCCTGTTGGTTCTGGCCGTGGCTATCTTTCTAGGATTGTGCCTCTTCTCGTACGATCCCAGGGATCCGTCTTTCAACGTTGCCACATCCAGGCCGAATGTCGCGAATTTGTGCGGACTTGTGGGCTCTTACGTGGCGGACGCTCTGGTTCAAATCCTGGGCGGAGCATCGCTACTCATATCTCTGGGCCTGTTCGTTTTGGGGGTCAGGTCCCTCTTGCCTCCCAGGACTTCATTGAGGGTTTCAGAGGCTTGCGTCACCATGGTTCTTGTAATGGCCGCGGCCGCGTTGCTGGAGCGGTTCTCTCCCGGTCCTTTACTCCAGTTTTCCGCGCAGCATTCCGGCGGAACTCTCGGAGCCTTCATACATGGCTCGCTGGCGAGACTGGTAGGCAGCGCCGGCGAAATGGTATTTGTCACCACCGTTATCTTGATCTGCGCGCTCAATCTTCTGAAGGTCTCCGCCAGGGAGGCCGGTGGCTTCCTCTTGACCATAGGTGCGGCCTTTACTCTAGTCGTCCGGTGGGGATGGGGAAGGTTGAAGGGCCTGTATCTAGCCAGGAAGAACTCCGCGGACTTCCAGGAGTGCGAGGATTACGCCTTCGAGCGGGATACGGACTACGCCGATGCGGGCGCCTGGAAGAAGTTCCGAATAGGGGCTGAGAAGGAACAGTTGGCTCAAGAACCTGAGGCAGGGCCCAGAGGCATCTTCAGTTGGGCGGGCATGTTGCGGCTTTCCGGCGAAGCCGGCGATACAGCGCGAAACGGGGAAGAGGTCCTTTCCCCTCAGACGCAGCGCGCTTCCGGGCAAAGCCGGGCGGACGGCCGCCGGGACTCCAAGAAAGCTGAGGTCCTTCCGTTGCGGGAACCGGAGGTCCGCCGCGAACGTGAGGCCCCTGTTGAAAAGCCTCTCACTGAAAGGGAGCTCAAGGCCTCCATAGAGGCGTATCTGAAACGAAATTCGCCCGGCTACGAGACCGGTGAAGGCAAGGGTCCCGAGCCGCTGGCTACGCCCGAAAAGAGCGGCCCCAGACCCATAACGGTCACAAAGAGGGCGGACGAGGCAGTCCGGCGCGCGGACTTGAAAGCGGGAACTCGTAATTCAGGTGACGATTATGAACTGCCTCCTCTCGACCTGTTGGACACGCCGCCGCCGGCAAGGCGCGCTATTGACGAGACCCTTTTGCAGGAGAACGCTGCCACACTGGAGCAAAAGCTGGCGGATCTCGGCATAAAAGGCGAAGTAGTCGCCATCCACCCCGGCCCCGTCATCACAATGTATGAGCTCAGTCTGGCGTCCGGGATTCCGTTGCGCCGGGTGCTCAACACGGCCGACGACCTCGCAATGGCCCTCAAGTCGGGCTCGACGAGGGTGGTGGCCCCCATCCCGGGCAAGGACACCGTGGGCATCGAGGTCCCTAATCTTAATCGGGAGATAGTCTATTTCAGGGAGATCATCGAATCGCAGGGATTCGCGGGTTCCTCCGCACCCCTCAAGGTGGCTCTCGGCAAGTGCATTGACGGGGAGCCCATCGCCACGAGTCTGGCCAAGATGCCTCACCTGCTGATAGCCGGCGCCACAGGCACGGGGAAGTCGGTCGGTCTGAATTGCCTAATCTGTTCGTGGCTTATGTCGTGCCATCCGGACGATGTGAAGTTCATAATGGTTGACCCGAAAAGGCTCGAGCTGTCTTATTACCAGGACATCCCTCATCTGATTCACCCGGTGGTCACGGACTCGGAGAAAGTCCCCAAGGTCTTGAGTTGGGCCATCCGCGAAATGGAGAGGAGATATGAGCTTCTGAGTAGAGCGGGCGCCAAGAACATCGAGGGCTACAATCAGAAACTCGCGTCCGGAGAAATAGCACCCGAGGGGGACGAACAGTCCACCGCAAAGCTGCCCTATCTAGTCATCATCGTTGATGAGCTGGCAGAACTCATGATGGTGGCTGCCAAAGACATAGAAATTTCGATAGCGCGTCTGGCTCAGATGGCCCGCGCTGCCGGAATACACCTTATACTGGCGACCCAGCGGCCGTCCGTGGACGTCATCACCGGCGTCATCAAGGCCAACTTCCCGGCCCGTATTTCTTACCAGGTGTCGGCCAGGCCCGATTCCAGGACCATCCTGGACTCAAACGGTGCGGAAAACCTGCTGGGCATGGGCGATATGCTCTTCCTTCCGCCTGGGTCAGCCAAGCTCACCCGCATCCACGGAGGACTCGTCTCCGAGAATGAAATCCGGCGGATAGCCGATTTCTGTAAGGCGCAGCGATCTCCAGTCTATCTCCAGGAGATCAGCCAAATGGTGTCCGATGACGATTCAAAGGGATCTTCCCAGGACCTCATCGAGGATGAAAAGTACGACGAGGCCGTGGAGTTGGTTTCCAGACTCGGACATGCCTCTATCTCCCTGATACAGCGCCACATGCGCATAGGGTACAACCGGGCCGCCCGCATCATCGAGGCCATGGAGGCCGAGGGTGTAATAGGACCGTCCGATGGTACCAGCAGGCCCAGGGAGGTCCTCGCCCGGTCTCTCGCGTCTATTCCTGATTGACGACTGCTTCTACGGCTCCCGGGGCGCCTCGCGCGCCGTGGAAGACTCAACTGAGCGTATCCCGCATTTTTTCCTTGACAAGGACTCTCGGAAAAGTTATTTCGTATACGAAAGGCTTATGATGATGCCCTACGAGGACTGCATACTCTATTTGTTGGCGAAAGCTTATCAGCGCGCACACAACGTCGCCCGGCAACGGCTGAGTGTTTACGGCTTGACCCCCGTCCAGCAGCTCGTCTTGGCGGCATTGTTTCAAAACGAGGGAATATCGTCAGGCGATCTGGGGAAAAAGTTGGTATTGGATCCGGCGACTCTCTCCGGCCTCCTGGAACGCATGGTTGAAGGAGGGTGGGTTGTCAAAGAGACTGATCCGGAGGATAAGAGGCTCTTGAAGATCTACCTTACGGACCAGGCTAAAATGCTCGCTCCCAAGCTTATGGAAGAACGTGACAAGGCCAATGAAGAGATCCTTCGGGGTCTGTCTCTTGAGGAGAAGGTACTTCTGAAGAGGCTCCTGAAAGATATAAGGGACTAATTTTTTTGGTTCAATATTTCGTATACAAACTAATCCGTTGAGAATGAGCTCCCAGCAGACCGTGCAGGTCAGAAGCAACCGGAGGGTGAAATGTCGTCGTGGAAAAAGACAAGCTGTGTGTGTTGCGCTCAAAACTGTGGTCTTGAAGTGATGGTCGAAGGGAACCGGATAGTCAAGGTTCGACCTGACAAGCAAAACCCTCGCAGCGAAGGGTACTGCTGTCGCAAGGGATTGAAAATCGCTCATTACCAGCACCACGAAGATCGGCTGAAACGGCCTCTCAAACGGGTGGGGGAGGACTTCAAAGAGATCTCCTGGGACCAAGCCTTGGACGAGATTGCGGAGAAGCTCAAGGCAACAGTCGGTACTCACGGGCCCCGCTCTCTTGCTTACATGGGTGGAGGGGGCCAAGGCTGCCACTTTGAGGCTGCGTTCGGGGTGCGGCTTCTTCGAGGATTGGGATCGTACTATCATTACAACCCGCTCGCGCAAGAGCTGACAGGATATTTCTGGGTAAATGGAAGAGGGTTGGGGCGGCAGTACTTGGGCACCCTGCCTGACGCCGAAAACACGGACATGCTGTTGGCAGTGGGCTGGAACGGCTGGATGAGCCACCAGATTCCGCAGGCGCGACGGCATTTGAAGCGGATTTCCGAAGATCCCGACAAGCTGCTCGTAGTTATCGATCCCAGACGTTCGGAGACCGCCCAGAAAGCGGATATACACCTGCCGATTCGTCCCGGGACGGACGCCCTCCTCTTGAGGGCCATGATAAGCATTATCCTCCGGGAGGGTTGGCAAAAGAACGACTATATTAAGGCACATGTGAGCGGCTTCGAGTCGGTTCGGCCGTGGTTTCTGGACTTCGACCCCCGTCCTGCCATCAACCTTTGCCAACTGAATTATGATCAGGTCTACGAAGTATGCCGGCTCCTGGCCACTCGGAAGTGGTCATGTCACTCGGATCTTGGGATACTCATGGGGCGACACAGCACGGTCGCGTCTTACCTGGAATTTATCCTCCTGGCCATTTGCGGCCGCATAGGAGCCCCGGGCGGGAACCTCATACCCGGCCACATTATGCCTATAGGTGCTCATTCCGAGGAACGGGATCCCAAGACTTGGCGTACCGCCGCCACGGACTTCCCTGCAATCATGGGCTATTTCCCGCCAAACGTCATGCCTGAGGAGATACTGGCCGATCGGCCGGATCGCCTGCGGGCGGTCCTTGTGAGCGCATCAAATCCTCTGAGATCCTATGCAGACACCACCGCATACGAGACGGCGTTCAAGGCCCTCGATCTGTTGGTGGTCGTGGACGTGGCTTTCACGGAAACAGCCCGTCTTGCTCACTACGTGCTGCCGGCCGGATCTGCGTACGAAAAATGGGATGGAACATTTTTCAGTTGGAATTTCCCCGAAGTATTTTTCCAGATGCGGCGCCCAGTGGTTGAGAACGAAGGCGAAGCACTTGAAGAAAGCCAGATTCTCATAGGTCTCGCCGACCGTCTGGGGCTCCTCCCCGAAATCCCCCAATCGTTGTACGAAGCAGCGCACGGAGACCGCATGAGCTTCGGCATGCAACTCTTGGCCTATGCTCAGGCCGAGCCGAGGGCGATGAAGGTCATGCCGTTCATTCTCGGCAAGACGCTCGGGAAAGCTCTCGGCTCTCCGAACCTGGCCGCACTGTGGGGGATGCTGCAGGTGATGCCCAAATCTTCCAGGGAAAATGCCGCCCGTGCGGGATTCAGTCCCGGACCGGCTATGGGTGAGGAGATTTTCAGAGCCATTCTCGATCACCCTGAAGGGATTTGGATCGGAAAGTGCGACCCCGTGAACCCTCTGGACCAGCTCCGAACCGACGACAAGCGCGTAAACATCCTGATCCCGGAACTCGCAGAGGCTGTTAAGGGCATTGACTTTCAGAGTGAAGAGATTGACCTGCGCATGAATCGTGACTTCCCGCTCATACTAGCTGCGGGTCGCCACATGGATTACAACGCGAACACTATCATGAGGGACCCGGCGTGGAACGAGGGAAAGAGTAGACCCTGCACACTCTTGATGCACCCTGACGATGCGGCAGCCCTGGGGCTTGAAGACGGCCGGACGGTACGAGTAGCTACCGAAGCGGGCTCAGAAGTTATCGAACTGGAAGTTACCGACACCGCTCGCCCAGGTCAGGTGGTCATGCCTCACGGATTCGGGCTGGTACACACAGGCCGAAAACATGGTGCCAACGCAAATCGTCTCACAAAGAATACCAATAGGGACCCAATCGCAGCGACTCCGCTCCACAGATTCGTTCCCTGCAGCGTGAAAGCGCTGTGACACCGGAAGGGGCGGATTTCCTTTTGGTTTCCCATTGCGGCAAACATGGCCCTGACAGTGCAGGGACCAATATCTCATCACCCAGGAGGACAAGATGACAGCGAAGGTATACTACGATCTGCGGGAACAGTTAGATCAGTATTCAATGGGGTTTCCTACCACCCAGTCCGGGGTTGAGATGAAGATTCTGGAGAAGCTCTTCTCGGAGGAGGAAGCTGAACTGTACCTTAACCTCAGCATGATGCTGGAAGCGCCTGAAGCTATAGCAAAGCGAACACGTCGTGACCCCGCCGCTGTGGCATCTCTTCTGGAACGCATGGTGGACAAAGGGATCATTTTCCGGATGAAAAAGGGAGAAGCGGCCAAGTACGGAGCGGTACCCTTTGTCGTGGGGTCCTACGAATATCAAGCAAAGGACATGGACCGGGAGTTCGCAGGACTGTTCGAGCAATATTTCCTGGAAGCGCTCGGCAAGGACGGGATAGGCCGGACGTCGCCACTGCGGACCATTCCCGTGAACAAGTCGGTAAGCCATTTATGGCCGGTGGCGCCGTACGAAGACGTGAAGAAAATTGTTGAAACCAAGGACAAAATAGCCGTGGCAAACTGCATATGCAGGGTGCAACAGGGACTCTTGGACAAGGCCTGCGACAAACCGCTCGAGGTTTGCTTCCAGTTTGGAAGCCACGCTCAGTATTACGTTGACAAAGGCATGGCCCGCTTCATCACGCAAGAGGAAGCTCTCCGCATCATAGAAAAGTGCGACGAAGATGGCCTGGTTCCGCAGCCGTTCATGTCTCAGGACGCGGGAGGGATGTGCAATTGTTGCGGAGACTGCTGCGGAATTCTTAGGTCCATCAAAATGGACCCGAAACCCGCGGAAAAGGTTTTGACCAACTACTATGCCTCTGTCGAGCCGGAAGCCTGCTCGGGTTGTGAGACCTGCCAGGGCCGCTGCCAAATGGAAGCCATTGAAGTTGGAGCCGACGGAGTGGCCGTGGTGAACCGGGACAGATGCATAGGTTGCGGGTTGTGCGTCACCACTTGTCCCAGTGAAGCCCTCTCGCTAAGGTCAAAGCCCGAATCGGACCGCAAGGAACCACCGGCAACGGGACGGGACTACATTATGCAGTTGGCCTCAGCCAGGGGGACATCCCTTATCCCGCTGGCCTTATCCAGAAAATCGCAGAAGTGAGGACGAGGACTGTCGCAAACGGTACTCAAGCAAAGATCCTGACCTGTTGCGAGAATCTGAAAGCGCCGGAAGTTTCAGCAACGGCCACAGGTTGCATTCCTCCGGCGCAATTCTCAACAACCGTCATGTCCCGGTGGGACACAACGAATAATGTGTAATAGTTGACAACTGACACGTGGGGAGCGATGCGTTCCCTTGCGATCTGTTCGGCAAGAATTTTGATCTCTTGAGATTCTTCTACGGAATAGGCTTTCGCTTCCATCGCAACCTCCCTTTGGCGCGTTAGTACATGAGCAGATACTGAATTACTACTGAGCAAATTACGGAATCATCCGGTTCCCATACCCAAGACCTCGAAGCCACTCTCACATCCTCACCCCGGCCCTCTCCAAGCATGGAGAGGGAGATTTGAGGAAAATGGCTTCGAGAATCAGGGCTGAACCCATCGGGGTATCTCAAACAGATAATTCCGAAAAATTATGCCTTTTTCCCGACCGTCTCCATACGAGTCCGCACCTTCTGCAACTCCTCCTCAAGTTCCTGCTCCAGCCGCCGCAGGTACGCCAGTTCCTCTTCCCTTGGTTTAACTCCCTCCCCCACAGCCTGATCCGCCGTCCGACAACTCCCTTCACAACCGCAACGGCAAACGTTGGAGATGACTTCTCCACATTGCTCAAGTGCGGTCTGGTCCACCTCGTAAGGTATCCAGAAGCCTTTCCGCTGACTCCGAACCAAGCCCGCATGTCTAAGAATTTTGAGATGCTGGGACACCGCAGAGGGGGTTATGCCCAATATCTTCGCCATCTCATTCACGTACAAGGGTCCCCTTTGTTTCAGGAGATCAATGATCCTGATCCGAGATTCCACACCAAGGACTTTGAATAGCTCAGCTTCCTTGCGGCACATAGAGTGTTTTTCCTTAATTAAGGCTCTGCTTAAATACTACACGCGCTTTGTGCTCCGGGTCAAGATAATTTTCGGGCAGCGCAGAAGAATTCTTCTTGACACCCAACCTGAGAGGTACCATAAATATATCAATGGCCATTGATGTATTGATTCCGGAATGGCCAAGAGAAGTCCTTGAGGAGAAACCTTGCCCCTCAAAGAACAAGACAACCCCCCGAACTTAGATAAAGGCCTCGGCGTCGTGACCGTTGTAGGCAAGCACCTGTCGGACGAACACCGGCTCAGAATCCTCTCCTCCCGTTATGACTGGCTACATGCATGGACGAAGGTGTCGAGCCAACAGTGATGTGTCGGAGTTTGGTGGAAAAATCAGTCAGTCCGAGCAACTGCGTTCAGTGACGGACCCGGAGATCCTTATTCTGTTTGAGGACTGGCTGGAGGAACTGGAACACGAGGCGGTGAATGTGATTAAGCGTGGAGGTTCAACTGCCCCGGAAGACGTTTCCAGAGAGTTGGGTTTGTCGGCGGCCGGGGCGATGTTTCTGGTTACCAAGCTCAAAAGAGACGGCAAGATATGAGTAACGAGGTGAGTTCGAAAACTGGAGGCTTAAATGGCGGTTGAGGTGAACTGGAAAAGACTTTGGCTTCCGCTCCTGGCAATCACGGTTACCGTGGGAGTCCTCTGGTTCACAAACGGTGCGGTTACGCCGAGGGAACCAACCTGCGAAGATGTTGTAGCAGAAGCGAGCCACGGCAGGTATCGGCTCATCAACACCGATGAACTCCGACAGCGCTATGAAGCGGATTCTCAAGGTATTTTGCTGGTAGATACCCGTCAAGAGTGGGAATTCGCTATGGGCCACATAAAAGGCGCAGTCAATTTCCCTATGGAACCTACCGCGTGGTCAAGGTGGTGGAAGAAAGGTGAACTGGCGTCAGCGCTCGGCCCCGACAAGAATCGTTTCATCGTATTCTACTGAGCGGGCCTCACTTGAGTCCGCAGTGACTCTGCCGCCCGTGTGGCGGTACAGCTTGGTTACAAGAATGTATATCGTGATGCTAGGGGGTTTCCCGAATGGAAGGCGGCAGGTCTTCCTGTTCAAAGCATCCCGACCGATCAGGCAGGATCCGTCTCGGAGCCGGAAGCTGCAGGTCCGCTGTACGGTTGGGCAATGCTCTGGACATTGTTGGGGGTTTTCGCTGGTGGACTGGCTCTCAACCTGACTCCGTGTGTCTATCCTTTGATTCCCATCACCGTCTCCTATTTTGGAGGCAGAGCCGGTCAGGGGCGCGGAAAACTGGCAGTTCACGGTTTACTGTACCTCGGCGGGCTATCGCTGACGAACTCAGTCCTGGGGGTGGTGGCGGCTCTTACGGGAAGTCTGATGGGGGCTGCGCTTCAAAACCCCATCGTGTTGGTGGTTGTTGCCGGTGTTCTGATCTTTTTCTCCACAAGTCTCTTCGGATTCTGGGAGCTGCAACTTCCCCAAAGCCTGACAAGCGCAGCATCCAAGTCATATTCCGGATACTTTGGTACGCTGTTCATGGGCTTGACCCTCGGTGTAGTGGCGGCCCCATGTTTGGGACCTTTCGTACTGGGTTTGCTCACCTGGGTGGCAAGCATGGGTAGCCCCTGGTTGGGCTTCCTCATCTTCTTCACACTCAGCCTCGGTTTGGGCGTACCGCTCTTTATCTTGGCGATGTTCTCAGGGAGCCTGGAAGAGTTGCCTGGATCCGGGGAGTGGATGCTGTGGGTAAGAAAACTGATGGGATGGGTCCTGGTCGGTATGGCTGCCTATTTTGTCAAACCTCTGTTGCCGTCTTCAGTGAGTGTGTTCGTGTTGTCCGGGGTAGCTCTCGCCGCAGGGTTGCATCTAGGATGGATAGACGGCACTCAAGGCGGTTTCAAGGCATTCCGCGTAGTGAAAAACGTTGTCGGGGTAGCCGGTGTAGTTGTTGGGGTATTCCTCATCGGCTCGTGGCTAAAGGTCGGGCCTGGAGTCTCGTGGCAACCGTATTCACATGAAGTGATTGAACAAGCTCGAAAGTCTCACAAGCCGGTGATCGTAGATTTCTCTGCCACATGGTGTACGCCGTGCCGTGAGCTTGAAGACATTACGTTTCGTGATCCGCAAGTCGTGAAACAGGCTCAAGACAACTTCGTCATGGTCAAGGTTGATCTGACGACCAAAGGGAACCCGCTCTACGAAAAACTGGTGGCACAGTATGTGATCAAAGGGGTTCCCACGGTGGTTTTCTTAGACGGTCATGGCAGGGAGCGGGCGGATCTGCGCCTGGTTGACTTTATCCCCGCAGATCAATTCTTGAGCAGAATGACCCAAGCCAAGCAATCATCGGACTCAGGTTCATGAGGACCCGTAAAACAAGGAGGAAAAAAATCATGTTGAAAGTCCGTTTTTTCCTGAATGAACCCAATGGCAAGCCTTGAAGACACTTCAAGGAGATGGCGTCCAGGTTGGGCGCAGAGTATTCAATTGAACTTGAAACCATATCGAAGCCCCGCGCGGAATACCAGACCGACGAGTACATGGAACTGGATCTGCCGCGTGCCCCCGCGATTATGGTCGGCGAAGAGGTCGTGGTAGAAGGCTCGGATGTCACCGAGGAGAAGGTCGTGGCCGAGATAAGGAAACAACTGGGAATGCCTCCTCTGGAACCGGAGAAGAAGGGGATTATAGGTCGTCTATTCAAATGACACTACTGCGAAATTCTGCCCAGGGAAGAATGCGCGGAAAACAGCAGACTCTGCAAAGAAACACGGGCAGATGGCAGTTCCTGTAAGAGGTCTTATGACATCAACACTGAACTGATTAGAGTGATTGCCAAGATTTTTGTCCAATTTGCGGCCCAACATTCCGTCATTCCGGCGGAAGCCGGAATCCAGGCTGTTCAATCCCGCGTTCCGCGGGCCCTCTGGACCCCGGCTTTCCCCGAGGTGACGTACGCTCCCTCGGGACTGTCAATCGTCCAGTATCTTTCGGAGCCAAGCGGGCATTACTTTTGGCAACCGCTACAGCAGGAGACCGACCCTTGACTACAACTGGCCCAATTGCAAAAAAATCCGCTTTCAGATTCGTACTGATTGCGCTTGCTGTTGCCGCCATCATTGCGGGAATATCGCTCTTACCGGTGAGGCAGTACCTCGTGGGTGCGCTGGAGTGGACCCAAGGTCTAGGCGCTTGGGGTCCCATCTTTGTGTCGCTCTTCTACATCGTAGCCTGCGTGTTGTTATTGCCCGGATCGGTACTGACTCTTGGTGCTGGTTTTCTCTTCGGAGTTCCTGTTGGTTTATTGAGCGCATGGACAGGAGCCACTCTTGGTGCTTGTGTCGCTTTTCTCGTGGGACGAACTCTTGCCCGTGATTGGGTTGCCCGCAAGGTCTCAGGAAACCCCAAGTTCGCAGCAGTGGACGAGGCAGTCGGTAGAGAGGGATTCAAAATCGTGCTGCTTCTCCGTCTAAGCCCGGTCTTTCCTTTCAATTTTCTCAACTACGCCCTTGGGCTGACGAAAGTCTCTTTCGGTAGATATGCCCTCGCTTCCCTCATTGGAATGCTGCCCGGCGGTCTCATGTACGTCTATTTCGGCTCTGCCGCGAGGTCTCTCGCGGATGTAGCGGCAGGCAAGGTTGAAGGAGGCTGGGCCGGTCAGGTGTTTTTTTGGATAGGATTGGCTGCGACGATCATTGTCGCCGGCTTTGTTACTCGCCTGGCGAGAAAGAGCCTCAAAGAAGCGGAGAATGTCTCGAAGATTGTGGACGAGTCAGTCCAAGCTTGATCGAATCTTTGAAATGGAGTTATGTCCATGTCTGTGAAAAGTGCAGAGAGAAAAGCCCGGGCACAGGCTTTTGTTTCGATGAGGAAGAAGCTGGGTTGGGTTACGACGCTGGTTTTCATTGCCATCATAGCTGTCGGATGGTTCTTCCCTTGGTTTGGCTATTTCGTTCCCGTATGCATGGCGGGAGCATTACTCCCCGCCTTCTTCTGGGGGCGTCGCTGGTGCGACTGGTGGTGTCCAAGGGGGAGCTTCCTGAATCAATGTCTCGACCGTAGCAGTAGAAAGAACTCAATACCCACATTCTTGCGGGGGTATTCCGTTCCGGCTGTTCATGATGGGAATCATGATGACGGTATTTTCAGTCCGTATTTACCAAGTCTGGCTCGATCCTCGCAGTGACACGCGGACACGAATCGCTCAACTTGGGTTGCAAAAAAGTTTTCCCCCCGGAATCATATTCATATGAACCGACTAACGGAACAGGCTCAGTTGACGGAGACGGATGGGGCCGCTCTCCGCCGCGGGCGTGTATTTGACGTACCTGGCCGGCGTTTCGTCCGGAGCGTAGTATTCAAATCCCGGCCACTGGTCGAAAGAATCTGTTTCGTTCTTGGTTATGGTCAGCCACTCTTTCCAGGATTTGCCATCCTCGGAGGTCTCCATTCGCCACTGTTGAGGGGCCGAGGCCGGGTCTCCCCACACTATTCTCAGTCTTGAAACCGGCACCACCGACCCTAGATCGAGAACCACCGCCTGAGGTTCCCCCTTGTCTCCGGTTACCTCGAAGAGTTCGGGGCCGGGGTAGCCTTTGAGTATGTGCAGTCCCTTGTCCTGAGGCTGATCGTTGACCAGCACCTTGGCCTCTTTGGCGTAGTCGCGGAAGTACGAATCAGGCGGGTTGTGGATCTTGTCCCGAGGTTTGAGAGGCAGCCCGAAAACACGAGTCTTTACCTGGTTCACCAGTTCTTTTGCCAGGAGGAAGTTCGCACCGTTGGTGAGATGACACCAGTCCGTAAAGACCCACTCGTGCACATTGTCGTAAAACGACACCAGGTCCACTACCTCGAACCCTGTTTCACGGCATCTTTCCTTGACTCGATCTACCAGGACGTCGTAAGTCTCGGCAGCGTCGTAGAAGCCTATTTTTTGCATCCCGGTGACGCCTTCGATCTTTTCCTCGATCGGGGTGCGCTTCTTTTTCGAGTTGCGGAACATTGGTTGCAGGGCGAAGACGTGCGGCACTCGGTCGGTATCCAGGACCTTATGATAGATGGCGGCCACATCCGCGACCTGGTCAATGTTGTGGTTGCGGTACGCTATCATCTCGGGGGTGGGATCCTGCGGGTGAGCGGAGAAGCCACGATTCTCCATGAGAATGCCCGGACCTTCGCCGCTCTGCATGGACAGCCATGTTAAGAAATAAGTGTTTCTCTTGAGCCACAGGGTCAGGTAATTCACCAACCCTTTTCGGCTCATGTCCATGACTTCGGTCACCACTTCGAAGTAAGGGCCCTCGGTGAAGTAATTCCAGTCCTTGAGCGGCCGCGCCACCGTGTGGACCTCGTTGGCGCCGTCCACGGCCACCACTAGATCCGGCTGAAACAGCCTGAGCTTGGCCAGGTATCGCATGAGGTTGTTCTGGTAAACGAACCCGGCAACCCCTGCGTTTATGACGCGGATCTTCTTGCCGCCGACCTTACTCTTAACATCCGGGTCCGCGTTGAGTAGTTCTTCAATGATATGAGGTATGTTCCACCTGAAGGTAACTTCGTAAAAATCGCACACCGCGTCCGCGGGAGGGACCGGACCGCGGCCGTAGATGACCGACCCGCCGGTCACGATGACCCTGTATTCGTTTTCGGGTTTTTCCCGGGGGACGTCATCGAAGTCCTTGAAGCTCTGTTCGTTGATGTATTCGTATGAATTGCCAAGCCTGGTGTTCCGCACCGAGGCAAAACCCGGTGTCGGTTCATAGCCGAACTGTGGCGCAACGGTCTGGGAGCTCTGCCGTGCCAGATCGAGGTCGCGGCCCTGGTAAGCTTGTCCCAGAGGAGACTGCTTGACCTTGAGATACGCGTAGTACTCCACGGCCGCGAGGCACCCAAGGACGGTTGCCGCGAGGAATGCAATATACATGGACAGAAGTATGAATCTTCTCAACCGGGGCCAGAGTCCCCGGCTCTTCCGGGGCTGCCGGATTTCGGGTTCGGACGGGGATTTGTGCTCGGCCGGGGATTCCCCCGCGGGCGCGGTGGATTCCCTGCCGGAATCAGATTTTTTCATCGGTTCCTCCGCCGGTTTTGTTCTCGCGTGAAGTCTCGAAAGGAGGGCCCAGTAAGCAGCGTGGGGAAGCTGCGTGCAGCTCCCCCCGAGCAGCCGGAAAATCGTCTAGAAGAGCGTGTAAATGAACGGGGCCGCCACCGGCGAACTCGCGGCCAATATTATGAAGGCCGACAAGATCACGAGCACTATAAGAATGGGGGCCAGCCAGTACTTCTTGCGGATCTTC
>Ga0172375_10007865_pt1 | contig 14509 bp, 10 predicted proteins | sample LakKiv1m_FD_114537 | JGI IMG/M metagenome (GOLD analysis project Ga0172375, IMG submission 114537) | Freshwater microbial communities from Kabuno Bay, South-Kivu, Congo - kab_092012_11.1m | ecosystem: Environmental > Aquatic > Freshwater > Lake | place: Democratic Republic of the Congo... | reverse complement strand
TGTTTTTCTGTTGATTTTTTGCAAGAGTTCGGGGATTTTTTTGATTTCCTTGATATCCACAACATAATCAAATCCTTGTACAAAAACTTTTTTATCTTTTTCTAAAATGCAGCCAGTAAGAATAGTTTGTAGTTTGTCCCGCTTCGAGCGGGGTCCCGCTATGGCGGGATAGCTGACAGGTTGTAGGTTGCGAATTTTGCGGAATTTTTCAGCTAGCCAATGAACCCGGTCTACAGCAGATTGGCGGATAGAACACATTGTAACTATAACTAAATTTGCCTCCTCTAATTTTAAGGTTTTTTTGTAGCCCATTTTTTCTATTATTGTAGCTATTCTTTCTGCATCAGAAATATTCATTTGACACCCAAATACAATTAAGTGATATTTTTTCATATCAGTTATTTTACCATAAATTTTATTATTGTAAACTATTGACTTGTGCTTGCTGGGGGGGGTATTAAAAAGTAAATTAAAAATTTTAAAAAAGGTCGGAAAAGATTTAAGAATATAAAATAAATATTTAAAAATATAAAAAATATGTCAGAGAAAAATAGAGAAAATTTAGATTTAAATGAAGGCGTTTCAGATTTAGATGAAGCAAAAGCTGAGAAAAAAAATATGGTAAAAGTTACTGTGGGGTGGAATGATTATAAGGAGCATATCGTTAGAATATTTCAAGGTGATGAAACTTATGAAAAGGATATTGATGAGAAGTTGAATGGAGCAGAATTAGATAAAGCTGTCGCAGAAATAGTTCAAGAGACTTGTGGTACCGATAAATGGGAATGGACAAGATAGCAAAATAGTAAAATTAAAAAAACAGCTCGCAATTTGCGGGCTGTTTTTATATTTGAAAATTGGATAATTGAATAATTTATTGAAAATTAAAAATTGTAAATTGTCCAGCCGAAGCGGAATCCCGCAGTGGCGGGAAAAATTAAGCTATATTTCTTCTTTTTTTTCTTTGATAAAATAACGCCAGCGTTCTATGAATTCCACAAATATTGAAAATGGCATATCAATCATAGCATTAAAGAATGCAGTAAAAGCATTATATTTTTTCCACTTCATAGAAAGCCATCTGCCAAGTCCCATTATAGGCAAAAGTAAAATATCTCCAATAAAGCTAAAAAATCCTTCTTTTTCATCTTCAACTGCTAATTCTCTAGATCTTTTTCTAATAGCTGTTCCTGCAAATAATATCAAAGCAATGAATATAATATTAATTATTATTGAAGTGATTGGAAATCCAAAATAATGAAAACCTAAATATATTAGCCCATAAGAAATACAAGCTCCTATAAGATAAAATATTGAAACAATTGTTTTGCCAACAACACCTCTTTGTTTTGGGAGTTTTATTTCGTATAAGTCGGTTTTTTCTTTTTGAAAAACTATTTTCATTGTTTCCATAATTACAATATTAAGATTCTTGGCTGAAGGTGGCCTTATAGTAGATACAAGAGTAAACATCAAAAATGTAGGTATTAGCACATCAGCAGATAGTCTGTAATAATTTAAACTACCTTGCATTTGAGCTAATACAACTTCTATGGCTAAAAGCGATAATATTTTGGTAACAAAAATAGAAATAGTAGAATAAATAGCAGCTCTTCTTAATCTAGATTTAGAAGTTTGTATTCTTTTTTTATAAGCAGATCTTATTAAACCTTCAAGTTTTTCTGGTGTGGATATTTCTTTTTCTATTTCCAAAATTTTATTGGATGCTAAAATATCACCTAAAAGCAAGAACGGTGTGTCATATTTTTCACATATATAATAAAACTTTTTTGCTAATTTGTGATTAATATCTTCTTCGATTTTCTCGTATATTTTGTATATATTTTGACTTATTTTTATAATTAATTCTGGCGAAGCATTAATCCATTGAGGATATTTATATTTAATTAAATTATAGCTTACTATTGGCTTATCAAATTTAAATAATGATTGTTGAATTGCTATATATATTTGCACATCAGCATCTTCTTGGTTCAGACATCCTAAGGAAAATAATTTATCAGAAACTTTGATTCTTTGTTTCATTATTTCAAACATATATTCTATAAGAGCTGTTTTTTTGATATCTGGTTCGATAGTTTCTTCGATCTCACAAGCTGATATTTCAATTACCCAATTAAAAAACTGTAAATTAGCTTTTTTCTTTTGATTTTGAGGAATATCTTTAAGAATAACAATATATTTGTTTATTATCTGCTGGATTTGATTAATCTTATTTTCTTCTATAAAATCATTTGCAAAATGACCACCTCTAATTAGTTCCATTATTAAATTTTCAGACATTGAATTGTCTTGTGGAATTTCTGTATTTTCATTAATTTCTATGCCAACAAATCTTCTTTTTAGTTTACGAATTATAGCAGCTCTACGCATTAAGTGTTCTTCTTGCCAATCTACTACTGTTCTTATTTTTTCATAAAAAGCAGCTACTTTGGAAGCTACTTCATCTACATGTATTGTAGAAACGCCACCTTTAGGGGATAAAGAGTTTTGCCAAAGTTTGTATTTATTTATTAGATTCTTTGTTGCTTGTGATAATTCTGCCATAAAATTAAAGTTTGTTTTTAATTTCGTTATTAATTTTATCAATAAAACTTTGTATTGGCATTTGTCCAAGATCGCCTTTGCCTCGAGCTCTTACAGAAACTGCATTAGCTTGAATTTCTTTGTCACCTACAATTATTAAGTATGGTATTTTTTGCATTTCTGCAGTTCTTATTTTTTTGCCAAGTGTCTCAGCTTCATCTCTAATTTCTAGTCTGATATTATTCTCAAGTAATTTTTGCTTAATTATATTAGCATATTCTAAATGTTTTTCAGAAATTGGAATTATAGAAATTTGTACAGGGGATAGCCACAATGGAAAAGCTCCTGCAAAATGTTCTATTAAAAATCCAATTGTTCTTTCATGAGTGCCAAGTGGCGCTCTGTGTATGCAAATAGGAGTTTTTTCCTTTCCATCTGAATCAATAAATGTTAGGCCAAATCTTTCAGGAACTGCAAAATCAACTTGGTTGGTTGCTAAAGTAAATTCTCTCCCAATAGCTGACCAAACTTGCACATCAATTTTAGGACCATAAAAAGCTGCTTCATTTGGAACTTCAACAAAAGGGATATTCTCTTTTGTCATTATGTCACGTACCATAGCTTCGGTTTTTTTCCAAAGCTTCTCATTGTTAATATATTTCTTTCCAAGGCCTTCTTTTGAGTGCGTAGATAATCTCATTATATATTTTTCTATTCCAAAAATTTTAAAATATTCTAAATATAATTTAACAACTGCCAAAAATTCTTTTGCGAATTGTTCTTCAGTGCAATAAATATGTGCATCATTCATTTGCATTGATCTTACGCGCATTAATCCAAAAAGTTCCCCAGATTTTTCATATCTATAGCAAGTTCCATATTCAGCTAATCTTAAAGGTAGATTCTTATAACTTCTTTGTTCTGCTTTGAATATTTGGTGGTGATGTGGACAATTCATTGCTTTAAGGTAATAAATTTCTTTTTTACCACCTTCTTCTTGCATTACCATTGGTGGAAACATTGAATCTGCGTAATATGGTAAATGTCCAGAAGTTTTGTACATGATTTCTTTAGCAATGTGTGGAGTTTTGACCTGAGAGTATCCACCTTTTTTCTCCATTTCTTTTGCAAGGTTTTCTAATTGTTCAATAATTACAGTTCCATTTGGAAGCCATAAAGGTAGTCCTGGGCCAACCATTTCTGAGAATGTAAATATTTTTAATTTTTCTCCAAGCATTCTGTGGTCTCTTTTTTCTGCTTCTTCTTGCATTTTTACATAATTATCAAGTTCTTCTTTAGTGTTAAATGCTATACCGTAAATGCGAGTTAGCATTTTATTTTTTTCATTGCCTCTCCAGTAAGCTCCTGCAACTTTGGTAAGCTTAAAAGCTTGTGGATTTATTTCTGAAGTATTTTTTATATGTGGGCCAGCGCACAAATTATCAAAATCACCAGATTTATAAAAACTAACTTTCTTTCCTGCCTTGCTGCGAGGCAGGTCACCTTTTTTCTTAAGTTCTTTTATGAGTTCAGTTTTGTATTTGTCTTTCTTATACAAAGCAAGAGCTTTGGCAAAAGTCATATCATGTTGCTCAAATTTGATATTTTGAGCAATTAACTCACGCATACGGTTTTCTATTTTTATTAAATTTTCAGTTGTAATTGGGAATTTATCAGTTTTGCCTAAGTCATAATCTTGATAAAAGCCGTTTTCTATAACAGGCCCCACACCCAAACCAGCTTTTGGATAAATTTCCACAATAGCCATAGTCATTAAGTGTGATAAAGAATGTCTAATTTTATCTAATTGTTTGTCTATATTTTTATTATCTTTTTGCATATATTTATATTTGAATTTTATTTGTTTATTTTACCACTATAACTCAACTAAGTAAACATTGACCCAAGTAATTATATATTGTAATATCCAAGTAGGTCTTTAACAAAAATTCACTCAAACTGGAAGGGTGTTATATGACAATCGGGATTGTGAGAGCTTTGTGTTTGGTTTTTGTTTTTGCTATTGCCTTGATCACATCTTTTTATTGTGATTTGTTTACAGGAGCTATTGTTTTAGCTCTTGAGCTAGTGTTTTTACTTGAGACTTTTTTCCAAAATAATTCTCAGGAAATAATAAAATTAGAAGATGCCAGTTATGACAATGAAATAATTAATTATGTCAAACAAGCTTTTGCCAAAGCTTGTGGTAAAGAGATTACTGCTGACAATGTTAGTATAGAAAGGTGTTGGAACTCAACATATCAGGTTCAAATGCTAGATGAAAACAGAAAAGATTGTACTACAGATGTAGATATTTATTTGTGTACTGTAGGTAGCGAATTTTCTGGCCAAGTTAAAATGTTTTATAACGTGGCTACAGAAAGCTTGGTAATGTTAAATGTGTATATGACAGGAACTCTTACAACTTACTCTTATTGGCCAAATGAATTGATATCTGATAATGAGAGTGTTGTAAAACTCTGGGAAAGACTCTAGTTTTTTGTAGCATAAGGAGAAAGCCATGCCTAGTGAAAAAGAGAAAGAATTGTTTGTTGGATTGATTTCGTGTGTGATTTCCTCTGTTGGAATTTATGACATGATTTCTTTGCCATTTTCTTTGATTAGATTGATTAGTATTATTCCCTTTCTAGGAATGTTTATTTTTGGTGCATTAATATTCATTTCTGCATTAAGGAAATAAGGAGAACTTAAAATTCAAGCCTGTGGGTGTTGCTCATAGGTTTTTTTATTTAAGATTCTTGAGGCGTTAAAATTTCTTGCACATCATCAGCAACTACTTTAAGCTCTCCATTTCTATCATCAACACGGCCTGCAATAAAAACAATTTTATTATCTTGCAAAGCTCTAGGGTTAGCTTCAAGCAAATTAGGGAAAACAACAATCTCTGTTTTGGCAGTTAGATCTTCAAGTTTCATAAACAACATTGGTTTGCCAGTTTTGGTAATTATTTTTTTAATACCAGATATAATGCCACCTAAAATTATTTTTTTGTTTACTGAATCTTTATTTATTTTGGAAATTGGAAAACACCTTGATTCAAATAATTTGCGATATCCTTGTAATGGGTTTGAGCTTACAAAAAGTCCAAGTAATTCTTTTTCCCACATTAGCTTTTCAAATTGTTTAGCTGGAGAAACTGCTTCTAGTTTTATCTCTGGAAGAGTAGTTTTATTTGATGCAAATAATCCAATTTGTGGAGAAGATTTTTGTTTTTGATTTTCTCTAGCTATTTCAAGTAATTTCTCTAAATTATGTAAAAGTTGATTGCGCTCTGCAAATTGATCAAATGCTCCTGCTTTGATAAGTGCTTCCATTGATTTTTTATTCAAATCTTTAGAATGTACTCTATAAATAAAATCAGACATATTAACAAATGGTCCTTTATCTTTACGTTCTTGTACTACAGTATCTATAATATTTTCTCCTACATTTTTAATTGCTATTAAACCAAATCTAATTTGGTTTTTTTCTGGCACAACTGTAAAGTTTTTTAAAGATTCATTTATATTTGGAGGCAATACTTCTATTTGCATTTTTTTACATTCATCTATAAGCACTGCAATTCTTTCTACATCTGCTTTTTCTGAAGTAAGTACAGAAGCCATAAATTCTACAGGATAATGAGCTTTAAGGTAAGCTGTTTGATAAGCAATAAGAGCATAAGCTGCAGAATGTGATTTATTAAATCCATAAGCTGCAAAAGGTAAAATCCATTGCCAAAGTTCCTCAGCTATTTTTTTATCTACACCATTATTTATAGCACCTTGAATAAATTTTGTTTCTTGAGCATCAAGTAATTCTTTGATTTTTTTACCAACAGCTTTTCTTAATACATCAGCTTCTCCCAAGGTAAATCCACACATTTCTTGAGCTATTTTCATTAATTGTTCTTGATAAATACAAATTCCCTGAGTTTCTTTGAGTATTGGCTCTAATTTAGGATGTAAATAATGAATTTTTTGGTTTCCGTGTTTGCGAGCAATATAATCTGGAATAAATTGCATAGGTCCTGGGCGGTATAAAGCTACCATAGCTGTAATATCATTGAAGTTAGATGGCACTAATTCTTTAAGATATCTCTTCATTCCATCAGATTCTAATTGGAAAACCGAAGTCGTGAGAGCTTCTTGTAAAAGTTTGTAAGTTTTTTCATCATTAATTGGTAATTTATCTAAGTCAACTTTTAATTGGTTGTGTAATACATATATACGAGCTAAAGTATCTTCTATAATTGTTAAGTTTTTTAGTCCCAAAAAATCCATTTTCAAAAGCCCCAAGTCTTCTATACCATGCATTTCAAATTGAGTGACAATGCTATTTTCGCCACCAGGTCCTGGCGGATGTTGAAGTGGTACGGAATTAGTAAGCGGATCTGCTGCAATCACAACTCCACAAGCATGTGTAGAGGCATGTCGAGCTACACCTTCTAGTTTTTTGGCAATATCTATAAGTTTTTTAGCTTTTGGGTCTATTTGATAAAGTTCTTTAAATTCATCTACAGAATCCAAAGTTTCTGCAAGATCCATTCCTGTAGGAATCATTTTAGCCATTTTATCGCAATAACTATATGCGTAATTAAGAGCTCTTCCTACATCTCTAATTACGGCACGAGATGCCATTGTTCCAAAAGTAATAATTTGAGCTACATGATCTTGTCCATATTTTTCTGCAACATATTTAAGTACTTCATCTCTTCTGCGATCTGTAAAATCCATATCAATATCTGGCATAGAAATTCTTTCTGGATTTAAAAATCTCTCAAAAAGTAAATTATGGTCAAGTGGATTTACATTTGTAATATTTGATAAATAACAAACCAAAGAGCCTCCAGCACTTCCACGACCTGGGCCTACAACAATGCGATTATTCTTAGCCCAGTTTACAAAATCTTGCACAATCAAAATATATCCTGCAAAACCAGTTTTATTAATTACAGATAATTCATAGTCCATTCTTTCTTTTGCTTTTTTAAGATATTCTGCATCTTTTTCTGTGCCTGCCTCGCCGGTAGGCGGGAATCTTTTTTGTAAACCTTGTTCACAAATTTCTACAAGATATTGTTCTGCTGTTTTACCATCTGGTACAGGAAAGTGGGGGAGTTTGGTTTTGCCAAGTTCAAACTGAAAATTGCATAATTCTACAATTTTTTGAGTGTTTTCTATAGCTTGAGGCACATGAGCAAAATGTTTTACCATATCTTCTGGTTTTGTCATAGAAACATCTATACCCATTAAAGACAATCTTTCTGGATCATTGGGATCTGCTCCAGTATTTATAAGCATTAAAACATCTTGAGATTCTGCATCTTCTTTGCGCAAATAATGAATATCATTTGTAGCTACAAGTGGAATATCTAATTTTGTAGACATAGCTATAAGTCTTTCATTAGCTTTGACTTGTTCTTCTATTTCTGGGTGGTGCTGAATTTCTAAATAAAAACTATCTTTACCAAAAAGTTTTTGGTATTTTAAAGATAGTTCTTCTGCTTTTTCATATTGACCATTTATTAAAAAGCGGGGGATTTGTCCTTGTACGCAAGCAGATAAAGCAATTAAGCCTTGGGCATGTTGTTCTAAAAGCTCATTATCAATTCTTGGTTTGTAATAATAACCATCTAAATGAGCTTTAGTAACTAATTGTACTAAATTTTTGTAGCCTATTTCGTTTTTGGCAAGCAAAATTAAGTGATATCTTTTTACATCTATACCAGCTCTTTTGAGTAAATGTGATTCTGGGCTTACATAAATTTCACATCCAATAATTGGTTTTATACCTTTGGCTTTTGCTTTTTTGAAAAATTCTACAGCTCCATACAAAACTCCGTGGTCAGTAAGAGCTACAGAATCCATGCCAAGTTCTTTAACATAATCAAGCAAGTCATCTATTTTAGCAGTGCCATCTAATAGGGAATAGTGCGAGTGAACATGTAAATGAGTAAATTTCATCGTAATTGTCATTGCGAGGAGCTCGCAAGCGACGAAGCAATCCAGATAACGTGAACGAACTCTAGATTGCCACGCTCGCTTCGCTCGCTCGCAATGACAGAAAAATAAATCATAATTTTATCATTCATTATAGTTTTTTAAAATACTACCCGCAAGTATTGACTTTAAAGTTGTTTATTGTTAAATTAAATTGGCGTTGAATTTTGTTTTGCTGTTCTTTATTGTGGAGTTACAAAAATGACGATGCAAAAATTAAATGAATTGCGTAGAGTATTGATTGATGGTGGGGTGATCGGATCTATTCGGCGATTAGCTGGCGAACTCGAAAGAGAAAAAGCCGAAGCTATTTTAGCTAGAACTAAATCTTTGCAAGATTTGCTTATTCATATTGCAAGGGAGGGAGGCTGTAATATTGATTTGCAAGAAGATGTCAAAAGAATGATTGATTATCAAAGAGCTGGGGCTGTTCACTCTTTGGCTGAGCTATCAGTAGATCAAGCAAAAGAACAAGTTGAAAAACTCCAAAAAGCTTGGGAGGGGATTGCGATTGTGAAATTCTTTGTTAATGGTTCAGTATCTTACTTTGTCGCAGAACTGATCATTTGATTATTCTATAAAATTGCACAAATTAGTACCGTGGCATTACTTATAAGTCCACGGCTTTTTTATTAAATATTAAATTTATCATTATAAAAACTTCGTACCAAAATATTACGATCGTAGTATTTTGGTACAATGTTTTAATGTTTTGTGAAATATGATATTTTTTGTAATTTAAAAGCGTCAGAAACAAGGTGCAACTACTTGTTTCTGACGCAATTCGGGTAAACCATACCCTGACTCCTTTCTAGCGCCTATCCAAGGCGCTCGTTTTTCCTTACTCCATGTCCTTGGCGGACATGTAGGCTTGGCCCGTGGGCGGGCCGATCGGTGGGGTCGGCTTGGTGGGCATTTCCACCTTGCCGGCCTCGGTAGCCAGCGACTTGGAGTAACCCCAAGTCGCAATTTCCGGCGCCATGGTCACGGCCATGACCGCCAAAGAAACTGTTAAAAAGAAAAACAAGGCCTTCATGGTTTTACCTCCCATGAAAAAAAGGAAAAATGCAACTCACTCTGCGAAACGCTCGCAGAGTGAAGAAAGTTGCACCTCAGAATATGATTTAATTTTTTATTTTTAGATTAAGTTTAAAGCAGTATTGATTTTTAAATCCTATTTTGAAGTGCAACAAACTTAAAGAACTCTAACAACTTAATAATATCATATTACGCAATTGATGTCAATATTTTTTCAAGCACTTATTATTTTGTCAAGAATTGACAAATATTTTTAAAATAAAAAAGTCATGGAAGGGCAGTGCAACTCTGCTCGTCTTCCATGACGTTGGGCAACCACACCCCGGTCCTCCCTGTGGGTCGCTCTCCGAGCGACATTTTGTTATCATACTTTATCTCCTTTCTAGAGTTCTGTTATGAACGACTTGGCATATTAAGACCTTGCCAAGTCGTTCCTCCATCTTTGCTGATTTTAATTGGCTTTCCGTACCAATTAAAAAGGGTAGCCACTTCCCCTGTGAGACTCACTTTTCCGGCTTCATCAGGTGTCAGTTCTACTCCCTCTATGAAACCATCTTGTCCTTGAACTCCTTTTAAGACAAGATTAGTACCTCTTTCCTTGTGCCATCCAATGGCCAGGAAATTTTTTCCACTGGTAGAAAAGCTATCTACTAAAATGGACTCGCCGATGATTCGCTGAATTATCCTTAATTCAGCTTTTGTTTTTGCTTCGAGCATCTTGTTCGAAGCTTTGGAGAGTTTGTCTGCTTCCGACTGGGCAAAGCCAGCCGGGTCAAAGCTTTGAGACGCAGCCTCAAAGCTTCGGTCCACCGCCTTCGGGAATGCGAACATCAGTCCGATTCCCAAAAGAATGACTCCGATAATCCATGTTACCGGAAACGATTCCGGCATATGGATTTCTTTTTGGAAAAAATCGCTTTTCATGAGAACCTCCAATTGTTTTGCTGTTCTTTGAGCAATGCAACGTACAATGCACTTAGAACAGTTGGCAAGAACTTAACAATTTAATTATATTGAATATAAATAATTATGTCAAGGATTTTTGGCTGACTTTTTATTTTGTCAACTCTTGACAACTTTACTTTGCCAAAAATTACAAGATAAGAGTTATCCACAGCATATTGCTATTGCATTAAGTTTTAAATAGATTTAAAATATATAAATAAAATAAAACTGAAAATAAGTTATGGATAAAAAAATAATTATAATTTTATATGGAGCAGTTTCGATAGGATTGTTAATTGGATTTGCAATTGGTATGTTTATTCAAATACAAAAATATTCTCCAGATATAGCAAAGCTTAAAATTTTTGAGCCTACTATTAAATATTTAAGTTCCAAAGTTGTGCCTTCTATATTAATTTATGGGCAAGTAGTTAATGTAGATGGTAGAAATATAACATTAGAATTCCAAAAAGAGCAATTAGTTGTAGAAATTAAAACAGATGCTAAAATTTATTCTTACCAAAAGCCTGTTGATGGGTCTAAAACTGCTCAAGGTCAAACAGAAAGTAATTTTATTGAAATTAAAAAAGGAGATAGTTTAAATGTTACAGGTCAAGTGTTAGGTGATGGTAAATTAGTTGGTAAATCTGTAATAATTTTAAATAAAATAAATAATTAAAGGTCGGGTAAAATTCTTATTTTAATTTAAATTTATAATAAAAATTAAGTAAAATTTAAAAATATAAATTTTTGGCAATGCTATAATTTTATATTTTTATGTTTTTAAATAAAATGGATAAAAAAACTTTAACAACATTAATTATTGTAGCTGTTTGTGCTTTGGTTGTAGGTGTAATAATTGGAATTATTGTTCAAATGAAAATTTATGCTCCTAAAGAAGCAAAATTGCAAACATATGAATATGCAGTAAAATCTTTGAGTTCAAAAATAATTCCTTCTATAATGGCTTATGGGCAAGTAGAAAAAATAGAAGGCAGAAAAGTAACAATGTCTTATAATAAAGAAACATTAGAAGTGCCATTCAAAGACTCTGCAGTAATTTATACATTTAATCCACCAACAGCAACATCCAAAACAGATAAACCTACTCAAGTCAAAGTTTCTTTTTCTGAAATCAAAGTAGGTGATAATTTAAGTGTAACTATAAAATTATTATCAGATGGAGTGATATCTGGTGAATCTGCTGTAATACTTAAGAAAGCCAATTAATCTTGGTAATTAATTAAGATTTTTAGATGTTCTTTACTAAGAACGCAAAAACATCAAAAAGTAAATTAATTTTATTCTTGTTGATAACAATAAGTGTTTTTGGTTTTTCTGTTTATGAAGTTAAGGCTGTATGCGACCCTAATTATTGTATTGATGCTAATGCTCCTGCAGATTTATGGAGGTGTAATGTAGGTGATCTTACACCTAGTTTAATTACTGAGGGGATTTGTCCTGCAGAATGCCCGAGTAAGCCAGATATATCTAATGAGTTATGTAATACACCCACATTCCCACGTGATATAAGAACGGTTTGTGAGTGTCCGGAAACAACTGGGCAATGCGACCCTGCTACTTGTGATGGCAATGTAAGCACTTATGTGTGTGGTTATGAAACTTGTTATTGGGGTGGTGTTTGTCCAAGATTTAATATGTCTGCCATTGATTGTGAACTGTATGGTGGTTGTACAGATTGTCCAAATGGTTGTAACGAGGATGAGGAAGCTTTTGTATTAGGCATATGCGATGAACAACATATTGGTAATATTGGTATTGTGCCATGTGTTGGTTGTCCAACAGAACCAACGATAACATGTGAAGATACAACTTGTGATTTTCATTATGTTTGTAATGCTTATACTGATACTTGTGAAATGGTTGATGGTCCTGGAATAGATGAGTGTGTTAGTGGTGAGACTGAATGTTCCAGTACAACTGCTTTTCCGGGAATTAAATCTTTAACATTTGAAAATTTAAAAAATGAAAATGTAGTTGAGAAAAAATGGTATAGTCCAATTGCCGTTGCTTTGGGGTATTACAATATTGCTAATGCTCAAACTGGGGATGTTGAATTAAGTACAAACAACAATTTACCTTATGGTGGTTTGTTGGCGCTTGTACTAGCTCCTGAATTTATGCCAAAATGTGAAATATGTGTCCCAGATCCTGTGTGTGATTGTGTAGCTGATCCTGTTGGTTGTTGTGGGCCAGCAACCGAGGTTGGTGAGAATAAATGTAAAGGTGATCTTATTGTTCAAGAGCAAATTACAAATTCCTGTGTTGCCCCTAATAGTTGTAAGAAAGTTACCAAGTGGGTTACACTTATAAATTGTGCTTTGTTTGAAGGCCCCGTGGATCCTCCTGAAGAAAGATGTAGTAATGATAATTGTTCAATTGAAGAGCTCTGGGATAGGAAAACCTGTTTTGAAACTGGTGGAACAGGAGGGACTGTCAGTTGTGCTGATAGAGCTTATTTACTTTGGAAGCCAAAAGAAAATTGTGGGTGTTGCCAACACACTGGTGATGTGTGTAGGGGGTCGGAAATTTGGAGGACTTTTGGTGGAGGTTTTTGTCAGCAAAGTAGTGTTTTTGCTGATTCTGATGGCGACGGAGTTTTTAATTGGGAAACCAGTCTTTCTTGCAAAGAGGGCAGTTGTCCTGATTTGTATTTTATGAATTGTGCTCCTGGGGATAATATAGAAATAAATATTTGTTCTAGTGGTATTGCCTGTACTATAAATATTAATTATCCCGGAGAATGTTTAACTACTGTAACTGGAGCTGCTGGAGGATGTGTTGGACCAAGTGTAAGTACTGTTTGTAATGGTTTTTGTACTTCAGAAGAACCTAATCCAAATCCAAATCCAGAACCTCCAGATTGCAATCCTCATTGGAATTGTAAAGTTTTTCCAAACAATCCAAATCTTTGCTTTAATAATATGGAATATGTAAATTGTGATGATGGATGTGGTAACACAAAAATAAAATCAATGTGTTGTACAAATGCTATAAATTGTCAAGATCGTACAGAATGTACTGGTACAGAAAATCAAACTCAAACTTGTATGACTAATTGTGGTTATGAATTTACTTTTGAGTGGTGTTGTTATCAAGACGAAAATTGTTATGCTTGGAGTATATGTGATAAAGGTGTAATGACTAGAACTTGTAGAGATAATTGTGGTGGAATACATACAGAAGCTGGTTGTTGCCCTTATACTCAAAATTGTGTAATTTCAAAACCAATTGATAGTACGCAATCTGTGGTATGTACTAATAATTGTGGAGATTCTACAACAAGAGATTTTTGTTTGGTGAATTTTAGTAATTGTAGCGAATGGAGTGATTGCTCTAGTAAAGGAGAAAGAACTAGAACTTGTTTAGATGCTTGTGGAAGAACAATGACTCAAACAGAAGTTTGTGATAATTGTGTATCTGGAGTAAAAAATAAAATATGTGCAAATGGCACAATAGTAGATAGTTGTGATACTTGTAGAGACTGTGTAACTAAAACTTGTGCAAATGGAACAGTAGTTTGCAGTACAGATTCTTGTCCAGAATGCCAAATAAAATTTTGTAGTAATGGATCTATAGTTTGTGAAAATGCGCTCTGCCCAGATTGTATATCTGGATTAAGTACAAAAATCTGTCCAAGTGGAAATATAGTTGATTCTTGCTCTGATTGTATAGATGAGTGTCAAGTTAAATTTTGTGCAAATGGGATGGCTGTATGTTCTACAGATATTTGTCCTAATTGTGCAACTCAAACTTGCGCAGATGGGTCTGTAATTTGTTCTACAGACACTTGTCCTAATTGTATAGTTGGGTCTTCGCAAAAAACTTGTGAAAATGGAATGGTAATAGATAGTTGTGATACTTGCTCATCTTGCACAACTCAAACTTGTGCAAATGGAATGATTATATGTGAAACAGATACTTGTCCTTCTTGCACAACTCAAACTTGTGCTGAT
>Ga0172375_10007863_pt1 | contig 14512 bp, 17 predicted proteins | sample LakKiv1m_FD_114537 | JGI IMG/M metagenome (GOLD analysis project Ga0172375, IMG submission 114537) | Freshwater microbial communities from Kabuno Bay, South-Kivu, Congo - kab_092012_11.1m | ecosystem: Environmental > Aquatic > Freshwater > Lake | place: Democratic Republic of the Congo... | reverse complement strand
GTTCTTGAGCCAACTACATCATGAGCATAAAAGGTTCGGTTTTCTCCCTCACCTTTGACCACGAGAGGTTTGCCAACATCGTGTAAAAGCGATGCCAGTCTAGTCACTGGGTTTTGACTTTGGCAATTATTTAATGCCTCTAAGCTATGGGTAAACACATCATAGATATGATGGCCCTTTTGTACCATGTCGACTCCCGTTAAAATTTCCGGCATAATCTCGGCCAAAAGTCCAGAATTTTTTAGCAATTTAAATCCATCACCCGGCTTATTAGTCATCAAAATTAACGCTAATTCTTTCCAGATCCGTTCTCCGGCAATTTTATTTATTAATTTGGCATTTTTTTGAATCGACTCAAAAGTTTTTTCTTCTATAATAAATTGCAGTTGAGATGCTATTCGGACTGCCCGCATCATTCGCAGGGCATCTTCATTAAATCTATCATTTGGATTTCCTACAGTTCTAATTATCCTATCCTTCAGATCTTTTTGACCTTCAAAAATATCAGTTAAGTTTCCGTCAACATCAATCGCCAACGAATTGATGGTAAAATCCCTTCTCTCCAAATCTTCTTTTAACGTTTTTCCCCATTCCACCTTATCTGGATGTCGGTTGTCAGAATATTCTCTCTCTGTCCGATAAGTAGTCAGTTCAAAAATTTCTTCATTTGGTAGGACTATACTAAATGTTCCATAAGCGTTTTCGCAAAAACTATTTTTAGGGAACAATTTTTTCATTTCCACTGGTGTCAAATTTGTGGCAAAATCCCAGTCCTTAACTTCTTTATTTAACATTAGGTCCCGTACTGCACCGCCAACCACAAAAATCTCCGCCCCATTATCTATAAACTTTTTCATCACCATAATTACTTTCTCAGGAAGTCTCATATCCATTTCCTATTTTACCTCAATTATTTCACTTATTCTCAGTCGGTGTTACCGTTATTCCATCAGTTGTCGCTACTGCCTTACCGTCATGATATATGGTAGCCCCGTCTGCTTGCCATCCGCCATTCGGTCTTATTCTATGATTATCGTTCACGACTACAGCGGTCAACCCTCCCTCATTTCTTAACCTTGCTACAATATCTGGACTCATTTTCTCTAATATTGCCGCTGCACCATCACGTCCAATTTGTTCGGCTGTTTTCAATCTCTTCATAATAAAAATATGTATAATATCACCTATTATATCACCAAAAACATCAATCTAACCGAAATAGTCATAAGTGCTACAATATACCCACAATCTCAAATTATTATAAATTTATATCAAAACATGTCAGAAAACAAAATTCGTAAAGCAATTATCGATTCAGTCGAAATCGTTAATACCCCAGAAGGACGCGTTTTAGAAATATCAGGTCGTGCCAATTCGAAAGAAGCTGCCGCTGAATTACCACTAGTAATGCAAAAAATGGGTTTTGGTAAACCTATTGAAGTACCGACTAACGGCAGAAAATCATTTTCTATGGCTGATTTAGGTGATCGTTATGATCAAATATTTCGAAAGAATCAAGCGCCAAATAATTAGCCAGAATAAAAAAATCCCCTGCTTTGTAGCAGGGGATTAAAGTTCCAATTTTACATCATTGGTTTTTCGGGACGAGGAAGTGCTTCCTTGACAGCGATATTTCTACCGTCTTGTTCAGTGCCATCCAAAGCCGCCATAGCCGCCTTAGCTTCTTCTTCAGTCTCAAATTCTACGAAAGCAAATCCTTTGGATCTGTGTGAGAATTTGTCAAAAACTATATTTGCCGAAACGACCTTACCATATGCAGCGAACAACTGCATCAGGGCATCGTCGGTCATGTTGAAGGAAAGATTTCCTATAAAAAGCTTTTTTGCCATTTGTTTTGTTTGCCTGAAAAATAATGCAATCAAGAACCAGGCCTAACTTCTTGATTGCTTCAGTATACTATAAAATACAATCATGGTCAAAGAAATTGTTCTTAGCTCAAATAAAATAATCAATCAACACACCTCATCTTCTGATTTGGTCACTACAATTCTTAACAATCGACAAATTAAAAACGTTGATGAATTTCTAAAGCCATCCTATCCAAAATTAATATTAAACTTAAGTAAGGCCGTAAAGCAAATTAAATCAGCTATCAACAATAATCAAAACATTCTTATTTATGGTGATTATGATGTTGATGGTGTGACTGCAACTGCAATATTATGGCAATCAATTTACAAAATCTACAAAAACATTATTCCGTTTGTTCCCAATCGAGAAAAAGATGGCTATGGCGTCAAAGCCGATTCTTTTTTTCGATTTCAAAAGGAAAAAAATATAATATTTGATTTATTGATTACGGTAGATAACGGTATTGTCGCCGACAAAGAGTTGGAAAAAATCAAAAAAAATCAAAAAATACATATCATTGTCACCGATCATCATGTCAAAAACACTCAATTAAAATTTGCCGATGCTATTGTTCACTCAACAACAATTTCTGGCGCCGGAGTCGCTTGGTTTCTTGCCCGTCAATTCGACAAAAATGCCGAACTCGGATTAGCCGCTCTCGGGACTGTTGCCGATTGTCTACCCTTAGTCGAAGTCAATCGCTCGATTGTTGTTCACGGCTTGCATGAATTAAATTTAAATCCCTCTTCGGGGATTAAAAAACTTATTCAAGTATCCAATATCAAAAATCTTCTCACCACTTACGATCTTGGTTTTATTCTTGGCCCCCGTATCAACGCAGTCGGTCGTTTATCAGACCCCACTGATGCACTTCGACTATTGTGTAGTCAAAATCAATTACAAGCCACTCGTTACGCACAAGTTTTAAATAATTACAATCAAGACCGACAAATATTGCAAAAAGAATCTCTCGATTTAGCCGATCAAAAAATAAATATCAAAAACAAAATAATTATTGTTTCGGGTAACTACAACCCAGGAATCATCGGACTAATTTCCGGTCGACTTACCGAAAAATATTACTTGCCATCCGTCGTTATTTCAATTGATGGCGATCTGGCCAAAGGCTCTTGTAGATCTATTCCTGAATTAAATATCATTGAAGTGTTACGTGAACATTCAGAATTATTTATTGACTTAGGTGGTCACCCGGGTGCCGCCGGATTTAGTATTTTGACCAAAAATATTCCCAAATTAAAAAAATTGTTAACAAAATCAGTAAATTTAAAATTAAGTAAAATTAAACTAAGTCCGCACTTGAACGTTGACGCTCAAATGGAGCTGTCTGCTGTCACTCTCAAAAATATTAAAGCCTTAGAATCATTGGCGCCCTTTGGTATTGGCAATCCCGAGCCTCTCTTTTTATTTAAAAAATTAATTATCGATTCTAAAAAAATTCTCGGCTCTACTGGTGATCACTTAAAACTTAAGTTTGAAAATATCGATGCTATAGCCTTTAAAAAAGGGGATCTAATCGAAAAAATAAAAGTCGGCGACCAAATCGATGTCGTCGCAACTTTATCTGAAAATATCTGGAATAACGTTTCAACTCCTCAACTGATTATAAAAGAAATTTTTTTCTAATTTCACTTCTTAGCCTGGTAACCCTAGCCTCAAAACACGTTGGATCGCGGCCCAAAATCATATTTGTTATCTCCCCCAATAATATTTTTCCCCTTTGAGATTTTGACTCTTCTGTCGACCTAAAACTTTTTCGAAGATCTCTAAGGCTTTCAGCTGTTTTATTTGGGTCCATTGCTCTTTCTGCAAGAATTAATATATCCATATAAAAGCTATTTTACCATTAAAACATAATGTTGTATAATACAATCTATGGCAGAAAATGATAAATCAATTGGTTTTGCGCTTGTAACCAATCTTGACTTAACAACCCGTCAAGTTCCACTCGAGCCCGGAGAACAATATATTGATTTAGGTTTGCGTATCAGTTCCCAAAGGCTGATTTCATTTGACCCTGGAGTACGAGTTATTAAACAAAAATTTACTCAGTTTCCTGATCTAATAATTATAAAACCTGGACGATTTCCCGGTGTTAAAACCGGATTTCCTCGTACTGGCTGTGAAATCAGATATATGGGATTTAACGGCCATGAAGTTACCATCAGGCCAAAATAAATAAGATTTGTGGTATAACACGTTAGTTATCATCTTTCGTCGTAAAATAGGTGATATACTATAATATAGTATGAATCATCCGGATCTTCAAAAAACTATCGGTATAGTCCAAATTGGCAATGTTCCCTTCGAGCTTAAAGCTGGTGAGGGTGTCCCTTTAGCCGGTGTCCATGTAGATATTAGTACTGGTCGGCTGCAATTCGCTCCCGAGACCAACGGTGTCGTTATCGTCCATCCAAACGGCACCGAGACTAGGCTTCGCTGTCATCAAAAAGATGCAGCAGTTCCTCGTCCTTCTGAATGTCCCGGTATAGAGACTATTATCCACTATAATTATCTTGGTAATCAAATCACCATTTACGGTCTTCAAGTCTAGATAACTATTGTTAGCTTCCGCTTATAAGTGTAAAATTCCTTCATATGTCACGTACTCTAATTAACGACTGTCTTACCAAAATTGGCGACAAAGTTATTCTCAACGGTTGGGTCGATAATATCCGTGACCATGGTCAATTGGCTTTTATAGATCTTCGTGATTGGACCGGTACCGTCCAGGTGGTAACTAATAATAAAATAGAAATAGGCAAAGAATGGGTAGTCGAAATTGAAGGTAATATCAAAAAACGTGACGAAAAATCTGTAAATCCAAAAATTCCTACTGGCTCAATCGAAATTGAAGCTACCAAGATAACCGTTTTAAATAAGTCAGACGTTCCCCCATTTCCACTTGATACCGATGGTGCCGAACTTGAAGAAAATTTACGCCTAAAATACCGTTATCTTGATTTACGGCGGGGTCGATTGGCTAACATTATCAAGAAGAAGCACAGCTATATTTTGGCAGTTCGTAATTGGATGGACAAAAACGGTTTTACCGAAATTATTACTCCGTTACTAACATCCACTTCTCCAGAAGGTGCTCGTGATTTTCTAATTCCTTCTCGTATTCACAAGGGTAAGTTTTTTGTTTTACCTCAAGCTCCTCAGCAATTCAAACAGCTTTTAATGGTCAGTGGTGTCGACCGCTATTTTCAAATTGCCCCCTGCGCTCGCGACGAAGATCCTCGAGCTGATCGACATGCTGGCGTGTTTTATCAAATTGATATTGAAATTAGTTTCCCTAGTATCGATATCATTTTTGATGTGGCCGAGAGACTAATGAGAGACACTATATCGGTGATTGCGCCCGACAAAAAGTTGACATCTTTTCCATTTCCTCGAATCACATATGCCGATTCTATGAATAAATATGGTTCCGATAAGCCAGACATTCGTTTTGGACTTGAGCTTCAAGATGTCTCTGAATTACTCAAAAACAAAACCGAGTTTAACGTCTTTAACAATGCGGAAGTTATCAAAACCATTGTAGTTACTGGCGGTGGTGAATTTAGCAAATCTCAGATAGACAAGTTAGAAGAATTAGCCAAAGAAAAAGGTGCCAAAGGTTTGGCTTATGCTAAGGTAACTTCGTCGGGTCTTGATATAGGGATATCTCGTTTTCTAACTCCAGATATCCAACAAAATATAATCGAATCTCTTAAGGCGGCTGTAGGTGATTTATTAATTTTTGTTGCCGACTCTCCTAACGTTGCCAACAAATCACTCGGTCATGTTCGAAATTATCTTGGAAATTTATTAAAACTAACTGATCCAAACATTTTATCTTTCGCCTGGATCACCGGTTTTCCCTTTTATGAGATAAATGACGAGGGTAAGCTTGACTTTGGTCACAATCCTTTCTCAATGCCGAAAGGCGGTATCGAGGCTTTGAATGCAGCTGACCCTTTATCTATCGAATCCTATCAATATGACCTCACTCTCAACGGTTTTGAATTAGCCTCCGGCAGTATTCGCAACCACGAGCCGGAAACCCTAGTTAAAGCCTTCGAAGTAATAGGTTATGGTCGTGATGAAGTTATCAAAAAATTTGGCGGTCTCTACAACGCTTTTCATTATGGTGCCCCGCCTCACGGTGGTTGGGCTATAGGTCTTGATCGGTTATTGATGTTGCTTTTAGACGAACCGAACATTAGAGATATCTACGCCTTTCCTCTTAATTCAAATGGAGTTGATGTGTTGATGAACGCTCCTAGTCAGGTCGACCAAAAACAATTGGATGATGTCGGTCTATCGATAAAAAATGAAAAAAATTTTGAAGAAAAATAAAGCCTTTAATTATCTTTGGCTTTACAGTTCACTGGTAATTATTTCTACCGCCATAATTATTTTGGTTCCCAAATTTGTTAAGTCAAAAAATATTTCTGCCAAAATACTTCCTATCATTTCGTATCAACACCCGGAAATCCCCTCAATCATCAGCGATAGTAGACCTGTTTTATCAGCTACTTCTTATATTTTAGTGGACACAGCCACCAACGATATTGTTATATCTCACAATCCTAACTCTCGAATTTATCCTGCCTCAATTACCAAATTGGCTACAGCTCTAACAGCTTTAAATATCTATCCACTTGATGAAGTTGTCTCCGTTGGTTCAACCTATTCTGAGGGCAAAGTTATGGAGCTTCAACCTGGCGAAAATATTACCGTTAGATCTTTGGTTACCGCTCTGTTGGTCTATTCAGCCAATGATGCTGCCTACAATTTGGCTCTCCACCATCGTGAGGGAATCCCGGGGTTTATTAAAGAAATGAATTTAATTTTTAGTAAATACAATCTATCAAATACTCACTTTACCAATTTTGATGGTATTCATTCACCCGATCATTATTCTACTGTTTATGACTTGTCTCAACTCGGTCGTTTGGCTATTAAAAACCCGATTATCAAAGATACCGTCAAGAATAAAAAAATTACTGTAGCCAATGTTAATGGCGATATAATCCATGATTTAGAATCGACTAATGAATTATTAGGAGTTATTCCCGAGATCGAAGGTCTCAAAACTGGCTGGACTCCTGAAGCCAAAGGTTTATTTATCGGGCTAATTAATTTAAATGGACACTATCTGATTAGTGTAGTCGCCAATTCCGACGATCGTTTTGTTGACACCACTAAACTAATCGAATGGGCCAAATCCTCAGTTGTCTGGAAACCATATTCGCTCTAATCTAATATTTCTTCAGCAATTTTTTCTATCGGTATTTCTGCATCAATAACCTTGTCTACCAACCCAGCTTCAAAAATTTCCCTCTGATATTCCACCATTCCTTCAAGCCATTGGCTCACATCAGGATATTTTTCCCTCTCAACTCTTATTTTGTTTCGTTCCAGTAATTTATCCAAGTTTAAATTTAACTGCATTATTTTAAACCCTTTCTTTCTCGCATTTCTCAGTTGTTCTAGATCGAAAAAATATGTATTGGTAAAAAAAATTATTTCTTTTTTATTTAAAATATCATTAATGATTTTTGGTGCCAAAATATCATTTTTTAAATGAAAATTATCAGGATACACGCCATTGTTAGCTATCGTCATCTCCTCATCAATTTCCGATACAAGTAAATCGTATTAACTTCGTAGATATCGGATTACAGTAGTTTTTCCGGCATTTGAGGCCCCGATTACAATTATTTTCATTTTATCCATTTATCTGTCACCGCCGGGACATAAGCGACAAAGTTACCATCACCCTCAAAAACATAAATTGGTTGCAGATAATTAGTTAAACTCACCGGCTCAAAGTAAGCCAAGTACATCTGTCGAATAGTAACGTCATTTTTTTCAATATCAGATGCCGGCCAATAATTACCAATTTTAAGGTCATTCCATGCTTGTTCGGCAGTTTTAATTGGGTAAGTTGAAAATATTTCTCGATCGACGTTGGTGTATTTATAATTTACTTCAACTATCCGCCTGCCTTCAGTCTGCGAGCCGGTGACTAGCACCATTACCGAAGCACTATTTACATCTGAAGATACTAATTTTAATTCGTCAGTCAAGGTTTTTCGGAAAAAATCAACTCGAATAATGTTCGCCTCCGATAAAGATGACACTGATTTCAATCCATCAAAACTAATTTTCCAATAACTAACTTTCTTCTCGCCGTCTGCCAAGTCCGCCGGATATTTATTTGCGCCTGCCAAAAATCCTTTGGCCGCATTTATCGCTTCATCTTTTGATGGCATTTTTTCTGGGTTTAGCAGCAGTTGGTCGTTTTCATATGGATATTTCATTACATAACTGCCATCAAGAACATTCATAGTCAGTGTTTGATTCAAAGTATCGTTCTTAAATTCATAAATGCCATAACGGACTTCTTTTGGCTTGTTAACAAAACCCAAATCTTTGGCTGTTACAGTATCCTGATCAAGGGCGAGAAATGTATTGTCTGGTCTGGTTATTAAATAGACCTTGGCCTGGTCATTAAATTTAGGGAAAGTATCGCTCGGTAGTTCAGATACAAAATTTTTCTTAGTAAATTTTTTATCAGGAAATACAGTTTTGGGCAAAATGCCGAATTTTACATCCGGAGCTATATAGGGCGGATGTGCCTTAAGATAGGCTGCAATCCCGGCAGCGATCAACATATAAGTTAATGTAAAAACTCCTATTCCCACTCCGCCATATTTAATTATCTTTCGGCTGACATAGGCCGTATACGTTAAGGTCATAAATTATTTTACAGCAAATTTGTTAAACTACTATTATATGCCGACACCTGCCCGTACCAGAATTGCTCCCTCACCAACCGGTGAATATCATATCGGCCATTTACGCACTTGTCTTTATGACTATGCTCTTGCTCGTCAAACCGGCGGTCAATTTGTAATCCGCATTGAAGATACCGATAGAAAACGTTTTGTTGAGGGTGCTGCTCAAAGAATACTTGATGTTATTCATGATTATGGCATCAATTGGGACGAAGGCCCAGATATTGGTGGTCCTCATGCACCATACGTTCAGTCCGAACGATTAGATACATATCAGCCGATTATTCAGCAGCTTATTGATAGTGGGCATGCATATTATTGTTTTTGTACCGAAGAAAGACTGACGCAAATGCGCACCGTTCAGAAAGCCTCAAAACAACTTCCTCGTTACGACCGGCATTGTCTTTCATTGTCTCCCGAAGAAATCAAGCAAAATATTGCGAAAAACATACCTTATGTTGTTCGGATGAAAGTTCCCGATAATGAAACCGTCGAGTTTAATGATCTGATTCGTGGGCCAATAAAATTCAACACCTCAGAAATTGACGATCAAGTTCTTATCAAATCAAACGGCATCCCGACTTATCATTTTGCTGTTGTAGTTGATGATTATCTGATGAAGATAACCCACATTTTTCGAGGTGAAGAATGGATTACTTCAACTCCGAAGCAAATATTACTTTATCGTTTTTTAGGTTGGGACGTACCGCTTTTTGCTCATTTAACTGTTCTTCTGGATCCGGGTGGCCACAAAAAAATGTCCAAAAGAAATGGCTCTGTGTCTGCCCGGGCTTTTTTGGAAGACGGCTATCTTCCCGACGCCATGCTCAACTTTTTGATGTTACTTGGTTGGAATCCTGGTACCAACAAGGAAATATTTAGCATCGACGAGTTTGTCAAAGAATTCAGTCTCGATCATTTACACAAAAAATCACCCGTTTTTGATAGGAAAAAATTGGATTATTTTAATGGTCTTTATATTCGCAAATTAAATGATGAAAAATTATTTGAATATTTTAAAAAATTTTTACCCAATGCAAAAGATGAACAAATTAAAATATTAGTCCCTGTTCTCAAAGAAAGAATCGTTAAATTTTCTGATCTAAAAGATACATTGAAATTTTTATTTGAAGACGTTGTTTATGATAAAGAATTGTTACTTAAAAAGGGGACTACTGTTGAAATTGCCCGAAACATGCTGTTGGAGTCTAAAAAAGTATTAGCGGACTTTACCGATATTCAAGACAAATTATTTAAATTAATTGCTGACAATGGTTGGGATAAGGGCGAGTTTTTTATGGTTTTTAGAGTTGCCATTTGTGGCACGGTCTTTACCCCGCCGGTAGTTGATTGTTTACCGGCATTAGGTCAGGAAAATACGTTTCGCAAATTTGACATTGCCCTGAATTTGCTAAAATAAAACGTGTTTTGGTTATTAATATTCTTATTTTTATTTTCTCATTATTCATCAGCAGCCCCAGTTGTAGTTATAAACACTATTGCTCCTGAGGCTTTGCTTGGTTCAGAATTCGATGTAAATTTTACTGTCTCAAACTCTGAAATTGGCACCACTTATTACTATAAAGCCTTTGGCGGAGTCGGAACCAGCAACGCTGACATTCACACTATGAATGGTGTTAATGAATTGAATTACACCAGTTCATGGGCATCTTTTCCATTTTTAACAATTGGAGACAGTGGTGTCTATACTGGTACAGTTAAAGCCAAGGCAGTCGGTTATCCCGGAACTTATAACGTCAAGATAAGACTTCAAAACTCGTCCGATAGCGAGCCAAAGACTATTATTATTTCGCCGGTTCCCACCCCCACACCTACCAACACGCCAACTCCTACCAACACTCCGCTTCCGACCAATACACCAGCCCCAACCAATATTCCCACTTCACCTCCCACCGCCACTAGTACACCTCGTCCAAGTGCCACTCCGATTCCCTCTCCGGTGATTGAAGAAATTGATACCTCGGCTATGTTGACACCGGTCATTGAGCCAACCATGGCAATTTATGAAAACCCCTCTACTTCTCCCGACAACACCTTAGGAATTACTGATTTAATCAAGCCGACTAGCAAAGTTGCTGCTGCCAGTTCTTTTTCAATTTCTCCGACTGTAGTTTCAACTACCTTTATTATTATTGGAGCTTTGTTGCTTTTTGTCCCCATAATTATATTAAAATTAAAAAAATGAAATATTCAAAATTTATTCCGGCGCTAGTTTGGATGGTTGTAATATTTTATTTTTCTTCTCGTCAGACGACTGGCATTGGCACCGATGCTACTGACCGATTTCTAATACTCAAATCATTCCATCTTATTGAGTATGCCACTTTAGCCATTCTCTTGTTTTATAGATTTCTTAGATACAAACCAGTTGTTTTGGTAGCATATTTATACGCCATCTCAGACGAAATTCATCAATATTTTGTTCCAGGACGCACTAGTAAATTTACTGACACCTTAATTGATTTGCTGGGTATCCTCATCGGTCTATTGGTTATTCGGACACTAATGCTAAAGTATCCCAAAGTACGGTAATTTTTAATCGGTTCTTAATCAATGATTTTGTATTATTTGGTGTGAATTCAAATTATATATTTCACATCGAAGTTAGCCTCTTAATATTTTGGCTAATTATTGCTCTTCAGCTATTAGTTGAGATCAAGTACTTTCCTTAGTTCTCCTTTTCAAATAATTCAGTTTAGCCTATACTGAATTGTGTCAAACTTTTGGAAACTACTTTTCGTGCCACATGAGCACAATAATCATCGGGCTCAAATTCTTCGGCCGACATTTATCGGCGTTTTTATAGCGCTCTATATATTAAATCAGTCGATTATCAAATCATTAACTATCGCACGGCCAGGAGTCTTGGGGTATTCTTCAGAAATTACTGTCCAAAAAGTTCTGGACATGACCAATATTGAACGACAGCGCGCCGGAAAACCGTTATTGAAATACAATGCCGTCTTATCTCGTTCTGCGACTGACAAAGCCAATGATATGTTTTTCCAAAACTATTGGGCTCACAATTCTCCAAATGGAACTACTCCTTGGGATTTTTTCAAAAAAGAGGGTTATAAGTATTCAATTGCCGGCGAGAATTTAGCCAAAGATTTTTATGATACCGATTCATTAATGAAAGCTTGGATGAATTCACCTACACATCGGGCAAATATTGTTAACCAAAAATATCAGGAAATTGGTATCGGGGTTGTTAATGGTGTCTTAAATGGTGTCAAAACTACTCTGGTTGTCCAACACTTTGCTTCTCCCACCAGTGGTGTCGTCCAAAGTTCGACCGACTCTTTACCGGAACTTGTGGTTAGTTCTGTCCAAAACTCAGTTCCGTTAATTAGTCCTTTGCAGATTAGCCAAGTAATTGGGTCGATCATATTTATTATTTTAATTAGTGCTTTGGCCATTGATGCTTACGTTACCTACAAAAACAAAACCCATCGGCTGACCGGTTCTTCAGTCGGCCATATTGGTTTTATCGCGATTGTCTTTATTTTATTAATTGCCACCCGAGGCGGTACAATTTTTTAATATGAAGCTAAAGTTCGAATATATTTCGTTAATCTTACTTTTCACTTTTGGGTTTATATTTTATATATTCTTTTCCCACAACAGTCATTATCAACGCAATGTTATTTATGTCACCTCAGTATTTTATTTTCTTTGGAGTCTTTATCACCATTATCAAAAAGGTGATTTTCACACCTCAATTATTATCGAATATTTGGTATTTATTTTACTGGGAGTTATTGTTTTAAGTTCAACTTTGTTTTAGGTATCAACCGAACTGCTGGGCTTGTTTCTATTGATGGCGGAGTTTCAGTAGGTTTAATTCCCTCCGGGTGCAAAATCCTAGCTAATTTTTCAATTTCCTTTCTATTTTCTTCAATCGAAAATCTGGGTGTTTTAGTTTTTTTTAATAAGTGGTCAAGTCCAATCATAATAAATTATATCAAAACCCTTATTCTGGCAGCATTATTGCTGTTAACAACTTGTTTTCGTCAATATTTTCCCGCAACCATTTTTGTACTTTAGAAAAGTTTATTTTTTTTGCTACCGCAATTGTTTCCTTCGGGCTCATAATTTTTTCATTTTTATATAGATCCCAAGATAGCATATCGGAAATTTTGTTAGGTGAGCTATAGGTCATTAGAGTGTTAAGGTCCATAAATTTTGATGCCCGTAACCGTCTCGTCTCATCAATTGGGTTATTAATAATATCCATCAGAATTGATTTTGATTCGGCAATCGCTTTTTCAACATTATTTGTGCCGGTAGTTAGCCACATTTCTACGTGAGAGTGCCTCGGGTAACTCCAGTAATAACTTCCAATTCGGTAGACTAGCCCCAATTCCTGTCTGATTCTTTGAAACAACATCGAATTTGAGCTTGATCCCAACAAATAGTTTAGCTGGTTTATACCAAATCTACTTGTTAAGTTTAGTTTTTTAATCGGCGGCAGTTGCCAAATAAGTCGAACAGAAGTCTGATCAACTTTTGTTTTATATTCAAAATAGCCAAAATTCGGCTTCCAGTTATTGACATCGACTTCTTTTTTCATTGGTATCTTATTATCTTTTGGAATAATCTGATGTAGAATTTCAGTCAGTTCTTTTACCTTGAAATTTCCGGATATTCCCCAGCAGATGTTCGATGGTCTAAAATGTTTTTTGTATATTTTTAACAAGTCCTCTCTTTTAACTTTAGACAAACTTTTTTTATTCCCCAGAGTTTCGTTGGCCAGATTACTGTTTACTCCAGCCAATCTTTTACCGATTTCTTGGCTAAATCTGTTATGAGGGTTATCCCAATAATCATTGTACTCCTGTTCGACAATAGTCAATTCGTTGTTGATGTTATCAAAACTAATCGGGCTATCAAACAATAATTCCCCAAACAAACTCAACGCCTCCTTGATATATATATCCGGAAAATTTATCCAAAATGCCATCTCCCCGGAAGATGTCCACCCACCACAACTTATACCGAATTCTTCTTTATAGGCAGATAACTCTTGGTTATTTTTACAACTTTTAGTACTCGACAATATTAAATGTTCAAGCAAATGAAAATACCCGCTTTGTTTTTTTGTTTCATACCAGGAGCCAGCCCGGACATACACCTGCACTGCCACCATTCTGATTTGTTTTATCTGATAGGCAGCAATCTTACTGCCATTAATTTCGAATTTATTTATTTTCATTTTGCCATGCCTTAATTTTTTTCGGATCTCCACTTAGCAATACTTTGGGTACTTTTTTACCATTATACTCTTCTGGTCTGGTATATTGAGGAAATTCAATATATCCGGACATACTGTGGCTTTCGACCTCGGATGATGCATCTTTTCCCAATACCCCGGGCAGCAGACGACTGATACTGTCTATCATTACCATTGCCGGTATTTCTCCTCCGGTTAAGACATAGTCTCCAATCGAAATTTCTTCGTCTACTAATTCATTAACTCTTTGATCAAAACCTTCATAATGTCCACAAATAATTATTAGATTTTTATATTGACTTAATCTTTTAACATCATCTTGTGACATTCTTTTTCCTCTGGCAGATGTCAAAATAACTCTTGCACCGTTAGTCTTAATGTCTTTTAGTGCTCTATCAATCACGTCAACCCGAATTAACATGCCTACTCCGCCGCCATACGGTTTGTCGTCCACCGCTCCATAACTATTCCACGCCCACTTCCTTAGGTCATGAGTTCTAATTTCCACAATTGCTTTGTCAACAGCTTTTTTAATCATACTTTCACCAAAAGGTGACTCAAACATTTTTGGAAATAG
>Ga0172375_10007862_pt1 | contig 14512 bp, 15 predicted proteins | sample LakKiv1m_FD_114537 | JGI IMG/M metagenome (GOLD analysis project Ga0172375, IMG submission 114537) | Freshwater microbial communities from Kabuno Bay, South-Kivu, Congo - kab_092012_11.1m | ecosystem: Environmental > Aquatic > Freshwater > Lake | place: Democratic Republic of the Congo... | reverse complement strand
TAAAGTTTGGCAGCCTGAGTAATTTTGTAACGCATAGATACTGGATACTAGATTCTGGATTCTAGATGCTGGATGAGGAAACGCAGAGTGCATAGGGTAAAGCATTTATTTATTGCCATTAAGCCATTCGTGGTGTGAGGATTGAAAAATTAAAAAATTAATAATCGCATTAGCCTGTTTTTGATTTACCTAGAACAGCTTTTAAGCTGTTTTTTTGAATATACAAGAAAACCCGCATTTAATCGCAATGGCACGCTGATGACACTGATGTAACCCCATAGGGGCAGGCTGATTTACACTGAATTTTTAGCCAAGTTCCCTACGATATATGTCACTAAGTGGTTAGTGACAGCCAAGGAAATGTTCAATGCTCAATGTAAAATTAAAGACATCCTAACACAGAGCAACACAGAGAATCCACAGAGTACCACAGAGATTTCTTTAATATAGCACTAGTCCCGAAGGGATGTATACACAGAATGGTGAATTACTAATTTTGATTTTATTACTAACCCCGTAGGGGTGAAATGCCTGCCTGCCGGTAGGCAGGTCGATAGATATAAATGCCAATCAAATTAATTAAAACCCCTTTAGGGGTGATATATACAGCTAAAATATTTTAACCACAAAGTATCCCAAGGATTTCTCGCAAAGACCGCAAAGACTTTTTTAATCGCAATGGCACGTGGATGACACTGATGTAACCTAATAGGGGCAGGCTGATTTACACTGAATTTTTAGCCAAGTTCCCTACGATATATGTCACTAAGTGGTTAGTGACAGCCAAGGAAATGTTCAATGCACAATGTTAAATTAAAGACATTTTACCACAGATAACACTCCCATAGGGATGGCTATGCCAAGATTAACATAGATTTATTGCAAAACACGATAATGTTTAATTAACCCCGTTGGGGTGGAATACCTGCCTGCCGGTAGGCAGGTTTATAGACATAAATGCCAATCGAATTAATTAGAACCCCTTTAGGGGTGATATATGCTTTTAATTTACAATTTACAATTTATAATTAAAGACATTCTACCACAGAACAACACAGAGAAGAGTGGAACAGGCAAGCCGTGTTCCCTATGATATATGTCACTAAGTGGTTAGTGACAGCCTAAGAAATAATAAATCCTTAAAATAAGAGCCGCTCCGATGAAGCGGGGCAGCTCTTTAGATTGCAGTTATACAGAGAGTGTGTTTGAATAATGTATAACATTTCCATCTGCATCCGTTGTTAAGAAAACGGAGAATGCTTTTTGTGACTGGTACTTTGCAAATATCAATTCATCATTACCGATTAACGGCGCATTAAATGTTAATGGATTTGACAATGATAATGACTGCACAGGTGAACCTGCTGAAATCAATTTGAATGGTTCAACGGTTTCATCCAAAGCATCATTAAGAAAAAGGACAGTGAACATCTGTACATTTATCTCAATTGCAGGATCAATGTAATTATTATCGCCTATTGAATTAAGATTTATTTCTATTCCTGCTGATGAAATAGTATTTGAAGATACAGAGACAGGAAAACCAGCATCAGGAACAAGCTTAACCAGATTTGTTAAGTCTGCCGGAAGCACATTTATATAATTAGACTTAATAAGGAAGTTATGAGTACTTTGCCCTGAAGGCGATTTTACTGCCCAAATATCCTTAAGCTTTTGATTTTTGTTTATTGCCTGAGCAAGTTTAGCTGAGAGAGCAAACTTTGCACGGCGTGCAAGTGAATCAGGGTCATTAGGAATATTGAATGATGAAGGTTTCATACCGACAACATTTTTACCATTTACTTCGCGGAATACAATATCGCCCAGGGCACCGCTTATTTTGCCGAGGACCTGTTTTTTTAACTTAGCCATTTTTTTATCCTTTTAAAGATTACTTATAAAATTCATTAGTTCATTTAAGCACCAAGCACATAAAGTTTAACACAAGGCTAACCCACCCTGTTTCCCTCCCTTTCTATAATGGAGGGAGTTTTAATATCGGGGGTGCGCGGGGTTTAAGAAGTGAAGGAATATCAGGATCATCAGTAATAAGATTTACCTGATCCAGGGAGCTTTTATTTTTATTTGATTCTGCATTAGAACCAGTTAGAGAGCAAATAGGAAGTACATAGGGAACAAGCCGCAAAAGTTTTTGGTCCACTCTGTTGATGTGTTTTGTAAAATTTAGATAATGCATTTCAGCTCCAATTGAAATATTAAAAGATTGAAAGACGATAAACGGGAGACTTAAACGAGAAACGTGAAATGGAAAACAATTAGAATTAATATTATCAGTTTCTTATCTTCAATTACTTTAAAAAAAAGGGTTTTTCCAATTAATTATTTTTAGTATCTCACGGCAAAATGGAGGTTTTTAAAGTAATTAATAATAAAACAGGAGGATTTTAATGTTATTGAGTCCCTTAAATGAAAATCAAAGTCCCCAGATTCAACCAATCAATTCTGATAAAGTTAAGCCTGATCCAACAGGTGGAATATTAGGAGGTAAAGAATTATCAGAAAGTGAAGATGAGCCTGCACCCGAATGTATGGGGGAGGAATTTGCGAGTCGTGAAGAAGTTTTAGAGGCAATTGCAGAAGCATACAAGCGAACGAAAAATCTGCAGATTATACTATTAAATTTTACAGGGAAGAAGATAATAGAGGAGATGGGGAAAAAGGCTGATGAAAGATTAACCGCTGAAGACTTTGTATCCGAAGCAATTTACAGAATAACTATTGGTAAGCGTAAATGGTATAAAAGCAAAGTTGAGAAGATAGAAAACCTGATCCTTATGGTAATTGTAAGCCTTATCAGAATAGAAGGGGCTAAAAGACCCGATGAGGATAATCCATTGTATAATGAAATTGAGGCTGGAATTGAATCTGTTAAGAAAAAAGCGAAGCCAAGAATTATTCCGCTTTATAAAGAGTTTGATAAAAAGGAAGACAGTTACAACAGCATAGCGGAAACTGAAAGTACAAAGAACAACAACAAAGACAAGTATGAATCTGCATTTGATTTTGAATCAAAAGGATTTGAAGATTACATAGAAGAAATTGAAAAAGCATTAGATGATGATGAAATTGCATTTTATGTTTTTCAGGCGAGATTAAATGGCATAAAATCTAATATAGATATTGCGATTGATTTAGGAGTAGATGTAAAAAAAGTTGAAAATGCACTTAAGCGGATAAAAAGAATTTTATTAAAAATTACTGAAAACAACTAACTAAAAACAACTACTAAACAGAACTAAAAATTGACAGCAGCCATTTAAATACTAATGGATACTAAATGCTGCCAGGAGGAGAGAATGACCGAACGAGATAAAAATTTTATCGAACTGTATTTTGAAGCAGTCGATGAAAATATCGATGAAGTCATAAGAGATCTAAAAAACTCAGGCATAGACCCTGAAGAATCAGAGCAGAGGATAATGCAGATGATAAGGGAGCAAAGAGCAGAATTAAAAATTGAGAGAGGAAAAAATTTAAAGGCACGTGTTATCGGCTTAATAAAAAAAAGAGATGAATTTGAGATAGACCCGAAGGAAGAAAGACATTTAGCAATTGCTGCCCGAAAGCTGAATGCACTTGATAAGGAAGATATCGAGACTATAAAAAAGGATTCCTTGCTGCTTAAGGATATTGGTAAACTTATTGACAGTGATACTGATGACACCGGAAAAACAAGCTGACAGGCTTATTGATGAGTACTGCATTAAGGGACCCAGAGATTTAAATGTAGAAGAAATCGCCAATGCAGAAAATCTTTTTGTTATAGAGAGACCCTTAAAAAATTTTATTGGGATGATTAATTATGAACATAATTACGGGCTGATTACTGTAAGTTCGCACTTAACATCAGAGACGCAAAAGACATTTACAATAACACACGAGATGGGGCACTATTTTAATGAAAGATTTAAATCGGAACATCTGCGCGGCTGCAAAAAAGATGATCTAATAAGTTATAAATCTAAAAAGCATAATGAGGATAATGCAAATATTTTTGCAGCAGAATTTTTAATGTATAAACCGTGGTTCCTGGATTTTACCAAAAATAAAGATATGAGCATTGAGCTGATTAAGGAGACAGCCAATCATTTTAAGGTTTCGCTTACTGCGGCGGCTATCAGGTTTTTGGAAATTGGACAGTACCCTGCGGCGGTTATATTCTGCACAAACAAAAAAGTGCAATGGTTTTCGGCACACAAATTATTTCCATTAAAGTTTATGAGTAAAGATCTGAATGTGCCGGCTGAATCACTAACGGACAAACTTTTTAACGGTAAGCATACGATAACGGAGAAGAGATTGGTAAGGGGTAAGGCATGGTTCGGTGCTGATCTTAAATGCGGTGCAGGGACATATTTATATGAGCAGTGTATTTCGATGCCGAATTATAATTCAGTTTTAGTCTTACTTACGCCGAGTGAATTCATTTAAGCGCAAAGGGATAAGCGCAGAGCGTAAGAAAGTCATTTGTTGTCATTGAGTCATTCATTGTAGAGGCGGGGCTTGCCCTGACCATTGTCTTTTATGTAGCGCATGTATCCTTACCTGCTTTTTATGTAACATAACACAATAGCACGCTGATGTTCTTTAAACTTACACTGATGGAACTAATTAACGCTGAATAATCCTAAATGTGAAAATGATAAATGATTATGTGGCACCATCTAAATACGTAAGACTCACAATTAACTACTAATGTTCACCATACAATAATATGTACTTTTATATGTATTTATTTTATGTTAGATTAAAGGTATGAGTAATTTTGATTGGGATGAAAAGAAGAATATTGAGAACCAGTTAAAGCATAATGTTTCTTTTGAAGTGGCCCAGTTAGCCTTTTGGGATAGAAATAGAATTATTGCTAGAGATTTAGAACATAGTGAAATTGAAGAGAGGTATTATTGTTTCGGAAAGTGCAGTGCAGGTATTATAACAGTTAGATTTACATACAGAGAAAAGAAAATTAGAATAATCGGTGCCGGTTATTGGAGAAAAGGAAAAAAGATTTATGAAAAAGAAAACAAGTAAAATAATCAAAACTCAAAACTCAAAACTCAAAAGAACCAAATTAAATGTTATCAAGGAAAGCCAGGTTGAATATCGGCCCGATAAAGATAGGATTAAGAAACCTTTATATACGAATGAGCAAATTGGAAAGATAAATATTGTAAAAGACTTCCTGCCTGCTCCGGAAGAATTGGTTTTAAAAGATACCAACATTAAAGTGACTTTAAATCTTAGTAAAACGAGCGTTGATTTTTTTAAGGCACTAGCGGAAAAGAATAAAAGTCAATATCAAAAAGTAATAAGAAATTTACTCGACAGATATACACAAAACTTTACAGGACAATTTTAGGAATAATTCCTTCCACAGAATACCACAGAGGTGCAGAATGCGGAGTAATGGAGTTTTGGAATTATGCAATTAGTATTTTTGTATAACAGCTTTCCAAAGCTGATTAAAAACATATTACCACAAAGAATTCACACAGAGGTGCATTACAATATTTTGTTTTAACCCCAGAGGGGTGGAATGTCGATAGACATAGATACCAATCAAATTAATTAAAACCCCTTTAGGGGTGATATATACAGCTAAAATATTTTAACCACAAAGTACCCCAAGGATTTCTCGCAAAGACCACAGAGGAGGTAAATGTTCAATGTTCAATTAACCCCAGAGGGGTGGAATGTTTTTAGACATAAATGCCAATCAAATTAATTAGAACCCCTTTAGGGGTGATATATGCATCTAATACATTTTAACCACAGATTTACACAGGGAATTTTTTAAGCGCAATAGGACACAAAGATAAGTTTTTAATGCTCAATGTTCAGTGTTCAATTTACAATTTTCAATCTATAATTTACAATTAAAGACATTCTACCATAAAGTAACGCAGGGAAAAGACGGAACAGGCAAGCCGTGTTCCCTACAACAAATGTCACGAATTGGTTTCCCGAAGTATCGGGACAGGCTGTGACAGCCCTGGAAGGTTTACTTTGGATGAATTTTAATATTTGAACAGAAAACACTAAATTTGATTTGTAATTGATATTTTTATTTATTGCTTTATCCGGGGGGACAATTCTTTTGCCTCCTCCTAAAAAATAAAACAAACATTTTAACGATTTAATAAAACCTTTAATGCTGGATAACATTTCAATAATATTAGTAATAAAAAATCTCTTTGATTTCCAATTAAACGAACTCTTCGTGCAGGTTTCCAATCTGCTGAATAAGGAAACTAAACCAATTTATGCTGAACCAAGACACTGAAATATTTCTTAGTTTGGTAATTGAAAAAAATTGGATTTATACCCGCATTATGTTTTGGAGGCGGATTAAATTTACTGTTGAAATATAGAAGTAAAATTTTTTAATAATTTAAAATATTTAGGGAAAAAATGGAAAAGATTTATTCGAAAATACAACCAAATTTGATTTTGCATTTGATCTACAGATTAAATGATGTTGATGGGAGGACTAATATTGCACCTGTTGAAGAATTTTTACAACTGGCAAGCATCAAAATGAAAAAGGGACAGACATTTAAACCACATAAACATATTTTGCTTGAAAAGAGTACTAACATTGCACAAGAAAGCTGGATAGTAATTAAGGGTAGTGTGAAATGTATTTTTTACGATCTTGATGATACCATAATAGCGGAACCTATCTTATATCCAGGCGACTGTTCTATGACCTTTAGAGGTGGACATAATTATTTAATTATGGAAGATGATACAATAGTTTATGAGTATAAAACCGGCCCTTATTTAGGGCAGGAAATGGATAAAGTTTTTATTGAAAATAAGGAAGAACAATAGATGACCAAAAAAGCATTTATCACTGGCATCGGTGGACAGGATGGCAGTTACTTGACAGAATACTTGTTAAATTTAGGTTATAAAGTGTTTGGAATTGTCAGAAGAAATTCTACCCCAGAACATCAACAAAGTAGGATTGATTTTATAAGAGAGAATTTAGAAGTCCATTATGGTGACTTAAGCGACACATCTGGACTGGAAAGATTGTTAACAAAAATAAAACCAGATGAAGTTTATAACCTAGCGGCACAAAGTCACGTTAGAATTAGTTACGACATTCCCCAATACACTACCCAGACGAATGCACTAGGTGCTTTAAATATGCTTGAAGCATTTAAAAATTCCTGCCCAGAATCAAAATATTATCAAGCAAGTTCATCTGAGATGTTTGGAAGTTCGGTAGACCTAGATGGTTTTCAAAGAGAAACTACACCATTTAACCCCGTAAGTCCATATGGTTGTTCAAAGGTTTTTGCATATAATATAACACGTAATTATAGGAATTCATATAAATTGCATGCAGTTAATGGTATCTTATTCAATCATGAATCACCAAGACGCGCGAGTAATTTTGTAACTAATAAAGTTATAAAAGGTGCTGTATTAATTAAAAAAGGGCTAATGAAAAAACTAGAACTTGGAAATATGGATTCTTATAGAGATTGGGGTCATTCAAAAGACTATGTAAGAGCAATGCATCTTATCATAAATCATAAAGTTCCAGATGATTTTGTAGTAGCTACTGGGCAAACGTACTCAGTTAGAGATTTAACCGAATATATTTTTACTAGACTTGATTTAGATTATAAAGAATTTGTTGTGCAAAATCCAAAATATTTGCGGCCTGAAGAATTACCATATTTAAAGGGTGATAGTAATAAATTGAGAAGTACATTTGATTGGAAACCAGAGTATACATTTCATTCGATGCTTGATGAGATGTTAGAATTTCAATTAGAAAGTATAAAATAATAAAATATGAATAATAACATTTTTTTTGATCTCAAAGATCTTAAGGCTTTAGGTAAGAATGTAACCATTGGAAAAACGGTTAGAATCCGATATCCTGAATTAGTTGAAATAGGCGATAATATAATTATTGATGACTTTACATATATATCAACATCCCTAAAATTAAATTCGTATGTACATATATCATCAGGATGCAAAATAATCGGAGGTAAGGAATCATACGTTGAATTAAATGAATTCTCCACCCTATCGCCAGGGGTTGTTCTTGCTGCAGGAAGTGATGATTACCGATCTGGAATTGCAACTCCATTAGTCCCTGATGTATTTAAAGGAAATGTTGAACATGGTAAAATTTTGCTTGGAAAACATTGTATAGTCGGATCAAATTCTGTTGTGCTGCCAAACGTTAAGTTTAATGAAGGTTCCAGCGTTGGAGCCTTATCATTAGTAAATAGAGATTTGGAAGCATGGAAATTGTACGCTGGGATACCAGCAAAATTTATAGGTGAAAGGGATAGAAATAATATCACAATACTTGAAAATGAATTTAAAAAGAGATTAAGAAATGAACCATAAATTTATACCACAAATGGAGCCATGGTTTGGTGCTGAAGAGAAACTTGCACTCAATCTATACATGGATGAAGGTGGTTGGATAACCGAATTTAAACGTACAGCAATATTTGAAGAAATGATTGCAGAGTTTACAGGTGCGAAACATTGCATTGTTACAAATAACGGTACTATAAGTTTAACATTGGCAGCTTTTGCTGCAGGTATAGTTGCAGACGACGAAGTAATTGTTCCAAACTACACACAAATTGCAACACCCAACTCTGTAAAAATGTTTGGAGCAATACCTGTTTTTGTTGACGTTGAACCTGAAACATTATGCTTGGATATTAATATTGTTAGAAAAGCTATTACGACTAAGACAAAAGCTATCATGTTGGTAACCGCAAATGGGCGATATCCTAAATCAGGTATCGGCGAATTTATAAGACTTTGCAAAGACCATAATCTTAGTTTAATAGAAGACACAGCTCAATCTTTGGGTTCCTTTTATCCCGATGGCAGACATCAAGGAACCGTGGGTTTGATTGGCAGTTTTTCTTTTTCTGCACCAAAAGTGATCTCTACTGGGCAAGGTGGCGCTTTGATAACGAACGATGATAATCTTGCTGCCAAAATAAGGAAACTTAAAGATTTTGGGAGAACCGCAGGTGGGTTAGACATACATGATACTATAGGATATAATTTTAAGTTCACCGAATTACAGGCAGTAATTGGTATTGAACAGATGAAAAAACTAAAGTGGCGGATTGAAAGAAAAAAAGATATATTAAAATTATATGAAAAAGAATTAGAAGATATTACAGAAATTAAATTTTTTGAACAGGATTTGATAAATACAACGCCATGGTTTATTGATATTTTAGCTAATAATAGGGATGAATTAATTAATTTTTTAAAAGAGAATAAAATTGGCTCAAGAATTATGTACCCGCCAATCAACAAACAAAAAGCATATCAAGTAGGGGGTACGCATCCTATTTCTAATCTTGTGGGCGAAAAAGGCCTCTGGTTACCATCTGGAAGTCAATTGAACGATGATGAAATAATTTTTATTTGTTCAAAAATAAAAAAATTCTATTCGTTATAAATTATGATTTTCAATTCTGTTGCATTTCTAATATTCTTCCCCTTGGTTTTCTTTGTGTATTGGTTTGGACTATGCAAAAAAAGAAAGCTACAAAATATATTTTTACTTCTGGCTAGTTATATTTTTTATGGTTGGTGGGACTGGAGGTTCTTATCACTAATTATTTTCAGTTCATTGGTAGACTATTTTGTAGGTTTGAGATTAAGTAGCACTGAAAGTCAAGATAAAAGAAAATTGCTACTTTACTTAAGTCTTTTTTGCAATTTGGGGATGTTAGGTATATTTAAATATTATAATTTTTTTATTGATACTCTAATCCAAGTTTTTAGCCATATCGGTATTAATCTTCATGTAACTACATTATCAATTATTTTACCGGTCGGAATTAGTTTTTACACATTTCAAACACTTATTTATACTGTTGACATATATAGAAGACAGTTGGAGCCTACAAAATCATTAGTCGATTTTTTGGCCTTCGTAAGCTTTTTTCCGCAGCTCGTTGCTGGACCAATAGAACGAGCTAAACATTTGCTGCCACAGTTTGCAAATGCAAGAATATTTGATTATCAAATAGCAGTTGATGGAACTAAGCAAATTATATGGGGGTTTTTTAAAAAAATTGTAATCGCAGATAATTTAGCAGCAAGCGTAGATTATATTTATAGCAATCATACTTCAATGTCAGGTTCGATGTTAGCCTATGGTACAATCCTATTTGCTTTCCAAATATATTCTGATTTTTCTGGTTATTCAGATATAGCAATAGGACTTGGTAAGCTACTAGGCTTTGATTTAATGAATAATTTTTCAATGCCTTATTTTTCTAGAAATATTATTGAATTTTGGAGACGATGGCACATTTCACTATCAACGTGGTTTAGAGACTACGTTTATATTCCTTTGGGTGGAAGCAAAGTTACCAAAGGGAGACAATATTTAAATAGTTTTATTACATTTTTAGTAAGTGGTCTATGGCACGGTGCCAACTGGACATATGTAATATGGGGGGGGCTACATGGTTTTTATTACATATTTTACGCAATATTGGGAGTAGAGAAAAATCCTTCTGAGACTATTTTCAAAAAATTTACTTCTAAGTTAAAAGAAACCATTTTAATTTTAACTAATTTTCTCCTTGTTAGCTTTGCTTGGATATTTTTTAGATCCGATAATCTTGACCAGGCTATAAGCATTATTGCAAAAATATTTTCTTCATCTATTTATTATCCAGTTTCGAGTCAAAAAGCCTATTTGCCTATTTTAATATTATTTATTCTTGTAGAGTGGTTGCAACGTAAGAAAGAACATGTTCTTAAATTAGATCAGATACCTTATTATCTGAGATATCCGATATACATAATTACTGTTTTATTTATTTTGGTTTTTATGGCTGGTTCAGATAAGTCATTTATATATTTCCAATTTTGAATTTTGTAATACACAATGCGCAAATATCTACAAAAACTATTTTTATTATTATTTCTTTCGTGGATTTTAAATGTTATAATCGGATTATATATTGAAAGTAAAAATACTTCAAAGGTTTGGCAAGATTTCTATAATCAAGACTCTATAGAAATTTTTATAACTGGCTCTTCACATGCAGCATTTGGAATAAACCCCTGTATTATTGACAGTCTTACTGATCTAAATTCATTTAATTTAAGTAGTCCGGCACAATCACCCAAAACAGCCTATGTCATAGTTGAAGAAGCAATTCGCAAATACAAACCAAAATATATTTTTCAAGAACTGTTTTTCTACACTTTTTACGTTGATAATCAATTCCAGAATCAAATAATTCCTTTAGCTAAATTTGAGAATGCAGGATTAGTTTTAAAGATTTGGTCAACAGATTTTAATCTTAGCGAAAAACTGCAGGCTCTATTACCAATGTTGTATAATAAAAAATTAATTGTTGACGGTTACAAAAACTTTTTCAGATTGAATACGCAGGATAAAAGTAGCCAGGATGATAGTGTTAGTTATTATTGCAAAGGATTTTATGGGTATTCTAATCATATAACTGAGGCCTTTACGAAAGAAAAATATCCCCTTCAATTAAAAAAATATAACTTTAAAGATGTACCTGCAGAACAAATAGTTTACTTAAATAAGATGACTGAATTATGTAAACAAAACGATGTTAAGCTAATTTGGTTTACTACACCACTGCCTAATTTTATGATGAAAGAAATGGATTATTATTCAAGAATACATCAAGCGCTCAAAAATTTGTCATTAGTTACCAACACACCTTACTATGATTTTAATAAAAAAGAAAATAAGATATTTAGTGATACACTAGACTTTAAAGATAATGATCATTTAAATCTTCTTGGAGCAAATAAGCTCACGTCTATCCTAATTTCTTTTCTTAATGAAGATAATTACATTGATAAGATGCGGATAAAATAATTTTATTAAATGATGAAAACCAAAATTTTTAAATATGATTATTTGACAGACTTTTTTTCCAGGGGGCATGAAAGAACTTTAAGGGCCAAAAAGAATATAACAATATCTTTTATTACCAAGATTTCATCTTTGGTTATTAGCTTTTTAATTGTACCATTGACTCTCAATTATGTAGGGAAAGTTGAATATGGTATCTGGATGGCAATTTCAGCAATTATAAATTGGTTTGCATTTTTTGATATAGGCTTGGGGAATGGCCTACGCAATAAACTATCAGAGGCATTGGCACTTAACGATGATCATTTAGCCAAAATTTATATTAGCTCCGTGTTTGCAATAATTGGTGCAATCGCAATCATAATGTTTTTAATATTTTTTATAGCTGCTAATTTTATTTCATGGAATGCTGCCTTGCATACAGATATAGTCACTAATGATGATCTTTTTAAAATTGTTACCATGGTATTTTTCTTTTTTTGTGTTGGTTTCGTTTTTAAACTAATATCATCAGTTTTAGCTGCATTACAAAGGTATGCAATAAATGATATACTGGGCCTTACTGCTCAAATATTTGGTCTTGTGGCTATATACATACTAGTAAAAAATACAAATGGGTCATTATTTTATTTATGTTTAGTTTATGGCAGTAAATCAGCAATCGTGATGATGATAGCATCATTAGTTCTTTTTTCAGGTTCGCTAAAAAAATATAGACCATCATTAAAATACATTCAATTAAAAGAGGCTACACCATTAATAAATTTAGGATTTAAGTTTTTTGCAAATCAAATTTTTTACTTAATTACCACACAGGCCTCTGTGTTACTCGTGATTCAATTATTTGGACCTGAAGATGTTACTGTTTTTAATCTAGCTGTAAGGTATATTACTATTGCATCAATGTCCTATTTAATGGTTTTGACTCCTTTTCTTACCGCGTTTACAGAGGCTTATACTAAGCAAGAATATGAGTGGATTAAATCCACTATAAAAAAAATTAATTTTATTTGGATTTTGGTTTCAATTGGAACTGTTATCCTTGTTATTATTTATAAATGGTTTTTCAATTTCTGGGTTGGTGATGAAGTAAGTGTACCATTGACACTAATTTTTTCTTTAGGCGTAGCAAGTATTATTGGTATGTGGGGTGCTACTTTTACGCTATTTCTTAATGGTGTTGGGAAAATTAAATTGCAGCTATATGTACTTGGTGCACAGGCAATTATTTTTATACCTCTGTCTTATATTTTTTATAAACTAAATTTTGGATTATCCTCAATCGTTTTGGCCCAAATAATCCTTTATATTTCAAATGCAATTATTTTCACTGTTCAATACAATAAAATTGTTAATCAAACTGCTGTTGGGATATGGGATAAATAGAAATGATAGTTCTTAAAATAAAAGGTGGTTTAGGTAACCAATTATTTCAGTATGCAACCGGTAGAGCACTTTCTATCAAGCTAAATACCGAATTAAAATTAGATTTAACATTCTTTGATGATCCTAAATATAGTATGACATACCGGTTACATAGATTCAATCTTCCTTTTACGATTGCTAGAAAAGTTGAATATAGTCATTTATTGAGTTATAGCTCTAGATCTATTTTTTCGCGCTTATTAAAAAAACTTGGAATCAAAATTTATCCCTTTTATAAAAACAGCCACATTATTGAAGAAGCCATATATAAAATTTTTAATAATAACTTGTCTTATGACAATGATTATTACATTGAGGGTTGGCTGGCGAGTGAAAATTATTTCAAAGATTATAGAAATATTTTGTTAAAAGATTTGGACGCAGATATTCTGCTTAATAATGAAAATCAAAATCTTAAAGAAATAATTATTAATACAAATTCAGTAGCGGTGCATATAAGGCGTGGTGAATATTTGACCAATACTTTTTTTAATAGTATACCGATAATTTATTATAGAAACGCAATAGATATTATATCAACTAAAATTATAGACCCTATTTTTTATTTTTTTTCAGATGATATTAAATGGGTAAAAAATGAGTTTTCAAATGTTTCAAATGCTATATTTGTTGAAAATAATTCTAAATTTGAATCATTTTATACAACAGTTGGTGATATCGCAGATCTGATGTTAATGCGAACTTGTAAACACCAAATTATTGCTAATAGCACCTTTAGTTGGTGGGGTGCCTGGTTAAATGTAAATCCAAATAAAAAAGTTTATTATCCTGCATTGTGGTTTAATAACACAAGGGCTCAGAAAGATTTTGAAAAAAATGATTTTATACCAATAAGCTGGAATAAGGTGGAATTTTAAAAATGAACAATCAACCCATTTATATAACGCGCCCAAATCTTCCACCGCTTGAAAAATTACAGCCATATCTGGAAGAGATCTGGAAAAACAAAATCCTAACTAATGATGGGCCTTTTCATAAAAAATTTGAAAAAGCATTAGCAGAACATTTAGATGTTGAACACATTAATTTATTTACAAATGCCACAATAGCTTTAGTTGTTGGTTTGCAGGCATTACGAATTACAGGTGAGGTTATAACTACTCCTTTTAGTTTTGTGGCAACAACACACGCATTAAAATGGAACGGCATTACTCCTGT
>Ga0172375_10007859_pt1 | contig 14516 bp, 13 predicted proteins | sample LakKiv1m_FD_114537 | JGI IMG/M metagenome (GOLD analysis project Ga0172375, IMG submission 114537) | Freshwater microbial communities from Kabuno Bay, South-Kivu, Congo - kab_092012_11.1m | ecosystem: Environmental > Aquatic > Freshwater > Lake | place: Democratic Republic of the Congo... | reverse complement strand
TAAAGTCTCAAATGTAAAAAAATCCCCCACTTATTCCTCCTAAGAAATATTTTCTCAGGAGATCATAATATAGCTGATGGAATTTGTCCAGTACTTTTCATTTCTCAAAATTAGAATTGCTGGAGAAATATAGTCTTGATTTATTTTTTAATAGAAATTTAGGAGGTGAATTTAATGAAAAAGATTATTACAGTGACGTTGGTATTTTTATTATTTGCATGTGTATTTGCTGCAGGAGCTCAGGCTATTACCTTCAGCGAGGTTCCTTTGTTAACTACTGATCCAACAATAGAAGGTATTAGTTTCTGGGCAGGGGATCCCTCAGTATATAATGACACAATGGTTAACGATTTTTGGAGCCCAGGCAACTCTTATCTGATGAGCGGCTTCGACGATGGCACTGGAAAAAGCCCTGACCTTTATGACACATTCATTGGCATAACCTCAGGCAGCGGGAACCTTTTTAGTACAGTAACTCTGGACATTTTGTCTGAAATGAATTTGCCAGGTGGCACTACACTTTGGTTGACGGGCTTATTAGGAGGAAGCGCTGTTGGATCTACTTCTCTTACAGTCAGCGACAATGCTTACCATTCTTTAACTCTTGCTTTTGCATCAGGAGCTGATACCATACATATCTTTGACAACCTGAATAGCAGTAATCTTGGGGAGGCATTCCACATTGACAACTTCACATACTCACTTTATCAGGAAGGTCCTAAACCCGTTCCAGAACCCTCTACTATGGTACTTGTGTCAGCCGGTCTCATAGGTACATGGTTATGGCAAAAGAGGAAAAACAATTCGTAATAAATAAACTTTTAAGAGGGTGGTGAATATGAAAAGAAAATTATTCAAGGGAAAAACAAGATATCTGTTGATTGGCATTGTTACAGCACTTGTCTGTTTTGCCTTTGTACAGGCAGCATCTGCTGATCCGCTGGTTGTGAGAGTACAACCCAGCGGCGATACCTTTGGTAATGCTTATGTTATCACAGGAGAGGCACGGACATACTTTGGCAATGTTGAAGGCGGGACGCCACCGTATGAATACAAGTGGGAATTCAGCGATGGTGTTGGAAATACGGCTTATGCCGCTGTTGGCGATTCACGCTATATCTCTTATGATGGAAAAACCTTTAGCACAGCCGGCACCCACTGGGCAAGGCTGACGATCAAAGACAATCTTGGCGTTGAAAATTCAGCAACTATCAACCTGCAGGTCATTGCTGCGGCGAGTGACACACTTGTCCGGCAGAAGAACTCTGCCATAGACCGCGGGCTTCGTTATATTTATCGGGCAGAGAGCATTTCGGCAAGCGGCAGTTCCTGGCCAGGCAGCGGTGCTTGGATAGGAAGCACAGGCATGGCATTGATCGCCCTTGAAAACCATGCGCACAATCTTCAGTCTGCTGACTCCGACATCTACAAAAAATCGGTGCAGGAAGGTGTTAAATACCTTCTCAACAACGCCTATAAAATTGACATTGCAACCCAGCCATGCATTGGTGATCCCGAGGCAGATGATGGCGACATGAATGACAATGGCGAGGGCGTGCTTATCGGCGGTAACAATATGTACATACATAACATTGCGGCCATGGCAATCGTAAACAGTTGCGGTGAAGCAACTGCAAAGGCAACCGTTGCGGATACGACATCTGGCGATGTTAATGGCATGACTCTGTGGGACATTATAGTTGAAGTAAAAGACTATATTGCCTGGGCCCAGAATGACGGGACGGTAGAAGGGAATGAATATTCTTGCTCCGGCAACTCAAACGCTGTTTATGTTGGCATGTCTGGCGCAAGCACAACATATTTTCAAGCATATTATTGGATACCAGATTTGACACAACTTAATTGCAGCGGCACTTTCACCATTAACTGGGGCGACGGTACCTCTAACGACTATCCAAGCGATAATCTTTATTGTCCATATGGTAGTGGTGGTTATGCCACAGTCGGTTATGATGTTAACTATCCGTCACACACCTATGCTACGGATGACACCTATACGATAAGTGTATCTTTCAGCGATGGAGTGCATGATCCTGTCTCATTGTGCACCACACAGGTTGATGTAAGTGTTGTTAGTTGCGGTCCTGTGGAGAATGGGGCAGGCGGCTGGCGTTATGAGCCAAATTACGAGGATTCGGACAATTCCGTAACACAGTGGCCAGTGCTGGCGCTGGCAGAGGCGAGGAACCGCTGGGGGATTGACATCAACCCTGAGGTCATTAATATGTTAAACCTTTGGCTCGCTTACAGCCAGTGCGACAATGGTGGTTTTGGATATACAAGTCCTAATAACTGGTGTAATTTTCCGAAGACTGCCGCAGGGTTGATCATGCTGAACTACGTAGGAAAGAATTTGAGCGACACCGCAGTACAGAATGCCATGAACTTCCTTGATAATAGCTGGAGCAGTACTTGTTATGATGGCAATTTCGGCAGCATGTATGGCATGTACGCCTTTTACAAAGGGATGAAGATATGGGGACTTGTTGACCTCCCAAGCCACACAAACTGGGAAAAATCCTATACAGAATATCTTGTTGGAGCACAGCAATCCGACAATGGCTGGAATAGTTGTGATAATTGGATGGATTATAATTTTGCTACCTATATGGCCCTTGCAATCCTCGCACCAGAAGTTGCAGAACTGCCGCCAGTGGCCAATGCAGGCGGCCCATATCCTGACATCAACCCCAGTCAGACTGTTACCCTTGACGGCAGCAAATCCTTACACCAGGATCCTGCCAAACAGATTATTAAATGGTGCTGGGACTTTGATGCCAGCAACGGACTCTGGTGGGATACAAAGCCGGCGCCTGATGCAGGCGAAGGCGCTTGTGGCATAACAGTAAACACTTCGTATCCTGACGTTGGTCATGATCAAATATACACAATTACTCTACAGGTGACAGACAACAGCTCACCGACTCCAATGACTGATACAGATACAGCGACTGTTGAAGTAACAACCGGCAACGTACCGCCTGTGGCAGTCACCAACGGCCCGTGGTCCGGATTACCAAATACAATTATCACTTTTGACGGTTCAGCATCCTATGACCCGAACTCCGGTCCACCGCTCAATGATGAGATTGTGAGCTATGAGTGGGATCTGAACGCAGATGGTAGCTTCAACGGCGCAGAGGACGGCACACCAGACCTTGTATTGGGATATAAGAAGGTCACTAAGTCCTTCCCGTTCCCGATATCCTTGCCGGCAACGTTAAAGGTAACTGACTCGTATGGACTGACAGGAACATCTTCAGCCCAATACAATATAGTCTCTATTGCTGTTGTTTATGGGCAGGAGTATGAAACTTGCTTTAGGGAACGTCTTAACAGGTTTGAAGAACGACTCGGCGTGAAAGTCAGGTTTAAAAACCTTGGAGACTCTCCTGCCGAAAATTTAGTAATGACCCTGACACAGACCCCGAGTAACCTGCAGATCCTCAAGTCACAGACTAATCTCGGTACTCTTAACCCAGGTGTGGAAAAGTGGTCAGCCTGCGACCCTACTGCTAAGACAGCTGATATAGAACTTAAGTTTGACCGCCGTATCGTTCCATCAGGTGAATGGCGCTGGAGGGCAGATTTCGATTTCAACGGGAAGCACTATATCGTAGATAACATCCCACCGTTGCTTTAACTGCTGTGGAACATAATCGCGGTTGACAATGGTTCAGAGATAAGGCGGGGATAATACCCCGCCTTACAAGAAATAAAAAGGAGGATATATGCTCAGAAAAATTATGACAAGGGCATTCCTGATAACGCTAGTATGTTTTATCTTTGCAACAACAGTTTTTGCAGAAGATTTGTCAATAATAGTAAACAGGGCTGATAACACACTTAGTATAACCAACTCGCTTGGGATAGATATTTATGTGATTAGCATGGAAAGTGGTGGGAACAATATCCCTCTTAATGTGAAACTGGATGCCGGCGCTACATCTGTATTTCAATTGTCGGCCCCAGCTCCAACTGTAGTGGATAATGCTAAATGCGTCCTTTTTGGACCTGCTCCTGCTGGCTACCAGAAAGGCGCTGATGGGTATTATCGTTTGTCAGTGAATTATAGTGTAATATAATTCAGAATAAGCACAATCTTTTACAAAGAAGGCCGGCAATCACCGCCGGCCTTCTATCTAAGAATCTAATATGGAGAAAGTACAATATGAAAATCGTTAAAGATACAGTAATGCTTATATTAGTTGCTGGCGTTGCTGTAATATTTATCTTATCTGATCTGTATGCTCAGGATCCCCCTCCTGGAATGTCTCCTATGCAAAAACCCTCTGATGCTCGAACTGCCAAGATTCCAATAATTGAAAAGATTGGGCCAGGCATGTTCCGTATGGGGGATATACTTATAAGTAAAAAATTCCAGTCCGTTACTTTTCCAGCGCTTGTAAACATGGACAAGGGACTTCTGGAATATCTTATTGTTCGTACTGACGGTAAGACCCACGAGAGCTTATTAAGGACACAAGTGCAGCCTTCCGATCTTCAGCTTGCCTTTCTGCTTCTTGGTTTTGAGGGCACAGACCGTCCAATTCGTGGTCAGGGTGATCCTGAAAAACCGAAGGGAGAACCTGTAGAAGTCACGATTGTTATAAACAGGGATGGTAAGAATATCAATATTAAGGCTGAAGAATGGATTTCAAAGAAAGTTGAAAATGTTTCACATGATATTGAGAAATTAGATTGGGTTTTTACGGGTTCAGTCTTCTACAATAAGCGATTTATGGCTCAAATTGAGGGTTCTATTGTTGCTCTCTATCATGATCCAGTTGCGCTTGTTGACAATGCCTCCGTAGGCGGCGAAAGTGATGAGATCTGGTTTGTTAAAGAGGGAAAGGTTCCTCCTGTAGGTACTCCTGTTACAGTAACGATAAAAAACAAAAAATAAATAACTCAGTTATTATTCAAGGGGAAGGTCATATGAAGATAACATTTAAAATGTTGCTTTTCACGTTAGTGTTTTTGCTGATTACGGCGTTCTCCAATGCAACCGAGAAGATTGTCGCCAAATCAAAGGCTGATATATCGTTCAAGCAGGAGGTTGAAAATGCGATCGGCAGAGGGCTTGCCTGGCTTGCATCAAAACAGACCCCTGACGGCTGGTGGTCTCAGCAGGAACATCCTGCCCTGACAGGTCTTGTTTTAACTGCATTTCAGGGAGATCCCTCAGGCTTCTATAAGAGGAAATATGAACAGACAATAAGTAAGGGATATGGCCAACTTTTGAAAAGCGTTAAACCCGACGGCGGCATTTATGGAAAAGACCTCGCAAATTACAATACATCTGTATGCATGATGGCGCTTCTGGTCGGCAACAGGTCTGAATATGAAGAGATAATAAGAAAGGCGCACAATTTCATGATCGGCCTGCAGGATGACCAGGGGGAACCTAGAATGGGTGATTTGCCTTATGATGGCGGCATCGGTTACGGAGGCACTTACAAACACTCTGATCTTTCAAATACCATGTATGGCCTTGAGGCCATATATTATACAAGATATCTGAAGACCGAAGCAGGAAAGGATTTTGAGGCAAAAGATCTCAACTGGAAGGCTGCTATCCAGTTCGTCTCAAGGACGCAAAACCTTCCGGGCTACAATGACCAGAAATGGGCAAGCGACGACCCTGACAACAAGGGCGGCTTTATATATTTTCCCGGAGACAGCAAGTCCGGTGAAGTAAAACTTCCTGATGGTAAAGTGGCTTTGCGGTCTTATGGAAGCATGAGTTATGCAGGCCTGCTAAGTTACATTTATGCTCAACTGGATAAAAATGACCCCCGTGTCAAGGCTGTTTACGACTGGCTGACAAGGCATTATACATTGGATGAAAATCCTGGCATGGGCAAGGATGGTCTCTTTTATTATTATCATACAATGGCCAAAGGGCTGAGCGCCTATGGCGTGAATACCCTTACGCTTAAAGACGGGAAAACAGTAAATTGGCGAAATGATCTTGCCAAGCGTCTTCTCGATATGCAGAATGGTGACGGTTACTGGGTCAATGAAAGCGGACGCTGGTGGGAAAAAGATCCTGTACTGGTAACTTCATACGCAGTGCTGACATTAGAGATAATATGGAGAGGGATATAGAGGCGCCTGTATGAAAACAATCAATCAACGATTCAAAGTAAGCTATGATTTCCCTGTAATCTTTACCCGCAACGCCTTTGATAAAGAAAATAAGTCATTGTATAACGTGTTGAGAAATTCTGGTCAGAAACACAACAGACTGCTTATAGTCATTGACTCATCTGTATTAAGTTCAAATTCTGAATTGCCTGAAAATATCGAAAGATACGGAGATTATCATAAAGACCGCATCGAATTTATTGCATCCCCTCTTATTGTCAGGGGAGGGGAGATTTGCAAAAAAGAGCCCATGGAGGTCGAAAAAATTCATTCGTTTGTGGACAAGCACCACCTTTGCCGGCATTCATTCATACTTGCAATCGGAGGAGGAGCAGTACTTGATGCAGCAGGCTACGCTGCTGCCACTGCTCACCGGGGAATCCGCCTGATACGCATGCCAACGACAACCCTTGCTCAGAATGATTCAGGCGTTGGAGTAAAAAACAGCATAAATGCGTTTGGAAGGAAAAACTTCTTAGGAACTTTCACACCGCCTTTTGCTGTCATTAATGACTTTGATTTTCTTAATACCCTCCCAGACAGGGACAAAAGGTCAGGCATTGCTGAGGCAGTGAAGGTTGCACTTATAAAAGACAGGTCTTTCTTTGATTTTCTTTATGCGGAACGTAAAAAATTATCTGTTTTTGCGCCTGATACCATGGAGAAGATGATTATCAGATGTGCAGAATTACATATAGAGCATATTAGTCAGCATGGAGATCCTTTTGAATATGGCTCTTCGCGACCACTCGATTTTGGCCACTGGTCTGCACACAAGATAGAGGAGCTAACAGACGGTGACGTCCAGCACGGCGAGGCTGTGGCAATCGGTATTGCACTTGATTCCCTTTACTCATATAATAAAAAATTAATAAGCGAGTTTGAATTAAACAAGATTTTTACAACACTCGAAGAAATAGGTTTTGATCTTTATCACTGGGCGCTCGGATGGATGGATATAGAGAAGGCCCTGAGTGAATTTCAAGAGCATCTGGGCGGAGAATTAACGATAACACTTCTTAAGGGCATTGGTGATAAAATAGATATACATGAGGTAGATACGTTATTACTACGGAACTGCATTGATATGCTTTCTGCAAGAAAAAGGAGAAAGGAGCACACTCATGCCGTCAGAGAGATGCCCAAAATCAGCAAAGGAAATCTTAGATTTATATTTTCTTGAAAACCGTGCAAGACTTCTTGATATTGCCTCATTCCTTGACAGGATCGACAGATATAAAGAATCTGAAGAGGCAAAGGCTGATTTCCGCTACAAGGCTTTCATAAAGGCATTAAAGCTTCTCCTGGAAACTGATGAAAACAGGACAAAGGCTATCCAACTGCTCTTCAGCGATCAGTCCACTGAACCAATTGAGAGCGCTGTTGGATTGAAAGCAGTTGGTGCATGGGAAGGGAGTATGGTATGAAGGTAATCGATCCTCATATCCATATGATATCGAGAACCACAGATGACTATATGAAGCTTGCTATAAGCGGCATTCATACAATAACAGAGCCTGCCTTCTGGGCTGGATATGACAGATGTTCAGTACCTAGCTTTCACGATTACTTCCACCATCTAACTGTTGTTGAGCCGGCCAGGGCCTCAAGATTCAATATAAAGCATTACTGCTGGATCGGTCTAAATTCCAAAGAGGCTGAAGATCTAAAACTGGCTGAAGATGTGTTGAATATCATTCCTGAATACCTTGATAGACCCACTGTTCTGGGTCTCGGAGAAATTGGCCTGAACAAAAACAGCCGAAATGAACTAAAAGTTTTAGAAAGACAGATAGCTATAGCTGCTGAAAGAAATGAATTGATCCTGATTCATACCCCACATCTTGAAGACAAACTAAAAGGCACACGTCTTACTATTGACTTAATTCTCAACGAACCGAGGATTAAGCCTTCACGGGTAATTTTCGACCATGCTGAAGAGCATACCATTGAAGAAATAAAAGATAAAGGATTTTGGTTTGGTCTTACCCTCTATCCCCATTCAAAGGGCAGTCCTGAAAGGGCAGTGGATGCAATAGATATCTACGGCTCTGATAATATCTGTATAAATTCATCCGCTGACTGGAGCGTGAGTGATCCTCTGGCCACCTTAAAAACTGCCAACGAAATGAGGAGACGCGGGCATCCTGAGGCGCTCATACAAAAGGTCTTTTACGAAAATCCTAAGGTATTTTTGAGTCAATGCCCAAAGTTTGAGACCTTTTGATAACCTACTGCACAAACATTCATCCTGGCGAAAGCTGGGATGAGATATTCCTGAATTTAAAAACCCATTTCCTTACTGTGAAAGAGGCTGTTTTACCAAATGAACCTTTCCCTATCGGCTTACGGCTGTCGAATAGGGCTGCAATGGAAATAGATGAAAAGGTTTCAATTGAGTTTTACGAATGGTGTCAGGAAAACGGCTGCTTTGTTCCAACAATCAATGGTTTTCCATATGGCTCTTTTCATTCCATTCCCATAAAAGAAAATGTCTATCTTCCTGACTGGAGGGATAAGGAACGTGTGGAGTACACCAAAAGGCTTGTGGATCTTCTTTTTCAATGGCTTCCGAAAGGCGTCAAAGGGTCGATTTCAACAGTCCCCATAGGATTCAAAAAACATGTAAATCCCCCCCTACCCTCTTTTGCTAAAAAGGATATGGGGGGATTGGACATCGTCAGGCAGAATCTGATAGATGTTCTGGAGCATATTGACCGGCTCAAGCAAAAGAGCGGAAAAGAGATAATCCTTTCCCTTGAGCCTGAGCCAGGATGCGTGATAGAGACAACAAAAGATGTAGTCAGGTTCTTTGAACAGATGAGTTTTCCAAAAGGTTTGAGAGATGGTATTGGCATCTGTTATGATTGTTGCCACCAGGCTGTGGAATTCGAAAATCCGATAGAATCCCTGGCCCTTCTTTCTATTGCCAACATAAGAATTGGGAAAGTGCAAGTATCTTCAGCCCTTAGGCTGAATAATTTCGATCGTAAAATTCTTGAAAGACTTGCTGAACCATGTTATCTTCATCAGGTCGTGATTAAACAGCAGGATGGTAATTTGACCCGTTATAATGACATCCCAGATGCGTTACTTGCTCATCAGACAAACACAGGCGAAGAGTGGCACATACACTTTCACGTTCCTGTATTCGTGGAAAGGATGGATGCATACGGGACAACCAGGTTTTTTATAGAAGAAATCCTTCCACTACTGGACAGGCATATCCTCCTTGAAGTTGAAACATATACCTGGGATATTCTTCCGCGGGAACTGCGGACAGAAACAGTTACACGTTCTATAATCCATGAAATACAGTGGGTAAAATCTCAAAGAGATGAGACGAACTGTTGTTCTTAATGTCGTTGGACTTACACGCTCGCTTATTGGTGAGCATACGCCAAATCTACGCGAGCTCCTTGCAAACAATGCAAATATTAAGGCAATTACTCCTGCAGTCACTTGTTCTGTACAGTCAACCTATCTTACTGGTAAACTGCCCTCAGAACATGGCATCGTCGGAAACGGCTGGTATTTTCGTGATCTTTCAGAGGTTATGTTCTGGCGTCAGTCCAACAGGCTTGTGCTGTCAGAAAAAATCTGGCATTTAGCAAAAAGGCGCAATCCTTCATTTACCTGCGCGAATAATTTCTGGTGGTATAACATGGTTACTAATGTGGATTATGCAGTGACACCACGGCCTGTGTATTGCGCTGATGGGAGAAAGTTGCCGGATTGCTACACTATTCCCGCTGAACTTCGGTATACATTCAATCGAGACTTTGGGCAGTTCCCGCTCTTCCAGTTTTGGGGGCCTGCAACTTCCTTCGTTTCAAGTAAATGGATTGGAAAGTCCACAATGGCTATAGAAGAGATATTTGAGCCGACCCTGCACCTTGTTTATTTGCCCCATCTCGACTACATACTTCAGAGGGTTGGACCAGAAGGTAACATCTCGAAAGACCTGTCTGAAATTGATAACCTTTGTGGAAGGCTTATAAACTTTTTCCGCGAAAAGGGATGCAGGATTATTCTTCTTTCTGAATATGGTATTACACAGGTCAACAGGCCTATTCACCCAAACAGGATATTAAGAGTAGAAGGTTATCTTGCGCTTAAAGTTGATTTAAACTGTGAGTATCTTGACTTTGGCAAGTGCCGGGCATTTGCTGTTTCAGACCATCAGATCGCCCATATCTATATCAAAGACAAGGCAGATATTCCTACTGTGAAAGAACTGTTCGAAAATTTGCCCGGCGTAGAGCATGTACTGGATGAAGATGGGAAACAAGCCTATGGAATAAACCATGAAAGATCTGGCGAGCTGGTTCTCATTTCAGAGAGCGATAGTTGGTTTACCTATTACTACTGGGAGGATGATGAGAAAGCGCCTGATTATGCGAGGACCGTAAACATTCATGCAAAGCCTGGTTACGACCCATGTGAATTGTTTTTAGACCCTGACATCACTTTCCCAAAATTCAAAATCTTGTGGACATTACTGAAAAAAGCTCTTGGATTCCGATATCTCATGGAAGTAATTCCCCTTGATGCAAATCTTGTCAAGGGATCTCATGGCAGGGTGTCAGACAATAACAATGAAGGGCCAATCTTTATAACAACCGAACCTAAGCTTCTCAACGCACAATCCATAAAGGCTCAGGAAGTTTTTGGTTTATTATTGGATCATGTTTTTTGCGATTAATGCAGTCAGAAAACAAAGGAAGTAAGAAAATAAGGAGATTGCTCATGCAATACAGAAAATTATTCTTCACGGTTTTTCTTTTGACATTAAGTTTGACTTCTGTCTGTAGCGCAGAAACTGATGATGCTGAGAAAGCAGAGTCTGTACTTGTTTTGCCTGAAATGGTGGTCACTGCAACACGTCTTGAGAGCGATGTTTATTCGCTGCCCTTCACAACCTACAGTCTGAATAGCGAGCAGAAGCATATCCAGGAATCCATACGCACCGCACCTGAAGCATTAAAAGGTGTTCCGTCTATCCTTGTCCAAAAAACCTCGTATGGTCAGGGTTCGCCTTATTTGCGTGGATTTACAGGTTTTCGCACATTATTTATGATCGACGGCATTCGTCTTAACAATTCAGTTTTCCGCGATGGTCCCAATCAGTATTGGAACACCGTTGATCCGCTTTCAATCCGGGATTACGAACTTGTTATGGGCCCTTCTTCTGTTTTATATGGCAGTGATGCAATCGGCGGCACTGTGAATGCATTGACTATTGAACCGCCTGATTATAAAGGGAAAAGTGTATGGGAACCACGAATTTATTACCGTGGCGCTACTGCTGAACGATCTAACATTGGCCGTATGCAGGTTGGCAGCCGCCTGAATGAAAATCTTGGGTTTATAGGCGGCATATCATTAAAAGATTTTGGTGATTTAGAGGGAGGCAAGGATGTTGGACGCCAAGAGAATACAGGATATCAGGAACAGGATTATGATATACGGCTTGATTATTTCTTCAACCCTGATTCCCGGTTAACGTTATCTCATCAAACAGTAAATCAGGATGACATCTGGCGCACACATAAAACAATTTATGGCATTACTTGGGAAGGACTCCAGCACGGTGATGACAAAAAACATGTCTATGACCAGAGCCGTGATTTGACGTATCTAAAATACCGCAGCGAGAATATGAAGAGATGTATTGACGGTGTTGAATTTACGCTTTCAAGACAGGTTCAGGAAGAAGATTTATTCCGCATCAAGAAAGACGATAAGAAGGAACAACAGGGTTTTGACGTAACAACCTGGGGAGCGACATTGCAACTGGAATCTAATACCCTAAAGGGTGAATGGGCATATGGTTTGGATTATTATCACGATAATGTCAGTTCTTACAGCCGGAAATATAAAGCTGATGGAACATTGGACAAGATAGAAATCCAGGGGCCGGTTGCCGACGACGCCTCCTATGATTCGCTTGGCCTCTATTTGGAAGGTACTTTTCACCTGTTCAATGACGGCCTGAATGTAATCCCCGGAGTACGCTATACTTACTCCAAAGCCGATGCTGACAAAGTAAAAGACCCGAATACCGGCAGCCAGACAACAATTGAGGGAGACTGGGAGGCTGTAGTGTGGTCGTTGCGTCTTTTGTCTCCTTTGACTTCAAGTCGACAGAATGTGATATTCGCTGGCGTCTCGCAAGGCTTCCGTGCTCCAAATCTCTCTGACCTGACCCGGTTTGACATAGCACGCAGTAACGAGATTGAAACCCCTGTTTCCAATCTCGATCCGGAAAAGTTTATTGCATATGAAATTGGTATTAAATCGCGGTTAGACAAATTAACGTGGAATCTTACCTATTATTACACTTATATTGACAACATGATTGTGCGTGTACCTACTCGCACAATCGGCTCTGATATTGAAGTTACCAAAAAGAACTCTGGAAATGGATATGTCCATGGGATTGAACTATCTTCGACATATACTTTTAATCCTGAATGGTCTGCGTGGGTGACTGCTTCGTGGATGGAAGGCAAGGTGGATGCATATCCTACATCCAGCTCGCAGAAAGAGCGCGAATATATAACCCGTCTTATGCCTCCAACTGCCACAGTTGGTTTGCGCTGGCAGCGTGAAAGTGGAAAGTATTGGTTAGAAATGGCCTGCAATATGGCAGACAGGGCTGACAAACTTTCAGCCGATGACAAACGGGATACGCAGCGTATACCGGATGGAGGAACTCCAGGATATGTAGTATTCAATGCACGTGCAGGATCTAAGATCATAAAGAATATGGATTTAGTATTTGCAGTTGAAAATATATTTGATAAAGACTACCGACTCCATGGTTCTGGTGTGAATGAGCCAGGTCGCAACTTTCTCATGACTGTCCGTTATAATTTCTGAAAGAAGCCTGTTTTAATAATGAGAAATGGTAAAGGCGCAGTTTATAACAAGTCTATTCATTTCAGTGGTTTTACATATCTTAATTATTGCACTTTTTATTCCGATTATTCCGATATTTATTATACAAAGATTCAATACAATCGAGGTACAGCTTTTTGAAATGAACGAAGAAATATTCTTTGTTCGGAGTGATCAAGGTGTAAAGAAACAGAAGCCTTTTGAGTCAACGGACACAAAAGAGGAAATAACCAAGAAAAAGGAAATAACCAAATTAGAACAGCGCCAAATGATAAACGAGACGACCCGAGTGCAAGAAGAAGTAATCAGGGAGCCTGCTATGATTTTATCTACCGGAGAATCTGAGCATTTGCCTTTATCTAAAAACCCTGATCCTCCTTTTCCAGAGGTGCGGACAGACATCTTTTCACCTTCAAACTCCTTATCAGAAGGGCATAAAGCTCCTAATAATGTTAAGTTTGGGGCAGCAAATGGCCCTCAATTTTTGCATAGAGAATTACCTGTGTACCCAATCATCGCAAGGAAATCAGGCAAAGAAGGACAGGTTGTCCTTAAGCTTACTATTGATATAAAAGGGGAAATACTAAATATTGAAGTCTTAGAAAGCGCTGGATATGGTTTTACAGAGGCAGCCATAAATGCAGTGAAAAGATCAAAATTTCTACCGGCAAAAAAGGATAATAAACCCATAGTATCACGGGTAATATTGCCCATAAGATTTACTCTTCGTAAAGATCAATGAATTACGAAAGAGTATTCTACAAAGCATTGAAAAATGTTTACCCTGAATTCATTAAAAGCATTTTTTAACCTATGCCGGATAAGCAATCTCCCAACGGTATGGACCAATGTTTTAGCTGCTATCGTTATTTCAGGTGGAGAATTTTCATGGAGTAACTTTCTGGTTCTGTCACTCTCAATGTCATTATTGTATTCAGGAGGTATGTGCCTGAATGATATTTGCGATGCGGATATAGACCGCATTAAAAAACCTTTTCGACCTATTCCGTCAGGGAGGGTTTCGATAAAAAATGCCTATATCTTTACTATTGCGCTATTTGTCATCGCCTTAGCCCTTCTTCTTATAGTTCCATATAAAAGGTCATTTTACATAGGGTTTTTCTTGCTTGCATTGATTATTATTTACGATGTATTTCACAAGGCTCACCCCCTCAGTGTTATTCTCATGGCAGCCTGCAGGATGATGGTCTTTATGGTCTCAGCAATAGCTAGCACAGGTACAGTAGGTTTTTTTACGACAATAGCAGGCTCATTACACTTTGTATATACAATGATTATCAGTATAGTAGCAAGGTGTGAGAACAAAACGCCCTTCGGGCGAATTTAGATAGGTAGCATAACACCACCACAATTTTCACAACTAAATCGCGGTGGTACCGATGGGTCACCAGGGTCAAGGAGGTCAAAAAGATTTACCACAT
>Ga0172375_10007857_pt1 | contig 14520 bp, 13 predicted proteins | sample LakKiv1m_FD_114537 | JGI IMG/M metagenome (GOLD analysis project Ga0172375, IMG submission 114537) | Freshwater microbial communities from Kabuno Bay, South-Kivu, Congo - kab_092012_11.1m | ecosystem: Environmental > Aquatic > Freshwater > Lake | place: Democratic Republic of the Congo... | reverse complement strand
ATCTCCCACCAACCGCGTATCCACGTTGTACGAATATTTGAAGTGATAATGCGTCTGGTCTTCAAAAGTAAACGTGCGGCCGTCGTCGCTAATGGATACGCTAAAACCCGAGCTGCCCCAAGTTGCCCCTCGAAGTGAATTTAAAAAATCGAGAGTCGATTGAACTTTACTTGCATCCGCGGTACGGCCGACCTGAAGCAACAAAGTGACAATATTGGCCGCCGACTGAGTCATGCTATCCAGGCTCGCGCGCCACTGGCTTGTCCCCACTCTGTTGGCCGTGACATACCCATAACCACCGACCGACTGGATCGCCAGATCGGAAAGATCGATCGAGAGGCCATATCCCTTGTAAGACATCCCGATCCAAATCGAATGGTTGCTTTTGGCCACATTGGTATTGCTGTACGCATCGCCCGGCGCGCTGATGCGAAAATCCGCAAAATTCACGTCATATAACTCAGCGAGAGCGATTTTTGATTGAGGAATGTAGGATTGACGGACATCCTCGACAAAAGTACGTGCCTGCTGGAAAAGCTGTTTGTCTGCAGGGTCGATTCCAAAAAAACCTATAGCGCTCTGGAGCTCCCTCGAAAAATTACGAAGCGCCATAACCCAATCGTCCGACATGAACAGATAATCATAAGAAGAGGAGGTTCCGGGCGTATTCATCGTGTAAGAAAGCGTCTGGAGATTCAACGAAAGGGTCGTTGTGTAATGATCGCCAATATGAGCAATCGAAAGCTCCCCGGCGGTCTTTACGATCCGAATGGTTTCCGACGATCCGAGAAGATCGATGGAATAATTCTCAGCCAAAGAAAACGCGTCTTTGAGATCACGCGCGGCCTGAGGAATTGCAGCGAGCCCAAGAAGCCGAGTCTCTTCGATCATTTGATTCATTCGGTCGCGAACGGCCTGAATCGATTCGGGGGAAGGCGCTTCTCCATCGACCGAGGTAACGTTGTATTGCATCTTGTAGCGGACATCGTTCACGAGCATCTGCAAAGTATTGATGTAATCGGCATCACCGGGGCGGACGGTGTAATGCTCTGTCGTTCCATACAAAACACCATTCAGCTCGACCGAAGAATCCGCTAAATAAACCGTCAGCGTCCAGCTGCTGGAAGCACTGGACGTGGAGGTCCATATCCACCGATCCGATTCAAAACAAGCCTCAGCAGTCGAGCCGTAATAACTCAAAGAAAAATCATGAACAGAATCTCCTTGGGCTCCCAAACGGGGTTGAGTTTGGGCAAAAGCTTGGTTCTTTGCATTCACATTATCCTGAGCGGCCTTTTGCGCTGCGCTCAATTCATCCGCCGACAATCCGGCCGCTGTTTGAACCATATTTTGAGAAGGAAGCTGGCCTGCGTAGGTAACATTCAGAGGAATTTGCGTGATTAAAAATGCGATAGCCGTAACGACCCGGATGCCCTTATTCATGTGTGTGCCCTCCCCAAGGCGGCCGGTTCGACTGACTTCTCGACCCGGACAATAAAAAATAGACTGCCCTATCTTTGGCAGTCCAGCCGGTGCTCTCAGCACCCTGTTGACTTTGCGTCAACCCCTCCAAGGGTCGTTGCCTTTTTCAAAGATTCTTCCAATACGACTTTTTAAAGCCTGCAAATAAGATACATCAAAAATATCTTTTTTTCAAGTTTTTTGAAATAGTTACCGGTAATCCAGGCTAAGCCCGGCGTTCTTTCCTCAGAGTAAACAATCTAGGCATTCAGGATATTCATCGCCTGGTCGCGATACGAATCCATCACGTAAGGAACACCTGTGACCTCTTCGCACTCTTTGGTCAAGGACATGAGCTCATCGCGGGTTATCGACTGAACGTTGAAACAACGTGCGCCCGCCATGAGTTGCTGCAAGCCAACACGTAGCTTATTGGCAAAGCTGTAAATTCCTAGCGCACCAAGGGGGATTTTTTTGATTTCGTTTTTACCCACGAGCTTGGCCACTTCTTCGTAGCAAACAAAAATTTGCTCGACCGTCGTGCCAAACTCACTGACCGTCTTGGGTAAATTCCCTTCTTTCATCCAGATATCGATATTCTTCCCAACCATCCCCGGAATCATCAGCGCGCGACCCATACAAACTGCTTTCACATACGGAGCGCCCAACGACAATGCCTTGAAAATATGATCTTCCGTGCTGAAACCGCCCGCAAACGCCATGTCCGGCACACGCTCCCCCTTCTCCTGGAGGACGTTCGCAAACTGATGCGCGGCTGAGTGAAGATAGATCGACGGAACGCCCCATTCGCTCATCATAGGCCAAGGACTCATTCCCGTCCCGCCCGGTGCGCCGTCGATGGTCAAAAGATCGATCATTGCCTTCGACGACCATTTGATAGCCATGGCCAGCTCGCGAAGCCCATAGGCACCCGTTTTTAGCGTCACACGCTTAAATCCAAGCTTCCGAAGTCGCTGGACTTCCTTGTAGAACGCCTCTTCATCGACAAAGCCCAAACGACTGTGTCGCTCAAATTCCTTGATCGCGCCGTTTTTAAAGGCCGCTTGATTGACCGGGTCCGACGGATCGGGCGTAACAATATAACCGCGCTTTTGAAGCTCAAGAGCCCGCTCAAGCGACTTCACTTTAATCTCACCGCCGATACACTTGGCGCCTTGGCCCCATTTCAATTCTATCGTTTCGATGCTGTGCTTATCGATGATGTATTCCGCCACGCCCAAACGGGTATCCTCGACGTTCATTTGAATTAAAATTTCACCCTTGCCCCGGTAGTGTTTTCGATAGAGTTCGATTCGACGATCCATTTCAGGCGATTCTTTGATTTTTTTGCTCTTGTCGAGCACCAATCCAGGATCAATCCCGCAAACATTTTCGCCGCAAACGATCGTAATACCCGAAATGGCAGCGCCGACCGCGAAGTGTTCCCAATTTTTTCTGGCGATTTCCGTGGAACCCAATGCGCCCGTAAACGCAGGCAGATCCATTTTGACCTTCTTGTCCCAACCATACTCTGTTTCCGTATCCACGACGGGAAAGCGCGCATTATCGGAACAAGCGGCCACGCCTTTCGGTAAGCCTTTTGCTCCGAGCGCGTAGCCATGAATATTCAGATGCGAATAATCTACGGGATAATCTTTATCGGCCCCTGCCGTGATCTCGCCAAACGGACCCGGGTAAAGCAATTCACGTGAACGGAAAGTCGCCTTAAAGACCTCGCAGTTCCCCCTACAACCATCCACACAGCGACTGCAAAGTCCGCTCATCGGCGCGATGTTCTTGGAGCGATTAACGGTCTGCGTTGCATCATTGCCATTAGGTCTGCGGAGATTCATAGGGCAAAGCTCCTTTGTGTGGAATTGCTTTTGTTGAAGGAAGGAAACAATTTAACAAAGTTGTAATAAATTTGTAACATTTTGTAACAGGCTACGACCCTTTGTAAATCTTGTCAAGGTAATTCAAAGTAAGCACCGCAAGAACTTGCGCTATTTCTGAAACGCCTGAAAGAAACCGGTTCACGTCAAAGGTGATCCGAGCGGAAGAGCGTTAGGAATTCAGAAAATACGTCACCGGCCCGTCGTTTATCAATTCAACGGCCATATGTGCCCCAAATTGACCTTGTTTGACCGGAATCCCGTTCGCAAGAAGACTCTCGACGTATTGCTTGATGAGCGGGATGGCTTCTTCGGGTTTTGCGGCAGAATCAAAACTCGGCCGGTTTCCTCGAGAAAGGTCCGCGGCAAGCGTAAACTGTGAAACAACCAGTGCCTGACCCCGCACGTCCTTAAGAGACAGGTTACTCTTGCCGTGATCATCTTGAAAAATACGAAGCGCGGCCGTTTTTTCGGCCAGACGACATGCATCTGTCTGCGAGTCGTCTCGCTCGATCCCGATAAAGATAAGCAGTCCCCTCTCGATGGAGGCCAGCTCCCCGTCTTCGACGGAAACCCTGGCTTGCATGACGCGTTGCAGGAGAATCTTCATTGAGTTAGCCCTCGGACGCTTGACGCGACACGATCCATTCGAACCCCAAAAAACCCCGGCGCGTCGTCACCCTCATCCTGCTTTGACCCGGCGCAATAGACCGATACTCACGCCACGGAACGGTCACGTGCTCCTGGGATCGTCCATGTCTCCAGGATTCGATTAAGGCATGATAAGTCGTGCTATTTTTTGAATGGGTTTTATATTTCGAGAGAACTCGGACAAAATGGTCTTGATTCTCCGTCATATCATTTCGGCCGTTCAAAACACCGGCCGAGCCGAATCCTAATAAAATAAGCCCCGGAATCAGCATAAAGACGGAAATAAAAAAATCTCGATGGGAGCTGGATCGACCCCGCAATAACATTGCGGCCAAAAAAAGCACCGCAAGCAAAACAGGCACGCTTGTTTTTAGGGATTTAAAAAAAAGAGGGCCCGCATCCAAAACGGGATACTGCTGGGCCCAAATAAGAGAAACAAACCCTAAATTAAACGAACCCACCGCCGCAGTCAAAACGATCGCACGCTTTGCTTTGGCTTGCGGCGCACCAAAAAGAGAGTCGCTTTCAAAAGAAACCGGAATGTCCTTCGAAAGGACCGCAAGATGGCGCGCGCACGCCAAAACACGCTCCTGATGTTCCGGGTTGTTCGCATGAAAAGGTGAAAGCTGGGCCGACACGTTTTTCCCGTCCAGCTTCACGTAAGTCGATCCCGCCCCAAAACAATTCTCGACGGCGCGACAACGGGAGGGACCCCGCAAATACGCGGAGGCAAATCCCGGGGTATCGGTGAGTACGTAAAAAGCGTCGTCAAACTCTTTGTCCCCTGTTTGTACTTCGGCCGAAAAACCGATTTTTTTGAAAAAGGAATCGATCCGGCTCTCTCGAGTCACGGTTAATTGGCCGGGAGAAGAGCAGGAAACCTGAACGATCATTTTGGGTGGCGAATTTTTTCCGGAAGGAACGTAACGGCACGTATACGGAATACCGTCCACCGCAGCTTGAACGGTTCCGGTGAAATTAAAAACTCCGCCTTGTTTGACGGCCAAACCTTTCAGCGCGCGAATCACGATCGTACTTTGGGTGACCAATACGGCAATCACGGCGACAACGACTAGACCCATCACGACGACAGAAATTTCCATCACCCCTCCCCTCTATTTGCCCAACTCAATCCACGGCAATGGACCGACTTAAACTGGCGATATCTCCCTGTTCTGTGCGAACAAACCCGTATAAACGGTAAATGCCTTTTTCCGACGGAGCCCGAATCCGCACCTTAGAGCCGCGACCGATCACGTCGAGCGGGGCCCACTCGTTTAAATTTCCCTTTCGTTTGCTTAGGCGATACTCAAACCGTCCTTCGGCGGGCACTTTGAGCTCCATTCTCACATCCACCGACTCTCCGGCATTCAAATGCGAAGCCTTGCTCAAAACCATCCTCAAGAGCCGGGGCGCTGATGGAGATATGGGCGCCTCATGGTAAAGGTCCGAGAGAACTCGATACGACTTTTTTTTGAATTCATTTTGATTGATATTCCACCACGTCATCGTATCATGACGATCTTCGCCGAGATGAAAAGCAAAACCGCCGAGATTGTCCCCCGCGGCCCCTTTGATCTGCTCCCACATATTTTTATAAGCAAGGGCCTTCTGGTAATCCTCAAGCTCCATAGGCTGGCCGTTCGCATCGGTGGGTTGATCCCCCGGCAACGGCGGGCCGTACTCGGTCAAAAGATAAGGACAATTAAAACCCATATCCTCCCATCGCGATTGAAAAGACTTGGGGGATCCGTAGACATTCGCCCCGATCGCATCGAGACTTGGGACAAACTGCTTTAAATAAGGTAAATCGAAATACGAGCAGGATGCGTAAACGACCGGATGATTGGGATCGGTACGGTGAATTTCTTTTACGAGATCCTCGAGAAAACGCGAAAAAAAGACCCTCTCTTCATCATTTTTTGTAAATTGGATCGTTTCATTCCCTACGACCCACAAAAGCAGCGCCGGATGATTTTTGAAGCGTTCGACGTAGTCCAAAATTTCGCGTCTTCGCCTGGCCTTATAGTCCGTCGGCCCACAATAACTGACTTTCTTCCCATCGGCCGGCTCTAGCCAAATTCCCGCCGCCACCCTAAGACCATATTGTGCGCATCGGTCAAAATAATTTCGCGACCCTTGATCCTCTCCCCAGGTCCGAACGGCATTCGCTCCCAAATCCCTGGCCATCAAAAGATAATCTTCGCCCTTTGAGCCCGATGGGGCCGAACAACCGACCCCCTTGATATAAAATGGCCGATCCTCGGAAAAAAGTACCCAACCACGCCCTTTTTCTTCGATGCGAACCTGAGACGCGAAAATGGCTTTGGGAAAAATAAAGAAAAAAGCTAGAACCGGGAAGAGAGCAAAAAAGATTTTATTTCGGGTGAACCTAGCGTCCATAGAGAATAAAAAACTCGGGTCCTTCCCTTTCGGCCTGAAACCCTTCATAGCCGGCGGACAGGAGGGCGCGCTGCTGCTCGATACGTTCGCTGCCCAGGCGGACCATGTCCTCATAGCGTCGCGGCTCCTTGCGGGTTTCTTTGACGAGAATGAACCGGTTCATCCAACCATATTTCACCTTCATCGCGCGGATGCGAAACTGGAAGAAAAAAAGATTGCGAAGGCTGTAATAATTCTTTGGCGAAGCCGTGCAAAGCACGTACTCGATCCCAAGACCCTCGAGAACCTGCAAATGGGTCTGGCTCACAAGTCTCTGGAGAGAATTCCCCCTGAAGTCCGGATGAACGGCCGTTGCCTCCAAGTGAGCAGATTTCGAAAGCTCTTCATCGGTAAAGCAAAGGTCTTTGCCGAAATGGTCTTCTCCCGCGGAAGGAAACGTGATCGCACAATAAGCCACAATTTCATTTTCGGAGAAAACACAGATCGTGCTTTTGGGGTGCTTCAATCTCTCGCGAAGGCCTTCTTCCGAATCCAGCCGATAAATTTCGGGGTCAGGCAACCGATCGGCAACGCGCTCCTGAAGCGACAGGATACCCTTAAGGCATGACTCGTCGCCGAATCGCATTTCATAGTCGACGCTACGAAATCCGCCCGATTCGCGCTTTCTAAGCTGGCCTTTTCCGATGAATTCCATGTTGTGATTTTAACACAGCGTTAAATAAGTCAGCCGCTGAATCAATAAAAAGAGGGTCCATACATAAACCCACCACAAGATGACGAGAGACAATTTGACGCCCAGTATGAGACGCGCGCCAAGAGCCCTTTCCCCCGCCGAAACACCTTCGGCAAAAAGACGCGCAAACGGCAATAAGGCCGGGAAAAGAAAAAGGGTTTTGACAGAGGAAAAATCGCGCAATTTGAATGAATACGCGATCAAAAACAAAATAAAAAACGCGGCTAGGACGTCCCAATAAACGCCTTCATGAACGAAGCTTTCAAATGCGCGTTGATCCGCAAAAGCATTTTTCCATTTCACGACAGACGCCCACACGCCCCATCCGAGAAGAAAAAAAGGCGCGAGCGCAAACACAAATGCCGTTCGCGCCGCCGCCAACGCCGTCGAATCAAACGACGCCCATTTCGTCGGACTGTGAATGACGTTCAGGCGCGCAAAAAGAAGCGTCCAAAAAGAGGTGCGAAAGGCAGGAGGCTCTCCGTTTTCAAAATCGCGAACGGCCGGATCTTTAAAAAGATCGAGCCATCGAAAAGTAAAATACCCGTCAACGACGGATCGAATACCCGGCCGATAATAATTCGATTTCTTGAAAAAAGAGGGCGGTGGAGCATAGGAAGGTTTGACGGCGAAAGGCGCGATGCCGCGCTCGATTTTTTCTACATATTGACCCAATAACCCGACGGTCGGCACAAACACGACGGTTAAGAGCGCTCCGGCAACGATGCATCTCCGGACCGGTGGCCACTTCAATCGAATCCCCTGTATCGTGAGAATCAAAAAAATACAACCGAAGCCGGCAAAAAAAGCTAAGGCATTCCCCTTCGTTAATCCGGCCAGCGTCGTAAACGAAATCATAAAAAAGGCGTCCCGCTTCCTTTGGCGTTGAAAATAAAGAAAGGCGGAGTAAACTGCGGCCGAAGAAAAAAGAACGACAAACGCATCATTCGTTGCCTGAACGTCCATCACGACAATTTCGGGATTAAATGCGCATAAAGCCAGCGTGAGAACGCGAATCCACTCGGACGACACCGTTTTCTCCAAAAAAAGCAGCAAAATCATGAGAGTGAACATTCCGGCCGTAACGTTCAAAAGCTGGGCGATTCGCGGCGCGCTGACGTTTTTGAAGAAGCGTTCGAAGAAAGAAATAACCTGTGCGGTAAAAACATGATAGAGCTTGGGCTGAAACGATTCCCAGCAATCGCCTGGCAAAGGAAGCCGGCGCTCTGATTGAATGATTTTGACAACTTCTAAATGGCTATCGTTGGCGTGGCCGGGATTCATCCATGCGATCGAAAAACGAATGGCGGCAGCGGCCAGAAAAAGAGCCCATACGGCTTTTGAATAATGGGTCGACGACTGAGTCATCTATGACGTCAAAACGATTTCTTCGCCGTTGTAGGACAACGTAACCTTTCCGGACTCGATCTTGACGACGTCTGCTCCGGACACCCGGCTCCCCTGTTTAACGACGGAGTCGTTGATGATCGCCATCGAACCGCTTGCATCCGCCATAATACCCTGAAGCTGGAAGGTCCCGGCCGGGTGCGGCTCATTGGCTTTAACGGGCTCCGGAGCCGGAGTTTGAGGAGCGGGAGCAACATTCGCGGGTGCCGTCAATTGAACGGCTTGCCCAGAACCCGATTGTTGAGTGTCGGGGGGCGGCGTTATTGCGGATCCAACAGATTGAAACTCACCCTCAATCACCCTTTTCATCATTTCGGCAAAAAAAGAAGCAGGTCGGTTCCCGCCAACAATCCGCTGGACCTCTTCTCCGCGGCTATTGAGAAAAACGATCGTCGGAAGCCCTCGAACGGAATAAGAAACCATCAACGAGCGATTTTTGTCGGCATCAATTTTTACACAGACAAAATTTCCAGCCGCTTCTTGCACCGCGGCGTCCGAATACACTTTTTCATCGAGAACTTTGCACCAATGACACCATTCGGCGAAGAAATCGATCATGATGTACTTATCCTGCTGGCGGGCTTGCTCGAGTGCAGCCGCATAATCCGATTGCCAATCGATTGCAAAAACCGGCGTGCTTTGGAGCCCAAAAAAAGCAGCAAGAAAAATGGCTGTTTTCAATCGTTTGACACTCATCTCTTCGCCCTCCGCAACCCGCACAATTTCAACGATCCGCCTAAATCACTCGTGAACAAAAAAACCCGCCCAGGCGGCGGGTCTATAATTCAGGTTTTGCTTTATTTGAGTCTTGGGTCATCAGGGCTAAACTACTCTTGAGTTTCGCCCTTGTCAACGGTTCGATGAACGATTCGAAACGGCGCTCTAGACACATCACAAAAAAAGACGGCGCCAAAAAAGCGCCGTCCGGGCCTACAAACCCACCGCCGATTCACTCGCAATCGACACCTCTATCGATTAGCGGATCGAATTCCTCAACGACTGAAGCTGGGACCTGAGCGCATTGAGCGAAGACAGTTTGATCGGATTGGATTCATAACGAACAAATTTTAAGAGTTCATTAAAAACAAAAGTGATGGCGGAACGTTTCGCAGCTTTGCTTGTGATTTCGATAAGCTTGCCCCGATAAAGTCGATACACCTTCCCTGTCTTTAAATCGATTCTGTAATCGGTGCTCAAGTTTGTAGTCACCACAACGCCATCAATTCGACTGACCTGAATGGTCTTCGAACCGTATTTCCGCGAGCTAGAAAAATTCCCGAAACGATAAAGAAATTTCTGAAGAATCGATCTTAGGGTCCCAACGGACGCCCTGTCCCCTTGGGTATAGGATGCCTCCGTGGCCATCGCCTCGTCGAGAGTGGCAATCATCTGGCGAACCTGGCTATCATAGCTTATTGTTTTAGAAGGATCCGAAGCCCAGGGTTTGACGGGACCCCCAAACGGATCCAGCGTAACCGCCGCCTGAAGGTCATTGCTGTAAAACACGATCCTCCCGGAGGAAAGGTCAATCGTGCTATAGACCGACATATAGTACTGAGGCAGTCGCGACGTATCCGCAATCAACGCAATGTTATTGGTCACCTGCACATCGATAATCCAAGAATTCCACGGCGTCCATTTGGTATACGCCTTGAAAGCAAAATCGGACAACACGGGAACCGCTTGCGAAACAGCGCCCGCAACCAAAAGACAATCGTTTTTCTGCTGAACTGCATTTTTTGCCGCTTGAGACGCGGCTTCGAACTGACTCGGACTTGACGCATAAGAGGCGACGGATTCGACCGACGGGTCCTGCAAAACCGCTTGCGCATAAAGATTCGACGGCGTAGCAAGAACCAAAACAAGCAAAAAAGCCAAAATTGCAATTCGACGCATGAGGATTATTCCTTTTATAAAAAAATGGCTCGACATTTCGTTCTAGACCAAAAATGATTTAAAGGATAGTAGCTCGCCGAGATGCAGAATTCAACTTTTATTATTCTGAAAGCCGACCTTAAACCGAGGGTCAAGAAGCAAGGTAACGGCTGAATAAGCAAGGAACCGGGAGAAACAAGACTGAGTTAGAAATAAAGCGATTGCTTCTTATTGTCCGCAAACGACCCGAATGACTTCGCCATTTTTCCGATCGACAAAAACCCAAAGATCCCCACCACGCTGCGGCGGTTTGGGTCCGAGATACACCGCCTGAAAATCTCGGCCGGCTACTTCCGGATACTCTCGCTCCGCCGTCGTCGGAAGTTCGGACTCAAACCGATTCGTCTTGGGATTAAAGGTCGAAACTCCTTCGCGCCGCAGGTGCTTTTTGAGCATCCGATTTCCCTCGTCATAAACGATATCCATTTTCTCGACCGAATACCCGAGTTGTGCCGCCTTCGCGGCGGCCACGCGAATGGTCTCCTCCCTCGATAGACGTCCTTCCTCCGCAAAAACAACGGCCGCCGACACGAACACAAAAAATGCCAAAAACAACCATCTTTTTGTCGTCATGAGCTTTTGTTAAAATTCCAACCTTATCCTCGTCGAGCAGTAGTAACCGCCTCTAAAATATGCACCAAAAGATACAATGCGAGCGCGCAAAAAACCCCTTTCGCCAAAAAATACCATGAGATCGGATCGTTGTCGAAGCGGCCCTCAAAAACCTTATTGCCCAATAAAAAAGTGTACCCGCAAATCAGAAAAACCAACCACGCCGCAACAATAACCGCTCGTCGAACCCTCTTCATCGCCCCTCCAAAACCCTCGTTTTCTTCCAAATAAAAAACCCGCTTTCCGTCTAAGCGGGTTCAAATTGGTTCTTAGGGTCCCAGCTCATTCAAAACGTCTTCACTGACCTGACAATCCGAGCTCGGTCTCTTTCTCGTTAACAAGCTCGCTCAGAGGTACGTACCAGCCGGCCTTGTTCCAATAGCTGGCAAACTTCAAATCCTTTCGAACGGCGTCAAAATATTCTTTTGCCTTTGCCTTATCCCCGGTCATTGCGGCAGCCGTTCCGGCCACATAGTAACACGTACCCACATCGTTCAGAGCCCAATATTGCGGAATTCTTTTCTCGTCGGGGTACTTGGTAAGCTGTTTTTGCTGCGCAATCGCCGTACCGCGATGCAGCTGGATGCATTTTTCGGCGGAAATCATCGTATTTTTATAATCCTTGCGATCAAGAAAATCAATCGCATGATTTTTGAGGTAGCTGGACGAACCGTCGGATACGGCACTGACCTCGGTGCCTTCCGAATAAAGATACTTCACCGCCGCCTCGGCAACATTCCAATACCAACCGCCGCGATCATAGGCCATGGCCGACGGGTAATGCTGCACAATGTCACCCATGAGCTGACGACCACGCTCATTATCCCCTTGATCGAGATAGGATTTTGCCTGGATAAACTTCGCGGTCCCGACGTCGTTCAATTCCCAATAAGAATTCATCTGCTTTTCGGGAACCTTGCCGACTAGCTTACTCTGTTCCTGCCTCGCAGTAGCGTCAAAGCGGGCAATGCACTCGTCTGTCAGCGCTATGGCGCGTTTATAGTCTTTTTCGGAAAAGGCCTGCCAAGCCTGCTGAATAAGACTTTGGCTGGACGCACCGGTTTTTTTCATGGCAGGCTTCGAGCCGGCGGCCACATCGACGGTCTCCGCCGACAAAGCAACCGAACTGATTAAAATTGGAGATACAGCAAGGAGTGCGAACTTCTTAAGGAATGGCTTCACGGTAACCCCCAAGACTCAAAAAAAACGCTCGCTGAGCGGCTTTTTAGCCTTTATGCTGGACTATCCTCAGCATTCCCGTACATCTAGGCTACTCTTACCGTGAATGATTGTCAATCTCGCCGGGCAACCCCTCCCTCTCCCGCGCGCCAGGAGAAATCCTCGTTCGACTTGAGGTATGAGCAGCAATAATCGACTAGGGATCCGCATCGAATTTTGAATTTGGATTGTGGAGGCACTTCAAAGGAATCCCCGGCATGAACGATTTTCTCATGTTTTTCCCCCGGCAAAAAAACGTGGAGATCCCCCGAGAGGATCTCCATGATTTCTTTATCGGCAGTCAAAAACTCGTATTCGCCCGGCATGAGAATCCCGAGCGTCTTCTTTGACCCGTCAGGGAAAAGAATCGTTCGGCTCGTAACCTTCCCGTCGAAATAAACGTTCGCTTTTTTGACAACGGTAACGCGATCGAATGCCTGTCCTCGCTTCGATCGACGTAGGCCGACTGATAACGTAAAGGCGGCACACATCCCGGCCGCAAAAACAGAAGCCAAAAAACCCGCATTCGCAAAAACACACTTCGGCATCTAAGCCCTCAGCCCTTGCCTTTTGGGCTCTTCGACGCCGAATCGGGTGGGTGAACAAAAAAAGCCCCTCCCCCTTTTTTCTTTGCTTTTAAAAGAGCTTTGTCCGCCGCCGCGATAAGATCGTCGGGCTCGCGAAATTTCTTAGATTTTTCGGCAAGCCCCATACTCACAGTCGTACCCAATTCTTCGCCCTTGCCGATCACTTTTAAGATGCGCTGAGCAACCACCTGAGCGCCCTTGACGTCTGTTTGGGGCAGCAAAAGCGCAAACTCATCCCCGCCATAACGCGAAACAACATCGATATCTCGCAAATTTTGCACAAAAAGTGAGGCGATGTGCTTCAGAACCTTATCCCCCTTGATATGGCCATAGGTATCGTTGATTTCTTTAAAACGATCGACATCGATCATGACGAGAGTCACCGGCTGTTTGTGTCTTTCGGCACGCTTCCACTCGATGCGCAGGCTCTGCTGAAAATAACGGTGATTATACACTCCTGTAAGATTGTCGATCACGCTCTGCCGACGGGCCTTCTCAAAAAGAAGAGTGTTTTCGATGGCGGTAAGCGCGTGTGAGGCCAGCGACGTTAAAAGGCGTATATTTTCTTCTGAGTATTGATCGATCGGTAAAATCGAAAGTGCGCCGCGAGCGGGACGATCATTCCCCGCCGCCAAATACAATTCTGTGTCGACAAACCGGCAGACGTCCTTCGAGGAAACGGCCGAACACTGACTCTCTTTAAAATCGGTTGTTTTACCGCGTAACCGCTCGACCAGACCCGCCAAAAGACCCGCCTCAAAATAACACACGGGCTTTTTGACCGGACCGATTTCGGACGTGGTGATGCCGGATCGAATCGTCACGACAACCCGACCCTCACTTAATCCTTTGATCGAGAGGCATTCGATACCCGCGCGCCCCAGAAGCGCTTTAAGCTCCCCCTCGGACTTAACTTTGCAGGTCAGCCCTAATTGTTTGCCGATGCTGTAAATTTCGAGCGCGCTTCGTCCGGTAATCAGCGAGCGGCGAAGCACAAAAAGAGCCAATTCGGACAAGAGTGAGGTTTGATTCCAGTTCTTTGGATCGGATAAGCGAAAACGTCCTAATGTTTTTTTGGCAGAAGGATCTTCCTTGCCCTGATTCCGGGCAATTTCTTCCAGATCGTGCGTCACCGAAGAAAGACGCCCCAAAAGTTCTAGCTTACGAATCGACACGTTTGACAGCGACATGGTGAGTTGACATTAACAAAAAAACCCCTCATTTGTCAAAGTGCAAACGATAAAGCTCCCAATCGTTAAATTTTACTAATTGCTGTTCAAGCAAACTCACAATCAGTAAGAATCTATGGCTCTCGTCCTTGTTGTGTTGCATGAGTAAAAAAAACCGCTTAATCATCGATGAATGAAAAAAATTTGTAATTCAAGTGAGTTCAGTGTAAACTTCCAATACGATCTTTAAAAAGATTTTCATATGCGCTTTGAAAAAAGACCCTGACAAAAAAACAGGCGCAAAGCCGCAAGGACCGAGAGGTCTTATCGGGCTGTTGGCGGTCATCCGAACGACATCAATTCTGGTCAGGGCGGTGTCGTCAACCATATTTCGAGGACACACCCGTCCCTAGCGCTCCTCTGGGGAACAGCGCTCTTGTCTTTTTTTCCGT
>Ga0172375_10007855_pt1 | contig 14522 bp, 11 predicted proteins | sample LakKiv1m_FD_114537 | JGI IMG/M metagenome (GOLD analysis project Ga0172375, IMG submission 114537) | Freshwater microbial communities from Kabuno Bay, South-Kivu, Congo - kab_092012_11.1m | ecosystem: Environmental > Aquatic > Freshwater > Lake | place: Democratic Republic of the Congo... | reverse complement strand
CTTTTCGACCGAAACGAAAATATCCAAGAAAGTTGCGACCCAATCCCAAGGTGTTTGCCTTTGCCTATAAACCATTGCGTTAAGTCAATGACATTGGGGTTAGGGGGGATTTGGATGCTATGCACATGGTCATAGCGGAAAAAACTTTTAGCAATCGCTATATCCCATTCTCCAAAAGTTTCTTCCTCTTATCCCCTCTCTCCCCTGGCTGTTTGGGCCGGGGAGAGGGGAGATAAGAAAGAACCGGTTCATCCGATGAAAGCATACTTGTCCTTGTGAACAGCCAGGATTTTGGGTTGGAAAAATTCCTGAGCTTGGAAGCCAAAGGCTCGTGAGCGTCCGGCCATTGCCAATCTCCAACCGCTCACGGCTTAGAGCTTACGGCGTACGGTTCACTGCACACCGCTCAGCTAATTCATTGACTTCCCGCGAGAAGTAAGTTAATTTATTCACATGGTTGCCCAGAAAAAAAGTATCCTCAAGAACCTGGAAAAGGAGATGGCCGCCATCAATCAGGCGCTGGTGGCCAATCTCCAGACCCACGTCCCCATGATCGCCGAGGTCGGGCGCCATATCCTCCTCAGCGGCGGCAAGCGCATCCGGCCCCTGCTGTTTATCCTGGCGGCCCGGATGTGCGGCTGCCAGGGCAACCATCTGAGCGATTTTTCCACCATCTTCGAATACCTGCACGCCGCCACCCTGCTCCACGACGATGTCATCGACGCGGCCAGCGTACGCCGGGGGGCGTCCACCGCCAACACCATCTGGGGCAATCAGGCGGTGATCCTGGTGGGGGACTTTCTTTTGGCCAAGGCCCTGTCTTTGGCGGTGACCACCAACAGATTGAAGATCCTCCAGGTGCTGTCCCAGGCCACCACCCTGATGGCCGAAGGGGAAATCCTCCAGCTCCTGCACACCGGCAATCTCAAGATTACCGAGGCCGAGTACTTCGAGGTCATCACCCGCAAGACTGCCATTCTCATGTCCGCCGCCTGTCAGATCGGCGCCATCCTGGGGGGGGCCTCCCCGGCCCAGGAAGAGGCCCTGAGCCGGATGGGCCTGAATCTGGGGATCACCTTCCAGGTGGTGGATGATATCCTGGATTACACCGGGGATGAACGGGAGTTGGGGAAACAGGTGTGCGCCGACCTGCGGGAAGGCCGCATCACCCTGCCCCTGATCCACGCCCTGGCTCAGGCCGCGCCCCCGGATCGCCAGCGGTTGGCCGCCATCGCCCAGGACCCCGCCCCGGAGCTGGCCCCGGAACTCCGGCGCCTCCTGGATAAGTACGGGTCTCTCGACCAGGCCCGAGCCGTGGCCCGGACCTATACCCGCCAAGCCCAGGAATGCCTGGAATCCTTCCCCGCCTCCCTGGAAAAGAATTATTTTTGGGCCATTACCGAAGAACTGCTGGCCCGGACCCATTAACCTCAGGAGAAACACCCCCTAGTTGCCCGGCGTCACCCACCCGGCATACAGGGCCAGGCCCAGCCAGGCCCAGTTGTTGGCGTAGTAGTGGTCCGGGGCCTCGAAGTAGGCTTGGGGGCCGTCCTCCCGGTAGAAGGAGAGCACCTTGAGGGCCAGGTCCCGGGCGAAATCCCGGTCGCCGGCAGCCAGGGCCCCGGCCAGGACCCCGGCATAGAGCACCGGGCTCTCATAATCCACCGCGGGGGCGCCGTCAAGGTTATAGACCGCCGCCAACCTCCCCTTTGCCTTAAAGGTGTTCTGAAAAAACGGCAGGAATCTCTCTTTTAAGAGGCGGGCCGCCCGGGGTTCCCCGAACCAGATTCCGTCCAGGGCCACCCGGAAGGGGATGCGCACCGCTTCCCAGCCGAAGCGGGCGTCTCTGCCCGGGGCCGGGCTGAGGCGGCCGGCGGCGTCCACCCGGCACCAGTCGGGGAACAGACCTACCCCGGGTTGTTCTCCTAAACCTCGGTTAAGTTGCTCCAAGGTCTGATAGCAGGCCTGGTGCAAGCCGTGCCAATCCGCCTGGGCCGGTTTGCTCTCCCTGGCGTTGGCCCCGGTTCCTGGAGCAGCCGGGGAGGTAAACCGGGCAAACAGACGATACGCCCCGGGGGAAAAATATGACGGGTTCACCAGGTAAGGCGGCTGGGCCTCATGCCAGTTCCCCGGGGTCAGGAGGAGCTCCCCCTGGGGCAAGGCCACCACTTCCCCGGCCAGGACGGCCGCCTGCACCCGGCAGGCCTCCTCCCGAAAATCCGGGAGGTGGGGCGGGGCCCGCCAGCCCTTACGGTCCGCCAGGACCAGGGCCAGGGCGTAGTCCAGGTCGCCGTCGGTGGCGCTGTTGGCGTCCCGCACCCCCCAGGAACCGTCAGGCCGCCGGCCCCAGCGCCAGGCCAGGAGACTGTCCCCGTGCGTCCGGAGTCGGGAAAGGTTATGATAAGTCCAGGAATAGACCCGGTTAAAGACCGTTTCATCCCCCACCCACACGGCCCGGAGCAGGGCGTAGGCCTGGGCTTCGGAGATGGCGCCGCCGTCCTCTTCCGGGACCCGGACCCGGCCGTCGGCCTGGATGAAGTGGCGGCAGTAGCTCTGCCAGGAGGAGGTCAGCACTCGGGTCAATGAGGCCTTGGAGGGTTCCTCCCGGCAGGCGAGGCAGACCCCGGCGAGCAGGATGACCAGAATAAGGCTGAGGGTGCGGCTCAGGTTCATCGCCCTCATGGTCCATGGCGGAGCCCCGCCGGAAAACAGCATTATACCTGGGCGAACTCCAGGGGGGCGTCCTTGCGGTAGGCCAGGGCCTGGCAAGAGGCGATCAGGGCGCCCCGGGAGTCGGTCACCTCGATGAAATATGTGGCGGTGCGGCGGCCGGCGTGGAGTTCCCGCGTCTGGGCGGTGAGACGCTCCCCCATCCGGGGGGCCGCATGAAAGGTCAGGTTCATGTTGAGGGCCACCGCCACCGCGCCGTGGGCGTTCACCGCCGCCTGGAAGGCTTCGTCGATCAGGGCGAAAATGGCTGAACCATGCACCATCCCCAAGATATTGGCCATTGCGGGGCGACAGGCCATGCTCACTTTGGCCCGGCCCGGGGCCAGGTCTTCCAATTCCAGATGCCAGAACCGGCTGATCTCCTGAGCGTCCACCCGTTGCCGGAAGGCGCTCAAAAAGGCCTCATCCACTTTCGTCATCATTACCTCGCTGTTGAAGAATTTAATAGTGCGCTGCAGGCGCCTTCCCGAAAACTCATCACCGGCTCCCCTGCCCTCCGGGCCTCCCCTTACCCATAAATCTCCGGAAACTGGTTTTTCCAGCGCCGGTGGAGCCAGAGCCACTGGGAGGGCTGGGCCCTTATCCAGGCCTCGATGACCCGGCTCTGAAGCTGAAGGTGCCGCCGGATGTCGGCCTGGGGGTCGCCGGTTTTGGTCAGGGGCAGGGGCGGCAGGATCACCAGGAGGTGGCGCCCGTCCGCCAGGCGCCGGGACAGGGTGGGGAGGACCGGCACCCCCCGGCGGGCCAGGATCGCAGCCACCGGGGTGGTGCGGGCCGGGCGCCCGAAAAAATCCACCAGCATCCCCCCCCCGGTGGTGGTGTTCTGGTCGATGACGATCCCCACTACCCCGTTCCGGCCCAGATGCGCCAGGATCTCCTTCATGCCCTGCTGCTTGGCCACCATGGAGTTGCCGCCCCGCTGGCGCACATAGCGGGCCAGCCTGGCCGCCCACGGCTGGTCCATTTCCCGGCCCACCACCGCCACGGGCCGGTAGTTCAGGCCATAGCCCATGACGGTGTACTCCCAGTTGCCCGCGTGGGCCGCAATGGCGATCATGCCCCGGCCCTGGGCCAGGGCGGCCTGAACGTGCTCCTCCCCCAAGACGATCACGTTCCGGCGGATAAGCGGCAGGGGGGCCAGCAGCAGTTCGAGGATTTCCACACCGAAGCGGACGAAATGACTGAAGACCTGCCGGGCCAGCCGCTCCCGCTCCCCGGGACTGAGGGCGTCGCCGTAGGCCAGGGCCAGGTTGGCCAGGGTGATCCGCCGGCGCCGCCTGTCCAGACGGTACCACAGGTCAGCCAGGGTTCGCCCCAGCCAGTCGCCGCACCGCGCCGTTAGTTGCCGTAGCATGAAGTTTTCAGATCAGGCTATTTTTAAATGACCGCTTAGGAATATTCATCGCAGGGCTCGCCCCGCGCCGCCCTTACGCCACCGTAGGGCGGGAAAACGCCGCGCCGCCCGCCTCCAGCAGCCCAAGCCTCGGCCGCCCCCGTCACGGCTTATGCACCGGGGCCATAGCGGCCTGGTCCGCGGCAACCGCCTCCCGCTCCCGGACGGCGGCGGGGCGCGGCCGGCCGTAAATCCGCACCGCCTCTTCCCCCACCAGGTCGGCGATCCGGGCCATGAGGAGACGGGCCGCCACCTCTTTCCCCCCATGGTAGGCCGCTTTGCGGCCCCAGTGCCAGGGATTGGCGAAATTCACTGCGGTCCAACCCCACCGCGCCAGCCGGTCCAGGCGGTGGCGTTTGATGAACACATAGCCCCAATGGTTCCTGAAATTCTGATACATCTCATGATAGCGCACCACCGTGGCCAGTTCCACATCTTTGAAGGGCCGCATGGGCCTGGTCTCCAGCCACGCCGCCAGCCGGGCCCCCACCCGGTTGTGCAGCGCCACCAGGTCCGCCAGGGACGCCTTGAGTTCCGGCCGGTCTTCCTCGGGATAATAGATTCGGGCGATCCCCCGGACCAGTTCCTGGGACATCTCGCTGATCGTCTTGAAGGAAATGGCGGTGCCCGGCCACCATTTCAGCAGGTGCCGCCGGCGGTAACTCCGGATGAGCTCCAGGGCCGTTTGGTCCTCGGGCCGGGGGTCCGGCAGGCTGAGCCCCGGGGTCTCCGGGTCGCCCTCCTGGCGCATCAAGGCCCTGATTACCTGGCGCCGGGTCCAGAGGCGGATGATCAGCAGCGACAAGCCCCAAACAATAAGTACGGCAAAGAGGATCAGCAGCAGCCAATGGAGTTCAATATGAAATTTCATCGGAGATTTTTATGGTTACCCCCTGCCCTCCCCTTTCCGGCGGCCGCGCAGCACCCCATAGACCGCTTCAATTTCGGCGGCCATCATGTCCAGGGTGAATCGTTCCAGCACCAGCTCCCGTCCCCGGCGCCCCAGTGCCGCCCGGGAATCCGGCTCCGCCATCAGCCGCCCCATGGCCTGGGCCAGCAGCCGGGGTTCCCGGGGGGGCACCAGCAGGCCGGTTTCGCCATCGACAATCACTTCCGGAATGCCCCCCACCGTGGTCCCGACCACGGGCCGGGCCATGGCCAGGGCCTGCAGGAGGGACTGAGGCACCCCTTCGTTGGCGTAGGACGCCAGCACCTTCACCTCCATCAGGGCAAACCACGGCGACACCTGGTCCTGGTAGCCCACCAGGCGCACCCAGTGCTGCAGGCCCAGTTGGGTGATATGCTCTTCGATCACCCCCCGGTAGGGACCATCCCCCACCAGGAGGAGAAAGGCGCGGGCCCCCCCTTGCAGGAGTTCATGGAAGGCCTCCAAAAGATCAAGATGGCCTTTCCACGAACGCAGCACCGCCACGCACCCGAAAATAAAGGCGTCTGCGGGAATCTCCACTCGGGCCAGCAGTTCCCGGCTTTTTTCCTGGGGGACGAATTCCGTTATTTCCACCCCGGTGGGGATGGAAAAGATCCGGCGGGCCGGCACCCCCAGACGCTCCATGAGCAGGTCCTTGGTGACCTGGCCGGTGGTGATGATGGCCGCCGGGGTCTGGTAGAGCCACCGGGTGGGCCGGTTGTCCCGGACCCGGGTGGACAGATGCCGGGTCCGCACCAACAGGGGCCGGGGCCGCAGGCTCTGCCAGGCCAGGGTCCCCACCCAGGAATCCAATGAACTGTGGGTGTTCAAAATGTCCACCGCCCCCCCGGCCAGGAGCCGGCGCAGCCTCATCCAGGCCCCCAGGTTGCGCCAGCCGCCGAAAGTCAGGGGGGTAACCGGAAAATTGTGCTGACCGGCCCGCCGGTACAGCTCCCCCCGGGGATCGCAGGCGAAGGCCGGCCGGTGCCCGCGCCGCCGCATGGCCAGGGCTTCCACCAGGATGCGCTGCTCCTGCCCGCCCCAGCCCAGCGAGGCCTCGGTATGCAGGATGGCTAACGACTTGAGCGGGGATTTACCCGGCATGGAGTCCCCCTATTCGGTTCATGTCAGCTATGCCGGCGCCCACCACCCAGATCAACCGGCAGTGCTCCGGCGCCAAAGGTTCAGGTACAGGTCTTCCAGTCGCTTCAGCATGGCCGCCAGGGAATGCCGCTCCGCCACGGTGCGCCGGGCCGCCTCCCCCAGACGCCGCCGGGCCTCCGGGCGACGATACAGGTCCAGGATGGCCCGGGCCAGGGCCTCGGGGTCGCCGGGCGCCACCAGGCAGCCGTTGACGCGGTCCACGATGACCTCCCGGCAGCCGCTCACCCGGGTGGCCACCACCGGCAGACCCGCGCCCATGGCCTTCAACAGGGCCAGGGGCAGGCCCTCCCACAGAGAGGGCTGGACAAACAGGTCCAGGGCCCGGAATATTTCCGCCAGGTCCCGCCGGGTGCCCAGAAACCGCACCGCGCCCTCCAGACCCAGGTCCCTCGCCTGGCGTTGCAAATCCTCCCGTCGCCGCCCTTCCCCCACCAGGAGGGCGGTCAGGTCCGGAATCTCCCGCCGAAGCCCCGGCAGGGCCGCCAGCAGGTGGGTATGGCCCTTCTGGGCCTCCAGGCGGCCCACCGCACCAAGGACCAGGCTCCCCGTCAGCCCTAAACGTTCCCGGGCCTCCTCCCGGCTCAACCCGGAATCCAGTTCGGCCAGGGAAATCCCATAGGGCATGAGGACCAGGCGGGAGGCGGGCACCCCGTCGTACCGCCGCACGTCCCGCCAGACCTGGGTGCTCCCCACCAGAACCCGGTCGGTGGTCCATCCCAGGAGAAAGTTCCACACCCGCCGGTGAAATTTGACCCGAGTGTAGGAATTATGCACCGCGGCCACCACCCCGGAAAGCCCCAACCCCAACGCCCCCAGGCGGCCATACAGGTTGGGGTGATAAAGGTGGCTGTGAAGGATGTCCGGGCGGACGGTTTGCAGCAAACCCCGCACCGCAGCCGCCACCCGCCAGGTGGAGGTGCGTTTGAGATCCAGTTTCAGGCTGACCACCTCATAGCCCTGCCCCCGGAGTTCCCGGCCCACCTGGCCGGGGGACCCAAGAGTGGCCGCCGAGACCGCAAACCGGGTGGGGTCCAGGCCCCGTATGATGGCCGCCACCAGGTCTTCCGCCCCCCCCACCGGCATGGTGGCCAGAAGCTGGAGCACCTTCAAACGCCGGGGCGGGAAGCCCGAAGGCGCCGGCTGGTAAGCGGCGAGGTGCCGAGTTCGGTTGAGCCGCACGGCTATAGTTGGGGTCCCTGTCCTCTCCAGCCTCGGGTGGGCGGCGCCATCCACCCTCCGCTGGGTTGAATCGTTTCTCCGCCGGGCGGTCCGCTCCCCCCTGGAAAGGTCACCCGTCTTGGCTGTCATTATAGCAGAACTTTTGCCAAAATTGATACTGCCGCGTGGTTGATGGCGTCACGGGGGCGGGGGCTTGAGCTGGACCCGATTTCATGCCCGGCGCCCCGGTTTCTGGCACCGGGTCTGGCCCCATAACCCCGGTCCTGGCCCCGCCGGGAGCACAAAAGGAACGGCCGGTTCCCCGGAGGAGATGGCTGAAATTTGCGGTTCCAGGGCTTGACAGGCCGCCGCGGTTTTGTTAACAACATAGTGGCACGTGGGGCTGTAGCTCAGTTGGAAGAGCGCTTGAATGGCATTCAAGAGGTCAGGGGTTCAACTCCCCTCAGCTCCACCAAAGATTTCAAGGGGTTAGCGACGGGGCGCTAACCTCTTTTTTTATGGTGGTATACTCATAGGGTACTTTTTTCCGAAATGAGGCTCGCAGGAAAGAGAGTGGCAAATTTGAACTTAAGACGACGGTCTGCCGATAATTTGAGTAAGGAATGAACATGGTGGACCGGAACAAGTCACCCGCACCGATTGACCAGCGCCTGTTATGAAAAGTTCCTGATGTAAATGTGGGACAGCCGCCCTCGGCTGTCCAAGCACAGGTTGAAACCTGCGCCACCAATACTTTTCATGCTTTGTGGGTGGGCCGCAGGCCCATGAGGAGCTGTCCTGTCAGGGAGTTCAGGTCACCGGCCATGTGGCGGAACCGGGATAGAAGTAATGGATATGATGCATAATCGGGGCGGAACTGTCGGGGGCCTCAGCCTCGAACCCCAAGCCATAAACGGAATCGAACCGGGCCGGGCCGGACCCCAGTCAATCCAGGAGTTGGGCCTGCCGGCGATTTTCCTGGCCCACCTCACCTTGAAACACTGTTTCTACCTGGACGCCTTCACCCTGGGGGACCTGGTGGAGCGTTTGAAGTTGTCCGGCAGCATCCTCGCCCAGGTGCTGGAATACCTGAAAAGGTCCAAGTGGGTGGAGGTGCGGGGTCCCGACCCCTTAAACCCCATGGCCATGGCCCTGGACCTGGCCAACCGGCACTTCCTCAGCGACAGCGGCAAACGGCAGGCCGTGCAGTTGTTGGAATTCGACGGCTATACCGGGCCGACCCCGGTGGCGCTGAAAGATTACTGGCGGCAGGTGACCTGTCAGAGCATCAGCCTGGCCGGGGTGACTCCCGAGGACCTCCAACGGGCCTTGCAGGGATTGGTGCTGTCCGAGGCAACCCTGGAGCAACTGGGGGTGGCCGCGGTCAGCGGCAAGCCCCTTTTTCTCTACGGCCCCTCCGGCAACGGCAAGACCGCCATCTCCCAGCGTCTGGGCCGGATCTGGCCGGATGACATCCTGGTCCCCTTTGCCATCTATGTGGACGGCCAGGTGATTCAGGTCTATGACGAAATCACCCACGCACCCTCGGAGTCGGCTGCCTCTGAAGGGGAGAAAGGGGACCGCCGGTGGGTCCGGTGCCGACGACCGCTGGTGATGGTGGGCGGCGAACTGACCATGAGCATGCTGGACCTGACCTATAAAGCCACCCTGAAATATTACGAGGCGCCCCTGCAATTAAAGGCCAACAACGGGGTGTTCGTGGTGGACGACTTCGGGCGGCAGCGCCTGCCCCCCCAGGAACTCCTGGACCGCTGGACCATTCCCCTGGAAAACCGCCAGGATTTCCTGCGCCTGCGCACCGGCCGCAAGTTTGCCATCCCCTTTGACCAGTTCATCGTCTTTGCCACCAACCTGGAACCGCAAACCGTGTTGGATGAAGCCTTTTTGCGGCGTCTGCGCTCCAAGGTCAAGGTGGAGTATGTCAACCGCGTCCAGTTTACCGAGATCTTTCGTCTTTACTGCGACCAGTACCGTCTGGATTATGACCCCGAGGCGGTGGACTATCTCCTGCGCCGCTATTATGACGACGGGCAACGCCCCCTGGTCGCCTGTCATCCCCGGGACCTTCTGGAGCAGATCCTGGATTATTGCCGGTTCCGCGGGCTTCCTCCCCGTCTCACCCCGGAAAACCTGGACCGGGCCTGCCGGCGTTATTTTGTTTCCTGAGCCCCACAATGGCCCGCAGGCTTTACCGTGAAAGGAACCCGTCCACATCCCCCTCAATCCCCCTGTGGTACAGGGGCGCTTGAACACCCGCCTTTGGAAAAGGGGGACAGAGGGGATTTTTTCTGGCCAGGGGTGAGGCCAGCGGCGTCATGGGCGTTAGCTGATTTTCATCCCGGATTCCTGCAAATTTCTGCCTGAACATCTGCCTTCTCTGTCATTATCGATTATTTTGATCTTCCGGATTTGGCCGACCTTTTTCCTTGACGGTTGCCGGCGCTATTCCTAAAATGGTTTTCTGGGTTAATTGACCGGCCGTGACCATGGTGGGGCGCACCTTTAATTTTTCCATCGGAGGGAAAACATGCGACCAGGGATAACGCATTCAACCAAAAAGGCATGGCCGCAAACCGGAGCGATGTTCCTGGCCGGCCTGGCAGTATTGGGCCTGGTGGTCATCACCGGGGCGCCGGCAGTCCAGGCCGCCGGCAAAATCACCTCGATCCTCCTGAGCGACAAAGCGGATGACCAGGGGGTGGTGGCCAAGCACGTGGACCGGTTTGCCCCTGATACCGAAAACATTTATGGTGCCGCCACAATCACCGGCGCCCAAAAAGGCCAGAAGGTCACCGCCAACCTTCTCTACGGGCCGGAGAACCATAAGGCCCTTACCGTCACCAAGGATATCCCGGGCAAGGGCGATATCACCCTCACCTTCGCCTTCAGCAAACCCGCCAAAGGCTGGCCCCCGGGTGATTACCGGGTGGTCATCAGCACTACGGGCGGGGCTACCAAGGAGGCGGCTTTTCAGGTAAAATAACCCGGGGGCGACAGCCATCCCGTTAATTCGCTTTACAGCAAGTCAGCCGCAAACTTTACCGAGGGCGCAGTGATGGTCGGCTACTGGAAAAATCCCTCTCGGGGTGCCGGTCGCCGGCGAAGTATTCCGGTCGGCCAGCCTGACCATCAGGACGCAACCACCGTCACCACCCCGCCAGGCAAGGGTTGGGCAATGGGGCTGCCGCGGCCGCCGGCCGGCGCCGGGCTCTTGAGACAGCACCCGGTCAGGGCGGGCAATTTCTCTCACCCAAGTCTTTCCAAGGATGGATCACTACCCAGAGTGTAACGCCTGAGCGATCAGGCCGGTTTGAGGCCGGGGCGCCCTCCCGGGCCGGCGGTTGAGACCCATGCCAGGGACCGGCCGAAAACCGGGAAATTCAAAGGAGACGATATGGAGGAGACTGCAAACCAGACGTCCCCGCCCGGGGGTCCGAAAAAAAAGAAATGGCCGAAGATCCTGGGAGGCGCGCTCGCCTTGATCGCCTTGGCGGCGGCCCTGGCAATGTACTTCACTGCCGGCATGGTGGGGGTGGTGAAAAAACAGCTGGAGCTCATCCGGCAGGGGGACTCCAAGGGCGCTTACGCCCTGAACTCCAAAGAGTTTCAGAAGTCCACCTCCCAGGAGGAGTTTGAGGCGTTCGTAAAAAGATATCCGTCCCTTTCCCAAAACAAGGATTATAGCTTCTGCACCAGGTCCATAGAAAACAATATCGGCACGGTGACCGGGACCCTGAGCGCCCAGGACGGGGCGGTGACCCCGGTGAAGGTCCAGTTGGTCAAGGAACAGGGACAATGGCGGATTCTCTTGATCAGGGTGCAGCCCACCGGCGCCACTACCGGGGTCATAGAGGAAGGGGTGTGTGGGAAATGCCTGGACGCGCCCCGTTCTTCAGCCCCCCCCGACCCCAACGTTTCCGTGGTCACCTGCGAGGGGGTGGCGGAACCGGAGATGAAAGCCCTGGGCGTCCGGCAGGAGTTCGAGGTCCAGTCGCCGGAGATTCATGCCCTGGTGAAGCTCAAGGACGTCAAGGCGGGCAGCAAACTCAAAGGCAGTTGGGTGTCCATCGACGCCATTGACGAACCGAACTACGTCATCAAATCTTCCACCCTGGACTTCAAGACCCAGGGGCAAGGCGCCGCCCACTTCACCATCACCAAACCCACCAAGGGTTGGCCTCCGGGGAAGTATAAGCTGGATCTCTATCTGGATGACGCGCTGGTGGCCTCGGCGCCCTTTACCATCGGCAAAACCGCCTTCCCGGGGTCTTCCAGCAGCGTCGCCCCCCCCGCCCCCAAAGCCGCCTCCGGCCCCTTAAATCTGGGACCCGTACACAAAGATCCGAAACGCCTCTGGACAATCGCCGTGTATATGGGGGCGGACAATGATCTGGACCCCTTTGCCCTCAGGGACCTGAAGGAAATGGAGCGGGGGTTGCCGGAGGAAGGGGTGGAATGCCTGGTGTTGGTGGATCGGGCCAAAGGCCCCGCCACCCAGGGGGATGACCGGACTGATCAGGTCCTGCGCATAAAAAAAAACCCCGGCAAGGGGTTACAATCAGAAGTGCTGGCCCGCCCTGGCGAGGTCAACCTGGGTGACCCTGCGGTGCTGCAACAATTTCTCGCCGCCGTGATCAAGACCTTTCCGGCCAAGCGCTATGCCCTGATCATGTGGGATCACGGAGGGGGCTGGACCTACCATCTCATCGACGCGGATGCTCCGGGGGCGGCCAAAGGCCATGACCGGTTAACCCTGCCCAAACTCCGCCAGGGGATTGCCGGGGCCTTGAAAGATACGGGCTTGAAGAAACTGGACCTGGTGGGATTCGATATGTGCCTGATGGCCCAGATGGAAACCGCCGCCGAGATCGCTGATCTTGCCGACATCATGGTCGCCTCCCAGGCCCTGGAGCCGGGTGACGGTTGGCCGTATGAGGAGATTCTCCCCGTGTTCGGCAAGGAGAGCCTGGGGGTTCGCCGCCTGGGAGCCCAGATTGTCGAGTCCTACGGCAAGCACTATGGCGAACGCCGGGAACGTGTCGCCACCTTGTCGGCGGTTGATCTGGGCGAAGTCCGGAAGCTGGCCGAGGCCCTGAATACCCTGGCCGCCAAGATGGACGGGGCGGTTCCCGCCTCCTGGGCGGCAATCTCTCGGGCCATTTTTTACAGCGAGTCGTACGCGGACCGCACTGATATCCGCAAAGGCCCCAGCGGCCTGGCAAGCGTGGACCTGCTGGACCTGCTCAAACGTTTGCGGTATGGCGTGCAGCCATTCCCGGCCGACCAGGAATTCCAGGACATCGTCGGCATCATGGACCGGGCGGTCATCGCCTCCTCTGTCACCCCCAAGCACCGGCTGAGCCACGGCCTGGCGATCTATGCCCCCACCACCAGCCGGCAGTACAACCCCAATTACGAGGAGGTCCAACTGGCCAAGACCGGCGCCTGGCCCAAGTTCCTGGCCGCGCTGTACCAGACCCAGAAAAATAACCTGAGCGCCCCCAAGATCAGCGACCTCAAGGTGGTGGACGCCCAATCCGGTCAACCGGTGCCAGGGGGCAAGCCCGGGGGCGGTTTCCGCCTGGAGGCGGTGGTCGAGGGCGAAAACGTCCTGTGGGTCCAGTATCTTCAGGCTGAGCGGGATGAGAAGAACCATGGCGCCCTTATCCTGGAGAAGAGCTATGTGCTGGACCCCAATTACTATAAGAAAAAGGCGGACGCCGTCGCCGACATGGTGGATCTCATCATGCCGGAATTCAAGGGTAACCGGAACAAGGTCTCCCGGGAGTTCCTCGGCCTCCACCTGATGGTGACCAACGGCGAGCGGGCCGCCCGGGCCACTATCGACGGCTCCAACCTGTCGGATCTCAATCATGTCGCGGTTCCGGTCTTTATCAAGCGCCCGGGGGCGGAACCGCATTTTGCCACCGTGTTTTTCAACGCCATAACCTGGCAGGCCGCCAACGTGGTGGGGGAAATCCCCCAGCCGGGCGGCGGCGTGGCCTATCGGCAGATTAAACCGCAGCCGGAAGACGACCTGACCCTGCTCTTTGAATTCCTCCCCGACCAGGGTAAGCCCGGATACCTCAAGGGAGAGACCATAAAGTGGAAAAAGGGGCTGGAGCTGGTGATTAACGCCGATTCCCCGGGGGAGGTCATCGTGGCCATGCGGGCCGAATCCATCGGGGGCAAATCCAGCTTCGCCAAAACCACCCTGAAGGTGGAAGGCTACACCCGGCAGGAGCAAAGCTTCGTGGACAACGCCCGGAAATTGACCACCAAAGACCTGGTGGGCGCCTGGCGCTGGCACGGCCTGAAAGACGGGAAGTGGCAGCCCTTGCCGGCCTCCACCGAAATCGCCCCCTCCAAGTCCGACCCCGGGGTGCTGGTGGCCAAGATCCGCAATCCCCAGGACCCCAACTGGAAAGTCCATCCCCAAATGGTCCTGCTGGACACCCGGGTCAAGCCGACCCTGCGGCTGCTGTCCTTCGATGAGCAGGGGACGCCGACTGAAGCCATGAACTTCACCGTGCTGGTATCCCGCTGGGAACAGGGCTCCCCCCGCCTGGTCCTCAAGTACCTGGTGCCCAAGGGCTGGCTGGTTTTATGGGCCAAGGAAAAGCCCGGCGCCGCTGCGGTCCCCGAGGGCGCAGCCCCGCCGGCTGCTCCGGCCCCCTCAGCCTCCCTGCCGGCCCCCGCTAAACCCCAGGAGCCCGCCGCTTCCCTGATGGGCGTCTGGCAGAGTCAGGCGGGGGAAATTCTCAAAATCGACGCCTCGACGTATGAAGTCCATGCCCTTAATCAACTGGTGGACAAGGGCGTCTATAAAATCCAGAAGAACCTGATCTTCATCCGCAGTTCCCTGACCGGCGAACGGGAGCAACTCTCCTTCCGGTTGGCAGGGAATCGGCTCATGCTCAAAGACTCGGACGGCGAGACCCAATACTACCAGCGTCTCCAGTGACCGCGGCATCGCGGTTAGGGGCTTAAGGGGGCTGGGCCTTTCCCCCGCCAGGGTCCCAGCTTGTCTGTCATCAGGTTGAGTGCTGCTTCGAAGGGTTCTTTTAGGTCGGCCTGTGGCCGCTGATGGTGGCGCGTAAGACGCGCCTACGGGTCTTTTCAGGCTTT
>Ga0172375_10007853_pt1 | contig 14523 bp, 14 predicted proteins | sample LakKiv1m_FD_114537 | JGI IMG/M metagenome (GOLD analysis project Ga0172375, IMG submission 114537) | Freshwater microbial communities from Kabuno Bay, South-Kivu, Congo - kab_092012_11.1m | ecosystem: Environmental > Aquatic > Freshwater > Lake | place: Democratic Republic of the Congo... | reverse complement strand
TCCCGTAACGCTCACGACCGGGGCTTTTGACCCAAGCCGCTTACGGTGGTTTGCAACCTGCTCCTGCAAGCCGATTGCGAGGGGCCGACCCTCATCTCTCACGCAGCTTCGCTGCGGCACACGAACATTCAACGATTGCCGTGACTGCCACCTCAAACCTGACCTCATTCTGATCTACCGCAAAACCGACAAGAATGAACTTGAGCTGATTCGGCTGGGTTCGCATAGCGAGTTAGGGTTATAACTCATAATAGTTCCAAATCAATTACCATTCCATTTCTCCTATCAAAAAATAGGCAAAATCACCCTGATCTCAACATTCCCCACCCCCCCAACGCAAATAATCCCGTCACCGGAGCACACATGCCGATGGCGGGATTCAGTATTGCAAGCCGCATCAGCGGCTGATGTTAAAGCTCTCAGTCCTTGAGCGACTGGATGAGTTTTTCAAAGGTGTCTTCACTGTGGCGGACGATTTCGCCGGTGACGAGGTAAATCACCTCGCGGGCAATGCGGGTGGCGTGGTCGGCCATGCGCTCGATGTAGCGTGAGACGCTCAGGACTGCAAGCAACTGCTCGGTGTCACTGGCACAGGCCTTCATAGCGTCGGACACCTTCTTGAAGACAAATCGGTGCATGGTATCGACCTCCTCGTCCATGTCACAGACTTTGCCGGCAAGCTGCCGGTCTCTTGAAATGAAAGCATCGATGGCCTTCTTCACCATGGAGGCTGTGGTCATACCCATTTTTTCGAATTCGTAACGCTCCATGACCTCCTGACCAAGCTCGGGCATACGTTCGATGATGTGCACGGCAAGGTCACCGATGCGTTCGAGATCATCGTTGATCTTGATGATGGTCACCAGTGTCCTCAGATCACGTGCCACCGGCTGTTGCAGGGCAAGGAAAGCAAGGCACTGCTCTTCGAGCTTGACTTCGGCGATATCGATCTCTTCATCGACCTGCCTGATCCTGCGGCCACGCTGTGCATCCTGATGGGTAACGGCTTCGAGAGCGTCGTTGAAATTCTGCAATACTTTGTCCGCAAGCTGGACAAGTACTTCCGAAAGTTCCTTGATGTGCTCGTGTACGGGTCTGTCCGACATTGCGATGTTAGAGTTTCGTTAGCTGAATCTTCCGGTTATGTAATCTTCGGTCATCTGATCCTTTGGCCTGGTGAAGAGCTGGGCTGTCGGCGCATGTTCGACGAGCACCCCTTCATAGAAAAACATGGTGGAGTCCGACACTCTCGATGCCTGCTGCATGTTGTGCGTCACAATCATGATGGTATAGCTGCCGCGAAGCTCCTGTATAAGATCCTCGATCTTGGCCGTAGCTTTCGGATCGAGCGCTGAAGTCGGCTCGTCAAGCAGAAGTATCTCGGGTTCAACTGCAAGTGTTCGGGCGACACACAGGCGCTGCTGCTGTCCGCCGGAGAGACCGAGGGCATTTTTGTCCAGCCGGTCACTGACTTCGTCCCAGAGCGCCGCCTTGCGGAGACTCTTCTCGACAATGGCTTCAAGCGCTTTCCTGTCCTTGACACCATGAAGCCTCGGCCCGTAGGCAATGTTGTCGAAGATCGATTTCGGAAAGGGATTCGGCTTCTGGAACACCATGCCGATCTTTTTGCGGAGCAGCACTTCATCGGTGAATTTACCATAAACATCCTCGCCGTCAAACATCAGGGCTCCGGTTGTATGGCAATTCGGGATGAGATCGTTCATTCTGTTGATCGCCCTGAGAAAGGTGCTCTTGCCGCAACCGCTGGGACCGATGATGGCCGTCACATATTTCGAGAGAATATCGGCGTTGACCTTCTTGACCGCCTCGAACTCGCCGTAGTAGATCGAAAAGTTCTTGGCAACAACATGGGGCACTCCGCCACCGGATATCTTTTTGCGTTCAGGAGGCAGATAGATATCGCGTACAGCATTTTCCTGATTCATTTTGATCTCTGTTGCTTCAAGGGACATTTGCATGTGTCTTACCCTTTAAGTTTTTTGGATATACGCGCCCTGAGGACAATCGCGGAAAGATTGAGAAGAAGCACGATCATCACCAGTGAAAGAACCATTCCATACTGGACATGACGAATTTCGGCAGCCGCTTCATGCTCGCTTGCAAGGTTGTAGATATTCCAGGAGAGAGCAGGAGTCGGCGATGAGAGCACGTCACCGAGACCAATGGCCGTTCCGACGCTGACCGCCGCTGTGAAGATGATCGGCGCGGTTTCACCCGCTGCCCTGCCGAGACTGATCACGCCACCTGTCAGAATACCCGGCAACGCTGCCGGCAGAATAACGGTCATGATTGTGTTCCACTTGGTAGAGCCCAGACTCAGCGAAGCCTCTTTGTAGGTTTTCGGCACTGCGAGAATGGCCTCTTCTGCCGCCCTGATAATGGTCGGAAGAATCATGATTGCAAGAGTCAGTGAACCGGCGAGCACGCTCTTCGATTCAGAGACATGCAGCGTATTGATAAAAAAGGCCAGGCCGAACAGACCGAACACGATACTCGGCACGCCGGCGAGAGTGCTGTTGGCACTACGCAGCATACTGGTCAGAAAACCGTCACGGGCATATTCAGTAAAATAGACTGCGGCAATCACGCCAAGAGGGAAGGCAAAGAGCATTGCCCCGATAGCGAGAAAAATCGTTCCCTGTACCTCAGGCCAGATACCACCGAAAAAGTGCGCATCGAGCGAACTGTCGGTAATGAACCCCCAGTAAAAGGTCCATTCCGGCAACAGCATCTTGTCGAGATTCTGCTCAACATAGGGAAAGAGCCTGACCAATGAGGTACCGGCGAAGGTGGTTGCACGGCTTACATCGTAGGGCTTGGCAATCACATCGGGATTCGAGTAGTCCCATTTCTGCTCGTAAAGCAGGTTGTGAAGTTTTTCTTCAGCCTTGTCCCATCTGGTCTGTCCATAACAGAATCGGGTAAGTTCGGGCTGGGTATCACCCGGAACAGGGCCGAAAAGGGCACGAAGCGAACCTTTCACCTGATCGTAGCTTGCCTGGTAGCGGTCTCGTTCAGCATCATCCATTTGTGCCATTTCGTTTTCAAATGCCGACAGCATGGTGAAAACATTCTGGCGATATTCGTTCGACAGAGCCTCCTCTTTTTCAAGCTCATTCGCATCACCGCGCCTGAACTCGCTGTAAAGAAGTTTTCGATGCTCGATGGTGCCCCTGAAGACAATCGCACCAAGACCATTAGAAACGATCGGAACAAGCACGACAAGAAGCGCAAGGCCCATGATCACAATCGAGCCGAATCCAAGCGCTGTGAATGAACGGTCGAGAAGCTTTCTGGTACCGAGATTCATAAGATCACAACATTAAATTGGGTTGGCTTTACTGTCCGGAAAGAATTTTTCGCTGACGGACAACAATCCGTTCACTGACAAGATTGCTCACGAAACTGACAACGAGCAGAAGCAGCCCCATGGCAAAAAGAACATGGAATCGTGCCGAACCGGTAACCTGGTCGGCCTCACCCATATCTCCTGCGATCGTCGCCGTAAGTGTTCGTACCGAATCGAGATAGTTGAAAAAAGGATCGGGGATATGCGATGAGTTGCCCGAAGCCATCCAGACCACCATGGTTTCGCCAAGCGCTCGCATGATACCGAGAATGACCGCCGCAAGAATACCGCTGCTCGCTGCCGGCAATACCGTCTTTATGATGGTTTCAGCCCTGGTCGCCCCAAGCGCGTAACTCCCTTCCCTGAGTTCACGACCGACAGCCTGCAAGGCATCTTCGGAAACACTCACAATGGTTGGAAGTGCCATGAAGCTCAGAATGATCGAGACGTTCAGCGCATTGGTACCACTGAGAATGACAAGGCCCTGCAGATGGTGGCCGATAAAGTAGAGAAACAGAAGAGCAACTGTTCCGAGAGCAATGGCAAGAACGGTGCGCACAGGCTTCTTCAGCGAATCCCTGGCTATGGAGGCTGTCAGCAGTTCCGAAGCCACGATGACCGCAAGAAGCAGAAATGGAGCAGCGATGACCCACCAGGTCCACATCAGAATGGGACCGCCGAAGTTCTGGAGGAGTGGGGCAAAAACAACAAGAGCGAAAAAGCCGAAGGCCACCGAAGGAATGGCAGCAAGCATCTCGATAACCGGTTTTACGTACTGGCGAACCGAAAACGGAAGGATATCGGAAAGACAGATCGAAGCGATAATACCCATCGGAACCGCAATGAGCGCTGAACCGAAGGTAATCATGAGGCTTCCGTAGATGATGGCAAGAGCGCCGAACTGCGGCGGATCGTCTGCGGGATACCATTCGCTGCTCGTGAAAAATTCCTGAAAGCCCCTGAGCCTGAAGAAGGGTACGGCATCGCGAGCTACAAACCAGAAAATGAAAAGAACAACGATAGCCACGAAAGAGGCAATAAGAAGCAGGGTCGCCTCACCGCTTTTCCGGGTGATTTTCTGAATCTTGCGTTTTTTCGCGCTTACAATGAAAGCGGATGACCTGCCCTGGTTCGATGCTGCATCATCATTCATAGCGTTACTGTTTTGCAGGTTATCGACCTGTATGTGTTATTGCTTCTCAATCAATGTTACAGTTCTGCTTATCGATCATCCAAAGTCACTATATATGGACAATCAAAAGATCGGCCTTTTCAGAACGCCCCCAATCTATACCCTGTGAAGAAAGAAAAAAAGTTCGAATTGTTACGATTCAGGAACATTTCGACACTCAGGATGGCATCACGACACCTTATTCATCAAAAATACACTTCAATTTTTCATCATCTCAAGGGTAGCGTGGCAATCCATCCGTGAATTCAGCAAGATGGATTGCCACGTCCGAGCTGTCGGAACGTAGCGATCCATCCCTATGGAGCACCGTGTTCAAGGTACGTGTGCGGCAGCCTATAGGATACAGGCGGCTCGCAATGACGGAAGAAAATATGACAAAGTCCGACAGGCCGCCAGAAACGTAAAAAAAGTCGTCAGTATTTGTTAACAAACCCCAATTCAGTGATGATACGCTTGCCGTCAACGGTTTTCGGAAGATTCACAAAGGTACCGACCATGCCTGTCGGTTGACCATTGGTATACATGTAGAGGGGACGTGAAAGAGGATAGGTACGGTTTTTGACCGTCATGGCAGAAGGCAGAATTCCATTGACAGCGATCTTCTTGACTGATGAATCGAGATAACCGAGCCCCATGAAACCGACAGCTCCTGTTGTCTGCGAAACCCTGTTCTTAACTGCGCCGTTGCTGGCCTGTGTTTCTGCGTTGCGCACCACCTGACGACCTTTCATAACCATATCCCTGAAGGTCTCCTGGGTCCCGCTGTTCGATTCACGCTGAATCACCACAACAGGAAAATTGGGGCCTCCAACCTGACGCCAGTTATTAATCCGGCCCGAGTAAATGTCGGCAATCTGTGCTGTGGTGAGAGAACGGGTGGGATTTGAGGGATGAACCACTATGGCGATACCATCGAGAGCCACAACATTGGCAACCGGGTTGACCCCTTTTGACTTCGCGGCTGCAATCTCCTGTGGCTTCATCTCACGGGACATGTCTGCGATATCGCAGCTTCCGTTGATGAGGCTTTTTGCGCCGTTGCCCGATCCCGACTCGCTGACCGTTACGGGCACCTTGTATTTTTTCATAAAATAGGCTGCAAATGACTTTGAGATAGGGCCGACCGTCGTCGATCCATCGATCGCGATCCCTTTCTTTGCCGCATCAGCATTACCGGTCCATGCCATAGCCATGCAAATAAACGCCAATACGATCGTTCCGGCTTTTTTCATTCTTTTCTCCTTGTCGTTAATAAGGTCGAATCAGGCATCTGCAAGCTCAGCCATTGCAAACCGATGCCACTCATTGTGCCAGAAGTTAACGAATGAGATCCCTCTTTTACAAACCGTATCATCGACCCTTTCCCTCTTTGACAGGAAGAGAAGAACAGGACATTCAGGTCTTACAGAACGTATAATATAAAATGGGTGAGCGGGAAAAAAACCGCCGAAAGCCTGCCCTCAATGAGCAGGCTTTCGGAAAGAGAAGAACAATTCGCGCAGTGTATCGTTCAGATCAGTACCTGTTCACAAATCCGATCTCGCTGATGATCTTCTGGCCATCGGCGGTCTTCGGCAGATCGATGAACTGCTTGACATTGCCGACAGGCTGACCGTTGGTGTACATGAAAAGCGGGCGGGAGATCGGATACTTGCCGGACTTGATCGTCTGAACCGTCGCCTCAATGCCATCGACATCCAGAGCCTTTACAGATGAATCGACATAACCATGGCCAACGAAACCGATGGCGGTCGGGGTCGAAGCCACACGACTCTTGACAGCACCGTTACTGGCCTGGGTTTCTGCACGCTTTGAGACAGGCAGTTCTTTACCCATCACCAGCTCCTTGAAGGAATCCTGGGTACCGCTGTTGGACTCACGCTGGATCATCACGATAGGAGCATTCGGACCACCAACCTGGCTCCAGTTGGTAACCTGGCCGGAATAAATATCGCGAATCTGCTTACGGCTCAGATTGTTAACCCTGTTGCCGGGGTGAACGATCACGGCGATACCGTCGAGGGCGATGATATGCTCAACCGGATTGACGCCTTTCGACCTGGCGGCAGAAAGTTCGTTATCCTTCATGGCACGTGACATGTTGGCGATATCACAGGTCTTGTTGATAAGGCTCTTGGCGCCGTTGCCTGAACCCGACTCGCTGACTGTCACTTCGACACCGGTGTTTTTCTTGAAATAGGCCGCAAAAGCCTTGGCGATCGGACCGACGGTCGTCGAACCATCGAGCACGATCTTGTTTCCCGCTGCCGAAGCATTACCGGCCGCCATGAGGCTCATGACAGCAACACCAAAAACGATTTTCTTAAACAGTTTCATAGTGATTGTTCCTGATTAGATGAGTATTGATTAATAAACATTGATTATCTGCCGCTGAACTCCGAAAAAGGTCGTCCCGAAAGCTCGGGACGGCCTCGCAGCAATCCGGATGAGCACCACACACCCACCCAACGGAGAAAAAGAACATCACACACGCAAAAAAAAGCCGTTAAATCACTATCAGAACTTCACGACGACATCGGCCTGGAGCAGATGATTGCGATCTTCATCGGTTCCCGATATCTCTTTGAAGTTCATATAGGTTGCGCCGATCGTCAGATTCTGCACAAGATGGTAGGTCGCGTTGAGCTTGAACCCTCTGATATTGGTCTTGTCGCTGTCAGGAGCATTGCGATCCGAGTCCGTCATGATGGAAACGGCATCCTTTTCGATGCTTACATATTCAGCTGAGCCTTCGATCTGTCCCGGGTTTTTTGCGCTTCCGATTTTCAGACCAAGCAACCAGGCATCACGCTTTTTATCATCGATTTTGACGTGATCATCATGCGAAGCAGTGTTGAAGGCATACTGGCCATACAGCTTCCATGGAACAGTTTCAGTAATATCGCCACCGATGCTTCCGAAGAACTCGACGATATTGAAATCCTTGCCGCGATAGTCGAATTTCGGCTCAAAACCCAACTGTGCTGTATCGTTATTCAGATCGAAGTGCACGAAGTCATAGTAACCGACACCAAGATCGAAGCCCATATCACTGACCTCGCCTTTGTAGGCAGCCTGGAAAACCACCAGGTAAGGATCATTTTCAGTTTTATCCTCGTCAACAGAATACCAGCCGGCAACAGCTCCGAAGCCATCCTTCTGTTTGCCGTCGATGCCCTTGCCATACTGCAATGTGGCGCCTTCAAAGGTCAGATCGCTGTCCCAGACCAGATCCTTTCCGACAAAAAGGGTTTTGGCAACTTCACGCTTGCCAAGCAGAACATTGACGTCGCCATTGAGGAACATCGGATGGTAATTGATGAAGGCTTCATCAAAGGCAATGTTTTTAGCCCTGAATCCGTTGTCGAACGTCTGGTTGCGCGAGGTCGTCTCAGAGGAATCGGTGGAAAGACGAAGACCGGCGGAAAGTTCTTCGTTGATCCAGGGCTCGACGCCGAAACGGACTCTCATGCGGTGACGATCACGGCTGTGATCATCTTTATCTGAATCAGTATTTGCCATTTCAGACTGGTAACGGTAGCGGATGTCGCCTTTCCAGTTCCATTCGACAGCCTGAGCGTTATTGTAACCGAGGGCGGTTGCAAGTGCTACAAAAAAGAGAGTTTTTTTCATGATAAGGTCTTTTGTGTGTTGTGCTGTGCTGTTTGTGCTGTGTCGATTTTTCATGAACACGGAGGACCGCACGGCCATCCTTTCCGATCACTAATCTACGCCGGCAAGTATTGAGGAATCGTTAAGACACTGAAAAGAGATTGTTAACAAACAGGAGATACAGACAGAACTTTCACTTCACCTGTAACCTGCCATAGTAAAAAGGGTCGATCTCAACGCTGAAACATCAGCAAGTATCTTCCGACTCGTGCAGTGCGTTCTCTCACACCATCCTTTTTTTGTCGTTGTCAGAATCGACTGATCATGCTCTTTTCTGATCACCTGACCGGCAGATTCATCCTTCAGTTTTTCTGTGACATCACACAGCATGTTGCGTGACGCCAGACGGCACATACTCACACCTGCGGTCTGAAGGTTCGAGCCTTTCCGTAATCACCATCGAACTTGCCTCGCAACCCTTCAGCCAGCTCCTGGTACATCCGGTTGCGGCTGTCCTTGATCCTGTTATACAGTTTGATGATGTCGAGTGTCAGGATGATACGGGTAGAGCTGCAATTGAGTTCACCGAACAGGTGACTGCCGATGACTTCGAAGCCGAGCACCCTGGTATGGAAGTTCAGGGGCGAGTGTTCTTCGCCTTCAAAAACATCGGTAATGAAATGGGTATAGTGACGCTCAACCACTTCAGCCGAGGCCGTACGCATCAGACGCAATGCGACCAGATACTGCCTTCTGAATTGCGGCTTTATCATGAACCGTCCGATCTCCACGTAGCTCCCGGCACCTCTCAGCGTCTCAAGGTCGATGCCTGGCGCGAACGTCATCTGGCAGGAGTCGGGAAGTTCCAGCGGCGGATCGTAATGCAAACGCATAACACCGGCCGGCCGGCCACCAACTCTGGCAATAAACCATGAATACTGCTGATTGCCGGCAATGGATTCAGGTATCTGATCGTCAGCAAAATTCATCCATTGCTTCTCACGGACAAACACCTCTTCGATCACTCCAAGCGCTTCGATCCGGTCATGGGGCGAAAGCACTTTTGAAACGGTTATGACGGACATAGGGCCTCCATTGGTTGGTTGAGAGTCAGATTCGATTCCGTTTCCTGCTCTTTGTACGGATAGCTCTTGCCACATAAAGCCGATATGGCGATCATCACCTCGTCGGCTATCGTACCGGCGATCTGTCGTTTTAGATTTTTACCGTCAACAGCATCATGACAACTTTCGACATCGAAATGCATCGACTTTCCGATTCGCAGTACGATCCGCCCTATAACCGGAATCCGTCTGCGCTGTCGTGATGAAACAAACTCGATACCAACAGGTATGACCGGCACTCCCGATTCAATGACGATATATCCGATGCCCGGTTTTGCCTTGAGAAGCCTGAAGGGGTCATCATTACGTGTCCCTTCAGGAAAAATTCCGAGGCTGGCGCCTTCAGCCAGCCGCTGAAGACACTCAACCCGGCTGCCAGTCGAAGGCTTTTTCAGGCGGGTACGTTCGAGAAACGGCAAGCTTGAACGCTTGTGCCAGACATAGACCGGATCGATCTGGTTAATGAGCCAACCGACAAGCGGCAGACGACCATACATCCAGTCAACGAGAAAACTTACCTTCCGGCCCCTGAGCAACCAGATGAGCATAACCGGCACGAACAGCGATTCAAAGGTATTGTTATGATTGAAAGCATAAATGCATGGCGCTGCCCCGCTTTCCTCAAGTTGTCCGGCCCCTTCAACCTTTATCAGAAAAAGATTCGGTACCATGAGCATCCTGAGCAGCACGGCTTTACCCTCCGTGAGATGCGGCAACGGCTTCCGAAAAAGTTTGACTAACCGGTTCATGAAAAAGAAGAATTGACAATTGATAATGGATAACTGACAATGAAACCGCATACCCGTTTCCGATTCTTTATCCCACAAGTCCCATCAGTCCCATTCGTTCCAGTCTTTTTTCCCAACGCATAAAATTAACCGGGGATTGTTGGGCGGTTATTGAGAGCGGGCAACGTTTGTGCAACATTATAACAGGAGAAGAGGGAGGAGAAGGGGTTAGGGGAAGGGGGAGAATTATGAATTGGGAACCGGGAATTGGGCGGGAGTCTGACACCTGACACATAGCACTTAGCACTTCGCTCCTTATATTGAACGCAACGTATTCCGGAAAACCAGATGCTGACTGACAAACCATTGAACCAACCATGAGCGACAAAAACTGGACTGATACTGAACGATTCGATAACAAAGCGGCCGAATGGGACGCCAACGCCCTGCGCGCAGCTCTTGCCGATGCCGTTTCCCGAGCGGTCATCGCCCGTATGCCTGTTGGCAAACCCGGAAATGCCCTTGAATTCGGATGCGGCACTGGCCTGGTGACCACCCGTGTGGCCCCGCACTGCGCTCTCCTGACCGCCGTGGACAGCTCAAGCGAAATGCTCCGGATACTGAACGAAAAAATCGCGGCGGACTCTGTACAGAATATCAGAACGCTTCTTCTCGATTTCAGCCGTCCTGAAGAGGCTGCCGGACTTGAAGGCGGATATGATTTCGTTTACAGCAGCATGACCCTTCACCATATTCCCGATACCGGAACCTTCCTTCGCGAACTGATCAGTCACATGTCGCCGGGAGGCACCCTGGCCATCGCAGATCTCGATGCCGAGGATGGCCTGTTTCATGACGATGCAACCGAAAAGGTGCATCACGGTTTCGACAGAACGGCACTCACAGAACGCCTCGAAGCATCCGGCTTCTCAGGTGTCTCTTTCATCACGGCGCATGTCATTGAAAAAACGAACCGTGCCGGTAAAAGGGCATCCTATCCGGTCTTTCTCGTCACCGCCGTCAAACCCAGGGCATAACGCACGATGAATCAGTCAGTCACCCCGAAATTCTCCGCCGTAGTGTTCGATATGGACGGCACATTGCTCGACACGCTTGCGGACATCTCCTACAGCCTGAATTCTGTGCTTGAAGAGCATGGCTACCCTACCCATCCGATCGAGACCTGCCGGATAATGGTCGGTTTCGGTATGCGGGAACTGGTCAGGAAAGCCCTGCCCGAAAACGCACATCATGATGAGATTGCAGAGCCTTTACTGAAGGAGATGCAGGCCAGATATGCAAAGCACTGGAATGTCAATTCCCGGCCCTATCCGGGAATCGACAAAGTGCTCGACGCCATCGACAGCCTGGGCCTGAAAAAAGCGATCCTCTCCAACAAGCCGGATCGATTCACCCGCATGTGTGCCGATGAACTGCTCGCACCGTGGAAATTCGACATCATCATGGGCCATCGCGAAGGAATTGCGCACAAGCCCGATCCGGAAGGGGCCCTGCTTTTAGCCGACATGCTTGAAGCTGCACCATCTTCGATTCTGTATGTGGGTGACAGCGGCGTGGACATGAAAACGGCCAGCGCTTCGGGCATGTTCCCGCTCGGTGTTCTCTGGGGATACCGGCCTGAAGAGGAACTTCTTGCCACCGGCGCAGCAATGGTGATCTCGACCCCCGAAGAGATCATCCCCCTTCTCGGCAAATGATCTCTCCTTCCGCCGGCAAGAGTGCGAGTTCACATGTTCGTAACTTTTCCGGCGGAAACTATTAGCTACCTTTGAGAGTAAAAAAATAAAAAAAGCACTTCACCGCGCTTCTGCTCTGCAGAGAGCCAAAGCACCAGTGATCCTACTGGATTGTGTGCCTTTGCTGAACATGGTTCACAGGTCCCGTTCATGATTCCGTTCCATACCGTTTTTCACCAAAGCTCAACCCGAAACGAACAGCAGGCGCTGCGGACATGATCACCATCATTGAAGGCACGGTTTCCTGCTCATAACCGGAAGTGCAAACCACATTCAGATCCAGTTCATGCACCATGAACCCTGACCATTCAGAAAACCATACGACAGCACTGCTGCCTGAGCCGGGAAAATTGAACGGCAATGGAGCAGGACATCACAATGACTTCAGCGATCCCTCCCTGTATATCAACAGAGAGTTGAGCTGGTTGTATTTCAACCACAGGGTTCTGAACGAAGCAACCCGTCCGGATCAGCACCCGCTGCTGGAACGGGCCAAATTCATAGCGATTTTCAGCTCCAATCTCGACGAATTTTTCATGATCCGCGTAGCCGGAATCGAAAAGCAGGTTGAAGCCGGCATCCGTAAAAAGACCATTGACGGATTCACCCCATTCGAACAGCTCGATCTCATCAGAAAACAGGTCCTCGAACAGCTGAAGGTGAGGCAAACATGCCTGTACGACGACATCCTGCCGGCACTGGAATCGGAAGGCATCAGCTTCGTCCGTTTTGCCGACCTGCAACAAGAGGAGCGCAACCTGCTGAACGCATGGTTCCGGAAGGAGATCTACCCTGTACTCACACCACTGGCTTTCGATACCGGCCACCCCTTCCCTTTCATGTCCAATCTTTCACTGAATCTGGCCATAGAACTGGACGATGTTGAACACGGCAACCTGAAATTCGCCCGTGTCAAGGTACCGAGCGTATTGCCCCGTCTTTTGAAACTCAACGATATCGAAGGCCTCTGCAACGATCCGTCCTGCCTTCGTTTTCTCTGGATAGAAGAACTGATCCAGAACAATCTCGAACTGCTCTTTCCGAAAATGAAGATTGTTCAGTCTCATCAGTTCCGCATCATCCGGGATGCCGATATTGAAATCGAGGAAGATGAGGCCGGCGATCTTCTTCAGACCATAGAAAAGGGAGTGAGATCACGACGGTACGGCAATGTCGTGCGTCTCGATATCAGCTCCCGAATGCCGTTGTTCATCAGGCAGTTGCTGATAAACAATCTCGAGATCGAAGAAAGAAACGTTTACGAAATCGACGGCGCTCTCGGACTGGGCTGTCTGATGGAGTTGCTCAGAATCGAAAGACCCGCGCTCAAAGACGAACCGTTCATCCCATTCAACATTTTCGAGGAGAACAGTAACGCCGATATTTTCAGCACCATTCGTTCAGACGACCTTCTGCTTTATCATCCTTACGACTCTTTTCAGCCGGTTGTCGATTTCATTGACAAAGCAGCCAGTGACCCTGATGTTCTTTCTATAAAGCAGACACTCTACCGCGTAGGAAACAATTCGCCTATCGTCAAGGCCCTTATGAAGGCTGCCGAACTCGGCAAGCAGGTGGCCGTTCTTGTTGAACTCAAAGCGAGATTCGATGAAGAAAACAACATCGTATGGGCTCGCGCACTCGAAGATGTCGGCGCACATGTAATCTATGGTCTTCCCGGCCTGAAAACCCATGCGAAACTCACCCTCGTGGTTCGTCGTGAGCCTCAGGGACTCAAACGTTATCTGCATCTCGGCACCGGCAACTACAATCCTGCCACCGGCAAGCTCTATACCGACTACAGCTTTTTCACGGGAAACGATGAACTGGCCGGCGAAGTTTCGGAGCTTTTCAATGCTCTGACCGGCTATTTCAGGTATACGGGCTACCAGCAGCTCCTGGTCTCACCGATCAACACCAGAAACCGGATCATCGAACTGATTGAGCGCGAAATCGGATGGGCTGAAAAGAACGGCAGTGGAAAGATCATGATGAAAATGAACTCACTGGTTGATCCGGCAACCATCAGGGCGCTGTACCGGGCCTCCTGTTCAGGCGTACAGATCGATCTCATCGTGCGCGGTATCTGCTGTCTGAAACCCTCCATTCCGGGTGTAAGCGACCAAATCAGGGTCATAAGCATCATCGGGCGCTATCTCGAACACAGCAGAGCCTATTATTTCGGTAACGGTGGAAGCCCGGAACTCTGGCTCGGAAGCGCCGACATCATGCCAAGAAACCTCGATGACCGCGTCGAAACACTGTTTCCGGTTTTCAACACTTCGCTGGTGGAGAGGGTCAGAAACGATCTCGAACTTCAGCTCAGCGACAACCTCAAAGCATGGAAAATCAACGCTGACGGCACATGCTCCCTTGTCTGTAACGACAAGCCGAAAGTCAACAGTCAGGAACGGTTCATGAAACGCCATACACAGAAAAAAAAATCAACCGGCATCAAAAGTCGTCTGAGCATGAACTGATCCCTTCGGGGTCACCTGTTGAATCTGTCGGTCTCCGAAAGGCAACGATGTGGTAACGATTCTGTCAACACTTTGCAACATAACGGAATATCCTTTTGCAACCGCCTATCTTGACAAGCGTAAATGTTTCAGAAATCGGCTCCTCGCTAATTTAAGTGGGTAAACAGAAATTCAGTTTACCGTTGATTAGATAGATGATGTTGATCAGATTCCTGCTGGTACGGTAACCCCGTGCCCGTGCTTTTGCTGCCTGGATAAGG
>Ga0172375_10007852_pt1 | contig 14527 bp, 13 predicted proteins | sample LakKiv1m_FD_114537 | JGI IMG/M metagenome (GOLD analysis project Ga0172375, IMG submission 114537) | Freshwater microbial communities from Kabuno Bay, South-Kivu, Congo - kab_092012_11.1m | ecosystem: Environmental > Aquatic > Freshwater > Lake | place: Democratic Republic of the Congo... | reverse complement strand
GCAGCTGCTCTTTATAGGTAGGGCAACGCTCAAGCCAGCCCAGGGGCGTAAAACAGGAGAAGATCATCTGCAGCTCTAAGTGCTGGGGGACCTCTGATTGGATAAAGAGCGTGGATTTCTCGGGGTCAATGCCGGCGCTCAGCCAGTCTATTACGTTATCTATAATGGACTCTGAGAAGCTCTCCGTGCGCTCATATTCGCTCATCAGCGCATGCCAGTCAGCGACCATAAAAAAACAGTCATATTCTTCCTGAAGCTTGACCCAATTATCCAGTGCGCCGACTAAATGGCCAAGGTGTAGTTTACCCGTAGGCCTCATGCCGCTTAGGATACGTTTTTTCATAATGTCCTTGCAACTTTAAAACAAGTGCAGCCTCTGGCGCTTTGCGCTTGTTTTATCCTGTGCTACGCTTAGGATCCGAATCAAAATCTACCTTTGGTGCTTAGATTTTGATTCGTCCTGTGCTATGCACAGGATCTCCGTCATAACGTCCTCGCAACTTTCTCTATATCGTAAACCTCTAAGGTATCCCCCTCTTTGTAATCATCAAACCCTGCCAGGGATATCCCGCACTCAAAATTCTCCGCTACCTCACGCACGTCATCTTTAAAGCGCTTCAGCGAAGAGATCTTCCCCTCGAATACCTCCTGGCCGTTACGCACTACAGTAACCAGAGAACTGCGCAGGACCTTACCCTTGGTCACGAAGCACCCGGCAATAAGGCCTGACCTGGAGAGCTTGAAGACCTTGCGTATCTCAACCCTTCCCAGGAATACCTTCTTTAATTTTGGCTCAAGCATCCCCTCCATGGCTGCCTTAATCTCATTGCCTAATTCATAAATGATATTGTAAATCCTGACATCAACGCCCTCTTTGCCTGCCAGCTCCTTAGCGCGTTCATCAGCAACAACGTTAAAACCCAGGACCAAGGCATCCGAGGCTACTGCCAGGATTACGTCCGAAGAATTGATGTTACCGACCCCCTCGTGTATGATAATAAGCTTGATCTCCGCAGAGGTATTGAGTTTATCCAGGATATCTTTTATCGCCTCCATAGAGCCCTGCATATCCGCCTTAACCACAAGCTTCAGTTCTTTAAGTTTGCCTGCCAGTATCTGGGCGTGCAGGTCTTCAAGGCTGACCCTCTTGATACTCTTGATATCCTGCTGCCTTTCTTTCTCCTGGCGTGCCAGCGCTAATTCGCGCGCCTCTTTCTCATTCTCTATCGCAAAGAAGTGCTCTCCTGCGTCAGGCACGCCTGAGAGGCCCAGGACCTCAACGGGAAAAGAGGGGAGCACCTCGGTAACTGCCTGGCCGCGGTCATTAAACATCGCCCTGATCTTTCCGTAATATTTACCCACGATTATATTTTCATTCAGGCGCAAGGTCCCGTTCTGCACCAATAAGGTCACCACCGGGCCTCTGCCCTTGCTTAATTTTGCCTCCACTGCCACGCCCTTGGAGAGCCTGGCAGGATTAGCCTTCAGTTCCAGTATATGCGCCTGGAGAAGTATCATCTCCAGCAGACTGTCAATCCCTTCGCCTGTTTTAGCTGAGACCGGTACGGTAATGGTCTTGCCACCCCAGTCTTCCGCAGTCAGGTTTACTTTAGAAAGCTGTTTCTTGACCATATCGATATTTGCCTGCGGTTTATCTATTTTATTAATCGCCACGATAATAGGCACTGCTGCGGCATTGGCATGGTCAATCGCCTCCTGGGTCTGCGGCATAATCCCGTCGTCAGCAGCCACTACCAGGACTACAATATCAGTAATGCTGGCGCCCCTGGCGCGCATGGCAGTAAAGGCCTCATGCCCCGGGGTATCCAGAAAAGTAATCTCTCCCTCAGGCAAAACCACCCTGTAGGCGCCGATATGCTGGGTAATCCCGCCATGCTCACCATCAGCAACCTTGGTCTTTCTGATAGCGTCTAATAACGAGGTCTTGCCATGGTCAACATGCCCCATCAATGTCACTATCGGAGCACGCAGCACCAAAGACCCCTGCTTATCCTTTTCATCATGAATACGTAAAGTAAGTTCCTCCTGGTTAGGCGCCTGTTTTATCTTAAAGCCGTATTTCTCGCACAGTTTTGCTGCGGTTGCCTCTTCCAGGGTCTGATTTATACCGACCATAAAACCCATCCCCATTAACTGCTTGATTAAAATTGAGGGCTTATCCTGCAACCTGATGGCCAGCTCTTTGAGGGTAATCGGCAGCTCCAGCTCCAGGATCTTATACTCTTTCTCGGGGGCTGCTGCTACTGGCTTTTCTTCAACCGCAGGCTTAACAGCCGGTTTAACCTCAACAGATTTATGCTCTTCTTTCTTAACTACCTTGTGCTTCTCTTCTATCTTTACCGGATGTGCCGGAGGCGGGGCTATCTTTACCTGAGGATGAGGTGGCGTTACCGGTTTTATTACCGCAGTAACCGCAGGTTTAGGCGCAGGTGCAGGAGCTACCGGCTTCTTAATCTCAGGCGCAACAGCTAAAGGAAGGGGCTCTTTCTTCTTAGGCGCTGCCTTTACAACCGGCTTCTTTACTTTAACGGGCTTGGCAGCCGGCTTAAGGGCAGATTTTTTGACTGGCGTAACTTTGAGAGCCGGCTTAGCTGCTGCTTTCTTTTTGGGGGCTGCGCTTTTTTTAATCGGGGTTTTCTCTTTCTTTGTTTTAGTCATATTTTATTTAGTCTTAGTCTTCTTGGCTTCCTGAAGAATCTTGGCGGCTTTCTTTTCTCCGATACCATCCACCTTGGTCAAGTCTTCAGCAGAAGCCTGCAGGATATCATCTATTGTTTTAAAACCTGCTTTCTTCAAGTTAGCTAAAGTCTTCTCTCCTACGCCGGCCAAATCCTCTAATGAGGCTGCTGCTGTTTCCTCCCGGACTCCCGCCTCCTCCTTAACAGCCTCTTCCTTGGCAACTTCCTCCTTTTTAGCCTCTTGCGCCACCGGGGCCTTGGTGCGTATATCAAGCTCCCAGCCGACAAGCCGAGACGCCAGGCGCACATTCTGGCCGTGCTTGCCGATAGCCAAAGAGAGCTGATCGTCATCCACAACTACCTCGGCTTTTAGTTTTTCCTTATCCAGCTTTATCTCCGAAATCTTTGCCGGAGAAAGAGCAGCCTTTATATATTCGCGGATATCCTCGCTGTAACGCACGATGTCAATCTTCTCCCCGTTCATTTCATTGACTATGTTGCGCACGCGGTTACCGCGCATACCCACGCATGCGCCTACGGAATCCACTTTGTCATTCTTAGAGCATACCGCGATCTTGGTACGCTCCCCTGCCTCGCGTGCGATTCCCTTGACCTCGACAATCCCTTCGTAGATCTCAGGCACCTCTAGCTCGAAGAGTTTTTTTACCAGATTAGGATGCGTGCGCGAAAGGATAATCTGCGCGCCCTTGGTATCCTTCTTCACGTCAGCGATATATGCCCTGATACGCTGACCCTGCTTAAAATCCTCTTTAGGCGACTGTTCGCGCTTAAGCAATACCCCCTCAGCCTTACCCAGAAGGTCAATGATAATATTGCCCTTATCAAAACGGTATACAGTGCCGGAGCAGATCTCGCCTACCCTGCTCTGGAACTCGCCAAATACTACATCTTTCTCTGCCTCGCGTATCTTCTGAATGATCACCTGCCTGGCCGTAGAGGCGGCAATGCGGCCGAAATCCAAGGACTCTACCTCCTTGTCGTTCTTGTAGACGCGGATCTTTCCGCTTAAACGGTCAAGAGAAACCTTGAGCTCCTCTTCCGGCTTGACATCTATGACCTTGCGCGCGGCAGAAAGCAGCGCGGTCTCTACTGCTTCAATAAGGATATCTTTCTTGATACCCTTTTCTCTCTCCATCTGATCAAGTATAGCTAATAATTCCTGACTCATCACGATCTCCGATCTTAAATACCTTCGATTATCTGTTTTGCCTTGTTAATAGAAGATAAAGGAATGGCCAATGGCTTATCCCTGGTTTCGATATGCACTGCCTCCTCATCCACCTGCGTAATCCGGCCATCCCACTCAATCTTACCCTCAACCGGTTCTCTTAAAAATAATTTTATTGTTTTATTCTTGCAGCGTAAAAAGTCGTTTCTGCTATGCAGCGGCCTGTCCAGGCCCGGGGAGGATACCTCTAAAAGATAGCGCTCCTCTAACAGGGCCTTTTCATCCAGGAGTAGGCCAAGCTCTCTATTGAGCTGGGCGCATTCACCCAGGCTTATGCCGCCCTGCGGCCTGTCCGTAAGCACGCGAAGCACCTGTTCCCTTCCTTCCCTGCGATATACGAGCTCGATCAACTCAAGGCCTCTTGCCTCTAAATACTCCGAGATAATCCTGCTTAGTTCCCCGGTAATTTCGTATCTATCCATTGAAGAATCTCTTTATCTCTTGCAGGGCCTCTGGCCTGCTTTTCGTAATTTTCTCTCCGGAGCTGCGCACCTTAAGTTCCAGGTTGTTGCTCTTGAGGAATTCCTTGCCCAGCACTACCTGCATGGGAATACCTAATAGGTCTGCATCCTTAAACTTGACTCCCGGACGCTCATCGCGGTCATCCAGCAGCGTAGCTACCCCTTGAGCATTAAGCTCGTTATAGATGTGCCCTGCCTCCTGCGTAATTTTCTTATCCGCTGTATCCAGGGGGAGCACTAACACCTTAAAAGGGCTTATCTCCTTAGGCCAGATAATCCCGTTTGCGTCATTATTCTGCTCTATAACTGCGGCAACGAGCCGAGAAACCCCTATCCCGTAACAACCCATAATCACAGGCTTGAGCTTTCCCTGCGCATCAAGAAAATTCGCCTCTAAGACAGCGCTGTATTTGGTCCCTAACTTAAAGATATGCCCTATCTCGATGCAGTTTATCTTCTCCAGCCTCGCCTTGCACTTATGGCAGCTCTTCTCTTCTTCGCTAAAGGTGAAAGCCTCAGCGCATTCAGGGCAGCGCAGCACCACATCTTCGCCACTGGCCGCAGGGACCATAAACTCATGCGAAACATCCCCGCCCATTACCCCGGGGTCAGCCTTTATGCTTAAGAAATCCAGGCCGCACCTCTTAAATATGTTTTTATAGGCTGCATGCATCAGTTGGTAATTTTTATCAAGGCCGTTATCATCCTGGTCAAAACTGTAGGCATCTTTCATAATGAATTCGCAGGCCCGCACTACACCGAAACGCGGCCTGATTTCATCACGGAACTTTGTCTGTATCTGATAAAGGATAAGGGGCAGCTGCCTGTAAGAAGAAATGTTATTCTTGACCAGGTCAGTGATAACCTCCTCGTGCGTGGGGCCCAGGCACACATTCCTGCCGCGCCTGTCTACAAACCTGATCATCACCTCAGCCATTACCTTATCGCGGCCGCTCTTAAGCCATAGCTCTCTTGGCTGCAGCGCCGGTAAAAGCAGTTCATTGGCGCCTGCTGCATTCATCTCTTGCCGAATGATATTTTCTACATTCTCCAATACCTTCAGGCCCAGGGGCAGGTATGAATATACCCCGGCCATGAGCATGCGGATAAGCCCTGCGCGCAGCATCAGCTGATGGCTTACGGATTCAGCCTCCTGGGGCGCTTCTCTTAATGTAGGTATAAAGGCCTTACTCCAAAGCATTTCTTCCTTTTAGCGTTTCTTTTTTATTTCAGCTAAGAGAACCGAGGCGCACTCCTTAAAAGAAACCTTCTTTACGGATTTGCCGTTCTTGAATAAAAGGCCTTCTTTTTTACCGAAAGCAACGCCTATATCCGCTTCCCTGGCCTCTCCCGGCCCATTAACCAGACAGCCCATCACCGCTACCTTAAGTGGAAACTTATTTACTCCTCCTCCGGCAGCAGTTATCTTGGCTCCCAGCTCCTGCACTATTTTTATCAGATTTACTTCGCAGCGTCCGCAGGTAGGGCAACTAATTATCTGGTACCCGAAATTGCGCAATCCCAGGGCCTCCAGTATAGACCTGGCTACCCTGACCTCTTCTTGAGGAGTGGCTGTAAGCGATACTCTTATTGTATCACCAATCCCCTCTAATAGCAAAGTCCCAATTGTAATGCTCGACTTGACCGCGCCTTCAAGGCACAGGCCCGTAGCAGTAAGCCCCAGATGCATCGGATAGTCGCAAAGTTTGGATAATTTTCTATATGCATCCAAGGTATCAGCTATGTTAGATGCCTTCAGGGAGACTACGATATCATAAAGCCCTGCCTTTTCCAGGATCCGGATATAATCCAGTGCTGCCCTACACATTATTAAAGGGGTACTCTCCCCGGAGTTGTTTTTTGGCAGCGAACCGGAATTCAGGCCTACGCGCACAGGAATAGCGGCTCTCCTGGCAGCCCTGGCCACTTCCATAACCTGTTCTTTTTTATAAATATTTCCGGGATTAAGGCGTATCTTATCTATGCCGCTCTCTATCGCCGATAAAGCCAGGCGCCAGTCAAAATGGATATCGGCAACCAGGGGTATGTCAGAGCCCTGCTTAATCTTTTTTAAGGCAGCTGCATCAGCTTTGTCTTTTACTGCCAGGCGCGCCACTTCACAACCTGCCTCACGCAGGGCTTGTAGCTGCTTTAGTGTTTTTTCTACATCAGCGGTCCTGGTCTTGGTCATTGCCTGTACGGCAATGGGATTATTCCCGCCGATACAAACCGAGCCTATTCTGATAATCTTAGTCTTACGCCTTTTTATCTTCATCTCTTAAAAAATCCCGCGATCCTGTCTCCGAAAAACCTCAAGAGGTCGTTGTAGGTCACCAGGGCCGCCAAGCTGATAATCATAGCCAGGCCTACCTGGGTAATAACATGCTCGCTCTTGGGGCTTAAGCCCTTGCCCCTTACCTTCTCCAATGCCAATAAAAATATATGCCCTCCGTCTAAGAGCGGAAGCGGAAGCAGATTAAACAGGCCTAAGCTTACGCTTAATACCGCGATCAGGTGCAATACCGCAATCGCTCCGATGCTCGCTGCCTTGGAGGTAATATAGAATATCCCTAAAGGCCCGGTAACAGACTCGCGCACAGACATCCTGCCCGTAGCCATCCTGAAAAGCGCCTTATAGGTCATTAGGGTCATTTCGCTCAGCTTATCCAGGCTCAGGAAAAAAGACTCTACCGGGCCGTGCCTGACCGTTATAATCTCATCCATAAAAGGGGTAATCCCCAAGAGCGGAACGCTGCGCTTCTCACCCAGCTGATCGCCGAGCTCCATCTTCTGCAATCTTACCTTGAGGTTATATTCTTTATCCTTTCTCAGGATAGAGATGTTTACGGCCTCCTTGTCCTTCTGCGCGTGTATGGCCTTTTGTATATCTTCCCAGAAGAAAACCTTCGCCCCGTCTATGGCCGTGATCTTATCCCCCGCCTCTACGCCAGCGGATTTAGCGCCCAGGCCGTCGATAAGGCCGCCGACTTTGGTAGTAAGCGTAGGGTAGCCTGCGAAGAAGATCAGCCAGAAACATAAAAAACCCAGTATATAATTAAAGAAAGGTCCAAAGAAGACTATCGAGGCGCGCTGAAAAGGAGTCTTGGAGATATATTCGTCGCTTCCTCCTTTATATTCCTGCAGGTTATCCCCGGCCATTTTCACATAGCCGCCCAAAGGGATAAGCCTTATATCGTATTCAGTATTATTGACGCTCTTGCTCATTACCCTCGGGCCAAAACCAAGGGAGAATTTTTCTACGCGCACGCCGAGTTTCTTGGCAACCAGAAAATGCCCCAGCTCATGCACGATAATCAAGACTCCCAGGATACACAAAAATACCAGTAAAGAAATCATAGTTTTATCTTACTCCTTTAGCGATTACCCCGGAGGCTTCATCCCTGGCCCAGGAAGCCGCAGAAATGACCTCCGATAAAGAGGGATTAACCCTGTTATGATGCCTGGATAATACCCTCTCGATCACTTTTGAGATAGAGAGAAACCCCAGCCTACCTTTTAAGAATTCGGTCACGCTTACCTCATCCGCGGCATTCAATACAGCCGGGCTTGTCCCGGATTCTTTAGCTACCCGGTACGCTAACGAAAGACACGGGAACTTCCTGAAATCCGGAGTCTCGAAATTCAGTTCTCTTAATTTATAGAAATCTACCGGTTTAAGTGAGCCGGAGAACCTGCGAGGGTATGAGAGCGCATACTGAATAGGCACGCGCATATCCGTAACCGATAACTGCGCCATGACTACTCCGTCTATAAATTCCACCATGGAGTGGATTATCGCCTGCGGGTGTATCAGCACTTTAATCTTCGGGGGAGGCGTATCAAATAGATACATCGCCTCCAGTAATTCCAGGCCTTTGTTCATCAGGGTTGCCGAGTCCACGCTGATCTTCCTGCCCATCTTCCAGCGTGGATGTTTAAGCACCTCTGATACAGAGACATACTTTAGCTCTTTTTTCCTGGTCCCGTGAAAAGGGCCTCCTGAGGCAGTCAGGTAAATGGACTTAAGCGTTGACTTATCCTCCCCGTCCAGGCACTGCCATATTGCAGACTGCTCGCTATCTACCGGTATAATCAGCGCCTTTTTCATCCGGGCCCTATGCATAATCAAAGAACCGGCCATTACCAGGGCCTCTTTATTAGCCAGGGCGATTCTCTTGCTCTTTTCTATCGCGGCAAGAAGAGGCCCCAAGGCAGCAGAACCGCTTATCGCCATAACCACCTGGTCAATGCTTTTGTGGCCGGCTATCTCTTCCAGGCCTTCGGGACCTATCAGCACACGGCTTGCGCAGGAACCCAATCGGGATTTTAATTCCCTGGCTAAACGGTAATCTTTAACACAGACTAACTTTGGCTTAAAAATCCTCACCTGTTTATATAAAAGATCGATATTGGAATTCGCACTCAAGGCTGTGACAGAGAATTCTTTTTTGAAGGCTGCGATAACCTGCAAGGTACTCTGGCCTATCGAGCCGGTCGAACCAAGTATAGCTATGTCCTTCATCGCACCAAGCCTATCTGAGGATAAAATTCATATAAAAGTAGAACGCCGGAGCAGTAAATATCAGGCTGTCGGCTAAATCCAGGACCCCTCCCATGCCCGGCAGAAGCCTTCCTGAATCTTTAACCTGGCAATCGCGCTTTATCAGGGACTCAGAGAGGTCTCCTAATTGAGCCAGGATCCCGAACAAAAATCCGACCAGGCTCGCTTGCAGATACGGTAATTTCAAAAAGCCTCTGCAGGCAACAGCTGCGGCCATACTAAACAGGAGCCCGGCAGCTGAGCCCTCTATGGATTTATTGGGACTGATGCGCGGTATAAGCGGAGTCTTTCCGAAACGGCTGCCGACCAGATATGCGCCGATATCGCCGGATTTAGTAATTAAAATGACTGTAGAAAATAAACCGAGTCCTCCAGAGAGGTATCTTATCTTAATCAGGAAGCTCAGGAACCAACTGACATAAAGTATGCCAAAGATTGTCGTGGAGATACTGACCACAACCCCTGAGCTTTCGCGCCTGCGAAACTGCATGAGGATAAGAAAAAGAAGCGCAGTCACAATAAAAAGCAGCTCCCAGCTTCTGGTCGGTTCGAACCTGAAAACTATCGACAAGGGGATTATCGCGCCCATGCCTATACCAAAATATTTATAGATACGGATCCCTTTCTTCTCCAGCATGTTGAAAAACTCATAGAGGCCAAAAACGATAAAGGCGGTTACCATAATGCCGCAGAGCCAGTCCAAGGCTAAGACCCCGGACATAACCGCAATCAACACGATAGAGGTGATTATTCTTTTAAGCAGCATCTATACCTCCAAACCGGCGCTCTCTCCTCTGATAGGTTTTTACCGCATCCTCCAGGTCCTTCTTTCTGAAATCAGGCCAGTATTTCTTGGTAAAGAAAAGCTCCGCGTAAGAAATCTGCCAGAGCAGGAAATTACTCAGGCGCATCTCACCGCTCGTGCGTATAAAAAGGTCAGGCTCAGGTAACCCTGCGGTATAGAGATAATCAGAGAAGCCCTCGACAGTCAAACCTTCCACAGCAACCTCTCCTTTGGCTGCTGACAGAGCGAACTTCTTGGCCGCATCCACTATCTCCTGCCTCCCCCCGTAATTCAAGGCCAGGACTACGACCAGGCCGGTGTTATCCCTGGTTTTAGCCTCGGCCTCTTTAATCTTTTCCTGCAGATATTTAGGCAGCGGTTCTGCTCTTCCGATAACCAGAAAACGCATATTATTCTTATCCAGCTCTTTTATCTGGCGGTCCAGGAAATTATTCAGGTAACGCATCAAAACGGATATTTCTTTTTTTGGCCTGGACCAGTTCTCGGTAGAAAAAGCAAAAAAAGTAATTACCCCAACACCCAGCTCGGCAGCTGTACGCACCGCCTCTTTAACCCGCTCAATACCTGCGCGGTGGCCTGCGGTGCGCGCCAGGCCCTTTTCCCTGGCCCAACGACCGTTGCCGTCCATGATAATAGCGATATGCGCGGGTATTCTCTTTTTATCCATTATAGTAAAGATAAAGCGCAACGAGCTTATTTAGCTTAGCGGTTGCGCTTTCAGCTTTGCCTGCCGGCAGGCAGGCGCCCTTACTGGTGAACCCTGTAATCTATATCCGGGAATATGTTATCGTTGCGCTCTAAATCAGCTAGCCATGCCTCGTCAATGGAATTGGCTTTTATCTGTTCGTATAAACCGGTGAACCGCAGGATATGGTCTTTGGTGCGCTTAACCGCGTAACTTATATGCGTCCCTGTACCTATGATAAAGGCCCAATCCGAACTCTGCGCCAGGAGAAGCTCACGCAAAGCCTGATTAAGGCCGCGCCTGGTCAATTCATCCGCAGGGTTATGGGGAAAGCGTTTTACCAGTTCCGTCATGCGCAAAGACGCCTGATGAAGATAGCGGTAAAGCCAGTCATTTGCACCCTGCAGCCACATCTCGGAATAACCTTTATAGCCCCAGCTGGACATCGAAGGCGTCACCACCTGATTACGGGGATTCTCCGCCAGATACTCGGAAGGCGTAATCATGCGGATTATCTTCTGGTCAAAATAAATCTTGCGGATAAGAAAATCAAGCCACATAGGACCCTCATACCACCAATGGCCGTATAATTCCGCGTCATAAGGAGAGACTATGAGGGGCTTTTTCTGCATCAGGTCATAAAGATATTCAACCTGCTTTTCGCGGTTAAACATAAAATTCCCCGCATGTTCAGCCGCCCTCTCCCTGGCCCAATGCGGGTTGTAGGGCTGTTTATTGTTATCGGTTCCGGTAATACGGTAATATTTTATCCCGGTGTTTATCCTTACTCCGTCCGGGTGTATATAAGGACGGATATAATCGAAATCCAGGTCAAAACCGATATCGCGGTAAAACTCACGGTAAACATAATCTCCCGGATAACCTTCCACGGAAGACCAGACCTGCTTTGATGATTCCAGGTCCCTGCCGAAACAAGCTACGCCGGATTTGCAATATACCGGCGCAAAGACCCCGTATTTAGGCCTGGGGTTGCCGTGTAATATGCCGTGCGCATCGCTAAAGAAATACTTTATCCCTGCCTCTTTCAGTATCTCGTCATCGGCAGGATTATACCCGCACTCAGGTAGCCAGATCCCCTTGGGTTTCCTGCCGAATACCTTCTCGTAGTAGCTGACGGCTACTTTTACCTGGGCCCTTATTGAGGGCTTAATCACATCCATAAGAGGAAAAAAGCCGTGCGTCGCACCGCAAGTTACTATCTCCAGGTTCCCGGAGTCCTGAAAGGCCTTAAAGGCAAAAACAAGATTGCGGTTATATCTTTCGAATACATTCCTGGCTTCGTAGAAACGCGCCAGGTACATATTCGCCAAATGATTGAAATCCGGCTGCCAGCGCGTCCTATCCACTTCCTTATGCGCCAGCTCTATAAGCTTATTTATATGCCGCAGGTATCTTTCCTGCAAGAGGTTATCCCCGAGCATAGAGATCAGGGTGGGGGTGAGCGATATGGTCAGGCGGAAATCTACCTTATCGCTTAATAATTTTTCAAATACCAGGATCAGGGGGATGTAGGTCTCGGTTATCGCCTCGTAAAGCCAATCCTCCTCGAGAAAATCCTCGTGTTCCGGATGCCGGACAAAAGGAAGATGGCTATGCAGCACCAAACATAAATAACCCTTGTTCATATAAACGCCTCTGTTGTTATCTGGTTTAACAGCCTATCTTGTTTCCTTGGTTACAACAGGAGTGATAGTCCTTGTCTCGACCTGGTCTGCGGATGTCGCTTGGACAGGTATAACCTGTTTGCCGTCAGGAAGTGCGAAACGCAGCGTAAAGGTCCCATCCGGCCTTAGGCGTATATCCTTGCCCTGCACGGTTACCTTAGCGTCAGGTTCGGTTGCCCCGTATACGATAAGCTCAGTATTCACCACCAGCCAAAACTGTCTTTCTTTAACCTGCTTCTTAACCGGGCTGCTGGAGATCCCCGCAGAGCCTATACCAGAGGAAAAGAACTCCCTCTTCATCTTTTCCTGCCAGCCTTTTCCTACGGGAGAACTCCTGCCAAAACCGAACCCCATGCCGTATAACCTGGCAAACATATCATCGGGTATCATCCATTCCTCGTCGGTAATCCAGGAGGGCCCCTCTAAAGGCGTACGTACAGTATTGGAACGCACTATCGTAATAAACTCACCATTAGCCAGGCGCAGCCCTACATCCACGCACCAGGACCTGCCCGGTCCGCCTGTATCAATATACCAGTTATTTGCCTGGGGATTAATCTTAACGTCAAAAAAACTGTGCGCATTTTTTCCGTCAAAGATAATATCGCTTACATCGTAAACCCTGATTACCATCTTTGCGCTATAGAAGGCATCTGCGAGCCTTGTCTTAAAGCTATCGAAGGTAGGGCCGGTAATCTCCCAATAGGCATGCAGCCACCAGGGGTCACGCACCTGTAATACTGCCCTGTCCTGTCCGTAGCCTCCGGGGAGATCCTGCGGCATAGACCAGGGCCTGCGGGTAGGTTCAGGATGGGAAAACTTAGCCCTCTCCACAGCGGTTTCGCGCATCCCTAAAGCTTCCTTATTAGTCCCCGCTGAGAGATCCTCTTTTTTCTTCTGCCCCGAGGCTGGAGCCGTCTTACGCACGGTTTTTTTACCCCGGATCATATTTTTTAGTCCTTCTTTTATCTTGCGCAATATTGCCATATCTCCTCCTTCAATAAAAGTTTTCTCGAATAAAAAAGGGGATAACTACTATCCCCCCTTCGAAGAAAAAAACAAAGTGCCCAAACTCCCCCTTTTATTTCATTGTTTAGATTTCGTTGACTTATTATGGGTTACCAGGGCTTCCTTAAGATCCTCTTCAAGGGTCTCTTTAAGTTTAACGACCTTCTGTAATTCTTCCTTAAGGCTCTGGTTTACCAGCTGCTCCTGCAGGAGGGCCTTCTTACTGGCCTGATTCCCTGCCTTCTCTTCCTCTAACTGCTGGTTAACCGCTGTGAGTTGTTTTTCGGCGTTTGTTTTGTCCTGCGTAAACTTGCTCATCTTTTCTTCCAGGTCCAGCCTTGCTGCCATTTCTTTGTCGCGTATGGATTTATTACGCAGGGAGCTGTTGCAGGAACTTACCGTCGCGATAAAAAATATCGCCGTCAATATGCCTAATATAAGAATAAGCCTGTTCTTTAAACTCTCTTCCATGAGTATAACCTCTTCCTGGCCCGTATCTATTCGGGGTTATATTATTTAAAGTTTCCCTGCGGTTCTAAGAGCCTTGTGCTTTTAGAAGCTGCTGCCTTGCTAAGCTTAGGCAGGATAACGATTTCAACCCTGCGGTTTAAGAGCCTGTTTTCCTTGGTATCGTTGGAGGCAACCGGCCGGTATTCGCCATAGCCAACCGCCGAGACGCGCTTGGGAGAAAGTCCTTTCTCATCGACTAGATAATGCAAGACGCTTAAGGAACGGGCGGTGGATAACTCCCAATTAGATTTCCAGCCTGAGACTTTAATCGGCTCGTTATCAGTATGGCCCTCAATGCCCACGCTTAGCTCGGGCACATCTTCTCTTAACACCTTGTAAACCTTGTCCAGGATAGGATAGGCCTCCAGCCTGACCTTGGCCTTGCCGGAGTCAAAAAGCACATCTCCCACCACGGTAATCACCAGGCCGCGTTCCATCATCTGAAGCCTGACCTGCTTATCCTTTATCTCCTGCCTGAGGTTATCTTCCAAGAGGCCTCTGGCACGGTCCAGGTCATCCACCTGCCTGGACAGCTCTTCGATCTTTTCGAGGTCAGAACGCCTGCCCCTCTGGAATATAAAGGTGCAACCGGAAAGAGCAATAATTATAAAAAATACAAATAACGTTTTCAAGAAATTCCATTTACTTGTCATAACTACCTCCCTTTATTTTAGTAGATAACTATAACACAAGCAATAATCATAGTCAAGAAAAAGTTATATTAATATAACTTTTTCTTAATCCCGCAACAATGTGCCGCGAGATCTCTCCTTATTTAAGCCCCTTACACGAATATAGTATCTTCCCTGCCTGAACCCACAGAGATAATGGAAACCTTGGCTCTAAGAATCTCTTCAATCCTCG
>Ga0172375_10007849_pt1 | contig 14534 bp, 11 predicted proteins | sample LakKiv1m_FD_114537 | JGI IMG/M metagenome (GOLD analysis project Ga0172375, IMG submission 114537) | Freshwater microbial communities from Kabuno Bay, South-Kivu, Congo - kab_092012_11.1m | ecosystem: Environmental > Aquatic > Freshwater > Lake | place: Democratic Republic of the Congo... | reverse complement strand
GACTTTTTATATTGCGCACGATGGCGAGCAGAATTGGTAAGCACCCGCGCACTGCGGTTCGTGTGTTGTACGGAGGTTCAGTAACGTCCGAGAATGCTCACGAATATCTTGAACATGATGTGCTTTCCGGATTTTTGGTTGGAGGCGCGTCGTTAAACGGAAAATCATTTTTGGGAATTCTCAATGCCCTCACCTCATAAACTCACACTCCCGAAGCTTTCGAAACTTTCTCTCAAAGGAAAGCGTGTCCTTGTGCGCGTCGACTGGAATGTGGAGGTGAAGAACGGGCGTGTGGTGGATGACTTTAGAATTCGTGCCGCCATTCCTACGCTCAGTATGATCCGTCGGCGGGGAGGGAAATTGATGGTGATTTCGCACTGCGCAAAAGGCCAGCGCATTGACCCTATTATGGAACGGGGAATGAAATTGTTGGGCGAAAAGTTTGAATTTTTGGCGAATCTTCGTGAAGACCCCAGAGAAGAAGCAAACGATATGGCGTTTGCACAATCGCTCGCAAAGTTTGGGGATGTTTACGTGAACGAAGCATTTAGTGTGTCGCATCGCGCACACGCGTCTGTGGTGCAGTTGCCCAAACTTCTTCCATCAGCAGTTGGGCTTTTGTTCGAGCAAGAAGTAAAAAAACTTGCGCTGCTTTTTAAGCCAGTACACCCATTTTTGTTTATATTGGGAGGCGCAAAGTTTGAGACAAAAGTCCCGTTACTTGATGCGCTTTCTCCTCATGCTGATGCGGTGATGGTGCTCGGAGGAAATACGAACACGTTTTTGGCGGCTCAAGGGATTGCCGTGGGAAAATCGCATTACGAAAAAGATGCGCTCGGCCGAGTGAAATCACACTATTCGGGACAAAAATTTTTGCTTCCGTATGATGTGCGCGTACAAAAAAATGCCGTGCGTAGTGTGCGTGATATCGCGAGTGGCGATCTCATTAAAGACGTGGGGCCAGCAACATTACGAGATCTTGAGATTTTGGCGAATACCTCACGAATGATTCTTTGGAACGGCCCTTTGGGGATTCTCGAAGAAGGGTACGACAAAGGCACAAAAGAACTTATTCGCATACTCACAAACACGCAAGCCAAGGTGATTGTGGGCGGAGGAGACACACACCTGCTGATTCACCAAATGAAAAAAGAAAAAGCATTTTATCATGTGTCTACTGGTGGAGGGGCAATGCTTGATTTTCTGGCAGAAGGAACGCTTCCAGCAATTAGCGCACTAATTGCTGGAAAGAAGAAATAATAGAGAAGAGAGAAGATATGCAGCAAAGCACGAAATTCGAAATCCTAAATCCGAAACAAGCACAAATGTACAAAATTAAAAATAATAAATATGTCGTTTTAGAACATTCGAATTTTGAATTTGTTTTGTGCTTCGAGTTTCGTGTTTCGAATTTTTCAAAAGTATGATTTGGAAATTAAAACCTCGTCTTGCCGACGACCTCGTTGAGCACTTGCTGAATTCATGGAAATACACATGACATTGCATCTTCAGCGGCTTTTAGTAAGATACTCACATGACTCATCGACTACTCAACAATCCTATCGCTCTTGAGGAGCTTCGTGTGCTTGCGCAGGAGCGTTTTGGTGATATGGTGAAGGCCGATGTTGATGTTGTACGGGATGTGATGATTGTGGGTGGAGCTATGCACGCCGACATGGAGGCCGATTTGATTACCGAAGGATCACAGCATGAAAACATTTGGGGGATTAACTTATATCCTGACAGGTCTTTTGATGAATGGGTTGAGTTTGATTCCATGATTAATCTTAAAGCGTCACAAGGTAATCGGTCTCGTGGCGTGGAGAGCGCGGAAGTTCGCGAAAAAATTCTTTCAATTGTAAGTCGCTATATTCCGCGCACATAATGATGCGTCCATATTTACATGGAGATGATGTTGTTGAGCGCTGGCGTAAGCGTTCGCGCCTCGACCAGCTTGCAAACATTGGGAGCGAAGTGCATCGTATGGTTCTTGCGGGGGATAATGAAGAGCAGAAATGGAAAGCATTTGCGCGGGCTGCAGAGCTTCTTGTCCTTTCGCTTGAGGATAAAAAATGGAAAGGAAATTATGAACTTGCGCGTGCAAATGAATTGCTTTCTGGTGTAGCGCTCGAGGGGAAGCATATGAATACGACGCTTGAAGATTTGGACCGTTATTTTTTTCAGTACACGATGGCGTTTGCTCTTGAACGTGACCGTATTCGTGAAAGTGCTCATGTATCTTGAATCATAGCTCATGAATCTTTTGTAGACGTATGATCTGGAAATTAAAACCGCGTCTCGCTGACGACCTCATTGAGCACTTACTCATCGACCGGGGGTTTACCGGAGAGGCGCGGTCGGCATTTTTGTCGCCCGATTATCACACACACACGAACGACCCGATGCTTTTTCATGATATGCCCAAGGCGCTTGAGCGCTTGGACCGCGCGCTCGTTGCGCAAGAACACATTCGTATTTTTGCTGACTATGATGCAGATGGCACATGTGGTGCGGCGGTGCTTCTTGATACGTTTGCGAAACTCGGATTCAAAAATGTTTCTGTTGCACAGCCCGATCGCAATACTGAAGGGTATGGATTATCGATGTCGTTTGTTGAAGACGCAAAACGCGATGGTGTTGCGGTACTTATCACGGTGGACTGTGGTGTCACGGCACTCGAAGAAATTACATACGCAGAATTACATGGCATTTCGGTGATTGTGCTCGATCACCACACCGTTCCTCCCATATGGCCTCCTGCGACCGCAATTCTCAATCCCAAGCGACCGGGAGAAACATACCCCTACGCGGGAATTTGTGGGACGGCGTGTGCATTCAAGCTCGCAACCGCATTACTCAAGCACTATCCCGATACAGCGCCTGACGGTTGGGAAAAATGGTTACTTGATTTGGTAGCTATCGCAACGGTTGCCGACATGGTTCCGCTGACGGGGGAGAATCGCACATTACTTACGTATGGACTGAGGGTGCTCGCGCAAACGCGTCGGCCCGGACTGCGCGCGCTCATGGAAAGTGCCGGAGTGAATCCTCGGCGCGTGAACGCGACGGATATTGGATTTTCTTTAGCCCCGCGCATTAACGCGGCAAGCCGTTTAGCGCATGCGTCGCTCGCGTTGGCACTCCTTACTGCAACAACACCGGCACAAGCCGAAGAACTCGCACTCAAACTCGAAGATCTCAACACTGACCGCAAACAAATTACCGACGCCGCACTTCGTGATGCGCACGGACAAGTGCTCTCACAAAAAGAAATAGGCAATGTGATTGTGGTGGGGAGTGAGGCGTGGGCGCCCGGCATTTTAGGGCTCGTTGCAGGACGGCTTACTGACGCGTACGACAAGCCTGCATTTGTGTGGGGGGGCGAGGGTGGTCTCGTGCGGGGTTCGTGTCGGTCGGTTGCGGGAGTGCATGTTGTTGACCTCATGCGTCACGCGGGAGGAGAGACGCTCTTTACCCATTTTGGGGGGCATAGCGCATCGGGGGGATTTGCAATTGAAAAAAGTCGTATTCACGAAATGTATACAAAGTTGCATGCAGCTGTTTTAGAAAACATAGGAGACGACAGGCGTGCACAAGAACTTGTGCTCGATGCCGAACTTTCGCTTGAGATGGTGCACGAGCAATTATTGCGTGATCTCACACAGCTTTCTCCGTTTGGAATGGGAAACCCCGCCCCACTTTTTTTGTTTCAAGGAGTTGTGCCGCAAAAAATCTCTACATTTGGTGCGACCGGAAACCATTTGCGTCTCGCATTTCACGGGATACGACGCCCGCTTTCCGCTGTGGGTTTTGGGCTTGGGGGACAGCGTGTTGCGGAGCTTGCGGGAGCTCTCGATATCGCCGCGCAAATTGAAGAAAACGTCTGGCTCGGCAGACGTGAAGTTCGGCTCAGGATTGTGGACGTGCGCGTGAGCGATGAACATGTTATCGTAGGAAAGTTATGAGTTTGAAAGACCTACAACACATTATTATTTATACCGACGGCGCAAGCCGAGGGAATCCCGGAGCATCTGCAATCGGTGTTGCCTTTGTGAGCCCAAGTGGGCAAACACTCAAAGAGTTTGGTGAGCGACTCCCGAATGGCACAAACAATGAGGCAGAGTATATGGCGGTGGTGTTTGCACTCAAGAAGTTACGGTCTCTTGTGGGGAGTGTACATCTCGCAAAAATGACGGTTGAACTCAGGATGGACAGCCAGCTTGTGGCGCGACAAATCACAGGAGAGTATAAACTCGAAAATGAAAAAGTATTTAAGTCATTTATTGTGATTTGGAACATGCGACAGGATATCGGCAAACTTATTGTGAAGCACGTACCACGGGAACAGAATACGATTGCGGATAGGTTGGCAAATGAGGCGCTGGATGAGAAACAGCAGGGGCTGTTTTCGGGGAGGCATGAGTCATGAGTCAAGATGCATGAGTACGGAGACGATAAAAGAATTTACGGACCTGCACGCATGGCAAGAGTGTCATAAATTGGTTCTTTTGGTGTATAGGGCAACAAAAATATTCCCCAAAGACGAACAGTTCGCACTTACGAATCAAATGCGACGCGCTGCTGTTTCTATTACGTCAAATATCGCTGAGGGATTTGGAAGACAGGGAGCAAGGGAGCGCATTCAATTTTATTATCTCGCGCACGGATCACTTACAGAGCTTAAGAGCCAGATATTTGTTGCACGTGATCTCGTGTATATAAAGAGTGAAGATGTTGAGATGCTTTTTCAACAACTTCGTACCGCACATGCATTGCTCCAAGGTCTTATTCGTAAAACAAAAGAGCGATCCTCATGACTCATGACTCCTGCCTCATGACTCAAAAGAGAAAAATGATCTTCGTTCTCATCATTTTTCTCGCGCTCATCCTCGGCGAGCTCTCCTTTGCAAAATTCATCGCGACGCAGGATCAAAAAAACATTATTGCAATCTACAATATCGATAAAATATTTCATGTGATTGGCGGGGTATTTTTTGTGTTGCTTGGTAGATTAGTTTTTCCTCGAGCATCGTGGAAAACAATCTTTATGCTTGCGATTATCGGAGTTGTGGCGTGGGAAATATATGAAGTGCTTTTTGATGCAGACGTCAACTGGTTTTTTTATCATCGTCGTACTATTTGGAGAAACGACACTATTGGCGATTTGATTGGTGATGTGGTGGGCATGCTCTGTGCGTTGTTTGTGCTGTTTCGAAAAGGGGGTAGCCCACCAGAAGAACTTTTTTCTTCTATACAATAAACACCGCCCCAACGAATGTTGGGGCGGGCTGCTGTGAGGGATGCGTTTGTTACGGTTCTTCGGGGTGTACTCGCCAGTACGCGATGTACCGTTGGTAACGGTTCATCTTTTCAAGCGCAAACTTTGTGTATGAGCGCATATACTCCTCGTTCTGGCCACCCTTGACGAGGCGGAGTAGCTGGTCAAAATCATTTTTCGTCATGTCTTCGACGGGGAATGTTCCATCCTTTATCGAAGCAGGGAAGTACTTTTTGAGAGGAGATCCGACGATCTTCTTCGAAAAGTCGACCCGAAGCTGCATGGCGGCTGCCCGTCGTTCCATGTGGCTGTTGCCACACCACGATGGGCCAAATGCCCCGACGCTTGGCAGTGCGCGAGGCTCTGCCGCCTCCATGCGCATGAGCACGAGGAGCTCGGGGGAAATGTCTTCGGCGTTGCACCTGCTTACGCTCACAAGAGCAAAAGCGAGCGCAAACGCAATAATGGTCAACCAACCCTTTCCAATGTTCATAGAATCTCCTTTTGGGCACGCAGGTGCCAGTTTTGTACTTTCTTCTATTATAGCACAAACTCACAAAAAACACAATAGCTTGTTTTATGAAGACCCCCACAGAGTTTTATCACAAAATTACTCATAATTCTTTTTGCGATTCCACACCCATCCACACTATTCCCACTATTCCCACTATATATATTCATGTACAATATACTTATGTCTCGCTTCATCGGCCGACGTGTGCTCATGGCCTTCATTATAGTGGGGGTTGTTGGGTGTTTATCAACGAGCGGGAGTAGTATTATACATTAAGATATTACACGAAACATTTATGCAATCTTCATCAATGTTAACGCGATGCATTTCACATGTGCGCACCGATTATGTGATATTTTTTGCGGTATTCTGTATTGCATTTGCCATTCTTCCCCACACTACACACGCAGCAGTGCGAGTCATTAGTGACTACAGTGATGTGGGTTGGGACTATGAATCCTATCAAAGACCGCTTACTCCCAACGGGTTATATCTTCGGCAACAAGGGTATAGCGCAGATCGCGGATACTACGTCGGTCATGCATACCTTTTAGACCTCACGTCATTGAATAAACAGCCTCTAGTGTATCAGGCGAATGAAGATATTTGGGGCATGTCTTCAACAGAAGATGGGGCAGTGTTCAGGAACAGTAACAGTACCGGTACTCGTATAGAGCTTGTGTATTTCCGACGCGCAACGAACAGTTTTACAAAATTCGCATCAGCTCCAAGCGCAGATGCTTCAATTAGTAAAAACTTCATGGTATGGTCAGTAATGTCCAGCGCGCGCTTAAATCAGTATTTTATTGCGAATACAAACGATTTGGTTGGGAATCAAATTATGGCAGAGAGCACAGGATTAGGAGATCAACCACGCGCCGTCATGCGTAACGGAAACGCATATGTGGTGTATGAGAACACTGAGGACGGAGTGAAATCAATACGCGTGTACAATGTTGCGTCTGGTCTCAATTATGAGATAGCAAGTGCATCATCAAATGAGAGTCTCTATCTGATTGATGCGGACTCTTTTGGGGTGTTGTTTGGTAAAAATGGAGTAAATCATTTTTACGAATTTAACTCAAAATCACTACGAGACTTTCCTGCAACAGTTCCGCATATGACAGGTGCTGAGAGCTCGTATTGGCAGGGACGTTTTGCGTTCATTGTCGACAAGGGAACAAAAAATGAAGTACAAGTGTTTGATATCGTAACGGGCACAACGGAGGTAATTACTAGGGAAACAAAAGTTGATAATTTACCAGCAATATCGTTTCCTACACTCGGATCAAACGGAATTGTGTGGGAGCATGGGCGTAATGTTCTTGATTCTGATGGAATGCTTTTAAGGATGGAAAAAGCGCTCTTTCTCAAGGAGCAAAATTATGCAGATCGTCCCATTCTTAATGAAACCGTACTCGGAGATGTCGACAACAGCGGTTCCGTTACTGCAGGAGACGCTCTTGTGGCACTACGTATTGCTGTTGGCCAGGTAGTGCCGAACGCAAATCTTGTTGCCGCGAACGTTGATTGTTCTACAGAGCCCCAACCCATCACTGCAACAGACGCACTTCTTATTCTCCGAGCGGCCGTAGGAAGCACTCCCATGACATGCGCCGCCGCACAACAAAAACAGGGTCCACGCCTCAATTTTACTCGTGAGGGTTCGGGATCTATTACACCAAGCCTTACGGGATCAGCAACTTCTCCCAAGATGACCCTTGTTGCGAAACCCGACACAGGACAACAGTTCTTAGGATGGGAGGGTGCGTGTACCGGTACAGGATCATGTGTGATGAATTTCTCGGGGAATACCACACTTACACTCAAGGCGAAGTTTACCAACAACATCGCGAACATTGTTGTGCTGGGAGATCGTGATCTTCGTGTTGTACCGTCACGTCCTAGCTCCGGCCGCCCTATTACCATCAATGCAAAAGTAAAAAACACTGGCCCAGCCCCCTCCACAACCCCAGTGATGACCGCACTACGTATTGATAAAGACAATGACGGTACATGGGATTTTGCAGATGTCGGACAAACACCCATACTCCAGCCCAATCAACCACATGCAGTACGATTTCATAAAACCTACACCCCTCCAGCTCCAGGCACGTACCGTATACAAGTTTGTGTTGATGACGCAACACTACAAGACGCATCACTCATCCCGAGCCCCATTCTTGACTACCGACAAGGGGATATGGTGGGCATTTCCGAAACGAACCAGTGTGTGGACACCATCATGACGGTTTCTCCCTCACGCGGAGGTAGAACAGCTGCTGCAGGAGTACTCGGAGCATTCACGCTCCTTGTGGGAGTACCCACAGGACTCTACTACCTCGCACGACAGAGGAAGCGGGTGGCTGTATAGAAAGATGAGAGAACGAAACAAAAACAAAAAGAGCCGGCATGCGTGCGGGTTCTTTTTTGTGCACAACCAGAACTCGTATAAAGAGGCGTGCAATCTGCATTTTGTTGGATGTTTGTTATGCACAGGTACAAAAAGGTAGGGGGGGGGTTTTTTGATACCATTAACCGTATTAGTAGTAACAGAGATCATATGAGCCATTATCGGCACATTATTGGAGACTCGAGGGTTGCGTTTGCTGTGGCGACCTTAGTGGGCGGTGTTGTTGCTGTATTATTTATTACGCCGAGTTTTGCGCATGCACAGACTAATCCGGCATTTCCTAAGATAACTATTGCGGTAGAAAAAGGAGGAGCGTGTATGGTGGGTGGGGCATCGGCGGTTCCCGTAACAAATCCAGAAAAGTTTTGGAACGAAGGATTCGCCTCGAATCAAGGATTTACTTCAAAAACGTTAACGCTCCCCGGAGCAGTCAGTAATGTGAGTCTGGTGCAAACGGATGCGTTGGGAAATCATACATGGACAGTAAGACCATCAATCAAGGGCGCCGTAGGTGTAATCGATTGCCAGCAAGGGAAAATATGTAAGCTTCAGAATGTAAAAGGAGATGTCTATGTGGGCTTGAGAAGTAATACTGCAAACAGTAACTGTAAAGTTGGTAATGGTCCAACCGCACCCCCCACACCGACAGCAGTATTGGGTGATGTCAATGGAGACGGGAAAGTTATGGCATCTGACACACTTATGGCACTTAAATTGGCATTCGGGCAAAGTGCGAGTGGAGCAAATATAAAAAATGCTGACGCAGATTGTTCGGGAGGATCAATAACAGGAACCGATTTCGTGATTATTCAACGTGCTACAGTGGATGCGGCTTATCAGCCATTGGCTTGTGGTAAGTCTCTGCCTCCATATCCAAAGTTTACCTTTACTCAAGTTGGCTCTGGGAGCATCGAGCCAACAGGAAAAAATACCAGTGATGGTCTTCAGCTCACCATGAAAGCGGTTCCCGCACAAGGATGGAGGTTTGTGAAGTGGAGTGGTGGGGGCTGTGGCACCAATGTGGTATGTAGTGTAAAACTCACCAACACTTCAAATGTTGCATTCACAGCAACATTTGCTCCGAAAAGAACTTTTAGTAGGGGTACAACAACAGCTGTGGTTGCTGGTGGGGCAGCGCTCCTCGCGCTTGCATACGTTGGCATGAGGAGTCGTGCAAAAGTAACGGTTTGACGAGAAGAGAAGAAAGCAGAAAGATGAGAGAGGAAAAAAGAGTCGGCATGCGTGCTGGCTCTTTTTTGTGCACAGCCTCCTCGCTACATATATATATACTCATGTACAATATACCTATGTCTCGCCTCATCGGCCGACGCGTGCTCACGGCCCTCCTTGTGCTAGGGGTTGTTGGGGGTGTGGTGCTAGCGAGCAATCATATACGTATTGCCAGTGGCGAAAACAACCTCGCGGCGGTGAAGAAGGCTGTTTCGCGTAGCGCGCGAAGCGCCGATGCAATCGTATGGCCGCCCGTGAGCACGCTCGCACAAGGCAACAAAACCTATCTTGCGGTTCGAGTACATTTTGATGATTCGGACCCCACGCAGTATCTTTCAGATGTACAGTGGAACACTATTCTTGGTACCGTGAGTGCCGAGTATGATAAGTTTTCAAATCACAAACTCCAACTCGCATTTCATACACAGTCCGCAATACCCACCGTCACTATTCACACGAATTACCTTGCCGCGTCAGCAGTCCACGGCGCCTCACTCGGAAGCCTTGACAAAGATGATGAATTGCTCAATCAAGTCTCCACTGATTATCCTGCGGGGGGAGGTGCTATTGATCGCGCGCTGTGCGAAAAAGGAATCACAGTATCAAATTATGATGGCGTCGTGCTGATCCTCGAAGAATCGGACGCACGATATATTTCTGTGCAAAGAAGGCTGGGTGCAATGCCCACAGATGAAGATCTAGATCTATTTCTTGGACGATCAGCTCCTATGTATCTCGAGGCGCTTGACTGTCAGTCTCAGGGAAGTATCAAGAAAATTATGGGTGTCACTACGATTTTTGTGGGGAAAGAGACGATGAAAAAATACGCATCGGGCGCACTGCCCATTGAAGGTCGTATAGCCGGTGTTGTAATGCATGAGCTTGGTCATGCAATTGGGTTCGGACATGCCACCTCTTTATATGGTGGTGAGTACGGCAATGTGTACGACCTCATGGGAGCATTTGCGGCCTCGGATGCTCCTGGTGCATATTTTAAAAGACTCGCAGGATGGATTGATGCCCCAACAGTTATTGACCACGCGGGTACATATGCGCTATATCCCACAAACGGAAACACCGAACCCCGATGGGTTGCCACAGATGTGGGCCTTGGGGCATTCATGGAATATTTTGATGATGCGTTTACGAACGCAAACATCTCATTCGCCCCAAAGACATCGGGACTACTTTCTTTAGTAAAGCATTCTTTTCCCGAGTATCCGACGATATACAACGCAACGAACCGTACCATCCTCAACAATGATTTTAATCAAACGCCCGAGAACGCATGCTTTGTTTCGGAGAATGGAGCGACGCAGTATTTGGTTAAACATGTTCCGAGTCAATCACAGCTCATTGCAGCGAATCTTCAAGATGTAGGGGCGGGAACAGTAAAGCTAGGATGCAAGGGCGACCTCTCTGTTACTGCTGTACGCATTGAGCCCAAAAAAATAACACTTGGGCAAACAGTCCAAATTATCACCACAGTTAAAAATAATGGGGACGAGACCATTTCTGATGCCACATTTTATTATGCTCCCATTTCAGGAAAACAAACTAACGTATTTGCATCAGGGATCGCTCCAGGAAAAAGCGCGCAAGCTATTTATTCATGGACACCGAAAATAACAGGCAGAGGTGCCATTACGGTTTCTATTGGCGTGGAAAACGATCCCGTCACAACAAATAACGTTGGGTACGCAGAAATTATGGTGACTGCGCCTAACGGAGAAATCCCTCCGAGGCCAAAGAAACAATATGGGCATCTGATGTTTACCGGAAGTGATGTAGGAGGTGGTCCCGCAGAGGGAAAGGTGTTTGTGCGTATTGCGAACGTGTACTCAGTAGAATACAGCGATGTCGAGTGTGTTATTGGATCTGATTGTATTGGAGAGATACCCTACGGATCCGAAGTGCGTGTACTTAGTGTAAAACTCGATACATCAGCGCCATTGGATAGACTCGAGGGAGGTGTGAATTGTGACGGGTTGTTAAGTAGCTGTGTATTTACCATCGCAAACCCAGACACAAATATTTCTGTGATTCCCAAGCTCATACACACCGTCTCCTATGTAAAAGACGGGTCTGGCACAGGAACTATGCGCGCCACACTAGTGTGGGATGTCATGGACGGGAACCCCCTCGGAGGAACGTGTTCAGGGGCTAAGTGTGTAAAAGTACTCTGTGAGGACTGTGCGGGCATTGGAGATCTACTACCGCTCAACACGCCAAAAACCGCACAGCTTGTCGTCACTGCCGAACCAGCATCCGGTAACATTGTGATGTGGAGTGGGTGTAGTGTCGATCAAGCGTCTGCAAATAAATGTGCCGTTGCTCTGAGAACCGCGCCAATAAATATCACCATTACTGCAAGTTTTGAGAAATGTTCCAGTCAAGTAGGCGCCGGGCGATCCGCCGCAGCCCCCCAATGTGCGTCTATGACTGTCAACAAAATACTGAGTGACGGTGCGCAGGGCATTATTACTACTACAGACCCTGAGTTTCAGTCAGCACTCTTCTGTGGAACATCCTGCACCGAAAAAATCGCAGGGGGAGTTGCAGATGGACGTGACATCACCTTTAACATCAACCCCGGAACCTTTATCTTTGACGGATGGGTGGGTGATGCTGCAAGTTGTGGTCAGAATTTGAGTTGCACCATAAAATTTGATGGCAATAAAACAGTCACTGCAGATCTTTCAGGTGTGATTATTAATCCCCCCACCAAGTACTCAGTAAACTGGAGTAAAACAGGAACGGGAGCAGACCTCGCGACACTCCGCGCTTTTGTTGTTTCGACGGGCAACGAACTCTCACCCGGCGCACAAGTTGAAGAGGGTACTCAAGTGCGCTTTGAACTCACCAATGACTCCAATACCACAAAGTTTATTAAGTGGACGGGAGGAGTTTGTGCGGGCGCAGTAAGTACCTGTACCGTGAATGTTAATTCCAATATTACCGTTGGCGCGCAAGTTGAGAAGTATCTCACCATTACGATACAAAAAGACAAAACGGTCGGGGCATCAGGCATCCAGCCACGAGGTACTATGACGATTACCTATGACGATGACTTTACGACACAACAAACCAAGACTTGTGATGAAAGCTGTACAACCAAGGTGGTGAAGGTGCTCAACGTCAATCCATTTATTACGATGCAAGTAACTCCCGATGCCGCGAGTGATATTCAGTCATGGACGGGTCTTTGCGCGGGAGTGAGTACGAGTAGTAAAACGTGCACACTCGACCCCCCCACAAGTGATGGTAATATGCGTGTCGTGCTGAGAGTACCGATGTATACGGTGACGGTTCGGAATGAGACGGGAAATCAATATCTGGCGTATGCGGCAGAGAGTAGTGCAACCGAAGATCTCCCAGGGCACGAAGATGGACACATACAACAGAAAAAATGTGCCTCCACAACCTGTTCCGACTTTACTCTGTCCGCTCATAAGGGTCAGAGAGTGTATATTATGATGATGAACACTGGGGATGGCGTATATGTAAGTGGGGCTTGTGACGTAGTAAGCCCAACAGCATGCACTATTAATCGTATCCGTCGTGACTACTCCATAACAATGGGCGTGGCTCCTCATGTTCCGCACTATTTTGATTTTAGTGCCTCAATCCGTAATAATCGAGATTGGTGGAAAGAAGACCGCGGGTATTTTGGATATTATGTTTACGATGCTAATGGAAATCAGGTTGATGACGTGAAATGTGACGCTACGTATAATTGTTTCGAAACATTTACAAGCGGGATAGTTGAGGGTGGGCGGGTGCTTATTACGATACTTACCACAGATTACGAGGAAATGGGTATTACGCAGCAAGGGTGTGACGATTGGTGGTCTGAGTATTCCAGCGTAAACGAACAGTTCGAAAATTATTGTCGGATATTCAAGCCATTTCAATATAATGCCCCTGAGGGGACAACATATGCGCAATTCTTTTATGACGGAAATATTGATGCTTATTCCACAACAGGCCCTAGCCCAGCACAGGTGAAGAAGGCAAGAAGTTTGAATAAACCCTCCGCACAACATAATACAAGTCTTACGCCCACATTTGCCTCACTCACTTCTGCATTCAAGAAACTCTTCTCTCCGCTCACATCTCCACTCTCACGACTCACGGGCGGGAGGACGATGCTTGCGACGGTGTATTCCACCAATCCCAATCTTGTGGCAAAAGATTTTTCAATTGATCCTGCTCCGTATGTTCCGAACGGCCAATACCGTGTGAGCGTAGTGGTTGCAAATGACTCCTCGCTCGCATATGGAGACTACTTTGGTGTGTCACTCAAAATTGCACGAAATGGTGCACCAGCATCAGAATTTCCTCGTGAGTTCTATCGTTACATTCCCAAGCTCGATCCCAAAGGTATTGAGACTATCAATTTTGCTACGCCATGGATCCCCACACAAAACGGTACATACACCGCCACCCTCTGTGTTGACCGCTTTAAACCCATCACGGATGCAGATCCTTCAGACGACTGCCTCCCCGCATATCCTATTACCGTAAGTGACGCAACCGCAGGCCTTCGCACTGGCCCATCTCCTGCAAACACGGGAACAGTGACCTTCTTCTACGGCGACGCCGGAGGACGTGTGAGCGACACAGTGACGACTCAACAAATCCCCACAGGAAGTGAGATCACGCTTATGGCAACACCCAATGCCGATATGCAACTCAGTAGCTGGACAGGAGAAGAATCAAACCGATGCAGGTATCCCAACGGAGACCGTTCAATTTGTGTCGTGACCGTTACCGCGCTCACACGTATTCAAGCAGCGTTTGTCCCCAAGCCTGCAGGTCTCATGGGAGATGTTGATGACAATAACGTCGTGAATGCCTCAGACGCACTCGCAGTTTTTCGTGTCGCCGTCGGACAAACCGTCACTCCGTTCGTGCAGTCTCGCGCGGATGTCGATTGTAACGGAACTATTACCGCAGGAGACGCGCTCGCAGTCCTTCGTGCATCTGTGGGATCCATCACGCTTGATTGTGCGCAAGCAGCTGCATCGAAGGCGCTCACGGGAGATGTTGCTTTCGCAAAAACAGGAACTGGCACCGGAAATATTGCCGTCACATCT
>Ga0172375_10007847_pt1 | contig 14535 bp, 16 predicted proteins | sample LakKiv1m_FD_114537 | JGI IMG/M metagenome (GOLD analysis project Ga0172375, IMG submission 114537) | Freshwater microbial communities from Kabuno Bay, South-Kivu, Congo - kab_092012_11.1m | ecosystem: Environmental > Aquatic > Freshwater > Lake | place: Democratic Republic of the Congo... | reverse complement strand
GTCCGATCGCCGACGGCGACGTTATAGACCTGGTTGGTCGCGTCCGGATTCTCGGTCGTCGCCGCAAGCAGGTTCGCCTGGATCGTGTTGGCGATGTAGCAGAAATCGCGGCTCGTCTCGCCGTCGCCGTTGATATAGACCGGCTGGCTGGCGATCATGGCGGCGATCCACTTGGGAATCACGGCTGCGTAGGCACCATTCGGGTCCTGGCGCTTGCCGAAGATGTTGAAGTAGCGCAGCCCGATGGTCTTGAATCCATAGGTGCGCGCGAACACGTCGGCATACAGTTCATTCACCAGCTTGGTGACAGCATAAGGCGAGAGCGGCTTGCCGATCTTGTCCTCGACCTTGGGCAGATCCGGATGATCGCCGTAGGTCGAACTGCTCGCGGCATAGACGAAGCGGCTGACCTTGGCATCGCGCGCCGCAACCAGCATGTTGAGGAAGCCGTCGATGTTCGACTGGTTCGTGTTGATCGGATCCTCGATCGAGCGCGGCACGCTGCCCAGCGCGGCCTGATGCAGCACGTAATCGACGGCATGGCTTGCCGTGCCATGGTGCCACCACATCGCCTCGCGGCAGCTATCCAGGTCGCGGATGTCACCCTCGATGAAATGGAACTGCGCTTCGAGTTCGCTGCGCGGCCGACCGGTAGTCGCACTGGCATCTGTCAGAGCCGCTTCGAGATTGTGGTGATAGCCCGTGGAAAAATTGTCGAGTCCGACGACGCGCTGGTCGAGCGTCAGCAGGGCTTCGAGCAGATTGCTGCCGATGAAGCCCGCGACACCCGTGACCAGCCAGGTGCGGGGGGTAGCCTGAAGCTGGAATTTGAGCGCTTCGTAAGCTGCGGACATCACACGCGCCAGAGCTTGAAGCCAGCCTTGGCAACGGCCTTGGGATCGTAGGCCGACTTGACGTCAACGAAGACGCCGCCGGGTTTGAGCTTGGCCGTCAGTTTCTTCAGCGACATGGCGAGGTACTCCTTGTGCGAGACCGCGGCGACGATGGCATCGGCCTTGTCCGGCAACGCGTTCCACTTCGTCAGCTGGATGCCGTATTCGTGCATTGCCTCGGCGGGTTCGCCGAGCGGTTCATGCACCGCGACTTCGCAGCCGAAGGATTGCAGTTCCTTGACGAGATCGGCGACCTTGGAATTGCGCAGGTCGGGGCAATTTTCCTTGAAGGTCAGGCCCAGCACGATGACCTTGGCGCCCTTGACGTGGCAATCGTTGGCGATCATCTGCTTGACGGTCTGCTGCGCCACCCAGGCGGCCATGCCGTCGTTGATGCGCCGGCCGGCGAGGATCACCTGCGGGTGGTAGCCGAGCATCTCCGCCTTATGCGTCAGGTAGTAGGGATCGACGCCGATGCAGTGACCGCCGACCAGCCCCGGACGGAACGGCAGGAAGTTCCACTTGGTGCCGGCCGCTTTCAGGACTTCGAGGGTGTCGATGCCCATGTGATCGAAGATGATCGCGAGTTCGTTCATCAAGGCGATGTTCAGGTCGCGCTGCGTGTTCTCGATGACCTTGGCGGCTTCGGCAACCTTCATGCTGCTGGCGCTATGCACGCCCGCGGTGATCACCGATGCATACATGTCATGCACGAACCTGGCAGTCTTGTCGTCGTCGCCGGACACCACCTTGACGATCTTGGTGATCGTGCGCTCCTTGTCGCCGGGGTTGACGCGTTCGGGCGAATAGCCGACATGGAAGTCCTTCTTCCACTTCATGCCGGAATGCTTTTCGAGCAGTGGAATGCAGACCTCTTCCGTCGCGCCGGGGTAGACGGTCGATTCATAGACGACAACCGCGCCCTTCTTCATGTACTTGCCGACCGTGGTCGAGGAACCGACCAGCGGGGAAAAATCCGGGATGTGCGCCACGTCGACCGGCGTCGGCACGGCGACGATGATCAGGTCGGCCACGGCAATCGTCGCCGGATCGGTACTCATCGAGAGCAGTTTGGCGGCCTTGAGCGCCTCGGTGCTGACTTCGCCGGTAGGATCGAAGAACTTCTTGTAGCTGGCGACCTTGGCTGCCGACAAATCGTAGCCGATGGTTTTGTACTTCTTGCCGAACTCGACCGCGAGCGGCAGGCCGACGTAGCCGAGGCCGACGACGGCGACGATGGTCTTGTTGCCGGCCGATTTGGACGAGGATTGGGTCGTTTTGGCCATGATGCTCCCTTTCATTTGAATGATGAATTCTTATTGCGTCGCAGTATAGGCGCCCGTGAGAGTCGGCGCTGACGCGACGGCTTCGTTCAACAAGGTGACGATCCCGTCGCCGGCCGAGACGAGATAGTCCGCCACGGCCCGATCCGCCTCGGGTTCGACGGCATAGACGAACAGGGCGGCCGCGTCATCGCCCCGGCCGCGGAGCCGTGCAAGGGCGAGCAACAGCTTGCCGAGATGATCGCTGGTGATCATGCGCCCGTCGATCCAGTACCCGTACCAAACCCTGAGTCGCTGGGGCTCCGCGCCCAGACCCGCGAGGTTGCTGCGCAACGTTCCAGCGCGCAGGGCGACAGCCTGTCCTCCCAGCGATGCGGTTACCACACCGCTGCCGACCTGTGCCCATGCCTTATCCTTGCTCTTGACCAGTTCGTTCTGCGAACTGATCAGCTTGCGCTCGTAATTCTGCTGACGGTACCAGGCGATGAAGACACCGATACGGCTTCCATCCTTTTCCAGTCCGGCATGCAGCGTGGCGGATGGATTGGCGAAGGCCGGCTGCCAAGCGGCGGGCGGTGTTGCGGTGGGCTGCCATCCACCCGTGGCCAGCCTGTCTGTCGACAACACGGGCGGCGACAGTTCCGGGCCGGCGTTCATGGCGACCAGCACGGCATGCGGCGCGCCGCCCAGCCCCAGCGCCAGCGCAACCGCCAGCGCGAAATTCGACAGGCCGCCGGCCGAGACGGCGCTGCTTCCCTCTGCATGCGCTGGCAAGGGGATTTCGTGCTCGCGCCAGCGCATGCCGATGGCGAACATGATCATGATGACGATGCCGAAGAAAACCCAGCCGTAGATCAGATGATCTACCCCCACCGCCAGCGTATTGCCGGAATAATGGCCCAGCATGACGATCATGTAGGCGCGCAGCCAGTTGGCGACGAGCGGGACGAGGATGGCGAAGCCGACGAAGACGAGGCGCCGCTTCAACGACTGATAGTTGAGATAGGCGTAGAGCGTGCCGACGACGACCGAGGCGATCAGGTAGCGCACGCCGCTACAGGCCTCGACCACCGACCAGCGGCCGGAAGGAATCACGAAGTGCAGGCCTTCCTGATAAACCGGGATGCCCGAGGCACGCAGGCCCATGACGGTGAACATCGCCGTCCATTCCATCAGCTTGGGCATGACGAACTCGCCGAAGGGCACCGCGAAGAACAGGAAGAACAACGGGAAGGTGATGCGCCGGGCAGCCGCCACGCCAATTACCAACGGCACGGCGAGCACCAGCAGGGCGACGAAAGCGAACTGGGTGACGGCATTGACCGCGGCCAGGTCGCCGAGCAGCCAGCCCAAAGCCACGATCGCGAAAGGCAGCACGAGCCCCAGGCTGGGCCTGGGCTGTTCGCGCAACAATGCTGCCCCCTTCTCCCAGATCAGCCAGAGCGCGATGGGCGGCACGAGGAAGGCATGGTTGAAGGTTTCCGAACGCCACCAAATTTCGACCATGGCGCGCGCCGTGTCGAAGTAGAGGGCGATGAGGACGAGCTCGACGCATACGAGGGCGAGCAGGGCTTGCTTCCATCCGAAAGTCGGCGCTGGCGGGACGGCACTCATGCGGATTCTTCTTCCAGGTAACGGTCGATCAGGGCGAGGTGGGCATCCCAGCTGTAATGCCCGAGCACGCGGCGCCGGGCGGCATTGCCGATGTTATCAGCATGCGCCCGGTCCGCAAGCAACGTGTCGATGCGATCGAAATAGCCTGCCGCGCTGTCCGCGGCGAGCAGTTCCTTGCCTACCTCGGCCGTGATCGGTCCCGCGCAGGCGGTCGAGGCGACGACGGGGCGGGCCATGGCCATCGCTTCGAGCACCTTGTTCTGGATGCCGCGCGCAATGCGCAGCGGTGCGACAACGACTGCCGCATGGGCAAGATACGGCCGCACGTCAGCCACGGTACCGGTAACAACCGTGCTTTCCCCCGCCAGTGCCTGCACGGCCGGACTCGGCAATGCCGCCGGCAGCGTCGTCATGGGCGAGCGGCTGCAACTTGAAATTCCATTGATCGAACCAGCTAGCGGCAATATCGACTGCTACCGCCTGCAGGCTCATCCGCACGGCAGCGACCCCGATTACTTCCCGCACCGTGCCGGGATCGCATTCAAACCGGGCACCGACGGGAAACCTGCCCGACTCGTCATCACCGGATCGCCGGTCAGCCAGCCGGTCGTCGAGTTCCAGGTAGCCATCACCTGCGATGCCTATGTAGCACGCAATTACGTGATGTTCGCAGCGCCGGGACGTGAATTGAATTACGCCCCGACAGCCACGGTCGCCCTGCCCGTCGCTTCCGCTGCCGCCGCCACGAAATCCGTCGGGCAGAGCCAGAAGGCCGGCCGCATGGGACCGTCGCTGGAGCAGATGGCGGGAAGCCGTTATCCCGGCGAGGCGAAGAAACGCGCCGAATTCAAGCGCCGCATGCGCCAGGCCAACGGGTTGTTGCAGAACTATGCGGACAAGACGCCCATACCGCTGGATACGACGCTGATCATTCCCGCGGATATCGAACCGGAATACGCTCCACCGCCAAAACCCGCGCGCACCGTGACCAAGAAGAAAACGAAACGGCAGGCAGCGAAGGCGGCGCCAAAGAAGAAAACCGCTCCCGCCAAATCCCCCAAAACCCCCTCTGAAACCGTCGTCCTCCCCATTGCAATTGCATCGCCCGCCGGAGACCGCCTGACGATCAGCAGCGGTGCGGGCGAAACGCCGGGCAGCAATCTCGCTGACAAGGCGGCAGGTTCCTTCGCGGCACAGGATGAAATGACGGCGCGCCTCACGCAATCCGAGGCCGCCCTTCAGGAACTGCAGGACGTCATCCTGCGCATGGAAAGCCGCATGGCGAGCCTGGAACAGGAACGCCAGCGCCTGCAGGAGGAAAACCGGCGCAAGAGCGAATGGCCGCTGCTGCAGATCGCGTTGTCGATTCTCGGCGGCGGCCTGATTGGGGCGCTGGTCATGCTCAAGCTGCAGCGCCGGCGCAACCCCTCGTTATGACTGGCTAGCGACTTTTGCCCTGATTGACGGCCTTCTGCTCGACGGCGAAGACCGCCGCCTCGACGCGCGAGGTCAGGTTGAGCTTGGCGAGGATATGGCGCACATGCAGCTTGACCGTGTCATGACTGATATCGAGCGCGCGGCCGATGGCCTTGTTCGATAGTCCCTGCGCCAGGTAATCGAGAATCTCGCGCTCGCGCGCCGTCAGGTGCTGCAGGGCATCATTCTTCGGCGGCTGCGGCCCGTCCTGCAGCAGATGCACAAGCTTGAGCGTCATCGCCGGCGCGACGACGGTTTCGCCGCGTACCGCGCGCTGCACCGCATCGACGACATCGTCCGGTTCCATGTCCTTGAGCAGATAGCCCTGTGCGCCGGCGCTCATCGCGCTCGCCAGGTCTTCCTCGGCATCGCTCACGGTCAGCACCAGCACCGGGCCATGCCAGCCTTCCGCGCGAATCTGCCGCAGGAATGCGAGCCCCCCGTGCGGCGGCATGTTCAGGTCGGTGATGACGGCGTCGAGGTCGGTCGCCTTGAGCATGTGCAGCGCTTCGTCGCCGTTGCCGGCAATGCCGGCGACATGGATGGCACCGCGCTGTTCCAGAAGTTCGGCGAGTCCCTTGCGGAACAGGGTGTGGTCGTCGACCAGCAATACACGGATTCTTGCGCTGTCTGTCATGCGGCAACCTTGGAGTTCATCGGCCCGATGGCCGGGAAAATCAAACGTACGCGGAAGCCCCCCGCCGGCAGGTTGGAGACTTCGACGCGCCCGCCGATCAGGCGCGCACGCTCGCGCATGATCGAGAGGCCGAAATGATCGTGCAGCTGCGGGTGCTCTTCGAAACCGCCGGTGCGGTTGGCAATGGTGAAAAAGCCCTGCCCGCCCCGACCGTTGTCGTCGATGGTAACGACGTAATAATCGCCCGCGCCGGCGAGCGTCAGACAGGCCTGCGTTGCACCGGAATGGCGGCCGACGTTGGCCAGCGCCTCCTGCACGATGAAGAACACCTGCGCTTCCTGGTCGACCGTCAGTCGCAGGTCGACGACGCGGTTGCGATATTCGAGCGTGATGCCGGTGCGGTCACCAAAGCTTTTTGCGATGCCCGAGAGCGCCTGCTGCAGGCCCATCGGGTTCATGCGGCTGCGGAATTGCACGAGCAGTTCGCGCAACTGGCGGTAGGCCTCATCGACCGCCTGACCGACGTCGCCGGCATACTTGCTGGCGCTCTCGCCGCTCACGCCGGCAGGGTCATGGAGCGCGTCCTGCAGCAGCGCCATGCGCATCTTCATGTAGGCAAGCGTCTGGGCGAGCGAGTCGTGCACTTCGGCCGCCATCATCTGGCGCTCGTTCATCAGGGTGATGCGGAGGTTCTCGCGCTTGAGGTGGGCGTTTTCCAGCGCCATGCCGAGGTGCTCGCCGATCGACTTGAAGAGCAGCGCCACTTCCTCGGGCAGTTCGAAGCGCTCGGGCAGAAAAAGGTTGTAGGTACCCTGCAGGCGCCCGCCGTGTTGGAGCGGCACCACCACCATGGCCTGGCAGTCGCGCTCGAAGTAAGCATGCTGCGTGCGCTTGGCGCAGGGTTGCAGGTCGATCTCGTAGCGCGAGTGGTCGTCGGCCAGCGCGCTGCCGCAATGACCGCAATCGATGGGCACCAGCCGTTCGCGTTCGACGACTTCGCGCGGCAGGCCGCGCGCCGCCACGAGACGCATGTGCTTGCCATCCGTCGTCACCACGCGCACGGCACCGGCGCTGGCCTTGGCCAGCCGCAGCATGGTGCCGAGGAAACGCCCCAGCAGTTCCTCGACATCGTCCTCGTCCGCGAGGTTGGCGGAAACCTCCGAGAAGATGTCGAGCACCTGCATGCGCGTGCGCTCATCGGTATCCACTTCCGGCAGCGCCGGACGGAACTGGGCGGGGGCATCCATCAGGGTCGATTTACTCCGCAATCAGGAGCAGGCATTCTACCGTGCGGCACCGCTTGAAACGCCGGACTCACAGCGGCAAAGGCCATTCGCCGGAAATGGTCTTCTCGGCCCAGAGCAGCGCGGTGATGGACTTGGCGTCGGTGATGTCGCCGTCGCGCACGGCCAGCAGCGCGTCGCTCAGGGACAGCTCGCAGACTTCGAGAATCTCGCCGTCGTCGAGTTCCGCGCCGATGAAGCTCAGGCCCTGTGCCCAGAAAATTTCGATGCGCTCGTCAGCATAGCCGATGCACGGATGCAGCGTCCCGAGATGGCGCCACAGCTTCGCCTTGTAGCCGGTTTCTTCGCGCAGTTCGCGGCGCGCCGTATCGAGGATGTGTTCGCCCGGGTCGATCTTGCCGGCCGGAATTTCGAGGAACACTTGCCGCAGTGGATAACGGTACTGGCGTTCGAACAACAACTTGCCGTTGTCGAGTACCGCAATGACGACTACCGCCCCCGGATGCTTGATGTACTCGCGCACCGACTCGACGCCGTCGGGCAGGCGCACCTTGTCGGAGAAGACCTTGAGCAGTTTGCCGTCAAAAACCTGCTCGCTGTCGACAGTCTCTTCGGTGAAGCCGGTTTCGTCCATATTCGATGTAGGGATTTGATTTATCTTGAACTTTACCAGATCAGCAACATCTTATAGAGACATCAATAAGACTTCTTCGCCCAACCACCGACAGGAGAATCGTATGTCATTCATTCCCGGCTTCGACAACGACGGTGTCGTCACCGTTAATCGCGTCATCCTCAAACCGCAATTCACTGTGGAAGACCTTGAGGAGCGTGTCGCGCTACTCTGCGAGAACGTCAAGACCTATCACTCCGATACCGGCTTCGTCGGCGGCATGGTCGTGCTCAACAGCGGCCAGGTTTCCAACGAAGGCAGCACGATCGGCCAGGCCGTCGTCAATCCATTGCAGGACCGCGAGGCGCTGATCATCACCTTCTGGCGCACGTTCGAGGAGCATGAAGCCTCGCACCGCAGCGAGACCTTCCAGCCGCTGTTCAAGCAAGTGCTGGAACTGTGCGAAAACGGCAACGAGGAAATCGCCTACCGCATGCTCTGGTCGGGCAAGGCGTACTCATCCGCCGAAGCCGCGGAAGCACGCGCCGCCAAGGAGCGCTACCTGAAGGCTGCATAAGAAGTCGGGCGACCGCTTGCAGCAGAGGGGGCCCCACGCAGTGGGGGCGTAGCGTCCGCAAGCGGGATGCGCGATGCCGGGCTTCGAAGCGCGGTCGCCGCATCCGCCTCCACGGTCGCATCCCTACAAGCGGGGTCCCCTGCTCCACGCTTCGGCGTCGCCTGGCAAGACGGCACGCAGAAACGACAAGGGCCGCCAATAGGGCGGCCCCTTTCGTTGTTTCGTTGAAGCGGTATTGTCAGAGTCGTTCCCAGATTGTCGTGATGCCCTGACCGCCGCCGATGCACATCGTCGCCAGGCCATAGCGGCCCTGGGTGCGCATCAACTCGTACAGCAGCTTGGTAATGATCACGCCGCCGGTGGCACCGACCGGGTGGCCCAGCGCGATCGCGCCGCCGTTCGGATTGGTCTTGGCGGAGTCGAGACCCAGCCCGCGGGCGACGGCGATCGATTGCACGGCGAAGGCTTCGTTGGACTCGATCACATCGATCTGGTCGATCGTGAGGCCGGCCTTTTGCAAGGCAACCTTGGTCGACGGGATCGGGCCCTCGCCCATCACGTCGTTCGGCACGCCGGCGATGGCGTAGCTGACGAGGCGCGCGATCGGCTTGTGGCCGGCGGCGGCGGCCTTGGCGGCATCGGCCAGCACCAAGAAGGAGGCGGCGTCGTTGATGCCGGAAGCGTTGCCGGCGGTCACCGTGCCGTCCTTCTTGAAGGCCGGCCGCATCTTGGCGAGCGTTTCCAGCGTCGTGCCGGCCTTCACGTGCTCATCGGTATCGAACACGACTTCGCCCTTGCGCGTTTTCAGCGTGATCGGCACGATCTGCGACTTGAAGCGGCCTTCGGCAATGGCCTTGGCGGCACGGGCCTGCGACTCGACGGCGAAAGCATCCTGCTCTTCACGGGAGATGCCGTGCTTGGCGGCCAGATTTTCCGCCGTGATGCCCATGTGACCGACGCCGAACGGATCGGTAACCACGGCAACCATCGCGTCGATGGCCTGGGTATCGCCCATGCGCGCGCCGGAACGCAGCGCCGGCAGCAGGTAGGCACCGCGTGACATCACCTCGACGCCGCCGCCGATCGCATAGTCGGCATCGCCGAGCATGATCGCCTGGGCGCAGTTGATGATCGCCTGTTGGGCGGAACCGCACAGGCGGTTGACCGCGAAGGCGACGGAGTCCATCGACATGCCGCCCTGGATGGTCGCGACGCGCGCGACGTAGGGATAGCGTGCCTCGGTCGGGATCGTGTTCCCTACCGTGGCGAAGGTGATTTGCCTGGGGTCGACGCCGGCGCGGGCAATGGCTTCCTTGACCACCAGCCCTCCGAGCTCGGCAGGCTCAATACCGGACAACGAGCCACCGAAGGTACCCACGGCCGAGCGCGCCGCGCTCAGTACAACGACTTCCTTGTTCGACATTTTCCACTCCTGGTTATTGGTTGGACAGCAACAGGATCAAGCACCCACCCAGCTGGCGACCGTCAGCAGGGCAAGCAACAACAAACACAAGACCAAGGCGCGCCAGACCAGTCCGATCGCGCTTTGCAGGTGATCGACATCGGCATCGTCGCCCAGGCCCAGTTCAGGACGCGCCTCGATGCCGCTTTCATCGGGCAGTGGCAGGCCCAGCCGGATGCCGAGCGCGCCGGCACCACTGGCCAGCAGAATACCGGAGGTTGCCTCGGCCCACTGGCTCGCCTGGGTGCGCCAGCAGTAAACCGCGTCCTCGAAATCGCCGACGATCGCGAAGGTCGCCGCCGTCATGCGTGCCGGCAGCCAGTCGAGCAGTTGGAAGGCTTTGCGGGCAAATTCGCCGGATTGGGAATGTTCGTCGAGCGGTCCTCCCGCGCGTTGCCAGTTTTCCGTCACTGCCAGCCCGAGGCGATACAGCACCGCACCGGCGGGACCCAGCGCGAGAAACCAGAACAGCGGCGCGAAGACGTGGCGATGCGAAGAAAGAATGCCCTGCTCGATCGCCAGGCGCGCAATGTCGGCCGAGCCCAGCCGCTCGGCGCCGCGTCCGCGCCATTCCGCCAGCAGATGACGGGCACGTTCGAGTTCGCCCATGCGCAGGGCCAGCTGGATATCGGTGAAGTAATGGCTGAACTGGCGGAAGCCCAGCAGAAAATACAGCACCACCACGTCGAAGACGAAGGCCAGCACCGGATGGAGGTAATCCAGCACGAAATGCAGGATGAGCGCCAGCAGGGCAGGCGCGGCAACGCCCGCGATCCAGGCGATCATGCCGTGGCGAAACTCCCCGCCGTTGAAGCGCTGTTCAAGGAAATGTACATAGGCCGACTGCGCGGCAAATACCTGCGCTGACGGCAGTGCCCTGAATTGTTCGAGGACGAGTACGCAGAGAAGGCTGAGAAGGGTCATGGGCAGGTACGGAATGTCCGCTGGGCGGGCTTCTCGAAGATATCACACTCGCCTGCCGGCAAACTTACGTTTGGCTTGGCAGCGACTCGCGCAGGCTGACCAGCATTCCCGCCGTCGCGCCCCAGATGAAATATTCCTGCCACGGCACCGCCCAGTAGGTGCGCATCTGCCCGGCCAACTCGATCGATTCGCGCCGGTAGTTCGCGGCGTCAAGCAGGAACGCCAGCGGCGCTTCGAACACCTCGGCCACCTCGAAATCGTCAAGTCGCAGGTTGAGCGGCGGCGCGACCAGACCCACCACCGGCGTCACGCGAAATCCGGTGCCGGTGAAATAGTCGGGCAGCGTGCCAAGCACTTCGACCTGAGCGGGTTCGATGCCGACTTCCTCGCTGCTTTCGCGCAGGGCCGTGTCGATCGGCGTGGCATCTTCCGCTGCGCAGCGACCACCGGGAAAGCTCACCTGTCCGGCATGATCGCGCAAGTGGGCGGTGCGCCGCGTGAGGAGGATGGTCAGTCCGCTCGCGCGCAGGACGATCGGCACCAGCACCGCGGCCGCCACGGGTTCGCCCGCGCGGAGGGGCGCCTCGCGCACGACCGCGTGGGGAGCGACGAGCGGGAAACTCCGGCGCAGCCACTCGACCGTGAGCGGGGCATCGGCAGTCATCTTCAATACCGCTGCGTGAGCGTGAGCGAAGACCCGTCCCGCCGCATTTCCATGCGGTTGAGGAAGCTCATGCCGAGCAGCACGATCGGCATGTCGTGTTCATGCACAGTGGCATCCACATTGTGCAGCGTGATGTTGCCGACCTTGACGCTTGGCAGTTGCACGCGCCAGACGCGCACCATGCCGTTGGCCGTCATCGTCATGCCGGGTGTGCCCTTGTTAACGTCGATGCGCGCACGGCGCGCATCCCCCGCACCGAGTGAAATGAAGGTTGCCCCCGTATCGACGAGGAAACGCATCGACTGGCCATTGATGCTGCCCGGCGTGAAGAAATGCCCCTGTCCGTCGGCCGCCAGCACGAGGCTGGGCTTTTCCGCCTGCGCGGCGGAAACGACGCTCTGGCCGATCTGCATGCGGCGGCGCTTGCCGTCGATCTCGAACACCGCCGCGCCGGATTCGACCGCCAGCAGCTTGACGCCTTCGACCGAGCTGCCACCGATGCTCAGTGTCTGCCGCTTGCCGCCATCGATCACCACCATCGCCTTGCCGGGCATCAGGCCAACCAGCGCGACATCCGCGGCGCCGGCAGAAACGCACCAGAGCCCAGCCAGCAGGAATGCAAAACCCTTGGATGTATTTTTCGCCATGACAGACATAGTGTGCCGTCCCGCCAGCGCCGACTTTCAGTCCCGGAAATTCCCGTAGGTCAGCGGGTAGTCGGTCACGGCTTTCTTCACCAGCGCGATCGCTTCCTGCAAGGCATCGCGCTTGGCGCCGGTCACGCGCACGGCGTCACCCTGAATCGTCGCCTGCACCTTGAGCTTGCTGTCCTTGACGAGCTTGACGATCTTCTTCGCCAGTTCCTGCTCGATGCCGGTCTTGATCTTGAGTTCCTGCTTCGCCTTGTTGCCCGAGACGACCTGCACGTTGCCGATGTCGAGGCGCTTGGTGCTTTCGCGCTCCTTCTTCTCCATCTCGGGAAAAAGAATGTCCTTGATCTGGCCGAGCTGGAACTCGGAATCGCCCCAGATCGTGATGAGCTTGTCCTTCTCGTTGAGTTCGGCCTGCGCGCTCGTGCCCTTGAAGTCGTAGCGGTTGCCGATGTGGCGACTGGCGACGTCGACGGCGTTTTTCAAGGCGACGAGATCGGCTTCGGAAGCGATATCGAACGACGGCATGGCGCTCCCCGCTTAGCCGAAGTGGCAAACGTAGTGATAGGGCTCGCCGGTCACTTCGATCTCGAAGGACGAATTTCCGGGCACCTTGAAGGACTCGCCGGCAGCGCAGGCTTTCCACGCCTCGCCCTTGAGCTTGTAGCGGCAGGCGCCGGCGACGGTTTCCATGGTTTCCGGGGCGCCGGTATTGAAGGTCAACGTCGCGGGCATGATCACCCCCACGCTCTTCTTCGTGCCGTCGGCAAAAACGACGGTATGGCTCACGCACTTGCCGTCGAAATAGACATTGGCTTTCTTGACGACTGCAACATTTTCAAATTGCGCCATGAATTAGATCCCCCACAATTTCTGGATGATGCTCTTGGCAACGAAGCCGATCATCCCGAAGGCCAGCACGAAGAACAGCGCGAAGGTACCCACCCTGCCTGCCTTCGACCGATAGGCCAGCTCGCCGATGATGAACAGCATGTAGAGCATGAAGGCGCCGAGTCCGAAGGTGACCCCGAACTCGGCGATTTGCGCTTCGGTGAACCCGAAGATCGTGTTTTCCATGCGCTACGAATGTCTCAGCGCTTGCCGGACTTTGCGGCGCGCTTGACGCGGGCGTTTTCCGCAATGCGCATGCGCAGGGCGTTGAGCTTGATGAAGCCCTCGGCATCCTTCTGGTTGTAGGCACCGGCATCGTCCTCGAAAGTCGCGATGGTCGGGTCGAACAGCGAGTCGGTCTTCGAATCGCGGCTGACGACGGACACCGAACCCTTGTAGAGCTTGACGCGCACCCAGCCATTGACGGTCTGCTGCGTGTGGTCGATCAGCACCTGCAGTGCCTTGCGCTCCGGACTCCACCAGTAGCCGCTATAGACGAGGCTGGCGTAGCGCGGCATCAGGTCGTCCTTGAGATGCGCAACCTCGCGGTCGAGGCAGACCGATTCGATGCCGCGATGGGCCTTGAGCAGGATGGTGCCGCCGGGAGTCTCGTAGCAGCCGCGCGACTTCATGCCGACGTAGCGATTCTCGACGAGATCGAGGCGGCCGACGCCGTGCTTGCCGCCGACCTGGTTGAGCGTGGCGAGCAGTTCGTGCGCCTTCATCTTCTTGCCGTTGATCGCGACGAGGTCGCCGGCCTTGAATTCGAGATCGAGGTACTCGGGCGTGTTCGGTGCTTTCTCGGGCTTGACCGTCCAGCGCCACATGCTGTCTTCCGCTTCGGCGGACGGGTCCTCCAGGTGGCGGCCTTCGTAGGAGATGTGCAACAGGTTGGCGTCCATCGAGTAGGGCGAACCGCCCTTCTTGTGCTTCATGTCGACGGGAATGCCATTCGCTTCGGCATAGGCCATCAGCTTCTCGCGCGACAGCAGATCCCACTCGCGCCATGGCGCGATGATCTTGACGTTAGGCATCAGGGCATACGCGCCGAGTTCGAAACGCACCTGGTCGTTGCCCTTGCCGGTAGCACCATGGGAAATTGCATCGGCGCCGGTCTTGCGCGCGATCTCGACGAGGCGCTTGGCGATCAGCGGACGCGCGATCGAGGTGCCGAGCAGATATTCGCCCTCGTAGATCGCGTTGCAGCGGAACATCGGGAAGACGAAGTCGCGCACGAATTCCTCGCGCAGGTCGTCGATGAAGATGTTCTGCTTCTTGATGCCCAACTTGAGTGCCTTGGCGCGCGCCGGCTCGAGTTCCTCGCCCTGGCCGAGGTCGGCGGTAAAGGTGACCACCTCGCAGCCGTACGTGTCCTGCAGCCACTTGAGGATCACCGAAGTGTCGAGGCCGCCTGAATACGCCAGCACAACTTTGTTCACGCCCGATTTGCTTTTTGCCTTTGCCATGTCGCGATACTCCTTATACTCAAACCTTGCCCAGAATCAGGAACTCCAGCAGCGCCTTCTGGGTATGCAAGCGGTTCTCAGCCTCGTCCCAGACCACGCTCTGCGAACCATCGATCACTTCGGCGGAAACCTCCTCGCCGC
>Ga0172375_10007845_pt1 | contig 14537 bp, 4 predicted proteins | sample LakKiv1m_FD_114537 | JGI IMG/M metagenome (GOLD analysis project Ga0172375, IMG submission 114537) | Freshwater microbial communities from Kabuno Bay, South-Kivu, Congo - kab_092012_11.1m | ecosystem: Environmental > Aquatic > Freshwater > Lake | place: Democratic Republic of the Congo... | reverse complement strand
TGGAGCCGGGCGAATCGGCGGGGGACTTCCCGAACCAAGTCGGCGGTTTCCTGTTCGCCGCGTTCAGGGTCGAACGCCTCGTCCGCCGGGAAGTATGGCCTTGCTCGGCCATGGTGCGCTGCAATCAGATGCAGGGTCAGGTCCTGCACGTCGCCCGCGAGTCGCTTGAACTCCGGATCGCCATGCACATCGAGGAGCGAACCGAACTCGTGTCGGTAACTCCCGAGGTCCATGGTTGCCATACTTGCGGACTTCGCAAGGACGGTTGCTGGGTAGTCTCGATTGCCGACGGACCGCTGCCAGACGGCGCGGTGCTTCCCGGGGTCATGCCATCTGGCCGCGAACCCTACGGCTGAAGCCTCTGGACCGGGCAAGCCCAACCTGGCGACCAAGTCACGGGCGAAGCGCTCGGCCGACAGGAGATGCGGTTCGAGTTCCTGTCTATGGATCGCCGTTCTTGAGCCGTCATCGTCCGCCGAGCGCGGCCGGACGTACCAGCGCCAGTAGCGGCGCATTGCCGGCCTCTTGCCGTTCTCTTCGTCGCCTTCGGCCTCGGGATCGGTGTCGGTAGTCCGCACCAGCCGCATGCCCTGTGGCGGGGGCTCATCATCCCATACTCTGCAGCGACGAGGACCCGCATCCTCGTCGGCCCACTCGTCGGCGACGTCGTAGATGGCGCGGTGTGTCTCTTGGTAGGCTGCATCCCCGTCCAGCATGCCGGTCGAGACGCCGCCCCGGCCAACCCCCAACCCGCCTGCTGCCGGCGGCAACAGAACCGTGCAGTCCTCCAGGTTCACCAGTGGTTTCTTCTGCCTGTCCTTCGCGACCAGACCTTCGAGGACCAACTCCGCTCTAACCGTTCGGTCGGGCAGGACAAGCCAGACTGGCAGCATCGGACACCGTGCGGCAATTGCCTCCAGATGGACTCGGACTCGCGTCGTTCGGTCGCGCAACAACTCGTGCTGTTTGAGCGGGTAGTCCTCCAGAAGGTCCTCGGGCCGGTGTTCTCCCAGTAGGCTTCCGGCGATGATCCCCACCTCCTCGCGCCAGGCGACATGGGTTTCGGGCGGCTCCCACTCGCAAGTACCGTGCAGCCAGTCCGTCACCGGCGGGCGGCCCGGCAGGCGATCGCGGACTGATGTCAGCGCCCAGGCGTCGAAGAGAATGTCGGTCGCGGGGAGGATGACTGGCGACGGCGTGAAGGCAGCCTGGCGCTCGGCTACAGGCAAGTTCGCCAGAGCCGTTGGGCTGGCGCTGTGGCGGCCGTCATCCCTCACGGGAAGTGTCCTGAGCACCTCCAGCGTCCGCCGCCGCGCCTGGTCGTATAGATCGTCCTTCCTCTTCCCGTCTGGCTCGGACTCGTGGACGATATCCACATGGGCATCGCCTTCCCCAAAGCGGTTGACGCGCCCGAGCCGTTGGGCCATGCTCTCGAACGGCGTAAGGTCACAGACCAGATGATCGGCCGAGATGTTGACGCCAACCTCCCCCGCAGAAGTGCAGACCAAGTAAACGGTTCCGGGTTGCCGAACCACCCCTGACGGGGCCTTGCGCATGAAACGTGCGAAGACCGCATTCCTTTCCGCCAGGGCGTCACGTTCCAGCCCCCGCATGGTGCCGGTGAGGGTCTGAGTCTGTAGACCGGCCTTGGCGAGACTGCCGGCCACCTTCCCGACGTCTTCCACCGTGCGCAGGAACACGAGTACCGCCGCGCCGCTGCCCTTGTACCCAAGAGCGATGGCGGCGGTCTTGTCCGGGACTTCTCTCCCAGTCCCGACAGGATGAAACAGGATGCCCTTCTTCGCTGTGGTCCGCTTCCAGAGCTCGCGCAGAGCAGGCGGGGTCTCCGCCTCCTGTGCCGATGTCGGCCGCCGCTCCGCGTCCGTCAGCCCGAACGCGTCCCCTGGCGCACGGGCTGTAGCGCTCAAAGCCATGACGTGGAGCGGATGGAACTCATGGCACCGATGCTGCTCGGCCTGTATACGGGCGACGAGTTCCTGGAACGCGGGTTCGAGGTGCGCCTCATCGTGGACCAGCAGCGTGTCTTGGCCCAGGAAACCGGCGTGCAGAGGCCGGGACCTGAATCCGCAACCGTATCCTGAGAACAGCAGACGGCTCCCGATCATGTCCACGGTGCCGGTGATCACGGCAGGCCGAGCAGGGTCATCGCGCCACTCCGCGTTGTCAGCGAACTGGCCGCGAAGTGTGCTCAGCGCGAGTGCCGCCTCTCCCGGCACCACTGCGAGCGAGCGGAGCGCGTCGGCGACAGGTCGAAGCTCTGGCTTGGTGTTCAGCGCCATCCGCATCTGTTCGACTTCGTCTGTGGCCTGATCGACAACGGTTCGTCGGTTCACCACGTAGACGAGGCGTCGGGGCATTTTGCATCCGACCGCCTCTGTAGCGGTATGCCCACGAACAAGGGCCAGCAGCCAGAGCGCGATGACTGCAGTCTTGCCAAGACCAGTGGGCAGATCGCAGGTCGCAGGTATGTCACCTTGGCAAAACCTCTCGTAGAGCGCCTCCTGCCACGGGAAAGGGCTATGGCCAGTCAGGGAGGCGAAGGTCTCAGCGAAGTGGCGGAAGGGAGCCTGATGCATGGGCTCCATCTGGGGACTGCTCATGTGCGTACCCTCCTCCGCGGTGTACGGGGGGAGATGCCTGCCGTTGGGTGTTGCGCCACAATCCGTTCTCCTGCATGCCGGATCTCCGCCACCAGGTCAGGCGGTTCCAGCACGACGAGGTGGCCGCAGTAGGACATGATCCAGTAGACCAGTTCTGGCCTGGGGGCGGCGGGGAAGCTCAGGCGCAGGCCTCCTCCGGGCAGTGGCTCGAGGGTCTGGGCGGGGAACCACTCGCGTTCGCGGATGATGCGGGCCTTGTCGAGGGAGCAGTCGACCACGACGTTGGCGACGGTCTCGTAGTCGAAGACGTTGCCGGCGCGCACCTGGCGCACGAGGTCGGGGCTGCGGCGGAAGGTCTGGGGTAGCACGACGGGGTCACGCACGCGGTGGATGGCCAGACTGCGTACTCCGTGCCGCAGGTGGCAGTAGACGCGGGCATACCAGGCGCCCTGGGAAAGGAAGAGCGCGTGGACATCGACCTCGCGGGGTTCGCTGGGGCCATCGGCGCTGCCGCTCTCGTAGGTCAGCCGTAGCCGGCGGGTCTCGCGCCAGGCCTGGTGCACGGCGTCGAAGACCTCGGCCGACAGGTCGGCACGGGCACCCGTGGCGAAGACGATGGCCTGCAGGAGGCCCGCGTCGACCTCCTCTGGCTCGGCTGCCGTGAGCTGGGCTCGGAGCACCTGCTCCATGGGCAGGCGCAGCGGCTCGGGCATGATGGGCAGCGACAGCGAGGTGCCAAGAACCGAAGCGTAGAGCAGCGAGCCATGCAGAGCATCAACCGGGAACACCCACTCGGCATCGGCCAGGGCATAGCCATGGCGGATGGCGTCATACTCGACGGGCGCTTCGAGCCGCAACCGCAGGTAGTCGAGATCGCGCTGGAGAGTCCGGCTGGAGACACGGCCGGCACCGCGACCGCTGATCTCATGGGCCAGGCTGCGGGCGTTTGGGAAACGGCCGCGTTTCATGGCCTCGACCCAGGCCAGCAGGCGTCGGGTGGGTGCCAGTGCTGAACTCACCGGTGTTCGCTCCCTGGTCTTGCCGCCATCGGGACACCGACCGCGTCGCGTAGCGCGTACGGTGCTACGCTAACCCAGGGGGATACGCCAAATCCTGTCGTATGGGAGTCCCCTCCCCGACTGCGGCTACGGTTCTGCTCGCCCTGATGAGGACAGTAGCGCGGTGGCGGGGAGGGGTCAAATGGTAACGTGGCTCGCCGCCCCGGCCGCTGTGGCCGGACTGGCGGCGCCTGGGCCAGCCCGGTCAGGCCGAGAGCGGTGCCAGGTCACCGGCAGTCCAAAGCTCGGCCTGCGGCCAGCGCGGTCCCTACCGAGCCCCGGCGCCAGACGAGGCTCTTTGGAGTGCCGGTGACTCGTCACCGCTCTGGGACGGACTTCGCGGGCGCGGGCGCTCACAGTACCGGCGGGCTCCCTGGGTCACGGGGGGTTGAGATTGCTGGTTCCCAGCCTACACTCTATCCATAATAGAGTAAAGGAAGGGAAGCGCCCATGAGACACCTGACGCGCGTGGCGCTCTTGGCGGCGGCGATGGTCGGGGGCTCCGCGAGCTCCGCCGAGGCGACCCCGGACCTTGGGCCTCGCCTCGGCGGCTGGACCTACCGGACGACGGCCCGGCCCCTGTCGGACGAGTATGCGGACCCCGGCAACCGTCTCACGGATGGCAAGTCCGGCCGGGCCGGGGCTGGGGCTGTAGCGATCTGGCAGGGCGATGATATCACCCTCGACCTCGATCTCGGCGGCCCGCGGCGGGTGCGCGCGGTGCGCGTCTTCCAGCACCGGCACAACCTCAACTACCAGCTCGAGGCCCTGCGGGTCAGCGCCCGCCGGGGCGGGGCCTGGGAGGAGCGCGCCCGGGTGCCGGGCTTCGTGGGTCCGACGCCGTCGATGGACTTCGTGCACACGCTCGATCTGGGGAACGTGGTCACCGACGCCCTGCGGCTGGAGTTTGCCGACGCGCGGGTGCTGAGTCTCTCCGAGATCGAGCTGTTCGGGGAGGCGGCGGCCCCGACGGGGACCCGCGCCGGCGCCTTTGCCGAGGTGCCCTTTGCCGCGGGGCCGGAGCCGTCGGCCCGGGAGGCGGACCTGGACCGGGATGGCCAGCCGGAGGTGATTCTCGAGAACGCGCGGGTGCGGGCCATCCTCACGCCGGCGGCGGGAGGCATCTGCCGCAGCCTGCGGCTGAAGCCCTCGGGGGTCGAGCTGGTCTGGTCCCAGGAGAGTGGCTACGGCCTTCTGCGGGACCAGCTCTGGCAGCCGGCGTACGACTTCGCCGGGCGGGTCTACTTCCATCGCCTGGAGCAGGCCGCAGACCGCGCCACGGTCGAACTGTGGACCACGGGCACGGGCGGGATGATGAGCTTCACCGAGATCCGCAAACAGGTGGCCCTCGAACGCGACAGCCCGGTGCTGCGGGTGCACTACACGCTGACGAACGAGGCCTCATCCCAGACCGACTACGAGTACGGCTTCTGGTCGCACAACTGGCTGGGCCAGGCCGGCGCGGCGAATACCTACACGTTCCCCACGACCGAGGGGGTCAAGGCCTTCGTGCTGGACGCAGCCAGCGCCAGGGAGAGCGCCGAAGGCTGGTACCGCAACCCGGCCCGCGGTTGGACCGCGGTGGCCTCGGATCAGGGCAATGGCCTGGTGATGACCATGCCCTACCGCTACCTCAACCTCTTCTACCACTGGCATGGCGCGGGGGCCCTGGCGGCGACGCACGAGTGGCGCCTGAACCTGGTCGAGGTCAAGGCTGGCGGCAAGCTCGAGGCGGACGTGGCGCTGATCCCGTTTGCTGGCCTGACCCGGGTCGACGGGGTGGCGGCCGAGGTGCTGGCCCAGATCGACACGCAGGTGGATGGCGGCACGATCGCGGTCAAGGCCAGGCTGCTGGCCCCGGCCGGCAAGGGCCCAGGCCTCAGCGTGCGGCTGGTCCTGAGGGCCGCCGCTGGGGGCGCAACGACCGACCTGGGCACGGCCGGGCTACAGCCGGGGGCCGTGGTGGAGGCGGCGGGCCGCGCCGAGGGCCTGCCGGCGGGGGGCTACATCGTGCAGGCCGAGATCCGGCAGGGGGATGCCGTGGCCGGGGCCTCTGGGGTCCCGGTGACGGTTGGGGACGCCCGCTGGCAGTACCACGTGGCGCCCGAGAGCGAGCGCGTCGGGCGAGCCGAGGCCGGCGGCAACGGCCGCCCGGGACACGAGATCAGCACCGCGCTGGTGACTCCCCACGTGCCCTGGGCCAGACCGTTCGCCGGTGGCCGGATCCGGGCGCTGGTGTTGATGGATGACATGAACTGCCGCGAAGCCGTCGAGCTGGCGCAGCGCCTCGACCTGGAGCTGGACTACGCCAAATTCCGCACGACCCTGGCCAAGGAGTTGCTCTACCAGGGCGACCTCAGCATCCTGACTCTCGACGCCGCGCAGAAGGCCCTGCTGGAGCGCCTGCAGACCCGCGCCTACGACGTGCTCATCCTCGCCGGCTTCCGCTGGGACTTCCACTTCACCAACGAGATCCGCGAGGCCATCCTGGGGAGGGTCCGCGATGGCACGGGCCTGTTCCTGATCCAGCCGGACGGGTTCGACGCCAAGGCGGCGGCCGAGGTCCCGGTGGCGGGCGTGGCCAAGACGGGCAATGCCGGTCGCAGCATGGGGCGCTGGGAACCGTGGGCGCCGGTGGGAGACAACCCCCTGGTCACGGGACTGGACTGGGCGCGCTTCCCAGTGACCCGGGTGCACGAATACACGGTGCCACCCAAAGGCGAGGTGATCGCGACCGTGGGCAAGGCGCAGGAACCGCTGCTGACGCTGGGCACCGTCGGCAAGGGCCGGGTCGTCTCCGCGACCTGGGACACCCTCACGCACGAACTCAGCTACCGCGGCTACAGCGCCCTGACGCCGATCCTGGGCTACCGGGGCGCCTGGCTGCGCCCCGAGTTCGCCGCACTGCCCGAGGGCTACCACGAATGGTGGTATGCGCTGCTGGCGCGTCTGACCGCCTGGGCCGCCGGCCGCGACACGGGCGTCAGCATCCCCGCGGCGCCACCGGTGCAGGGCGACCTCGTGGCCGCCAAACCGCCGCCGGTGCGAGTCACCGTGCGCAGCGCCAAGGCTATGGCCAACGCCAGGGCGACGGCGGCTTGGTTCAGCGCCCGGGGTGACCGGACCGACGCGGCGCCACAGCCTGTCAGCCTGGTGGCCGGCGATACAGAGGTCCTGCTCGAGCCGGACCCCCTGGCCGTGACCGCCGGCGCCAACACCGTCTGCTTCACCCTTCGCGACGCCCAGGACAGTGCCCTGGCCTGGGGTTTCAGCACCCTCACCCTCACGACCCCTGTGACCATCCGGGACCTCGGGGTGACCCCGGACACGCTTCTGCCGGCGGGCGGGGTCTGGCAGGCGGACGGTGCCGTGGAGACGCAGGCCTTCACTCCGGAGAAGCCCATGGCGGTCGCCGTGCAGCTCTCGGCGCCGGCGCCGCAGGCGCTGACCCTCGAGATCAGGGTCGCGGACCCCGGCGGCCGCGAGGTGGCCCACATCACCCGCGGGATCGCTGCCGGCGACGCCACCGCCAGGGCCGAGTTTGCGGGGCTGCCCCTGGTCGAGCAGGGCCTCCAGACCTCGGCCATCCTGCGCGCTGGCGAGCGGGTCTGGGATGTCCGCCGCCAACGCACGGTCGCCTACCGGCCCCGGGCCTGGAACCGCTTCTGGTACACCTCCTGGGGCGGAAACTGGCTCTGGCGCTCTGAGTACCTCTTCGACACCAGCAGCCGCCTGGCTCGAGACTTCGGCATCGACGTCTCCTTCGAGGGCGATACCGAGCTGGGCACCGGCAAGGTCCGCAGCCAGGCCTACTGGGGAATCAACCACTCCTGGCTCGGGCTCCTGTCCTACCTGGGCAAGGGCGTCCCCGACTTCATGGATGAGGCCCTGGCCGAGAAGGCGGCCCAATACGCCAAGACGCGCGACAAGGCGGCCCTGGTGCGGACCCCCTCGCTCGTGGACCCGGGTTGGCGCGAGGCCGTGCGCCAGAGCCTCCTGGCCCGGGTGCAGAAGACGCTGCCGGCCGGCGGCACCTACGACTACTGCATGGGTGACGAGATGTCCCTGACCTCCTACACCCGCTTCCACGACTACGACTGGTCCCCCGCCAGCCTGGCCGGCTTCCGCGACTGGCTGCGCGCGCGTTACCCTACGCTGGAGGGGCTGAACGCCGCCTGGGGCACCGCCTACCCCCAGTGGGATGCCGTCATGCCCCTCACCCGCGAGGAGGCCAGGGAGGCGGCCAACCCGGCGCCCTGGTTCGAGTTCCGGACCTACATGAACGACCAGCTCGCGGACTGCTACCGCTTCATCCAGACGACCATCCGCAGCCTTGACCCGCAGGCACGCTGCGGCCTCTCCGGCACCCAGAGCCCCGAGGCGGCCAACGGCATGGACTGGTGGAAGCTGGCCTCATCCTTCAGCTACTTCCACAGCTATAACACCAGTTGGTCCAATGAGATGCGGCGATCATTCCAGCGCACCGGCGGGGCCGAGCAGTCGCCCTACTTCAGCGGCTACAGCGTGGTGGACCCGGAGGCGGAGTACAATCTGTGGTGGTGTCTCTTCCACGACTGCCGGGGCATCTCGGCCTGGTGCACGGGTCTGTTCTTCTATGGCGACTTCACGCCGACGGAGTCGGGCCGCGATACCCGGGCCCACCTGGAGCGCTTCCGGCGGGGCCCCTGGCGCCTGCTGCGCGACGCCAGGCGCCAGCACGACGGCATCGCCATCTACTACTCGATGCCGACCATCCTCGCCGGGGCCCTCAGCGGCGAGGAGGAGAAGATCAACGCGGCCCGCGACGCCTGGGTGAAGCTGATCGAGGACAGCGCCCTCCAGTACGAGTTCCTGGCCTACCAGCAGGTTGCGGACGGGGTGCTGCGCCAGGGCGAGTTCAAGGCCGTCATCCTGCCCTACACGCTGGCCCTCTCGCGCCAGGAAGCCGACGAACTGCGCGCCTTCGTGAGCCGTGGGGGGACCCTGGTTGCGACGCGGCCGGTGGGCCTGCGGGACGAGCTGGGCCGACCGCAGAAGCCGGGCTTGCTCGACGAGGTGTTCGGCGCCGGTGTCGAGGGGCCGGCGGCAGCCCTCGAGCCGCGGGTCCGCTTGTCGGCGCCTGCGGCCGGGCTGGCGGCGGGGACCGAACTGCGCCTGCCCGTGGCAGTGAGCAACCTGGTGTTGCACGGAGGCGAAGCCGGCGCCACGGCGGACGCAGGGAAGGTGCCCGCGCTGGTGCGCGGCAGTGCCGGGCGGGCCGTGCTGCTGAACCTCGACCTGACGCACGTCGAGCAGGAACGCCGGTTCCACTCCCCCACCGAGAGGCAAGTCCGGGCCCTGCTGGCCGGAATCCTGGCGGGCGCAGGGATACGGCCGGCCTACCCGGTGACCCTCAACAGCGGCCAGGCTCCCCACGTGGAGACGATCCGTTACCGCACCGAAGGCGTCGAGTACCTCTGCCTCCTCAATGCCGACAGCACCTCCGACGTCGCCTCGATCCCCCTGGGCGGCCGGCGGGAGGTATGCGACGTCCGCAGCGGGGAGCGCCGGGGACCGATGGAGGCCCTGGTCGTACCCGTCGAGCCGCGCTGTGCCAGGCTCTATAGCCTGACCGAGGGGCCGTGGCCGTCCCCCACGATCACGGCCGACCGGACGGTCTTGCGGGAGCGGCAGGACCCGCCCGGCCGGGGCCTGCCCGCGAGCGTGTCCTTCACGGTCGGGCGCAACGGCCCCATGCCGGCCCGGCAACTGGTCCGGCTGACGGTGACGGATGCTGCCGGTCGCGTGCGCGACGAGCTGGCCCAGACCCTGTGGCTGGCCGCGGCGCCGGTGTCGTCGTCGCTGCCGCTGGCCCTGAACGATCCTCCCGGGGCCTGGACCGTCACCGTCACCGACGTCGCCAGTGGCACCGCCGCCGCAGCCCAGGTGGAGGTCCGCTGAGCGCGGGGCCGCAAGGCCGACGGGACTCTCCTGGGTAGCCCTGGGACGGCAGCAGGCGCATGTCAGCTCCGTAGGCCCGTCTCCCTCAGGCCGTATGGAACACGCCACAGGATACGCCTGGCCCCCGGGGTGCGCAAGGGCTGCGGCCGCTGCGGAGGGACAGTGCCACCGAGAGCGGACGCGCGGCGGCTGGGGCTCGTAGTGACGCCTTTGGGCGTTGCCCTACCCCACAAAGGGCTGAAGCCCTCACGACAAACCTCAGATGCCGGCACGGCGGGGCCTACGGAGCCGCCGCGCGCCCGACGGCAGCCCTGGGTATTGCGGACGGTCACGGCAAGAGGTATAATAACAAGGCGGTGCAGTGTTCCGTATGTGCTTGGAACACAGGGGATAGGCCGCAAGCCGCCGCGTGGATACGGAGATCCGCGCCTGCAAACCGCTGGGAGCTCTCGGCGGTTCGAGGCGCAGCTTCGCCAGGGGTATCGCCAACGTGCCGGCAACGGCGGGAGGCTGCCATGGGACGACTCCGCAAACGCTACATCGCGCCGGTCCTGATCATCGTGATGGGCTTGGGTCTGCTGCTGAACGACGTGGGGGTGATCCCCGGAATTGACTGGGTCTGGACCCTGGGCTTGGTGGTGGCGGGCATACTCACCCTGGCCGTCGGGGGGATCGACCGGCTCACCGGCGTCGTGGGGCCATTTCTGCTGGTGTCCGCACTATGCTCGGTCCTCAGACAGCTCGGCGCGCTGTCGGTGGAACGCGAAGTGCCCGTGCTCACCATCGTGCTGGGGGCCCTGCTGCTCCTCGTGTATGCCCTGGACCTGCCCACGCCCAAGGCGCTGCGGAGCGACGGCAAACAGCCGTAGTGGCTGGCGCGACCGCAAGGGCTCGGCGTGCCCCCGGTGAAGACGGCGCTGACCGGAGGCATCCCCCGGCAGCGGCGGTCTGGGGTCGCTGCGTACCCACGGCGTCTCGGAGCCTTGCCGTCAGCCCGGTCGCGGGTCCGGCGTCCCGCCGGGCTGTTCCAGGATCGCGGTCCGCGGGGCGGTGGACTCCCGCAGGCGCGCATCGGCGTCAAGCTAAGACAAAGCGGCGTCATGCCGCCGCAGTCCAAAGCTCGGCCCGTGGCCAGCACAGGAGGATACCGAGCCCCGACGCGAGGCGGGGCTCTTTGGACTGCCGGTGACAGGTCGCCGCTTTCGGCCGGGCCCGCCATGCCAGGGGAGCTTGGCTTAACGCGCGTGCGCAGGCGCGGGACTCCGGCGATCTCCCGAACCCGCCCTGGGCACCCCACGGCAGCTATTGAACGGATGGCGAACTCATGCTATATGGTTGTGCCGGGTGATGGTTGTAGTGTGGTGGTGGCAGACGGGACCTGCATCGGGCGGTGCGGAACGCGCGGGGGTTCGCCAGCCTGACGTTGGGACCGTCGTACACAGGAGGAAGGCCATGAAGAGACGCGCGCACGGGAGTCGTCCCCAAGGCAGGTTCACCCTCATCGAGCTGCTGGTGGTGATCGCCATCATCGCCATCCTGGCAGCGATGCTGCTGCCGGCCCTGTCCAAGGCCCGGGGGAAGGCCCGGGCCATCTCGTGCCTCTCGAACTGCAAGCAGTGGGGGCTGGCCTCGATGATGTACTGCCAGGACAACAAAGAGGTCTACCCCATGTCCCTCCGCCTGGAAGGCACGCAGGTCATGACCTACTACCACTGGCTGCTGGGCTACGCCGGCGACATCAACATTGCGGTCTGCCCTGACGAGCCGGCCCGCATCCGCATGTCGGAGATCGGGGCCCTGGTGCCAGTGCCCCTGGCCCCAGGGGTCTCGCAGGTCGGCTTCATCGGCAACTTCGCTATCTTCGAGGATGGACCCAACAACGTCCTGACCGGGGCCAACCATGCCGGCGTCTCCATGGCGGAACTGCCGCGGCCCTCGGAGACCTACCTCCTGGGCGACGGCGAGATCGAGCTGGCACCCACCCTGTTCAACTCCGACGTCGTCGATGCGCACTCCAAGGGCTTCAACACGGTGTTCGCCGATGGGCACGCCGGACGCGAGGGCGGCGAACCCCAGACCACGACCTACGTCGACCTCGGCAACAACACCAAGTACTTCCTCAGGATCTCGGGCGGCGCCTACAGCGGTCGCGTGCAGCTCTGGGGCGTGGTGAAGGCCAACGGCAGCGTCGGGGCCCTGCGCTAGACGCCGGCAACGCACGCACGCGAGAGACGGTGACCCCGGCCGGGTCGGCAAACGCGTCGCACCCCATCGCGGAGGCCGACTGTGACCATTCCTCGCCTCCTGGGTCAGCCCCGCCGGCTGGCGGTAGCGATGTTGCTGGCGGCGGTCCTGGTTCAGCCCGCGCTGGCGAGGCCCTGGCTGGCGTCCGGCCCGACGGCGCCTACCGGCCCGCAGCGCGTCGCCAACCCGGGCCTGGAGACGGTCGCCGGAGCCCTGGCGGAAGGGTTCGAAGGGTGGGACGCGGGCTACGTCTCGGACGACCGGGCAAGACATGGCGGCCAGCGCTCGGCGCGCTGTGCCGTGACGGATGCGGCCCGGGAGTACGGCGTCGGCCAGACGGTGGTGCTGAACCAGACGGTTCCGACCGCCTTCGTTGCCCGGGCCTGGAGTCGCGCGGAGAACGTCTCCGGAGCGGCTGACGCGCAGTACTCGTTATACCTTGACCTGGAGTATGCCGACGGGACCCCTCTCTGGGGCCAGATCGCCACGTTCTCCACCGGCACCCACGACTGGGAAGCGGCCAGGGTCCTGGTGCTGCCCGCCAAACCGGTGAAGAGCGTGCGGGTCCTGGGCTTGCTGCGCCGGCATACGGGGACGGCCTGGTTCGACGACTTCGAGCTCTACGAGTTGGCGGGGGCCTCGCAGTTCGACCTGCTGCCGGTGTCGGGGGCCCTGCCCGCGGCCGAACAGCCAGACTGGCTGCCACGGGACCTGGGCCATGGCGTGCAGGTGCAGGTGGACCGCACCTCGGGCGCGATGACCTGCGACCCGGGCCGGCTGGGGGGCCTCGTGCTCCGCGATGCGGGCGCGGATGGGGCCCTGATCCTGCCGTCTCTGACGGTGCGCGACGAGGGCGCCGACCTGGTGCTCGCCGGCTCCGTCGCGGAGCTGGCCCTGGACGTCGAGGCGCGCTTGCGCGTCTCCGAAGGGAGCCTGCGCCTGGATACCCAGGTGCGGGACACGACGGGGCGGGACCGGGCCATCTCCGTCTACTGGGTGCTGCCGCTGCCAGGCGCCGACTGGATCTGGTGCCGGGACCCGCGGCGCGCCGAACCCCTGGACGCCGAGGCTACCGCCGCATCCTTCCGCAACCTCGGTGCCGGCGCCAATGGGCAGGCCTCGTGGTACCCCTTTGCGGCCGTAGCCCGGGACCGGTCCGGACTGGCCATCGGCGCGCCTCTGGGCGAGCCCCGGCTGGCGCGCTTCGCCTGTGACGGCCCTCGCCGGGTCCTGTATGCCGCCTTCGACCTGGGCCTGAGCCCGGCCACGGGCAAGTTCCCGAGTCAGGCTTCCTGCTCGGCCCTGCTCTTCACCTTCGCCCCCGAGTGGCGCTTCCGGGCGGCCCTGGAGCGCTACTACCAGCTCAACCCGGAGGCCTTTGCCCGCCGGGTCCGCAGGCAGGGCATCTGGATGCCGTTCCAGGACATCGCCAGCGTGCGCGGCTGGGAGGACTTCGGCTTCCAGTTCCAGGAGGGCGCTCCCAACCCGGCCTTCGACGACGCCCATGGGATCGACAGCTTCCCGTACATCGAGCCCATGAGCCACTGGCTCGCCCTTGACGCCAGCACTCCCCGCGAGCCCCAGGCCGCCCTGCGCCGTCTGGACGAACTGGCCGCTCGCCGCGACCCCCAGGCGCTGGCGACGCTCAGCTCGCTCCTGCATGGCCCAAATGGCAGCCTGGCCATGAGCTTCGAGAATGCCCCCTGGTGCAACGGTGCCCTGTTCCTCCTCAACCCCGACCCCGACCTGGCCGGTGGCGGAGACGCGCCGGTTACCCAGTACGCCCTGCACCGGCGGACCCTGGACCGGGTCGTCGAGGACAACCTGGCGCTCGCCGCCTGGACCCGCTACGACGGCGGTTTCACGGCCGAGGATGGGGCCGGCCGGAACGGCTCGCGCGCGGTGCGCGTGCGTCGTGCCGCCGGCGAACCCGCCATGGGCCTCTCCCAGACCGTGCTCCTGGCCCAGACCGCGCCCCGCGAGATCGCCGCCTCCGCCATGGGCCGCGCCGATGGCGTCACCGGTACCCCTGAGGCCAACTACTGCCTCTACCTTGACCTCACCTACACCGACGGCACCCACCTCTGGGGCCAGACAGCACCCTTCGCGTCCGGTACGCATGGCTGGGAGAAGGTCGCCGTCCGCGTCACCCCGCCCAAACCCATACAGGCGGTGGGGCTTCACCTGCTCTTCCGCGGTGAGGCCGTGGGCACCGCCTGGTTCGACGACGCCGTCCTGACCGAGGTGGGCAGTGCCACCAACCGCCTCCAGGATGGCGGTTTCGAGTCCCCTGCCAGGAAGGTGGTCATCGACGGGCTCTACCTGGACTCGTTCGAGATGGCCGGCACGCTGCTGAACTACCGGCGGGAGCACTTCGCCAGCGCCGACCTGCCACTGGTGTTCGATGGGCGCGGCCGGGGCTGCCAACTGGGCCATTTCCTGGCGCTCGAATTGCTGCGCGACCTCGCCCGCGAGCTTCACTCCCGGAACCGGCTTGTCTTCGCCAACGCCGTGCTGCATGTCTTCCCCTGGCCCGCCGCCGACCTCGATATCCTCGGCACGGAGACCAACTGGGACCCCGGCGGCCAGTGGGCCCCAGACAGCGATGAGCGCATGCTCTACTGGCGGGCTCTGTGCGGGAAGAAGCCCTATGTGACCCTGCAGAACACCGACT
>Ga0172375_10007843_pt1 | contig 14538 bp, 15 predicted proteins | sample LakKiv1m_FD_114537 | JGI IMG/M metagenome (GOLD analysis project Ga0172375, IMG submission 114537) | Freshwater microbial communities from Kabuno Bay, South-Kivu, Congo - kab_092012_11.1m | ecosystem: Environmental > Aquatic > Freshwater > Lake | place: Democratic Republic of the Congo... | reverse complement strand
CGCCCTCGGCGAGGTCCACCACGCGAAATACCGAATCGCCACCGGCGGTGGCGACCTGCTCGACGGTCTCGTCGCCGCCCTCTTGCTTGACGTCAGCACCCACCACGCGCGCTCCTTCGCGAGTGAAGAGGAGCGCGGCGGCGCGGCCTTGGCCGCCGCCCGTGCCGGTGATGAACGCCACTTTCCCTTCCAGTCTCCCTGCCATCGTGCGCTCCTTGATCGTGAGGGAGAGTGCCCGCGGAGTGGCACTCGATCCCAGTCTTCTTCGATACATACGTGCGTGCATGTATGCTCCAGTGTCGTGCCTGTGAAGACGAAGACGCAAGAGGAACGCTCGGCCTCCACCCGCCGAGCGCTACTGGACGCCACCGTGGCCTGTCTGGCCGAGGTCGGCTATGCCGGGACCACCAGCGCAGCGGTGGCGGATCGGGCTGGCTTCTCCCGTGGGGCGCAGCTGCACCACTTCGGGAGTCGTGATCAGTTGGTGGTCGCTGCCGTGGAGCATCTGGCCCACCTTCGTTTGGGTGCTGTGCGCGAGCAGTTGACGCAGCTCGGCGCGCAGCGCGACGCGATGCCTGCGGGGCCGGAGGCGGCTCTGGGGCTTCTCGCGGAAGCGCTGTCGGGACCGCTGTATGCAGCCTCGCTCGAGTTGTGGGTGGCCGCGCGCGCAAACCCCACCCTGCGGGAGGAACTGGTGCCGGCGGAAGACCGCGTCAACGCCGAGCTCGCCGAGATCTGCCGCACCTACGTCACCGACGATCCCGTGGAGATTCGCTTGACCCTCGACCTGCTCCTTGGCCGCGGGGTGAGCGGCCTGCTCACCCCTCATCAACGGGCGCACGAGATCGAGGCTCTGTCCGCCTGGACGCGACGCCTGACCGGGCACCCTCGTGGTTGACATCCAAGCACTGTTGGCGACGTGGGAGCAGAAGTTCGGTCCACACCTCGATGGCGCCGTTCTCCCCGCACACCACGGCCACTGCCTCTCATTCGGTCGCGATAATCCCCACGGACATCACCTGCGCGTCTCTCGCCGAGGTGAACGCGTCGTCGCAGACCACGCCTTCGATGGTCGTCATGAGGGTGCCCCGGGCATCGTGCACGGGGGAGCAGTCGCGACCGTATTTGACGACCTGTTCGGGTTCCTTCTGTACCTGTCGGGTGAGCCCGCGGTTACCCGGCAGCTGAGTGTCGAGTATCTGTCGCCGGCACTGATCGGCACTCCTTACTCACTTGAGGCAGCCATGACCGGCCGCGAAGGGCGGAGGCTGTTCGTCGCCGCCAGCCTCGCTGGGCCGGACGGCGCATCGGTGGCAACGTCGACAGCCACCTTCGTCGCCGTCGGTGTGGACCACTTCCACCGAGGCATCACCCGAAGCGTTGATGACTGATGACAACGGCAGCCGGGAATGTCGATCACAACCTGTTCGCACAAAGGGAGGTGCGGCAATGATGGGAACGGGATTGCTCTCGGTGGGTGAACTGGCACCGGACTTCGAGCTACCCGACCAGAGGGGAGACCGAGTCAGCCTGACCGGGCTGCTCGGTCGCGGTGCCCTGGTCATGTTCTTCTACCCGGCGGCGATGAGTCCGGGCTGTACCGCACAGAGCTGCCACTTCCGGGACCTCGGTGCGGAGTTCGCCGAGCTCGGTGCCAGCCTGGTGGGTGTCAGCCAGGACTCGGTCGAGCGCCAGCGTCGGTTCGACGAGGCCAACCACCTGGGCTACCCCCTGCTGGCGGATGTGACTGGAGAGGTCTGTCGGGAGTACGGCGTGGCCCGGACCGTCGCTCCCGCGCGACTCCTGCCGATGCGCCGCTCGACGTTCGTCATTGCGCCTGATCGGCGCATCGTGGCGGTGATCCACAGCGAACTGCGGATGGACGCTCACGCGGATCGAGCACTCGCCGCGTTGCGTGGCACAGCGTTCTGAGACCAAGACGACTATAGGTCTGGGGGAGTCATGCACACGATTCGCTCGCGGGAACCCTCGCCTGCGCGATGCCGGCTCCCGGTACCAGCTCATCAGCGCCGGCGAGGCGCGAGCCGTGGGTGACGGGAGCGCTGGTACGCGCACCCAGCAGGCGCGTGGGTCCGCCGCGTCCGGGAGAACGGGACGCCGCGTGGGCCGTAGCACCACCCGGACGACCATCACGGCGGCGGCCCTTCGCGAGTTCGCCGCATCGGGTTACGAGGGTGCGAGCGTCAGATCGATCGGGCGACTGGCGGGCGTCGACCCCGCACTCATCGCGTACTTCTTCGGCTCCAAGCGCGGTCTGTTCGATGAGGTGACGCGTCTTCCCATCGAAGCACCCCAAGTCGTGAGCCTCGTGCTTGACGGCGAACGAGCAGCCGTGGGAGGGCGCCTGGCCGGGGTGGTACTCGGAATGCTGGCAAGCGCGCGGACCCGTGACGCGATCCTGGCGCTCCTGCGGTCGGCGAGTCACGATCGCGAAACCGCGACACTCATCCGTCTGGCGGTCGTCGGGGAGATACTGATGCCCATCACGACAGCACTCGAAGTCTCCGACGCCGAGCTGCGTGCCGAGCTCGCAATGGCTCAGATCTCCGGATTCATCTTCGCGCGGGACATCGTCGAGGTCGACGCGATGCGCGCCAGCGACATCGACCGACTCACAACGGCACTCGGCGGCATCCTTCAACACTGCTTGACATCTCCCTTGGGGAACTAGCCGGATGGACTGCCCACCGGGCACCTAGTCTGCGCCGCAAGTGCGTGGGGCCGTGGTCGACCGCGTCGGCGCTCAGCGACGCGGGGCTCGATACGATCCGTCTGTGCAGGATGTCCAGCAGGCGGTCGAACGTCTAGGAAGCGCGTTGGAGGACAACGGCATGCCGCGCATGCCGTCACGGGTCCTCGCCCACCTCATGGCCGAAGACCGAGGGCATTGCACCGCAGCGGAGTTGGCCGCTGCCTTGCAGGTCTCACCCGCCGCGGTCTCGGGCGCGGTGCGGTTCCTCACCCAGCACGGACTCGTCGTCAAGGAACGCCGCCCCACTGGTCGCGGCGACGTGTACAGACTTGTCGACGGAGACGTCTGGGCGACCCTCATCGCCGCCAGGCACGCCCAGTTTGACCACTATCTCGCATCCCTTGACGCCGCCGTGGCGCTCCTCGAACCGGGAAGCCCTGGCCGGGCAAGGTTCGAGTCGACCCGCCAATGCATCGCCCTGGCCCAGGAGTGCGTCGCCGAGCTGGCCGAGCGCTGGTCAGCGACGTGAGGTCAGCTCCACTCCATGCGATCGCAACGACGTCACTCCCATGCTCTGAGGTCCCTGAGGCGCGCCGGTCACCGTTCACGCATCGGGATCTTCGCTTACCTGCCCGCGAGCTCACTTTTGCGAAGACCCGCCCGGCCATCACTTACATACATGCATGATGGCATGTAGGCTGGATGCCCGGTCACGGGATCGGGGAATGCCGAATGTCCGGCGGAGGTGCCGCGATGCGCGCTCACTACGAATGGCAAGCGCTTGCGAGTCTGCTCGTCGACGTGGGCTGGCATCTCATGTGGTTGACCTACGGCGGCCTGATCGCCCTTGGCAGCTGCTGGTGTCTGGGCTATGGGGGCTACCGTGCGCTGGAGGAATGGGACCATGACTGGAGTCAACGACGAGCCGAGCGCCGCCAACAACGGGCCGAGCGCCGCCTGCAGCTAGAAATCGACATCGGGCTGCGGCAGGTCGAACACTTCCTGCAACACCAGTTGCCGTTCGCGGCCGCGGAGGGAGCAGAGTCGAAACACCGGCCCGAAGGCGAAATCGACGGACAGGATCATTGACCGCGCGCGCCCGCCCGGACGACTCCGTCGCACGGAACAAGGGGGCCGGGTGCGCAACTGGGCTTGAACTACAGTTCCTGCCTGTCCGGAGTTCCCGCATCCCAGCGGCCGTTCCACTGGTCGATGGCGAGAAACACCTGCCTGAGGTCGCGTCCCCGGTCGGTGAGCTCATAGCGCAGGCAGCCCGTGTCGGAACGCCGAACGACAACGCCGGCCTGGCAGAGTTCCTCGAGTCGTTGGCTCAGCAATCGCGACGAGAGATGCGGAACCAGGTCGAGCAGGTCGGTGAAGCGAACCGGGCCGGCGAACATCGGCCGCAGGATCGCAGACGTCCACCGCCGCCCCAGGAACTCGATTGACTCCTGGAAGCGCGGGCAGTGGCTGGCATCCATCTCGTCGCTCACCACCCTCACAGGATTGCACGACTGACATCCACGTCGTAGATTACGAATAGTAACTACTATCCGTAAGTGGCCTCGAGGAGGTACAGCCGTGATCGAGTGGTTCGTGCTGGGCGGCCGTGTGCTGTTCGCCGTCCTGTTTATAGGTAGCGGAGTAGGACACCTCACGCAGACGCAGATGATGGCTGGCTACGCCCAGAGCAAAGGGGTGCCGTTCGCCCGAGCGTCGGTTCTGGGCACCGGCGTCCTGATCGTCGTGGGCGCCGCGATGGTGTTGCTGGGCGTGTGGGCGGACTTGGGTGCGTTGCTTCTGGTGGCGTTCCTCCTCCCGACCGCGATTGTGATGCACGGCTTCTGGAGCGTCTCTGACCCGCAGGGCAAGCAGATGGAGCAGACACAGTTCTTGAAGGACCTCTCCCTCGCCGGGGCGGCGCTGATGCTGTTCGCCTTCTTCGCCGCCACACCAGACCTCGGTCTCACACTCACCGATCCGCTGATGGGTGATCTGTTCGACTGAGCTGGCCACGACTCGTTGGTAGATCCTGCCGCGGATCTTCATCGTCATCACCCAAAACCGATTCCCGGGCCGAGCCGTGACAAGTAGGCCACCTATCTCGGGGGACAACGAAGAAGAAGACCAACAAGAGGAGGATCCGATGGCAGGACGACTAGAGGGCAAGGTCGCTATCGTGACCGGCGCAGCCGGATACCTCGGCATGGCTCACAGTGTGCACTTGGCGCGCGAGGGGGCCCGGGTCGTCGTGACGGACATCATCGATGGGCAGAAGACGGTCGACGCGGTGACCGAGGCCGGCGGCGAGGCCATCTTCCAAAGGGTCGACGTGACAAACTGGGATGATGTCCAGCGGATGGCCGATGACACGCGCGCGGAGTACGGGCGCATCGACATCCTCGTCAACAACGCGGCCCTCGTAGCCAACATCCAAAAGCCATGGACAGAGTTCACCCCCGATGAATGGGATCGCAACCTCGCCGTCGATCTGAAGGGCATGTTCATGTGCGCCCGCGCGGTCTACCCGACCATGCAGCAGCAGCACTCCGGACGGATCGTGAACATCTCCTCGGGCACCATGATGATCGGGATGCCCAACTTCTTGCCCTACGTCAGCGCGAAGGCTGGCGTCATCGGCTTCACTCGATCGCTGGCGACCGAACTGGGCGCGGACAACATCACGGTCAACGCAATCCTTGTCGGGCTCTTCCCCCACGAGATCGCCGGACTCGACAACATGGAGGCCATGACCGAGACGGTCATGGGAATGCAGGCCCTGAAGCGAATCGGCCAGCCAGACGACCTCAGCCCGACGGTCGCCTTCCTGGCGTCCGACGATGCTGGTTGGATCACCGGCCAGGCAATCGCGGTGGATGGCGGACTAGTGAGATCGGGGGGGTAATAGCAGTGAATCGCGGGACGCGCCGCAGGGTTCGCCCGTCCGTTCAGATGCTCGGTGCCTTGGTCGTGAATCGCCTCGGGTTTCGGGGAGCCTCCACCAGGCCCGGGGCGATTCAGTCGTGGCCAGGTTCCTGGCCTCGCGGCCCCTTTCGCAGCCCGTCATGTCCGAGTCGCCCACCGGGTGAACACATCCACGTCGCCGCGCGACCCATCGACTCGCACCTCGGCGGCGGCGCGTCTGCCGAAGGCATGCAACACCACCTCCAGAATTGGGCCGGAGACGGTCACGGTGCTCGGTCCCTTCCGAACGAGGACGGCCGTCTTCCCACCGGGTGACAGCGCGACGCCCACGGGCGACTTTCGGTAAGCCCGGTTGAGGATCGGCTGGGCACGGCGCCAGATCTCGTCCAGCTCGTTCTCTGGCAGCTCGCGAGCCGGGAGCGGGCCGGATCCCCGACGCAGGTCCTCGTGATGGACGATGTACTCGACGAGATTGAAGGCCTGGTCGAACCGACCCACCAGCGAGCGCCGCAACGGTCCCTCCTCGAACCTGTCCACGAGCGCCGCATACCCTTCCGGCGTCGTCGCGTCGTTGACGAGGCGATTCATGAACCGTTCTTCGCCGGGCACTCGCGTGGTCGCCTGGTCCCATATGTTGCGCAGCATCATGTCTTGCCGCTGGACCAGGTGAGCGCAGAGGTGCCGCGCGGTCCACCCCGCACACAGGGTCGGGGCGCTGGGGTCGGCCGCGCGGAAATCCGACGCAAGACATCGGCGCTCCTCTTCAACCCATGCCATCGTGCATTCCTCGCAATCGTGGCCCTGAAGCCTCCTCCAGCATGGCCATAGCCTAGGTGGACATAGTCGGGTCGGGTCACGTCGACATTGCTTGAGCACCGTTCGATCGGCACCATCCGGGCGCCGACCGGCGAGACGGCCCCGATGGGGAGATCCGCGATCGCCCGCGGCCGCTCGTGGCCAGTTGGTGGCTGCCCGACGCGGCGAGTTCATCGGTGAGAGGCCCAAGACCAGCGTCGGCAAGTTCTCCAAGAAGCATCTACGCGCCAGGTTCTCCTGCTATGAACTGAAGCGAGGGGACCTCTGCCAGGGTTGAACCGAAGGCTCGCTGGATGACGCGCTGCCCGGGGCACCGTGCGGGTCCGCGCCGGGCTCTACCGGCGCACCTGCCACGGGGCGGCGTCGGTTGACGGCCCAGGCTTCTTCGCGGGTCCCGGTCGGCTCCACCACGAGATGGCCCGGCCGCCGGTTGCGCGTTGACAACGCGCGGCGATCGATACTACGTTTTTCCCAACTATTTGGTCGACAACTTACCAGCGGGATGGGGTCGGCGCGATGATGTCGGAGGCGCCGATGCGGCTGTTTCTGTTCGGGCCTTGCGGCCAGACCCGGGCGCGGGGCTATTTCAAGGCGGTGCAGCTCGTCAGTGGTGCGCCGATAGATCTGTGTTTGCTGGCCACTCGGCGGCGGCGACACGCCTCGGCGCTGTCTATCCGGGTTGCGGCGGCGTGGCAGTGGATCGTCCAGGCATTCGCTGACCCGCGCGGGGCCGGCCGGGGACTCTCGTGGTGACCACCCCACTGCGAGTGGCGAACGTCTCCGGCTTCTACGGCGATCGCATGTCGGCGATGCGCGAAATGCTCGACGGCGGGGACGTCGACGTCCTCACCGGTGACTACCTCGCCGAGCTCACCATGTTGATCCTGGGCCGCCAGCGTTCCACCGACCCTGCAGCGGGCTATGCCCGGTCCTTCCTGACCCAGCTGGAGGACTGCCTCGCTGACGCACTCAGCCGCGGGGTGCGGATCGTCAGCAACGCCGGCGGGCTCAACCCGCGGGGGTTGGCCGGCGCGGTCGGTGAGCTCGGCACGCGGCTGGGGGTCCCGGTCCGGGTCGCCACCGTCAGCGGTGACGACCTGATGCCCCGGCTCGCCCAGCTGGGCTCTGCCGGCCGCCTGCGGGTCGGCGAGCGGCCACCGTCGGACGGCGACCTGGTGCCGGTGAACGGGGAGTTCCCTGACGTACTGACCGCCAACGCATACCTCGGCTGCTGGGGAGTCGTGCGAGCATTGGAGGCCGGTGCCGACGTCGTCGTCACCGGACGCATCACCGATGCCAGCCTCGTCGTCGGCCCAGCCGCCTGGCACCATGGCTGGAGCGCCGACGACCTTGACGCGCTGGCCGGTGCCACTGTTGCCGGACACGTGCTCGAATGCGGCACGCAGGCGACCGGTGGAAACTTCAGCTTCTTCGCCGAGCTGCTCGATGCTGACCCCGGCTGCCTGGACCACATTGGTTTCCCACTCGCCGAGCTCGCCGCGGACGGCACGGCGGTCATCACCAAGCACCCCGGCACCGGCGGAGCGGTGACCGTCGAGACGGTCACCGAGCAGCTGCTCTACGAACTCACCGGCAGCCGCTACGGTGGACCTGACGTCGTCACCCGGTTCGACGGCCTGCGGTTGCGCCAGGTCGCGCGCGACCGCGTCGAGGTCACCGGGGCACGCGGCCTGCGGCCAGGAGAGTGGCTGAAGGTGGCGACGAACCGTCTCGGTGGTTTCCGCAACGCCATGACCCTGCCGCTGGCCGGGCTGGACGTCGACCGCAAGGCCGATCTGCTGCGTCGACAGTTGGCGCCCGTGCTGGCGGAGGTGGCCGAGGCGCGGGTGACCCTGGCGCGTACGGACTCCCCGGACGCCGAGGCCGAGGAAGAGGCCAGCGCCGTGCTGCAGGTAACCGTGAAGGACCCCGACCGCGACAAGGTGGGCAAGGAGTTCACCGTGCCCGTGATCGAGTTGGCCCTGGCCACCGTCCCAGGCTTCTTCGCCGCAGGCGCCCCGCCCAGCCCGTCGGCCTACGGCGTCTACGCGCCCGCATGGGTGCGGGTCGATGACGTCGCTCACGTGGTCGGCCTGCCTGACGGCGGCACGGAGAGGGTCTCTTCGACGCGGCCGCTGCCGCGCAGTACGCCGAAGGGTGAGTCGCCGGGGCCTGTGGAGCCGGCGGGCCACAGCGGTGGCCCGGAGGCCGCTGGACCCACGAGGCGCGTCCCGCTGGGGTGCGTCGTCGGCGCCCGCAGTGGCGACAAGGGAGGTGCCGCAACCCTCGGCGTCTACGCCCGCAGCGACGAGGGCTACGCCTGGCTGTCGAGTTTCCTCACTGCTGAGCGGCTGCGTGACCTGCTGCCCGAGGCCTCCGGCCTGCCGGTGACCCGTGAACGGCTGCCCGGGTTCCGCGCGCTGATCTTCCAGCTGCCTGGCCTGCTCGGCGAGGGCGTGGCCGCCAGCACTCGGTTCGATCCCCAGGCCAAGGCCGTGGGGGAGTGGCTGCGTTCTCGCTTGGTCGATGTCCCGATGTCCCTGCTACCTGAAGGAAGAACGTGACCATCCTCGCCGACCGTGCCTCGGAGAACCGTACCGCGCTCCTCGACCGCCTCACCGAACTGGGCGAGCTGCGCGCACAGGCCAACCTGGGGGGCGGCGAGAGTGCCGTGGCACGCCACCGGGCCCGTGGCAAGCTCACAGTCCGCGAACGCATCGAGCTGCTGCTGGACCGGGACAGCCCGTTCCTCGAGCTGTCGCCGTACGCGGCGTGGGGCACCGACTTCCCCGTGGGGGCGAGCGTCGTGACCGGCATCGGTGTCGTCGAAGGCGTCGAAGTGATGATCTCGGCAAACGACGCGACGGTGCGGGGAGGAACGAGCAACCCCTACACCTTCCGCAAGACCCAGCGCGCGCACGAGATCGCCGAGACCAACCGGCTGCCGTTCATCAGCCTGGTCGAGTCCGGGGGGGCGGACCTGCCCACCCAGTCGGAGATCTTCATCCCCGGCGGGCGCGCGTTCCGCAACCTGACCCGACTGTCCTCGCAGGGCATTCCTACCGTCGCCCTGGTCTTCGGCAACAGCACCGCCGGCGGCGCCTACGTGCCCGGCATGAGCGACCATGTCGTGATGATCGAGGGCCGCAGCAAGGTGTTCCTCGCCGGGCCGCCGCTGGTGAAGATGGCCACCGGGGAGGAGGCCGAGGACGAGTCCCTCGGCGGAGCGTCGATGCACGCCCGCACCTCCGGCAGTGCCGACCGCCTGGCCGTCGACGAGCTCGACGCGATCCGGCTCGGGCGGCAGATCGTACGCAGTCTCAACTGGCGCAAGGCCGGGCCCGGCCCGTCCCAGCCGGCCGACCCACCGATGTGCGACCCAGAGGAACTGCTCGACCTCGCCCCCGCGGACCTGCGCCAGCCTCTGGACCCCCGCGACGTGTTGGCCCGGATCGTCGATGGCAGCCGCTTCGACGAGCACAAGCCGCTCTACGGCACGTCGTTGGTCACCGGGTGGGCGAGCATCCACGGCTATCCGATCGGCGTGCTGGCCAACGCCCGTGGCGTGTTGTTCCGGGAGGACGCGCAGAAGGCCGCGCAGTTCATCCAGCTGGCCAACCAGGTTGACACCCCGCTGCTGTTCCTGCAGAACACGACCGGCTACATGGTCGGCACCGAGTACGAGCAGAACGGCATCATCAAGGCCGGCTCGCAGATGATCAACGCTGTCTCCAACAGCACGGTGCCGCACCTGACGATGAACATCGGCGCCTCGTACGGCGCCGGGAACTACGGCATGTGCGGGCGATCCTACGATCCACGTTTCCTGTTCGCCTGGCCCAATGCCAAGAGCGCCGTGATGGGGGCGGCGCAGCTGGCAGGCGTGCTCGATATCGTCGGGAGAGCCAGCGCGCGGGCCCGTGGCCGCGACTACGACGAGGAGGCCGCGGCTGCGATGCGGGCCGCGGTGGAGCAGCAGATCGCGGCCGAGTCGGTAGCGCTCTTCCTCTCCGGCCGGGTCTACGACGACGGGATCATCGACCCGCGCGACACCCGCACGGTCCTCGGACTGGCGCTGTCGGTGATTCACAACGCACCTGTCGGTGGACTGCACGACGGATGGGGGGTGTTCCGCCTGTGACTCACCAACGCACACTGAGAAGCGTCCTGGTCGCCAACCGCGGCGAGATCGCCCGCCGAGTGTTCGCCACGGCCCGGGCCATGGGTCTGCGCACTGTCGCGGTGTACTCCGACCCCGACGCCGACGCCCCCTACGTCGCCGACGCCGACGTAGCCGTCCGGCTACCGGGCAACACCCCGTCCGAGACCTACCTGGATGCCGACCTGGTGGTGGCCGCGGCGCTGAGAGCCGGCGCGGACTGCGTCCACCCGGGCTACGGGTTCCTGTCCGAGAACGCAGATTTCGCCCGGGCGGTGCAGGCGGCGGGACTGGTCTTCGTGGGCCCCAGCGTCCAGGCCATCGACGCCATGGGCAGCAAGCTTGCCGCCAAGGAGCTCATGCAGCGGGCCGGGGTGCCGACCCTGCCCAGCGTGGACGCCACCGGTCTCTTCGGAGTGAAGCTGGAGAAGGCAGCCGCCGACATCGGCTACCCGCTCCTGGTCAAGGCATCCTTCGGTGGCGGCGGTCGCGGCATGCGGGAGGTACGCGACCCGAGCGACCTCGCGGATGCTGTCGCGGGTGCCGGCCGTGAGGCAGCGTCCGCGTTCGGTAACGGCACCGTGTTCCTCGAGCGTCTGGTCGAACGGCCTCGGCACGTCGAGGTTCAGATCTTCGGCGACAGCCACGGGCACACGGTGGCGCTCTTCGAGCGCGAGTGCTCCATCCAGCGCCGCCACCAGAAGGTGGTCGAGGAGGCGCCCTCCCCCGCGGTCGACCCGGACCTGCGTGAGCGGCTGCAGGAGGCAGCCGTCGCCGCCGCGCGCGCCATCGACTACGTCGGTGCGGGCACGGTCGAGTTCCTGCTCGACGACGGGGGCGACTTCTTTTTCCTCGAAGTCAACACCCGCCTGCAGGTGGAGCACCCCGTCACCGAGGCCGTCACCGGGCTGGACCTGGTCCGGTTGCAGTTCGACGTCGCGGCGGACCGCGCCCTGCCCGCCGAGGCACTGACGCCCACCATGACCGGCTGCGCGATCGAGGTACGGCTCTACGCCGAGGACCCGTCCCGCAACTGGCTGCCCCAGTCGGGGCGACTCGAGGACTTCCACGTCCCCGCCGATACCGAGTTCCGGCTGCCGACCCGACCGGGTGTTCGGCTGGACAGCGGCGTCGCTCCGGGCGTCGAGGTCGGGGTGCACTACGACCCGATGCTTGCCAAGTTGATCGCCTGGGCGCCGGACCGAACCTCGGCAGCGCTGGCGTTGGCAGGCGCACTCCAACGCGCACGGCTCCACGGACTGACGACCAACCGCGACCTCCTCGTCCGCATCCTGCGCAGCGAGGCATTCCTCGCCGGCGAGACCGACACCGGGTTCCTGGATCGGCACGGCCTCGACGTGCTCGCCGCACCGCTGGTCGATGACGAGGGACGTCGCCGGCATGCCGTCGTGGCGGCGCTGGCCGGCGCCGCTCTCAGGCGAAGTGCCGCACCGGCGCTCGCAGGCCTGCCATCGGGCTGGCGCAACAACCCGACAGCGCCGCACACGACGGTCTTCGACGCCGGCACGGTGCGCTACAGCTTTGACCGGAGCGGGATCACCGCCGACGTGGATGCGGCGTCGGTGTCGCTGACGGTGCTCAGCACCGACATCCTGCGGCTGGGCCGGGTCAGGCTGGAGGTCGAGGCCGACGGGCTGCGCGCCACGTACGAGGTGCACGTCGAGGGTGACCGTTCGTTCGTCGACGGACCGGACGGCTCGACGACGCTGGTCGAGCAGCCGCGTTTCCCCGAACCCACGGCGAAGGTGGCTCCCGGGTCGCTCACCGCTGCGATGCCGGGCACAGTAAGCCGGGTGGCCGTGACCGAGGGCGAGCGAATCAACGCCGGGCAGCTGGTGCTGGTCCTGGAGGCCATGAAGATGGAGCACCCCGTAGTGGCGCCCGCCGCCGGAGTGGTGCAGGCCCTGCACGTTCACGTCGGCGCACAGGTAGAGACAGGCGCGACGCTCGCCGTCGTCGCCGACACCGAGGAAGGGAACAGCGATGCGTCCTGATCTGTCTGGGGTCGACCCCCTCGCGTTCAACCTGGCGACCAGACTGTCGGTGGGCGACATGCTCACCCGCTCGGCATTCCAGTGCCCCGACCGCACCGCCATCGTGCAGGGAGGCGAGGAGATCACCTATGCACGGCTCGATGCCGCCGCCGAGGCCTTCGGGCGGGGCATGCTCGAGACCGGCCTCGAGCGCCAGGAGCCCGTGGCCTTCCTGCTGGGCAACTCGTGGCGGTTCGTTGCTACGTTCTTCGGATGTGCCAAGTCCGCACTCGTCGCCCTGCCCGTCAATCTGATGCTGCCCCCGGACGAGGTGGCGTGGATCCTGGCCGACGCAGGAGTGCGTGCTGTGGTCGCCGACCCAGCATTCGTTCCGCTCCTCGAACAGATACTCCCCGATCTGCCGGAGGTCACCACCGTGGTCGTCACCGGGGACACGTCGGTCTCGGTGGCCGGGCGCACCGCGTTGCGCTGGGACGATGTGGCCGCCGACCCGACCCCGTTGCAGGTGGTGGTCGAGGACCGCGACACCTTGCACTGCCTCTACACCTCGGGCACCACGGCCCGTCCCAAGGGCGTACTGACCAGCCACCTCGCCGTTCACGTGGCGGCACTCAGCAGCGCGCTGCAGGTAGGGCACCGGCACGGGCACGAGTTCTCCGTGGCCCCCATCGTGCTGCCGCTGTTCCACACCACGGCACTGGACACGCTGCTGTTGCCTGTGCTGCTCACCGGCGGCACCGCGATCCTGCCCCGCGGCTTTCAGCCTGAGGCCTACCTGGACATCGTGGAGGGCAGCCGGGCCACGCACCTGCTGCTGCTGCCCATGATGTGGGCCGCGGTGCTGGCCACGAGGCTCGACGAGCGAGACCTGTCCTCGGTGCGGCTGTGCATGTACGCCATGGCTCCGATGCCGCAGGAGCGGATCGGTCAGATAGCCGCCGCCTTCCCCAACGCCGACGTACTGCTCGGCTCGGGGCAGACGGAGTGCGTGCCGGCCACGGTGCTTCAGTGGCCGGCGCACCAGGACACCAAGAGCGCCTCGTGGGGTCCCTCGGTCGTGACCGTCGACACCCGGATGATGGGACCGGGTGGGGACCTGCTGCCTCGGGGAGAGACCGGGGAGATCGTCTACCGCGGTCCGCACGTGATGAGCGGCTACTGGAACAACCCCGAAGCGAACACCGCTGCCTTCGCCCACGCCTGGTTCCACAGCGGCGACATCGGGCACCTCGACGAGGAGGGGGTGGTCTGGTTCTCCGACCGGCTCAAGGACATCGTGAAGACCGGCGGGGAGAACGTCTCCTCCGTCGAGGTGGAGCGGGTGCTGCTCAGCTCCCCGGAGATCACCGAGGTCGCAGTCATCGGCGTACCCGACGACAGATGGGGCGAGGCCGTGACAGCGGTCGTCGTCGCCGTCGACCCCGCCGTCGAGCCGAGCGCTCTCTCAAATCGGTTGACAGCGTTGTGCCGCGAGCAACTGGCGGGCTTCCAGGTCCCGAAGCGCATCGAGGTCCTGACCGGCTTGCCCAAGACGGCGACCGGCAAGATCCAAAAGCACGAGCTGAGGGAGCGTTTCCGTGGCTGATGAGGAGCTGGTCCGTGTCCGCCACCACGGGCCGGTCGCGGAGGTGACCATGGACTCCCAGCACAATCGCAACGCTCTGTCACGCGCCCTGGTCGAACAGCTGCACGCGGCCTTGGCGCTCGTCACCGTCGACGAACGGACGCGAGTGGTCGTGCTGACGGCAACCGGCACCGTGTTCTGCTCCGGCGCCGACCTCAAGGAGCAGCGGACGGGCGCGGCGCCATCGGCGGTCGGCCTGCCGGACATCCTGACGCTGATCTACGAGGGCCCCGCGCCTGTCGTCGCGCGGGTCAACGGAGCTGCGCGCGCGGGCGGGCTGGGCCTG